>Ga0209515_10002783_pt1 | contig 26159 bp, 24 predicted proteins | sample Subgroupgradi54m_FD_187454 | JGI IMG/M metagenome (GOLD analysis project Ga0209515, IMG submission 187454) | Subsurface groundwater microbial communities from S. Glens Falls, New York, USA - GMW60B uncontaminated upgradient, 5.4 m (SPAdes)... ... | reverse complement strand
CCCGCCGGCTCCGCACGTAATCCAGGCAGTGGTTGAGCGCCAGGCGGTAGAGCCACGTGCCGAGCGCCGAGTCCCCCTTGAAGCCGCCCAGCTTCCGGTAGGCCTGGAGAAATATTTCCTGCAAGAGGTCTTCGCCGTCCTCGGCCGATCCGGCCATCCGGCAGGCTAGCGTGTAGATCTTCGCGCTGTGCTGCCGATACAGGGTCTCGAACGCGTCGACGTCTCCCGCCTGACACTTCGCAACAAGATCCACCGTCATGTCCTTAGACGGGAAGGGGATGGGGGGGCGTTGCTTCGGGGCGGCCACCTACAAGAGATACGAGGAAAACAGGCCGGAATGTTCTGGGCGTCAGGGTGTGCGCGTCTGTGGCGGGTGCCAGCGGACCCGGTCGAGATCGCGGATCCGCGACCCGGACACCACGATGCCTTCCGCCACGAGCAGCGATCGCTTCAGGACTTCGCTGCCGCCGTAGCCGCCCAGCCGCCCGCCCGCGGCGATCACGCGGTGGCACGGCACGTCGGGACGGCCGCAGCCGCGCATGATGTTGCCGACGGCGCGCGCGGCGCGCGGACGTCCGGCGAGCCTGGCAACTTCGCCGTACGACGCCACGCGTCCCGGCGGAATGCGCCGAACGACCGACAGCACGCGGTGAGAAAAGGGGTCGGGAGTCGTTTTCGGTTTCTGCGACATGCGATCTCAGATTCTGCGATCAGCGAAAACGACTCCCGACCCCTACGCATGGCAGCGGGTTACCGTCCGCCTTCATCGAGAAACCGGACAGCGCCGCCAGCGTCGGCGCGAGATCGGCCGGTGAGGCTGCCTGCTGATAGGTCCCCGGCTTGACGCCGTGGCCAAAGAACATCATCGGCACGCGTTGGTCGTCGGCAGTCGCCGACCCGTGCGTGGTGGCGTCCGACGAGATCATCCAGCCGGGCCTGGCCGCGAAGATCAGATCGCCACCGCGGCCGGGGAAATAGCTGAGCGCCGCGGCGCGCAGCTGCGGATCCTTCGATTTCCCGCCGCCGCGCACCTCGTCGCCGCGAAACACGCGCTGGATGCCGGGACGCGCGGCGATCGCGGCGACGACGGCGTTGGTCAGCGGCGTCGACCTGCGGATCGCATCGTACACGCCTGGCTCGAAATAGATGTCGTTCGTGTTGATCGCCGCGACGTGCCGTCCCTCACCGAGGGCCGGCTTCAACGCCTGCTCGATCGCATCGACGATCGCGCCGTCGTCGATGCGCCCGGCGTCCTTGCCTTCGGCCACGAGCTGCTCGGGAATCGGCGTGACGCCGTGATCGGCGGTCAGTCCCACGACCCATTGATCCTTGCCGACGATCGCGTCGAGCTGATCGAAAAGGCTGCCGATGGTCTGATCCAGGTGCGCGTACGTGTCGCGGATCTCGTGGCTGCGCGGGCCGAAGGAGTGGCCGATGAAGTCAGGCGCGGAGAAGCTGACGGCGAGCACGTCGGTGCCTTCATGTGCGCCGAGCTGCAGCGACTGCACGAGCGCCGCGGCGAATCGTCCGAGATACGCGTCGGCAAACGGGCTGCGTTCCCACTGTGCGAAGTAACTCGCATCCGCCTTGCCGGCCGCGCCGTTCAACACATGCGGGAAGCTGCGCGTCCACCCCTGCGGCGGCGCTTCGCCGAGGCCATCATCAGGGCCGGAGTACGAGGAGACCGGCAGTAGGCGATCCCACGTCTTGCCGAAGTCAGCGGCCAGCGGGTTCGCATCGACAAAGGCTTTCACGGCCGGCACGCCCGTTTCGGCGTACACCGACGAGGTTTCCCAGCCGCCGAGCGTGCGGGCCATCCAGGTGACCGCGTCGCCGCCGTGTCCCCCGAGCATGATCGCGCTGCGATCCTTGATCGACAGCGCCACGACGTGCGCCTGGCGATAGGTGCGCATCTCGTCGCCGAAGGTCGGTACCTGCAGCCGGTACGGGCTGTCGCCGCCGATGACCGTCACGCCGTAGCCGACGTCGGTCGCGCGCGGGTCCTCGGTGCACGTCATCTGCTTGCGCGCGTCGCGATCCCACCAGGTATTCTGGACCACGCCGTGCGTCCGCGGAAACGATCCCGTCGAAATCGTCGCGTGCCCCGCGCACGTCACCGTCGTCAGGTAGGGATACGCCGCCTGCTGGAACCAGGCACCCTGGGTCACCATCCGCTTCAGGCCGCCGGTCCACTCACCGTTGAAGCGGTCGACGTAGTCCGCGCGCATCTGATCGACGACGATGATCACCGCGAGCTTCGGCGGAACTGACGGTGCCGCGTGCGACCATGTGGCGAGAACGGTCCCGAGGGCGACCGCGATGGCGATCCTCCGCACGTATGCCTTCCTTTGAGCGTTGAGAGGTGACTGTCGAGACCTGAGCGTTGAAACGTGAGACTTGCGGGATCTTACATCAGCAGCAGCGGGTCGAACTGGTAGTCCGCGGGATCGAGCGGCGCGACGACGGAGGCCGGGCGCTGCGGATCCTCGCTGACTTCCCACAGGTTCACCTCATCGGGCAGATCGAGCCGCTTGCCGTCGCGGTCGATCAGCACGCGGACGTGCGGGCGGTACGGATCGGGCGCGTATATGTTCATGACGACGGCGACTTCACCCGTATTCAGCCGCACGAGATTGCCGACCGGATAGATCCCGATCAGCTGGACGAAGCGGCGCACGAGATGCTGATCGAACTGCGTGCCGTCGTTGCGTTTCATCACGGCGAGAATGCGGTCGGTCGGAAACGCCTTCTGGTAATGGCGCTGCGACCGCATGGCGTCGTACACGTCGGCGATGCTGCACAGCATCGTGCCGATGTTGAGCGACGATCGTGTGACGCCCGTCGGGTAGCCGGATCCGTCGATGCGGAGGTGATGCTCGAAGGCCACGACCGGCGCGAGCGCCGGGACGTCCGGCGTCATCCGCAAAATCTCCGCGCCGTCCACTACGTGGCGCTTCATGATGAGAAACTCCTCGTCCGTCAGCTTGTCCGGCTTGTTGAGGACGTCGAGCGGCGTGCGGACCTTGCCGATGTCGTGCATGAGGGCGGCGAGGCCGAACTCGCAGAGCAGCGGGCCGTCGATACCCAGCCCGCGCGCCTGGCCCATCGTGAGGATCGAGACGTTCACCATGTGCGTGAACGTGTAGTTGTCATAGTTCTTCAGCGTCGTCAGCGCGAGAAGCGCGGTGCGGTTCTGCGCGACGGCCTGCGCGAGGCCGTCGATCATCGAGCGCGCGGCAGTTGCGTCCGGGCGCCCCTCCGTCTGCGCGCTCTCCCAGACGTCGCCGGCGAGGGAGACGGCGTCGTTGTAGAGCCGCTTGATCGTCGCCATGTCGGTGAGGCTGCCCTCGACGCGCTGCTCGATGGTGACGCGCCCGACGCGAATATGCGCCAGCGCCGGGAACGTGTCGGCGGCGTCGCCGTCGCGGGTGTCGATCGCCGTGATCGCGGCGAGGAACTCCGTGATCTCGTCGACCGTGACGCCGCGGTCGACCGTGATCCGCTCGACGCCGCTCTGCTGGAGCCGCCGGACGAACGGGCCAAGCGTGTCCGCCTTGGCCATGGGCATGTCGTCGACGATCACTTCGTCGCCGACGAGGCCGATGGTGACCGTCGGCTGCAGGCTGTGGAGCATCTGAAACGCCGCCGACAGCGACTCGAGGTTGCGGGCGATGATCGGATGGCCCGGTGAGTAGAGTTGCGCCGACCGCAGCGAGGCGGCGAAACGCCGAAGGAGCTCGTCCGCAAGCTGGAAGCGGGGCGCGCTCATGCCTCACCGTCCTCGGCGGAACGGGCGGCAGGGCGCCGCAAGCGGGCCTTCGAGAGCTGCGCTCGGGCGGCCGATCGGACGCCGCGCGATCCGCGCGCGACCGCCTCGTCGAGCACGGCGACCGCCTCGGTCGTGCCGATGCGGGCCAGCGCCGACGCGGCCGCGGCGCGTAGCGCCCCAGTGCGGCGCGGCGCCCACCATTCGCCTTTGTAGAGCGCGTCGCGCAGCGGGGCAATGCCGCCCGGATCCCGCAGCGCGCCGAGCGACTCGATCGTCCGCAGATAGATAGGGGCGAGCGCGCCGCGATGATCGATGTGTCCGAGGATGTACGCGAACAGCGGCGTCGCCCGCTCGTCTCGCACGAGGCCAATCGACTGCATGATGGCATCGCGTGATTGGGTCGTGCCGCCCGAGAGCGCCTGCTCGAGAATGCGGTAGGCCGCGTCGGTCCCGACGTTGAGAATCGCGCGCACCGCTTCGCGCTGGACCTGCGGCTCGTTGTCGTCGAGCAGCTCGGTCAGGTCCGGCAGCGCCTCGCTGCCGCCGAACTGCCGCATCAGGTGAATGGCCGTCCGGCGCACCGCCGGGTTCTGCGAGCTCTTCAACCGCTCGATCGTCCGGCGGCCGACCGATCCGAACGCCAGCAGGATCGACGTCAGGCGCTCGCGCGTGCGCGGCCGTTCTTCCACCGACAGCGCTTCCGCGAGGGGCCGCACGAGCACTTCGCCCAGCGGCACGCACATCGCCTTGACGCGCTCGACCTGCGCGTCGTCGATCGTCGCCAGGTGCGTGGTGACGTGACGCATCATCGAGCCGGCGATCAGGACGTCGATCGCGGTCAGCGCGATCTGGCGGCGCGCGGTGGAGCCGTCGCCGCCGGATTCCCGCACGAGCACGGCGACCAGCTCCGCCGCGGCGTCGAAGTCGCCCACGAGCAGCAGATCCTCGATCAGGCCGACGAGCGGTTTCATCAGCTCGCGCCAGCGTTCCTCGCCCTGCTCGATCCGCAGAAGGTCGAGCATCAGCGTGAGGTCGAGCGCGCGCAGCGCCGTCGTCGCGATCGTGCCGAGCCAGGCGCCGATTCGCTCGGGCGGATCGTCGCTGACGCCCTCAACCTCGATGGCCCTGGTGCGGGCGCCCGACAGCTCCTTTCCGTAGACGTCCGACACGAAGGATTCGTCGGAGTACGACGTCAACAGCTTCTCGGCGACGTTGTTCCAGATCGCGCCGAAGCCCTCGGTGCTCCCGAGCGGCGACGCCGCCACATCGTCCCGCGCCAGCGCAAGGAGGCGCTGCTGCTGCTCGCCGTCGCGGACGAGCGTCTGGAACGCCTGCGCCAACCGATCGGTGGACGTGCCTTCGGCGATGACGTGGCGCGAGACGAACCGCGAGATCGTCGTTTCGGTCATGCGGCTGATGACGGCCTGCATCAGCTGGGGGCCGTCGTCGTCGCCCTGTTGGCCCATCAGGCCGAGCAGCATGTCCGGCGAGCAGTGGCCGACCGCTGCCGCCATGCTCTTCAGCACCGGCTCGAGCTGTTCCGGCTCCTTCTTGGACACCACCTGCACGATGCCGCGAAGCATGCGCATCAGCGCGGCGGTCTTCAGGCCGATGCCACCGCCACTTTCGGCGCTGCTTTCGAGCGATGTCATCAGGTCGACCAGCTTCTCGCTGTCGGCGGCAATGCCGAGCAACTCGCGAATGCCGCTTTCGTCGAGATCGAAGGAACTGCCCTGGAGGCAGTTGGCGATGACGCGCTTCCAGACGATCGGATCGCCGCCGGAGCGCTCGCGCAGCACCTCGGCGTAGTCGATCTCGCGCAGCTCCACGTGGCGGCCGGCCATTGTCGTCCACACGCGCGCGATGCCGCCATCCGTGCGCACCGACTCCGGGGATCGTCCGAGCAGCAGCAGGAATGTCCGCCACGCCTCGACGTCGCCGCCCGGATGAATCGTCATGGCTCCGATGAGATGGCTGTGCAGCAGCGCGGCCAGCTCGTTGATCGCGGTGTCGGCGCGAGCGGGCGCGCGATCGTCCATGAGGAGCCCATCGGGCAGCACCGCGATCGCGAGCGGTCCGGGCAGCGAGGCCGGCGACGTGATGTGCGCGATGCGGCCGAGCGTGGCGGCGATGGCCGGATGACCGTTCGGATAGAGCAGCACGGCGCGGGCCGCCGCCTTGCACGCCCGGGCGAAGTCGGTCAGCCGCGCCGTGTCGGCGGCGTCCAGCGGAGCGGAGGCGTCGGTCAGCTCGGCCATCAGAGATATGTCAGCGGATCGATGTCCGTCGATTCCGGATCGACGGCCTCGACGATCGCATACGGATGTTCGCCGCGCCCGTCACGCTCCCACGTATTCGCGAGCAGCGGCTCCTCGAGGACCGCGCCCGACCGGTCCATGATGATCTTCACCTGCGGGCGGAACGGATCGGTCGGGTGCTCGGCGGTGACGACCGCGACTGCGCCCGTGCTGAGGCGCACCAGATTGCCCACGGGAAACAGCCCCATCAGGTTGACGAAGCGCTTCAGCAGCACCTGATTGAACGCCGGGTTCCCCTGCTCGCCCATGATGCTGCGGATGCGGACGGTGGCGAGCCCCTGCCGGTACGGACGGTTGCTGCGCAGCGCGTCGAAGACGTCGGCAATCGAGACGATCATCGTGCAGAGATTCAGTTTCCGGCTGCCGATGTTCTCTGGGTACCCGCTGAGATCCTGTTTCAGGTGATGCTCGAACGCGACAATGGGCGCCAGCGCCGGCATCTCCGGCGTGCGCCGCAGGATGTGCGCGCCGTCGACCACGTGGCGCTTCATGATGTCGAATTCATCCTTCGTCAGCTTATCGGGCTTGTTCAGGACTTCGAGCGGCGTGTTGACTTTGCCGATGTCGTGCATCAGCGCCGCGAATCCGAACTCGCGCAGCAGCGGGCCATCGATATTCAGCGCACGCGCCTGGGCCATCGCGAGCGCCGCCACGTTCACCATGTGCGTGAACGTGTAGTTGTCGTATTTCTTCAGCGCCGTCAGCGCCATCAGCGACGTCCGGTCCTGCGTGACGAGGCGAGCCAGGCCGTCGATGATCTTCCGGGCGGCGCTCGGGTCGGGCTGATCGCCGGCCTTCGCGGCGTTCCACAGGTTTTCAGCGGTTTCGACCGCCGTGCCATACACGCGCTGCGCCGCCGCGATTCCGGCCTGGTCGTCGCTCACCTCGTCGACGACGATGCGGCCGAGTGTGACGTTGCGGACACCGCGCGCGATCAGCCGCTCGGACAGCGGGATCGGCGACGCGCGGTCGGTGAAGGCCGCGATCAGATGGCCGACCTCCGCGCGCGAGAGCCCGCGGGTGAACGTGATTTTCTCGATCCCGCGATCGCGCAGATCGCGGGCGAAACCGATGAGCGACGCGGTGCCGCGCGACAGGCGCGTCCCGTCGACCACGACCTCGTCGCCGATGAAGCCGACCACGACCGACGGCGAACTCTGCAGCCGTTCGACCGCCGCCGCCGTCAGCGCGTCGATGCCGCGCTGGACGATCGGGTGCGCCGACGAGTAGAGCTCGGTGCCTCGCAGTGCCGCGGCGAGCCGCCGGATCAGCTCTTCAGCGTTCTTCTGTTCCATCAGCTCTCAGCCCTCAGCCCTTGTTTCCGACCCTAGCCCGTTGAGACGCGATTTTCCGCAGCATGCCGTCGCCGGTGATCGCGGCGGCCTCGAGCGCCGCGGCGGACTTCGCCGTGCCGACGCGGCCGAGCGCATCGACGCACGCTTCCTTGAGCGCGCGCACCTTCTTCCGGATGAAGAACGATCGCTTCTGCGAGAGGGTCACCAGCGCGGGGACGGCCGCGTCGGTGCCGACCGATCCGAGCGCCGCAACCGTTTCGATCACGAGCTCGTGATCTCTCCCGAGCGGCTGGCTTTCCTCGATGATGCGTACGAGCATCGGCACGACGCGCGGATCACGCTCGGCGACCAGCGCATCGGTGACCACGCGGCGCATATCGCCGGTGGCCGCCCGCAAGACGGTGTGGATGGCGCGGGCCGCCGCGGGATCCGGAATCACGCCGAGGGCGGCGACCGCCTCGCGTGCCACCCGCGGGTCGTTCTGCCGGAGCAAGGGCTGCAGCAGCGGCACCGCGTCCGCCGTCCCGATCTTGCCCAACAGTCGCGCGCCCCGCCGCTGCACGAACCACCGCGAGTCGCTGACGAGCGAGGCGAGCCGCATCAGCGCCTTCGGGCCGAAGCCGACGATGAGGCTTTCAGCCCGGTCGGTGGTGACGCCGTCGTGTTCGACGGTGACGACAGACTTCAGCGCCTCCACGCTGGACACGCCGATCGTCGCAATGACGGCCTTCAGGGCTGTCCAGCCGTCTTCGTCCACGTCGCCGATGAGCGCCACCGCCTCGCGCATCGCGAGTGACTCGCCGAGCTGATCGAGCGCGTGCCGGCACGCCTCTTTCCCGATGCTCTTCGGCGAGGCGGCGCGCGCCTGCACGGCGCGCGTCACCGTCAGCGCATCGCCGTAGTCGCCCGACATCAGGAGATCCTCGGCGAGCGCGGACATGTCCGGCGCCATCTCCGCCGCGCGCACGGGGTCCTGCTCCAGCGTGAACAGGTCGATCAGCATCGTGACCGACAGGACGCGCACGCTCGCCTGGCCAAGGCTCTCCATCCACTGCGGCAGCTCCGGCGGAAGATCGACCTCCGACATGCGCTCCGCGCGTCCGCCGACGCCATCGAGCGCGTTGCGGTACGTCTCGGACACGAACGGCTTGTCGTTGTAGGAGACCAGCAGCTCTTCGGTGGATGCCCACAGCACCTGGAACTGTCCCGATCGGCCGAAGTCGGTTTCGCTGAGCAAGCTGCGAGTCAGCGTGAGGACGCGCCGCTTGCGGTCTTCATCCGGCGCAATCGTGTTGAAGATCGTGGCGAGACGGTCCGACGCCTGGCCGTCCAGCGCGAGCGCGGTCGCCAGCAGCTGCGCGACCTTCACATCGTCGAACGCCGCGGCCATCCGGGCGACCACCGGCACGCTGGCGGGGTCGTCCGGGCTCTGCATCACCCGCATGATGACGTGCGGATCGAGCTGTGTCGCCGCGGTCGCCAGGTTGCCCATCACCTCCGGCAGGCGATCGGGCGACATGACGGAGACGATGCTTGTCAGATGACGAAAGGCGGCGAGTACGGCGGCCGCCTGGGACGTGATCATCGGCGAGCCGTCCAGCGTGCACTTGGGCGCGGCGACGGCCGTCGCGAGATCGCCGATGTCGCGCGAGCTGCCGGAGATCGCGAGCAGCCGCTCCTGGGAGCGCGCGTCGAAGACAGCCTGCTGTCCGGTGACAATCGACAGCACGATCGAGCGCCACAGATCGTCGCGCTTGGCGGGCTCGGCGGTTTCGCCTTCCTCGCGCGCGAGCAGTTTGTCGTAGTCGATCTGTTCGATCGTGAGCGACGGGTGCCCTTCCGCGGCCCAGATGCGCGCCGGGCCGCCACGCTGGCGGCGCTCGGCGGGATCCAGGGTCAGCACGCGCAGGAACGTGTGGATCGCCTCGGGCGGAACGATGCCCGCGAACGTCACGGTCAGGATGTCGCGGTCGTGCAGCATCGCCGCGGCTTCGGCGATGCCGGCCTGCTTGGCGTCGGCCGAGGTGCCTTCGATCATCAGCGTGTCGGGCGTGACGCCGAGGGCGAACGCCGCGCCGAGCGTCGATTCCTGAATCGCGGAGGCGAGCCGGTCGACCGAGGCGCGGACGGTGGGATGTTCCGGGGGATAGAGCGTCCAGTTGCGCACCGCGCCCAGCAGCGCGCGGGCCATTCGCAGCAAGCCCCGCGTCAGTTCGGGGGAGAGCTGGGAGATCTGGGACACGAGGTGATTATCTCCGATATACTGCCCGCCAAATGCGAGCCGTCGACGTCATCGTATCGAAGCGGGACGGCCGGACGCTGACGCGCGATGAGATTCGATTCGTCGTCGACGGCGTGACAGCCGGAACGCTGCCGGATTATCAGGCGTCGGCGCTGCTGATGGCGATTCTCCTGCGCGGCATGAACGCGGAGGAGACGGCGTGGCTCACCGACGCGATGGTCCATTCCGGTGTACGCGTCGATCTGCGCGACATTCCCGGCGTCAAAGTCGACAAGCACAGCACGGGCGGCGTTGGCGACAAGACGTCGCTGATCCTCGCGCCCCTCGCCGCCGCGTGCGGCGTGCCCGTGCCGATGATGTCGGGGCGCGGCTTGGGCCACACCGGCGGCACGCTCGACAAGCTCGAGGCGATCCCCGGCTTCCGCGTGAACCTGTCGCTCGAGGAGATGAAGGCGGCGCTGGCGACGATCGGCTGCGCGATGATCGGCCAGACCGCGCAGATCGCGCCGGCCGACAAGAAGCTGTACGCGCTGCGCGACGTCACCGGCACGGTGGAGAGCATCCCGCTCATCAGCGCGTCCATCATGAGCAAGAAGATCGCCGAAGGGATCGACGCGCTCGTGCTCGACGTGAAGACGGGCGGCGGCGCGTTCATGAAAACGGAAGCCGACTCGCGCCGGCTCGCCGAATCGCTCGTGGCGATCGGCAACGCGTCGGGCGTCAAGACGGAAGCGATCATCACGGCCATGGAGTCGCCGCTCGGCCACGCGGTCGGCAACGCCCTCGAGGTCATCGAGTGCATCGAGGTGCTGAAGGGCAGCGGTCCGCAGGACCTGATTGACGTCTCCGTGGAGCTGACGGCGCGGATGCTCGTGCTCGGCCAGGTGGCGCCCGACCTCGCGGCCGCGACGCAGCAGGCCCAGCGCGCGATTGCCTCGGGCGCCGGGCTCGAGCGCTTCCGCCGGATCATCGAAATGCAAGGCGGCGATCCCAGGGTCGTCGATGACTATCAGCGGTTGCCGCACGTCGCTGACCGGCACATCGTCGCCGCGAACCGCGCTGGGTTCGTGACCGCCGTGGACGCGGCGCTCGTCGGCCGTGCGTCGGTGGCGCTCGGCGCCGGACGCGATCGCGTGGACGATGCGGTCGACCCGGCCGTCGGCATCATGGTCGCCGCCAAACCGGGAGACGCGGTGCGGGCCGGCGCGCCCGTGCTCGAGTTGCACTACCGGGATCGCGCCCGGCTGGAGGTCGCGATACGCCTGGCGAGCCAGGCGGTCACCATTGGCGACGAGCCGCCTGCACCGAGGCGCTTGATCGTCGGAGAGGTCCGCTGATGATCGGAATCCTGCAGCCGATGTTCGGAGCGCTCGTGATCCTGACGATCGCCGTGGCGTGCTCCAACAACCGGCGCGCCATCAACTGGTCGACGGTCGCCTGGGGGCTGAGCTTGCAGGTCGTCTTCGCGCTGATCGTGCTGAAGACGACCGCCGGGCAGCGTGTGTTCGGGACGCTGGGCGCCGGCATCAACAAGCTGCTCGGCTTCGCCGGCGTCGGCGCCGGGTTCGTGTTCGGCCCGCTTGGCAACAGCAGCGTCTGGGGGCGCGCCATGATCGGCGCCCTCGGGCCGGAAGGTGGCAACTACGCCGTCATCTTCGCGTTCCAGGTGCTGCCGACGATCATCTTCATCGCGGCGCTGTTCGCGATTCTCTACTACTACGGCGTGATGCAGTTCGTCGTGCGGCTTTTCGCGGTGGTGATGCACCGGGTGATGAAGTGCAGCGGCGCGGAATCGCTCAACGTCGCGGCCAGCATCTTCATGGGGCAGACGGAAGCGCCGCTGACGATCCGTCCGTACCTGCCGGAGATGACGCAGTCCGAGCTGATGACGGTGATGACGTCCGGCATGGCGCACATCTCGGGCGGGATCATGGCCGCCTACATCCTGTTCGGCATCGAGGCCAAGCATCTGCTGACGGCGGTCATCATGACGGCGCCCGGCACGATCATGATGGCCAAGATGCTCGTGCCAGAAACCGGCGTACCGAAGACGATGGGGTCGGTGCGGCTGGAGGTGGAGCAGACCGACGTCAACGTCATCGACGCCGCGGGGCGTGGGACCGGCGAAGGACTGCACCTCGCGATGAACGTCGGCGCGATGCTCATTTCGTTCCTCGCGCTGATCGCGATGGTCAATTACATCCTCGGCTTCGCGCACCTGAGCCTGCAGATGATCTTCGGATGGGTGTTCGCGCCGGTCGCGTGGAGCATGGGGGTGCCGTGGCGCGACGCGCCGACGATCGGCAACCTGCTCGGCACGCGTATGGCGCTCAACGAGTTCGTCGCCTACTCGCAGCTCGGCCCGCTGAAGGCGACGCTGGATCCGAAGTCGTTCACGATCGCGACGTTCGCGCTCTGCGGGTTCGCCAACTTCAGCTCGATCGGGATCCAGATCGGCGGCATCGGCGCGCTGGCCCCGAACCGGCGCCACGACCTGGCGCGCCTCGGCCTGCGCGCGATGTTCGCGGGAACGCTGGCCAACTTCATGACCGCGACGATCGCAGGATTCTTGCTGTGAACGCAAAGCGCGCCAAGGACGAGAGAAGTCTTTGCGGGCTTCGCGGGCTCTGCGTTCTACGGGGTTGTTCGTGAACTACTACGACCAGGTCAAGGAAGCGGCAGACGCCGTTCGTTCGCGCGTGTCCGAGATTCCGGAGATCGCCATCGTCCTTGGCTCGGGCCTGGGGGATTTCGCGACTTCGCTCGGCGACGCGGTGACGATGCCGTACGTCGAGCTGCCGCACTGGCCGGCGTCGCGCGTCATCGGCCACGCGGGGACGCTGGTCGTCGGGAAGGCGGCCGGCCGGACGATCGCGGCGCTGGCCGGCCGGTGTCACCTCTATGAAGGGCACGACGTCAACCGGGTCGCGTTCGCCGTCCGTACGCTCGGCCTGCTTGGGGTCAAGACGCTGATCCTCACCAACGCGGCCGGAGGCGTGAACACCGACTTCTCCCAGGGTGCCCTGATGGTGATCGACGATCACATCAACCTGATGGGTCAGAACCCACTGGTCGGCGACAACGATGAGCGGTTTGGGCCGCGGTTTCCCGATATGACCGAGGTGTACTCGTCACGATTGCGCGGAATCGCCGATCGGGCGGGGAAGGCCATCAATCTGCTGCTCCCGCACGGCATCTACGCCGGCCTGCTGGGGCCCAGTTACGAAACGCCCGCGGAGATCCGATATCTACGGACGATCGGCGCGGATGCAGTCGGCATGTCGACCGTGCCCGAAGCCATTGTCGCCCGGCATATGAAAATGGACGTGCTCGGCATCTCGTGCATTACCAACATGGCGGCGGGCGTGCTGCCGCAGCCGCTGGACCACACCGAGGTCATGGCGACCGCGGCGCGGGTCCGCGGCCAGTTCATCGCGCTGCTGGAGGGGATCATTGGACGCCTCTGACGGCCGCCGGCTGTCGGTGTCGCTCGTCGACGTCACGAGGGGGCGCGAAGCCGAGTTCCTGGCGGTCTCGAGGCATTTCGAGGCGCTCGTCATCAGCAAGGAGTACGGGCGCGCCGAGATGATTCAGGACGAGGGGCACCCGCTGCGCTTTTACGCCGTGCGGTACTGGACCGATGCGCGGGCGGCGGAGCGCTGCCATCGGGACCCCGAGGTGCAGGCGCTGACCGCCACCCTGTACCAGATTGCCCGCGTGACGCACGTGGTGAACGGCGTGCGCGGCAGCGACGCGATGCGTCAACTGATCGACGAGCGCCGCGCCCGCATCGAAGCCGACCGTCGCGCGGGGTTCGATCGGCGGGTCAAGAATGTCGGCCGTCCCGCCAGCGATCGGCGGACCGCCCGGGACCGGCGGCTCGGCCCGCGGCGCGTGCGCGATCGCGACGGCGAGGTCGATCTGATCGGCGCCGCGCGGCGCGCGCGGGAGCACGCGGACGCGGCGTTTTCGCACTTCAAGGTCGGCGCGGCGATCGAAACCGGCGACGGCGCCGTCGTCACCGGCTGCAACATCGAGAACGCGACGTACGGCCTGACGATCTGCGCCGAGCGTGTCGCGATCTACAAGGCGCTGTCGGAAGGGCACCGCGTCTTCACGCGCATCGCAATCGTGGCCGACACGGACGCGCCGACGCCGCCGTGCGGCGCGTGCCGCCAGATTCTGTGGGAGTTCGGCGGCAATCTCGAGATCCTGCTCGCGAACCTCGAGGAAGAAAAAGGGCACCACGCGCTCAAGGACCTGTTGCCGCTGCCCTTCGACGCGAGGCTCCTCTAGAACCGGACAGAAACCCAGAACTGAGTTCAGCGTTCAACGTTCAGGGTTCAAGGTTCGTTCGGCGCTTCGCGCCCAGAACTCGGAACGGAACGAACGCTGAACCCTGAACGCTGAACCCCGAACCCCGTTCTGGGTTCCTGTAGAATCCCCTGATGCTGCCAACGATCGCGCGGGAAGGCGACGTGGTCGTGATGATCGACCAGCGCAAGCTCCCGGCGCAGGAGCTCTACGTCCGCTGCAAGACCGCGCCTGAAGTCGCGCGCGCCATCAGAACCATGGTGATCCGCGGCGCGCCGGCCATCGGCGTGGCGGCGGCGTGGGGCATCGCGATCGGGATGCGCAGGAGCACGGCGACCGGCACGCAGAAGTTCGCCACGGAGTTTCAGAAGACCTGCGATGTCATGGCCGCGACGCGCCCGACCGCCGTCAACCTGTTCTGGGCGATCGAGCGGATGAAGCGATCCTTCGGCGCGGCAGTGCGGGCCGGGGAGTCGGTCGGTCAAGTCAAGGACCGGCTCGACCGCGAAGCGCAGATGATTCACGACGAGGACGTCGCGAGTTGCCGCGCGATGGGCGCGTTCGGCGCGGAGGTCGTGCCGGCGGATGCGCGCATCCTCACGCACTGCAACGCCGGGGCACTGGCGACCGCCGGCTACGGTACGGCGCTCGGTGTCATCCGCGGCGCGGTGGAGAGGGGCAAACGGGTGGCGGTGTTCGCCGACGAGACGCGGCCGTTTCTGCAGGGCGCGCGGCTCACCGCCTGGGAGCTCGTGCGCGACGGCATCGACACGACGATCATTACCGACAACATGAGCGCCGCGCTGATGGGCCAGGGGAAGGTCGATCTCGTCGTCGTCGGCGCCGACCGCATCGCCGCCAACGGCGACACCGCCAACAAGATCGGGACCTACGGCGTCGCCGTGCTCGCGCGCGAACACCACATTCCGTTCTACGTCGCCGCGCCGCTCTCGACGATCGATCTCCGCACGCCGGACGGCGATCACATTCCGATCGAAGAGCGCAGCGTGCGGGAGGTCACGCACGTCGGCTCCTTGCGGATCGCGCCGGCCGGCGCGAAGATCTGGAACCCGGCGTTCGACGTGACCCCGCACCGGTTGATCGCCGGCATCATCACCGAGCGCGGCATCGTCCGAGCACCGTACATCGAGTCGCTCAAGCAGGCGTTCGAGGTTGAACCAGCTCTCCACCACGGAGGACACTGAGGACACAGGGGTCCAATCGTACAAGGAAGATTTGTTGTCCGTGTCCTCCGCGTCCTCTGTGGTGGAGAGCTCAAGAACTCATGCGCATCCTCGGAATCGAAACCTCCTGCGACGAGACGTCGGCCGCGGTCGTCGAAGAGACCGGCGATGCGGTGACGCCCTGGGCGATTCGATCGAACGTCGTGGCGTCGCAGGTCGCGATCCATCGCGAGTGGGGCGGCGTCGTGCCGGAGCTCGCCTCTCGCCAGCACATCCGCGACATCTGCGGCGTCGTCGATCGCGCCCTCGCCGAGGCGGCATCGACGTGGCGCGACCTCGGCGCCATCGCGGTCACGCAGGGCCCCGGCCTGGTCGGATCGCTCCTCGTCGGCGTGTCGTTCGCGAAAGCGGCCGCTGCGGCGTCCGGCCTGCCGCTGGTCGCCGTCCACCATCTCGCGGGCCACATCGAATCGCTCGTGCTGCAGAACGGCGAACTGCCGCTGCCGTCCGTCGTCCTCGTCGTCTCCGGTGGCCACACCAGCCTCTATCTCGTCGAGCAACCCGGTGCGTATCAGCTGTTGAGCCGCACGCGTGACGATGCGGCGGGTGAGGCGTACGACAAGGTGGCGAAGCTGCTCGGTCTGGGTTATCCGGGCGGGCCGGTGATCGATCGGCTGGCGAAGAACGGCAACGACCGCGCGGTCGCGCTCCCGACCACGCGCCTGACGCACGCGGACCGGAACGCGCCCGAGCTGAAAGGCGATCTGGATTTCAGCTTCAGCGGCTTGAAGACCGCGGTGCTGCGACACGTGCGCGCGCGCCAGGCGGATATCGCGAGGACAGAGACGACGAGGACAGACGTGGCGCAGGGCTTCAGCCCTGCGTTGAGCGATCAGGAGATCGCCGACATCGCGGCGAGCTTCCAGCGCGTCGTCGTCAGCGCGCTCGTCGACCGCCTGTTCGTCGCGGCGCGGCGCTACGAGGCGAAGAGCGTCGGCGTGGCGGGCGGCGTCTCGGCGAACAGCCGGCTGCGCGCCGACCTGAACGAGCGCGGGGAACGGCGCGAGGTGCCGACGTTTCTCCCGAGTCTGTCGCTCTCGACCGACAACGCCGCCATGATCGCTGCCGCCGGGCTCCGGAAATTCCGCGCCGGCCACACCGCGTCGCTCGATCTCAACGCCGACGCCGCTCTCGTGCTGTAATTCACTGACTGTGAGGACGTATCCTGAGCGGCCGATCGTCGCGGTCGGTGCGGTGATTCTCGACGGTAACCGCGTGCTGCTGATCCAGCGGGGACAGGAGCCCCTCAAAGGCGAGTGGAGCCTGCCGGGCGGCGCGGTCGAAATCGGCGAGACGCTCGAGGCGGCGCTCGCGCGCGAAGTGCGCGAGGAGACGTCGCTCGACGTGATCGTCGGCCCCCTCGTCGACGTGCTGGACAGCATCCGCCGCGACGCCGATGGCCGCGCCGAGTACCACTACATCATCATCGACTACGCGTGCCGCGTCCGCAGCGGCACGCCGACCGCCGCGAGGCCAGGCACGGACGCCGCCGACGTCCGCTGGGTGCTCGTCGACGATCTCGATCGCTATCGCCTCACCGACACGGCCATCGCGGTCATCCGGAAAGCGCGCGGCTAAGCCCTGGGTCCTTTTGTCCGTCGCACGTCCGTCGTGCGACGTCTGCGCCATGCGGATCACGAACCAAGGAACCGCCGGAGCGCGCCAACCCTACGCCTTCGGTTTCCAGGCGAAATAGACCGGCACGCCGAGCAGCACGATTGCGAGGCCCGGCCACGTCGTCGCCGGACGATAGATGAAGAGCACGAGCAGGATGGCGGCGGCACCGACGATGTAGAGCGCCGGAATCACTGGATAGCCGAACGCGCGGTACGGCCGTTCCGCATCCGGGCGGGTGCGCCGCAGCCGGAAGATGCCCGCAATCGTCAGGATGTAGAAAATCAGCGCGGCCGAGATCACGTAGTCGAGCAGGTTGTTGTAGAGATTGCCGTAGGCCTTCGTCGCCGGATCGTAGGTCCGCGGCAGCACGAGAACGATCGCCCACAGTCCCTGGAACACCAGGCCCCACGCCGGCACTTTCGCGTCGTTCAACCGCCCCGACGCCCGGAAGAAGAGTCCGTCGCGCGCCATGGCGTAGTACGCGCGGGCACCGGCGAGGATCAGCCCGTTGTTGCAGCCGAACGTCGACACCATGATGCCGATGGCCATGATCGTCGGGCCGAGCCCGGGGAAGATCGCGTTCATCGTCGCGGTGGCAACTCGGTCGCCCGCGGCGTGCTGGATCCGGTCGAACGGCAGCGTGACCAGATACGCGACGTTCGCCAGGAGGAAGAGGCCGATCACGATGAACGTGCCGAACGCGAGCGACAGCGGAATGTTGCGTCGCGGATCTTTCACTTCGCCGGCGGTGAACGTGATGTTGTTCCATGCGTCCGCCGAGAACAGCGATCCGGTCTGCGACACGCAGATGGCGACGAAAAGACCGAAGGCCGTGACCGTCGAGAGCCCCGGCGCGATCTCCACCACGCCGCGCGGCGACCACAGGTTGCCGAAGTTGTCCGCAACCGCCGTGTGATTCCAGCCGAGCAGCAGGCCGACCAGAATCATCCCGAGCAGCGCACCGGTCTTCGCCGTCGTGAAGACGTTCTGGATGATCTTTCCGTACTCGAGGCCGCGCGTGTTGGTCCACGTCAGCAGCGCGATCATCACGCTGCCCACCAGCTGCGTCGTCGACAGCGACAGCGCGTAGCCGGCGGAGAGATGGATCGGCGCGATCAGGTAATGGTCGTCCGCGATCCACGGCACGAGCGCACCGAAGTACCGCGCGAAGCCGACCGAGACGGCCGCGATCGTGCCCGTCTGGATCACGAGGAAGAGCGTCCAGCCATACAGAAATCCCCACAGCGGCGAGAACGCCTCGCGGAGATACACGTACTGGCCGCCCGCGCGCGGCATCATCGCCGCAAGCTCGCCGTAGGACAGCGCGCCCACGACGGTGAGGACGCCTGTGAGCAGCCACGCGCCGAGCAGCCAGCCTGGGCTGCCGATGTTCCGCGCCATATCGGCCGAGACGATGAAGATGCCCGAGCCGATCATCGAGCCGACGACGACCATCGTGGAATCGTAGAGGCCGAGGCCGCGGCGAAATTCTGTATCGAGAACGGCGGCGTCCGACAATTGCGGATTGCGGACTGCGGATTGCGGATTGCTGTGCGGCACGTGTGCCATCGGGTGCTCCTGCATTAAGATGCTGGAACTTACCATGAATCGAGAAGACGCCTGGACGCTGCTGACCGAGTACACCAAGAGTGAGAGCCTGAGAAAACACGCGCTGGGCGTCGAAGCCGCGGTGCGCGGCTACGCCCGGATGTTCGGCGAGGATGAAGAGGCCTGGGGCATCACGGCGCTGCTCCACGACTTCGACTACGAGCGGTGGCCGACGCTCGGCGATCACCCGAACAAGGGCGCCGAGATTCTGCGCGAGAAAGCGTACCCCGAGTGGATGATCCGGGCGATCCTGTCGCATGCCATGGAGATCACCGGCGTCACGCGCGACAGCCGGCTCGAGAAGACGCTGTTCGCGTGCGACGAGCTGGCCGGGTTCATCACGGCTGCCTCGCTCGTGCGGCCGAGCAAGAGCATCCTGGACCTCGAGGCGAAGTCGGTCGTCAGGCGGATGAAAGACAAGGCGTTCGCCAAGGGCGTGAAGCGGGAGGATCTCCATGCGGGCGCGGATCTGCTCGGCCTGCCGCTCGAGGAACACATCAGCAACGCGATCGGTTTCATGCGCGAGCGCGCCGACGAATTGGGCCTCAGAGGATCCCTATAGGCCCACCCAATCTTGAACGGATGGCATTGCACCCAGAACCGGACCTCGAAATGACGACGGCCCCCCATACCTATGTGACGCCGGGGCGCTACACCATCGCCGTGAAAGTAATCGACGTCTTCGGCAACGACACCATGACGCTGGTTCCGGTCACGGTGGGCTAACATTAAGGGAGACCATGCCCCGGCCGTCCGTCGCCCAGGTTCGCGAGCGCCTCGCGACCAGCTTCACGCTCGATCAACTGTGGAGGGAGACCATGGGTCTGCCGAAGGGGGACTCAAAAGAGCCCGCGCTCGCCAAGTTGACCGACCTGCTCCGGAAGGCACGCACACCGTACGCACTCATCGGAGGCGTGGCCATTCAGCTCTATTCTGAAGAGCCCCGAACGACGGTGGACATCGACGTCGCGCTGGCGAGCTACGACGATCTTCCCCGCGGGCCGCTCAAGGCGACCGGATTCACGTTCGAGCGAACGTTCGCCCACTCCGAAAACTGGCGTGCACCAGGCGGCCGATCCCGCAAGCTTCGCACCGCAGTCCAATTCACCGTCGACAAGCTGACTCCGGCGACCGTCGAGCGCGCAGCCGTGTTTCGCGTCCGCGGGATGCGTTTCAACGTGGCGACGCCGTCCGATCTGGTCCGGCTCAAGCTTGAGGCCGCGGAGGAACCAGCGCGCCGGCCGTCGAAGCGTCTGAGCGACATCACGGACGTCCAGCGTCTCCTGGAGACGCATTCCGAGGTGGCCCGAGAGGTGCCTGACGCGTTGGAGCGGCTGGAAGCGCTGCTTGAGCGTTCCAAGTGGGAGCTGTACTGGCGCAAACACGGTCCGCCGACGACCGCGTCGGCCGCGCGCCGATGGTGGATGACTCCGGGGCCTAAGCCGAACGATCCGGCGCTCGCCCTGAAGGCGGCACCGGATGCGGTGAGGAAGGTGTGCGACCGCGAGGGGCTGCCGCCGGTGTGGCGCACATAAGGAGCAGCCCGGAACACCCTGATTCCATACCTGTCATTGAGTGGCCGCTCTGCGAACGATGCCGCCCGCTACGAGGTGGTTCGACAAGCGGAACCCCTCGCGCGGCGAAGGCGGGTTATCCGCGTTCGGTAGCCGGCGGTCGGTTGCTGGACGTCACCGTAGACGCTTGACCGGGGAGGCCACACCGCTTAATGTGGTCACATGAGGGACCTCTCCAGTGTCGCTCTCAGCCGGCGCGCGCAGGGGAAGAACGTCGGCGTCCGAGATCTCAAAACGCACGCCGCGCGCATCATGCGACGGGTGCGAGACGAGGGCACCTCGTTCATCGTGACCCACCGCGGCCGAGCCATCGGCGTCATTCTGCCCCTCCCTACTGACGACGAGGCATCGCGCGTCGCGGACGCTGGCGACGCCGCCACCGCGTGGCAGACGTTCGTGCGTGCCGGGCACGGTCTCGAGCGCCGGTTCCGCCCGGGCGTGAGCGGCGTCCGGCTTCTCTCGACAACACGTCGTTAGACATGGTCATGGCGAAGCGGCGCCGGCCTCACTCGACTTCGTCCCCAGGCACCAAGAATCGGCGGTACACGGTCGATGCCAGCGTGTTCGTGAACGCGTTCAATCTGCACGAACCGGGACACCAGGCCAGCCTGCGGATTCTCGAAGCGATTCAGGAACGCGGCGACCCTGTCATCGTCCCGACGCTGCTCGTCGCCGAAATCGCGTCGGCCGTGGCACGGGCCTGCGACGACAGTGCGGGCGCGCTGCGGTATGCGAACGCGGCCGCTGCTCTCCCGCATCTGATGCTGGTGGCGCTGACGCCCGTGATGGCACGGGAGGCGGCCGAACTGGCCGCGGGTCATCGGCTGCGCGGAGCGAATGCCGTGTACCTCGCCGTCGCCCGTAGATATGGAACCACCGTCGTGTCACGCGATGACGAACAGCGCACACGCGGAGGCGCAGTGACGACATGCCAGACTCCGGAAGAGGCGCTCGGCGATCTCGGGCTGCGAGGAACGCTGTGATCGCAGCCCTGAAGGGCTGCGCCACGTGATGAACACCCCCGCGCCACGTGGCGCAGGGCTTCAGCCCTGCGAACATCGCGCGAAGCCCGCGCGTATATCAACCTGAATGGCTGAGGGCGATCCGGTCGTCACGCTCGAAGGCGTCACCGTGACGTACGGCACGAACCGCGCGTTGCGCGAGGTGACGTCGTCGTTCGCGCGTGGCGCGGTCGGGCTGCTGGGACCTAACGGCTCCGGCAAGAGCACCATGCTCAAGTCGCTGCTCGGATTCATCGTGCCGGAGCGCGGCCGACTGCGGGTGCTCGGCCTCGACGTCGCGGAGTCGCCGCTCGAGATTCGCGCGCGCGTCGGCTACATGCCGGAGAGTGACGCGCACATCCCGGGCATGAACGCGGTCTCCTTCGTCGCCTATTGCGGCGAGCTGGCCGGCCTGCCGCGCGTCGACGCCATGCAGCGCGCGCACGAGGTCCTCTTCTACGTCGGCCTCGGCGAGGCGCGCTACCGCAACGTCGAAACCTATTCCACCGGCATGAAGCAGCGCATCAAGCTGGCACAGGCGCTGGTACACGATCCCGACCTGCTCTTCCTCGACGAGCCGACCAACGGCATGGACCCGAAGGGGCGCGACGAGATGCTCGAGCTCGTCCGCGACCTCGCGCACAACAAGGGCGTCAACCTGATCCTGTCGTCGCACCTGCTGCCCGACGTCGAATACACCTGCGACCACGTCGTCGTCATGGACCAAGGGACGATCGCCGCCGCCGGTCCGATCGCGGCGCTGAAGCAGCCGCGCGGCCGCGTCTACGAGCTGCGCGTGAAGACAACCGGCGATCTCGACTCGTTTGTGGAGCGGCTCCGCGCGTCCGGATTGGAGTGCAAGCAGACCGACGAGGACGTGATGCGCGTGTTCGTGCCAGGTGCCGGCGGCGCGCGCGAGCTCTTCGCGCTGGCGTCTGCGGAGCGCGTGCAGGTCCGCCACCTGCGTCCGAGCGTGCCGACGCTCGAAGACGTGTTCGCGCACGCGGTAGGGGAACAATGACGTTCGACGTTCGACGTTCGGCGTTCGTCGTTCCGAAGAACGACGAACCAACGGCGAACCACGAACGACGAACGCAGCACGACGAACCACGAACCACGAACGACGAACGATCCTGATATGCCGATCCATGACCAAGGCTATCGGCGGTACGGCGGCAACAAGGCGCGGACCGGCACCGGCTGGATGGTGATCGCGCGCGCGGGCATCCGCACGTTCGCCTCGAAGCGGGCCTTTCTCGGCTTGCTGCTCGTCTCCTGGTTTCCGTTCTTCGTGCGCGCCGTCCAGTTCTACGCCGCCGCGAATCTCACCAACATCCCCCAGACCTCGATGCTGGCGCCTTCCGCCGACACGTTCCGGCACTTTCTCGAACAGCAGCAGACCTTCGTCTTCTTCGTCACCGTCTACGTCGGTGCCGGCCTGATTGCCAACGACCGCCGCGCGAACGCACTCCAGATTTATTTGTCGAAGCCGCTGACACGCGCGGAATACATCCTGGGCAAGCTCGTCATCCTGATGACGTTCCTCGCGCTCGTCACCTGGCTGCCGGCCATCCTCCTGTTGATCGTGCAGATCGCGTTCGCAGGGAATTTCACCTTCTTCAAGAACAATGCGTTCTTGTTCCCCGCGATCACGCTGTTCGCCTTCATCCAGGTCGTCCTCGCATCGGCGACGATGCTGGCGCTGTCGTCGCTGTCGAAGAGCAGCCGCTACGTCGCGATTCTGTATGCGGCCGTGATCTTCTTCACGCAGGCGGTCTACGGCGTGTTCTACGCCGTGACGCGCAGCACATCGCTCTCGTGGCTGTCGTTCTCGGCGAACCTCGCCCAGGTAGGCGACGTCATCTTTCGCCAGCCGCTGAAGTACGACACGCCGTGGCCGGTCTCGCTGCTGATGATCGTCGCGATCGTGGCGCTGTCGGCGATGATCCTCGAGCGACGCGTCCGTGGCATCGAGGTGGTCGCGTAATGGCGGGTCTGGTCGTCGCGGATCATCTGTCCAAATGGTATGGGCAGGTCATCGGCCTGAACGACGTCTCGGTGACCGTTCCGCCCGGCATCACCGGGCTCCTGGGCCCGAACGGCGCAGGCAAGTCGACGTTCATGAAGCTGATCACCGGTCAGCTGAAACCGAGCACAGGCCATATCACCGTGCTGGGCGAGCCGATCTGGCAGAACCCGGGTCTGTACAATCGCATTGGCTTCTGTCCCGAACAGGACGCCTTCTACGAGCGGATGACCGGCCTCGAATGGGTGACGGCGCTCGTCCGCCTGAACGGCGTGACCGAGACGGAGGCCGCCGCGATGGCTTCGCGCGCGATCGAGGACGTCGAACTCACTGACGCCGCCGGCAAGAAGATCGGCGCCTACAGCAAGGGCATGCGGCAGCGCATCAAGATGGCGCAGGCGCTCGCGCACAATCCGGATCTGCTCATCCTCGACGAACCGCTCGCGGGCATGGATCCGATCGCGCGGCGGAAAGCGATCCGCATGATCAAGGAGTGGGGCCGCGCCGGCAAGAGCGTCATCGTCTCGAGCCACATCCTGCACGAGATCGAGTCGATGACGGCGAACATCCTGCTCATCAACCAGGGGCGGATTCTGGCCGAGGGCAACGTGCACCAGATTCGCGATCTCATCGACGAGCATCCGCACACCGTCCACATCAAAGCCGACGAGACGCGCGCGCTCGCGCGCGAGTTCCTCGGCCACGACGATGTGCTCAGCCTGAAGTTCGAGGAGGGCGCGGTGGTGGTGCAGACGGGGCGGCCCGATGCGTTCTACGCCCGGCTCACCGACCTCGCGGCATCGGGCGCGCACGGTGTGATCCACGAGGTCACCTCGCCAGACGACAACCTGCAGGCCGTGTTCCAGTATCTGGTGAAGTCATGAGCGTCGTACCCCGCACGCCGCACCCCGCACCCCGCACGCCGACGCTCTTCGCGTCCGCCGTGCGCATCTTCGATCTGTCGCTCGGCCAGATGTTGTGGTCGCGCCGTTCGGCCTTTCTCGGCGTGCTGCTCGGCGGCCCCGTGCTTCTCGCCGTCGTGCTGCGGATTGTCGACACGCTGCACGCGTCCGGCTTCAAGATCAACGGTGCGGCGGTCGGCGGATCCGCGATCTTCGGCATGATGATCTGGCTGCTGTTCATCCGCTTCATCGTGCCGGTGCTGGGCGTCTTCTACGGCACGTCGCTCATCGCGGACGAAGTGGACGACAAGACGATCACGTATCTGTTCACGCGCCCGATCCCGAGGCGCGCCGTCCTGCTCGGCAAGTACTTCGCGTATCTCGCGTGCACGGTGCTGCTGGTGTTGCCGTCGGTGATGCTGGTGTTCTTCCTGATTGTCCCGACCGGCGGCGGCAGCATCGGCGAGGCGTTTCCGTCGCTGCTCGCCGATCTGGGGATGCTGGCGGTCGGGCTTGCGTCGTACGGCGCGGTGTTCGCCCTCGTCGGCACTGGGCTCAAGCGCCCGCTCGTCGTCGGGCTGGTCTTCGCGTTCGGGTGGGAGCCGACCGTGCTGCTGTTGCCGGGCTACCTCAAGCGGCTGACCGTTGCCTATTACATGCAAGCGCTGGTCACGCACGAAATGCCTCAGGATTCGGCCGTCAGCGTGCTGCTGCAGGTCTTTCACGAGATGCCGTCGGTGACGATCAGCCTGCTGTGCCTTGCGGGTATCATTGTCCTGACGCTCTTGCTGGCCGGGCGGGCAATCGAGCACCGGGAATACGTGCTTGAACAATAAGTAACCTCAGTCCGTATAAGAGTTTGAGGCGCTGTCCATGACGACAAAAACCCGCTATTTCGTGATTGCTTCGCTTCTGGTGCTGGGCGTGGGCCTGAGCACCGGGCTGGTCGCGTATTACGTCGGGTTTCCCGCAGGGGCACTCGGACGCCGCGGCGGGCCCGACGAGCTTGGCTTCGTGCCGCGCGACGCGTCGGTGATTGCGTTCGCGAACGTCCACGACATCATGACCTCCGAGCTGCGGCAGAAGCTGCGCCGCGCCCTACCGATGCAGCAGAACGGTCAGCAGGAGCTCCAGAACCAGACCGGCATCAACATCGAAACCGACATCGACACGGTCGTCGCGTGTCTGCACCCCGACGCCAGCAGCACGAACAATCCCGGTGCGGGCATGGTGCTGGCGCGTGGCCGCTTCGACGAAGTGAAGATCGAGTCGCTGATGCGCGAGCACGGCGCGCTCGTCGAGGACTACAACGGCAAGCGCGTGATCGTCGCCAGTCCGAAAGACGTGGTCGACGTCGCCGACGTCGTGCACGGCCGGCCGGGCAGCTTCGCGCTCTCGTTCATGGAGCCGGGGCTCGCGGCCATTGGCAGCACGAAGCTGATCAAGTCCGCCATCGACCTGCACAAGGCGGGTAACAACCCGCAGGCCGGGCTCGAGAGCGTCACGGGCAACGACGAGCTGATGAACCTCGTGCGCTCGCTCGACGACGCCAACGCGTGGGCGGTCGGCCGCTTCGACGCGCTGCGCACGCAGTCGCACCTGCCGGCGAACGTGCTCAGCCAGATTCCGGCGATCACCTGGTTCGCGGTCAGCGGCCACGTGAACGGCGGGCTCCGCGGCACGCTCCGCGCGGAAGCGCGCGATGACGAATCGGCCAGCAACCTGCGCGACGTCGTGCGCGGGTTCCTCGCGCTCGCGAAGCTCAGTTCGGGCGCCAAGCCCGAGCTACAGGCCATGATGCAATCGCTCGAGCTCGGCGGCTCCGGCAAGACCGTGTCGCTCTCGTTCGCGGTGCCCGCTGAAGTGTTCGACGTGATTGGCGCCGTGGTGAACAAGGGCAAACCGGCCGCGCACTAGGGGCGCGGAAGGCGTTCGCTTGACGCCTTCCGGCCACGCCACCTACACTCCTCGCCAGCAACGCCCGCGCGCTCTTCCTCTCACACATGACCGATCTGGTGTTCTTCTATGGCACGCTGATGAGCGGATTCAAACGCCCTGGGCGCTCGCGCATCGATCCGAAGCTGACCTCGGTCGGCCGCGGATCCATCCAGGCAACACTGTTCGATCTCGGCATCTATCCGGCGGCGGTGCCCGCCTTCGACGGGCGCGTGCTGGGTGAAGTGCATCGCATGAGCGACGTGGACGGCGTCCTCACCGCGCTCGACGAGGTCGAGGGCTACCGGCCGGGC
>Ga0209515_10002782_pt1 | contig 26161 bp, 20 predicted proteins | sample Subgroupgradi54m_FD_187454 | JGI IMG/M metagenome (GOLD analysis project Ga0209515, IMG submission 187454) | Subsurface groundwater microbial communities from S. Glens Falls, New York, USA - GMW60B uncontaminated upgradient, 5.4 m (SPAdes)... ... | reverse complement strand
AAACAGAATTTATTATAAATGTGATGAATTAAATAAAAAATTTGATATTGATATGTATCGTAAATATAATGCAGATTTGCAACATTTTAACGACAGTGAATTGATTGATCATTGGTATAAATTTGGTAAAAATGAAAATCGAATTTATTATAAATGTGAAGAATTAAATGAGTTTTCAACTGAAATATATAAATTATGTAATGATGATTTAAAAAATTTAAATGACAAAGAATTGGAAATACATTTTTTATTACATGGATTAGATGAAAAACGAATTTATTCAATAAAAACTTTTATTGAAAATAATCAAGGTAAATTTATAAATAATAATTGTAACAATAGTAGTGTTAATAATGGTAATGGTAATCAAAACAATGTTGCTACAAATAATGACATTAATATTAACAGTGGTAATTGCAATAACAACAACACTAATATTAATATTGATATTAATCCAACTACCAATACAAATATAAGTACTGATGTTAATGCTAAAATTAATGACAATGCCAATGCTAACATTGGCAACAACAATAATATTATAATAAAAAATATTGACAAAAAATATATATGTGTGAAACTAATTGGTGGTTTAGGCAATCAAATATTTATGTTATTAAATGCAATTGCATTAAGTAAAAAATATAACATATGTTGCAGTGTCCACAAAAATTATGAAGATACAAAAAGAAAATCATTTTATAATTATTCATTTTTTAAAAACATAAATATAATAGACAATTATGATAGTTTTAATATATTTAATGAAAAAGAATTTTTATATGATGAAATTAATTTAAGTCAAGATACAAGCTATTTAATAAACGGTTATTTTCAATCATATAAATATTTTTGGAATTATCAAGATGAAATAAAACAAGCAATAAATATTGATGAACAAATCAAAAATAAAATAACAAATATATTAAATAATTTTAACAAAAAAATTATAGCTGTCCATTTAAGACTTGGAGATTATTTAGAATTGCAAGAATATCATCCAATAATACCAATTGATTATTACAAAAAAGCACTATCATATTACAATTTAAATAATTATCAAATAATATTATTTAGTGATGATATTGAACTCGCAAAAAAAAAATTAGAACAATTAAATATAAATTGTATTGCATCCAACACATTATTTGCAACTGATGAAGAAGAATTTTATGCGTTATGTTTTTCTGATATCAGAATATGTGCGAATTCGTCATTTTCATTGATGAGTTGTTATTTTACTGAAATTTTTAATTTTAAAGAAAATTGCGAATATATATTTCCAAATTTATGGTTTGGACCAAAAGGACCGAAATATAATATAGATGATATTATGCCAAATTATAAATTTTATGTGATAGATTTACAAAACATAATATATGATGTTAAATATGATGTCGTAACAACCATACATAGTAAAGACAAGGACAGATATGAAAAATTTTTAAAATATAACAAAAAATTTTTAAATAATTCGGGTAAATTTTATTATGTTGGTTACAAAGATTTAGAAAATGAATCGAATTATTTATCGGAAAATTTATATCCATTTTCAAAACAAAATGTTATAGATTATATAAAAAATCATATACCTGATCATAGATGGGGATGGTATTATCAACAATTATTAAAATTATATATTTTTGAAATTTATGATTTTAAAACAGATAATGTGTTGATATTTGATTCGGATATATTGTTGTTAAAAAATATGAATTTTTTTGATGAAAACAATAAAATTAAATTATACAAACGTTTAACTGGAGACAAAATGATTCATGAACCATATGTAAAAACAATGAATTATATTTTACCAAATTTAAATGTAAATAATAACGATTCGGGCATATGTCATATGATGATGTTTAATAAACAAATTATAAAACAATTATTTATTGATATTGAAAAAATACATAATAAACCATTATGGAAAGTATGTCTTGATGGTGTTAATAACTATGTTAATAAATATGGATATAGTATGAGTATTTTATCAGAATATGAATTATATTATCACTATATTAAAAATTATTATTTTGATAAATTTGTATTTATCGATGATTTTAAATATCTTGATATAGCATATAATAAATTTGATTTTTATAGAAATAAAAATAAATATAATTTTATTGCTGATCACCATTATCAATCAAGACCAGATGAATCACATACAGTTGACAATTTAATTGATATTAATCAACATGGTGAACAAATTATTTCAATGTCGGAAATAAATGATATTAAATTAAATACATATGTTAATTATTTATTAAAAAAATACAAAAATAAAAATAACATTGTTTCATATAATGATTCTAAATACACAGACGATAATATGTTAAATATTTTATTTAATAAATTAGTTTTATGTGAAAAAAATGCAAACATATTGGATATATTGCATATTTTTTATAAATTTGGATATAGTAAAATGGATATTATTGATATTGTTAGAAATGAAAATTTACAGCAAGTTAAAAATACACGAATAGTGATTGATGATATAATAAATGATTATTTGAAAAATGGAACTTTAAAAAAAAATATATTTTTAAAAAATATAACTGCTAAAAATGTTAATTTAAATACAGATAAATTTTATTTCGGTATTGTTACACCTGTATTTAATAGATATTATGTCACAAAAATATTTTTGGAATGTTTAAAAATGAATGTTAATTTTGATTCTATTATATTTTGTATAGTTGATGATGGAAGCAACGATGATGTAATATGCGAATTGGAACATTTAAATTTAAACACAGTTATTGTTTATTGTGACAGAAAGAATAATATTTATGGTTCAAATAATACTTCTGTACCTGGGTCACTATATCCATTAACATTATATATTGGACATGAACTTATAAAAAATAATTGTAAAATATTAGGTGTATTAGATTCTGATGCATTCATTAATGAAAATTATTTCAATATCGCAAAACAATATACCGATTATTTTGATATGGATAATGTTATATTATCACAATTTAATTCACATAGTGATGCACATACAATTATTGACAAAACTACAATATATAACAATGTTTTTTTGCAAAAAAATATGGTTGGAGGAATATCACAATTTTATTCTGTAAAATTGTATGAACAATTTAAATATAAATTTACTGGTGAAGAAAGTCATAATTATTGGGCATATGACTATGATTTTCAAATATCAAATTTTATGACACAAAATAATAAAAAATACATGTGTCTTGAAAATTCAAACGTGCAACATATTGGTATAAAAACAACAATGGTAAGAAATGGCAAAGAACATAACAATAATGAAAAAGAAATTATAAATGTAATACATGGCATCTTAAATGAACCAAAAAATGTTGATACAATAGATGAAGTATTTGATTTTGATAAAAATTTTATTAAATCTTTAAACACTGACAAAATATTTGATAATGTCAATAAAAATATAAATATTTTTGTTGACAAAATCGTATATATAAATTTGCAAAAAAGAAATGACAGAAATGAAATTATGAAAAAACAATTTGAAAAATACAATATATATAATTATGAAAGATTTAATGCAATTGAACCAAAATATAATGAAAAATATAGTAATAATTTTATTAATAAACAAATTAATTTATTTTTAAACAATGAAAATATTGTAGATGATTTAATAGATAATTATCCGTTAAAATACATATCAAATTTTAGCAAAGAATATATTAAAACAAAAAATGAAGAAAGTAAACGAAAATATATATTGGGTGCATTAGGATGTAAAATGTCACATTTATTAATAATTAATGATTGCATAAATAAAAATTATGAACATATATTACTTTTGGAAGATGATGCAAAATTCCATGAAAATTTCAATAAACATTATGAAATTTTGTATGACAATCTAAAAAATATTAATTTTAATTATGATATGGTTTGGTTATGTCCAAATTGGTTATATAAAAATAATGACGGTATATTGAATAGATGTGATAGTTATAAATATATTAATGAAAATTTTTCGCTTGTGTCGTCATCAATATCAATTGATAATGTGGTTGGTTCAACATTGAACACAGCTGGATTATTTATTAATATTAAAAATATTAAAAATATAATACATAATTTTGAAAATACATTACAAACTGAAGTTGATATTTGGTACAGAATATACATACAATCACTAAATAAAACATATACAACTGTGCCAAATTTAATAACACAAAGAGAAGAAATAAGCAACATTGAAAGCAATATTGTAAATTATTCAAAAGATATTCATTACAAAACAAGAAGTAAATTTAATATATTTACAATTATTAATAGTAACGATAAAGAAAAATATTTAAATAATTTTAAAAATAATTTACAAAAAATGATTGGTTACGAAAAAATATATTTTATATGTGATGAAGATTTATATGAACATGAAATATTAACATATGTTAATATTAATGATTTATTAAAATATTGTAATGCATCAAATATTAAAGAAAAATTTCCGTATTTTGTAAATGATAACAGTATAAAATATTATTATTATATGGACATAAATGAATATTTAACTGAAAATTATTATATTTTTGATGAAAATAATGATGTAATAAATAACAGCAATATTTTTATTAAAAATTAAAAAAATTGTTAAATGTTGCAATTTTAATTTTGTATTTGTATTAATTCAAAAAAATAAAGTATACTTTTAACACGTGACAAAAATGTATGATTGTCGCGGACATTAATAATTATCGGTTTTAATATTTTATTTTTATCTGGATTGTTATCAAAATCAATTCCTTTTTTAATTAATGTGTCATAATTATTATCACATATAATATGTTCACCAAAAATTTTATTAACAATATTATTATTTGATAATGGCATTTTTCCATATGATATGCTTTTAAATACTCTACATGGACAATATTCACTATCTATTTGCAATTTAGGTTGTAAACATAATGATATAATACTATTTTGTATGTATTTAACATTATCAAGAATAGTTATGTTACCTCCATCTCTATTTACACCACCCATATAAATTAATTTTATGTTAAATTTTTCTAAATTTAAAAAAATTTGTCTCATACATTCATTATGATCTAATGTTCCAACAAAATAAATTGCGTTTATTTTATTTGTACTATTTATAACATTTGTGTCATTTATAACATTTGTGTCATTTATAACATTTGTATCATTTATAACATTTGTATCATTTATAACATTTGTATCATTTATAACATTTGTATCATTTATAACATTTGTGTCATTTATAACATTTGTGTCATTTGCAACATTAACATTTGTATTGTCTGAAATATTTGTGTCATTTTCAATATTTATATTATTAAAAATATTTGTATTAACTGAAATATTTGTATCATTTGTGATATTTGTATTACTTATAATATTTGTATCATTTATAATATTTACATCACTTATAATATTCGCATCATTTACAATGTTTGTGTCACTTAAAATATTTTTATTTAATTCGTCAATTTCATCTGGCAATAAATCGGTTGCCCATAATGTCATATGAATATATCCAAAATCATGTTTAAATTTACCATAATCAAATTCATTTTTATAAAATATGTTTGGTATATCAACAATATCTTTTTTAACTATTTCATCCATTGGTAAAATTGCATGTATAATGTTTTTTATTGGAATATTTTTAAAAATAGAATTATAAAAAAAATCCCAATAACAATTATGTAAATAATAACACGAATTATTGTTTATCGGAAAATTATCAACAGATTTTTTTATTGTATTGTTATATGCAATAATTAATGAATTATTTAGGTCAATGAATTCATAATTATCAGTATGATCAATCCAATAAACATTGTAGTTTAATAATTTAAATGCACGATAATATCCATAATATATATACGAAAATGTTCCTCTAAATTCATGTAATTTACAATTTGATTCGTCTTCTAATTTTAATGGAATATCATCTGCAAATAATTTATCTCCCCATATGATGATGTTTTTAAATTGTGATTGTGTTTTCATATAATAGTTTATAAAATTTATTATTTAAATGATTTACAATTTAAAAACATTAAATATAGCTTAATAATTATAAATTTGTTGTGAAACAAATAAATTTGCAATAAAATACATAATTTATGTTTATATTGATATCAATAAACTTGTTAATGACATATATTTTAATAAGTTCATTATTTACAAACAATTTAATTATTAAAATATATCGTTTATTACTGCAATTTAATAATATGGGTTTTATTTTATAATATAATTTATTAAATTATGTTATAATGGATGATATTAAATACAATGAAATTGATAATTGCCGTATGTGCAATGATGGACAACTTAAATCGTTGCTAAACATAGGTATGTTATATTTAACTGGTATTTTTCCACAAAACAAAGATGAGTATGTTCCAAAATTACCATTACATATCGCAAAATGTGATAAATGTGAATTAATACAATTAAAAGATAATTTTGATGTTGCGAAATTATATGGTGAAACATATGGTTATAGGTCAGGTTTAAATAAAAGTATGGTGTTACACTTAGATGATATTACGAAATATTTAAAAAAAAAAGTTACTTTAAATAAAAATGATTACATTCTTGACATTGGTTCGAATGACGGAACTTTATTAAATTTATATAATGATGATAATTTAAATTATATTGGAATTGATCCGACTTCTAAAAAATATTTAAATTACTACAATAAAAATATAACAGTTGTATGTGATTTTTTTTCGGATAAAAATTTTAAAAATAATGTACCTACTGATAGTAAAGCAAAAATAGTAACAACAATATCAATGTTTTATGATTTGCCAGATCCAATGCAATTTGTAACAGATATTTACAATATTTTAGATGATGATGGTGTTTGGTTTTCTGAACAAAGTTATTTTTTAGAAATGATAAAAAATAAATCTTTCGATACAATTTGTCAAGAACATATTGAATATTACTGTTTAAAACAAATAAAATATATTGCTGACACAATTGGATTAAAAATTATTGATATTGGATTTAATGATACAAATGGTGGAAGTTTTTATACATTATTATCAAAAAAAAATAGCACAAAATATATTGAATGTACAAATTTAATACAAACTGTATTAAATGATGAAGAATTATTTTTTAAAAATAATATTATTCAAAAATTTAATAATGAAATATCTGATGTTAAAAATAAAATATTTGATTTGTTTAAATACATTAGTGAAAATAATTTAATAATACATGGATATGGTGCATCAACTAAGGGAAATGTTTTATTGCAATATTTTAATATTACAAATGAACATTTAAATTATATTTGTGAAGTAAATGAATATAAATTTGGAAGATACACACCAGGAACATTAATTCCAATTATTTCAGAAAATGAATCCAAACAATGCAATCCAAATTATTATTTTGTGTTACCATGGCACTTTAAACAAAATATTATTGAAAAAGAAATGGAATATTTAAAAAATGGTGGAAAATTAATATTTCCTTTACCTAATTTTGAAATTATTGATATAAATAATTGTGTATAAAACAAAATAATTTAAAAAAAATATGTTGCAATTATAAAGTTGCAAAAAACTACATAATTGAACTTAATAAGTGTTTATAATTATTTTTAAATACGGTTATTTATGTCGTTAATTATATTTTCAACCATTTTTTCAAATGTTATTTTTGGTTTCCAATTTAATGATTGAATTGTTTCTAAATTATTGCCAATTAATGCAAAATCATTTGGTCTATAAAATTTTTTATTTGTTTTAATAATTAAATTATTATTTGAATATAATATTGCATTATTATCCGTGATTTTCCACATTAAATTATCAAATTTAATATATTTGCAACATAAATCAATATAGTCTTTAACGGTGTGTTCAGTGTTTGAACTTAAAATATAATTTTTTGGTTCATTTGCATTTATCATAAGCCACATTGCTTCGACAAAATCATTGCTATCACTCCAATCACGAACAGAGTTTATATTTCCAATTTCAATGGCATTGTATTCACAATTATTATCAATATTTTTTTTAATTTCATTTAATTGAATTGCTATTTTTTTTGTTAAAAAAATTTCATTTCTTGCACTACTTTCATGACTAAACAATATTACATGAATTGCAAATATTGACAATTCATCACGATAATATTTTACTAGATAATTATTGTTCATTTTACTTATTCCATATATTGTATTTGGATTACTTTCGTTGTTTAGATCAATAACTGTATTTTCATTGTTAATATTTGTAAATTCCATACTTGAACCTGCCGATAAAAATTTACATTTTTTATGATGGTTATGTATGCATTCCAAAAATTTTAACGTTGATAATGTATTTATTTTATATAAATTATAATTGTTTTTTTCCGTTTGTGGTTGTGCAGATGCAAAATGAAAAATAATATCTGGCATTATTTGTTTAAAAATATTTTCAATTTCTTCATCATTAACAAAATCAATTTTAAAAATTGTAATATTGTTAACAATATCATTAATGTTATTTAAATTTGAATTGTCACGAATTGTACCAAATATTTTATATTTATTTGTGTTATCTAAATTTAATATGTATTTTGCCATGTTTGAACCATCCTGTCCATTTATTCCTGTAATAAGTATGTTCATAACAATGTATGAATATTTATTTTTAATTAAAAATATTTAAATTATTAATATTTATTGTTAAAATAATTTTATATTAAAAAATAAAGTTAAAAAATTATACTAAATTTAAAACAAGAGTATCAGATTGACCGTAAGTATTTGATGCATATATTCTGACAGAATTACGATTAGGCACCATCACAACATATGCTAGTGTTGATGTCATGTCATTATTTTCCCATATGTAGGGTGTATCTGTAATTAAAGGATTTTGAATACTGTATGTTGATATATGATAAGTAATGCTGGTACCAGTTTCTGGCGGTACCCAAGTTAATGTCATATTTGATTGATTAAATTTTAAATCTCTTGGAACACTTGGTGTTTGAACTGGAATATTTAATAACACTGTTTCTGAAAAATCAGTTGGCGAAGTAAGAACATATGCATATACCCTAATTGAATAATTCTGATTCATATTTAAACCAGAGAACACACGATATAACTCTGTCATGTCATTAAGTTGAATAAGTAAATTTGCAGTATCTGTTGATAATGCATCTAATTTATCATATAAAGCAATATTATATCTAATTATTGCACCTCCAGTTGTTTCAGGTGCTTTCCAAGTAACATGTAATTCAAGAACAGTTGGTGTTTGAACATAATTATATTGCACATCAGTTGGTATAGATGGCGAATCAATGTTGTCAAGTATGCTAAATTCTGTTAACAGTGTTGTATTTGTTACATTTGTATTAACCGCGTTAAATGCATATAATTTAATTAAATAAGGAGTTGCAACTGTTAAATTACTAAATGTATATGTTAAAGTAGATGAACTTAATATTTGTTCCGTACCAATTATTGTATAAGATTCAGTTGTACCAGAATTTATGCTTATTCCATATTGATATGCAATACCACCTGTATTTGTTGGTGCTGCCCATGTTACAATTGCCGTTCCTGCAAGACTTGATTTAGTAATTTGTTGGTTAATTACAACACCAGGATCAATTGATGGTATTCCAGCATTGCTCATGTTTGAATAAACAATACCAGAACGATTTGTTGCAACTATCCTAAAAAAATATGATGATCCATTAGTTATATTTCTAACTATTCTAGAAGTACCATTAAAATACGCAAAAGTATTATCAAAGTGATATGTTGTAACACTGCTAACATCAATTGGAACATTATTTGCATCAACAATGTCATAATTTGAGAATGTCATTTTTAATGTTGTTGTAGCACCATTTTCAGTAATTGTATTCCAATTAATTGTAAGAGCTTGGTCTTCTCCACTAGATACAGTTACAGCTGGAACAACCCAACTTGGTGGAATTGACGGTGTTAATGTAATAGTGTTTGAAAAATCGGACAGAACGTTGCCAAGAAGTGCATATGATGCATTTATCACTTTAATTTTAAATGTATACGATGTTCCATTAATTAAACCAGTTTTAACATATATTCCAGTCAATGCAGATGATGGAACATAAACAATAAATGTTCCAGTAGTACCATCATAAATATTATATCCAGTAATTGCACTACCACTATCATTTGCATCTAATGACCAATTTAAAACAACTTGTCCATTTTGGTCGGTATCATCACCAGTCAAGGTTAATGTGTCTAACACAACTGTCAATGGAGTTGCTGTTACAACATTTGAACTAGCTGATTCGCCAATTGTATTTGTTGATTTAAAATAATAACCGTATAATGTACCATTTGTTAAACCAGTTACTGTATATGTGTTTATTGTTGGATCCGCAATATTTGCAACCAGCAAATTGTCCGAACTTTTATATATGTTATATCCTGTAATTGCATTTCCACTTGTATTTGTCGGAATCGTCCAACTTAATACAATTTGATGATTTTGATTTAAACCATTAGCAGCCAATGTGTTATTAGCATATGGTACAACTTGTGGTGTTGCTGATGCTATATTTGAAAAATCTGATGTACCAATTGCATTAACTGCTTTAATTTTATAAGAATATGCAGTTCCGTTGGTTAATCCACTTACAGTATGTGTTTGAACATCACCAAGTGAAATAATTAATGTACCAGTTCCGCTATAAATGTTATATCCAGTAATTGCACTGCCTCCATCATTTGCAGGTGTTACCCAAGTTAACACAATTTGACTATCTTGATTTATACCATCAGCAGTTAATATGCCTGTAGTTATTTGACCTGACGAATAAAATGGAATACTTTTAATGACAACTGTTGTTGATGTAATTGTCGCAGATTGTCCTAACATATTTATTGCTTTTACATAAAATATCACACTTGCACCCAACACAAAATTAGTTGTAACCGCATTAACACCTCCTGAATTTGAATAAATAATTGTTTTTTGTGATACATATTCAGTATGAATAGTTGAACCTTGTTTATAATATACGGCATATCCAATTAATGGAGATGTTTCATCATCATCAACACAATCCCATGTTAATGTTACACCTAAATCAGTGTTTGTTGCAACTAAATTAGTTACATTGTTTGGAATACCATTTGGAACAATAGTTGTGCTTGTTTGTAGTGATTCGCCAGTTGAATTTGTTGCGGATACTTTAAATGTATATGAACTAATTGGAACAGTTAATCCAGTAATTGTATATGGATTATTTGGTGTATTTATTGTTAGCCAATTTGTGTTATCATTCGAATATACTATTTTGAACGATACAATGTCAGAACCATTATTTGTTTCATATGTATAATTATCCCATGATAAATCGACAGATGTAGATGTTGTTGAATTAATTGATGCACTAACATTAGTCGGTGCATCAGGTGCTAATATATTAACAACAGCAACTGTACCATAGGTTGCGGAATCTCCATTTATATTTGTCGCTTTTAATGATATATTATAAATTACACCATATTGTAATATGTCTGCATTAACGTCAAGGTCTGCATCAGTTATTTCATATGTATATTGATTTGATACAGCTGTTAAACTACTTACATTAATTATTTTACTTGTAATTTCAACATTATTATTTTGTTCCATGTGTAAAATATAAGATGTAATACTATCTCCACCGTTATTTGAATTTGAATCCCATGTTAATGCAATTTGTTTAACACTGTTAACAGTTGACATGATTCCAGATAAATTTGTAACTGTGCTAGGAATGGTTGATGGTGTGGCTGTTACAACATTACTATCTTCGGACAGTCCGTTCGAATTAACTTTTGTTGCTTGAAATTCATATGATGTTCCATTGGTTAATCCAGTTATAACTGTTGCTAATGTAAATGTATGTTGTGATGCAACAGTATTATTTGTTGTGTCTGAATAATAAATTATGTATCCTAATGAGTTTGGTGTATTATTAATATCTGTTAAATTTACTGTCACTGATGTATTGCCATGTGTTACTGAACCTATTGCAAATAATACCATATATATAATCCATATTTAAAAAAATATTATAAATATAATTAATTCTAATGTTATAAAAATATTAGCATTATATGTAAAAATAATATTTAATTCATAATTTAACGCAATTTATTGTATTATTTACATTATACACAATATATTTTTACTGTGTAATTTAATAAAAATTAATTAATTAAATTATAAATTATAAATTATAAACTGATAAAATTTACATAAATATATATAATTGCATATTTTTTTTTAATTTTAAACAAACCTATTTTTTTTATATCTCATATGTATATGGATAATACGAATTCATTTAATCACGAATTTTATACATCATATTATGATGATGTTAAAAATTTAAAAAATGCAGTAGATTCTTTAAATCATTGGATAAAAATCGGAAAAGATGAAGGTAGAGTATGCAATAAAGATCAATATAATCGTTTAATGGCAAATTTAACATCGTTTGATTTTGAAGTATTTATAAATGGAAATATGTCTTTATCAAAATTTGTAACATTTTCAGAAGATTTAAAATTAACAAACAAAACAGAACAATTAGGACTTGCATTTGATTCTTTTAAAAAGAAATTTGTTGACAAACAAATTGATGAAAAACAACAACAAACTGTAATACCATTAACAATTCCATACATATGTGTTACAAATGAATGTGAATTAAATGAATATTTAGATAAATGGGATGGTTTATATAACAAAATGCAAGAATTTACTAAATTTGATGCAAAATTTTATTGGGATATGTATGGTGATGTTGAAGCAGAAACATCATTAGATTTATTTAAATCATGGATTTCAGATGGAATGTTTAATGAAAAAATGCACAATGCAACAGATAAAAATGATAATTTAGGTGTATTTATTGGAGGCATTGCAAAAGAAATTGGATTTGATTGGGAATTTTTCAAAACCAATTATTCTGTCGTTTTAACAAGTTACGATAAAAAAAATAAAAATAAAGGAAAACAAATGAAAAATATAACAAATACATTTTGGTATTTTATAAATTACGCTAGAGAATTAAAATTATGTTTAAATAAAAATGAACATGATGAATGTGTTGCTAAATTTGTTAAATCACATGAAGATGCAAACAAAATTATTAAATCTGTTGAAAATAAAAAAATGTTACCAATTGTCGTAAAAAAATATGAAATTTTATTACATAAAGTGATGAAATTAAAAACAATTGTTAATTCATTTGTTTTACCAAAATTTGTTGATTTAAATCAAAATAATTCATATTACATTGATCGTATTTTATCAACTAAATATTTAGAATTATTAAAATTGGCTCATAAATGCAAAACTGATGAATCATTAGTAAATGTTGTAAAATTATTAGTTAAAAAAGAATATAACAAATTTTCTAAAAAAGGTCTTGCCATTACATCTCAAGATGCAGTTAAATTTGTTTTAAATATTGTTTATAATGGTTTAATTACATCGAAAGAAGAAAACAAAAATGCCGAATATATTATATTAGTTAAAAAAGTAGTTGTTGAATTATTAAAAGAATTTGACAAGGAAAAATTAATTAATGCAGAAACACAAAAAGCATTAGAAAATGATATTGATTATTTAATTAATAATAAAATGGTTTTAAAATTATCAAGAATGACATCAAGAATTGCGATTGAAGTTGGTAAATTATTTGATTTCTAAATAATGTTATATGTAACATATAATAAACAAAATTTATTGTGAGTAATCCTTCGTTTTAAAACATATTTTTTTTTCTTTATAATATATTTATTATAGATATATTTTATATAACACAATGTTTTTTTCTTATAAAAAAACGGATTTCATCAAACTGGAAAACAACATTAAAATCCATAACAAAATACAAACCATAACAAATTTAATTTTGAAAATGACTGAAAATTTAGATCTTGATGAATATTTTTTGTCATTTGAATTAACGTTATTTGTTGTTAACTATGTTGAAAATGCGTTAAATTCAAAATACAAAAATGTTGATCGTGTTGATGTTACAATCAAGATTATAGAAAATTTATTTAACAAAAAATTAAATAATGAAAAATTGAATGAACAACAAAAAACAAAAATTACACAAGACATTGACACAATATATAAAGACAAATTATATACCATTGTTCCAACATATTACCTATGCATGGTAAATTTTTTTTTTTTTATCAATAAATAATGGTAAAATAGTAAAAATGAGAAAACATAAATATAATAAAATTGCGAAAACAATTTTGAAAAATAATTTTAAACTTGTTAATGTGTTGCTTGAAGTTGGCAAATCATATAATATTAATAAATATATTATTTTGCTAATTATGATGGCAATATGATGTGACATAATAAACTATTTTTAACTGAAATATTTTTAAAAAATGAAAAAAAATATTTAAATTTACAATACATAAAGAACATATATAATATATAATATATATTTAATATGATTAAAAGAGGAATGGCAACATTGTATCACTGTTTAAAAAGTAAAATAAGTCATGATAAATATGAAATGAAAACACATAATATTTATTACAATAAATTAGATGTATCTAAAATATTTGATATGACATATGGAGAACGTTTATTTTGTATTTTTCATAAAGAATATCCGTATAAACTGTGTATGAAATATAAAATAATTTATAACGAAAATACAGAAAGTATTGGTGTGACAACTGGTTTAAATTTAAGTTTAACATCAACAAAAACAACAAAATTTTATTATGAATTTGAAATGAGATATCAAAATGAAGAAATTCTTTTATCTGATTTTAATGAAATTAAAATGAAACAGCAAATTTTAAATGAATATTTAAAAAAAGAAGATAATAATATTCAAAAAATATATGATGAACAAATTCAACAAATTCAATGTACTAACGAGAAATTTTTAAAATAAAATGTTTATACCATTTTTTTATATATTTTAATTAAAACATATTTAATTATTTACAATATACATCATGCAACTAACTATAACAAATATTAACGAAATTAAAAATATTATTAAACAAAATGTTGAAGAAAGAAAATACACAAATAGTATGTTAACTGATGAATTTATACATAAAGAATTTACTATTTTGCTAAAACATATAAATCTCAAACATTCACATCATATTGATTCACATTATTCGTATGAAAATTATGAAAAAATTAAACAAATTATCAATAATAGCAATAACAATAACAATAACGATATTTGATAAATTACAATAATTTACGCATTATGAGTGGAATGAAAAGTCCATCATGTACTTTTTGTTGGTAAACACTTATTGTATCATAAAATTGTTACAAAATTTATGTTTTATTTGTTTGTTATTTATTAAATCAATATTAAATTCTTCTCTAGTTAACATTCTTGTTTTTTTATATTTATGATAATTCAACATGTTATCACTTATAAATTTGCAATAAATATTATTTATTTTATTTGATTCATAAAAACATCTGAAAATACATAATAATTCTTTTGTGTTAAGATATTTTTTTACAAGATTATTTTTATACAAATTAATAATGTATAAATTACGATATTTATTTTTATTGATGTATTTCGGTTTTATATTATCTGTGTTATCATAAAATTTTATTTCAACTAATTCATGTTTTTTGTCTTGTTCAATTTCAACATATATTTTTTCTTGCAAATTATGTAGTGTGAGTCTTATCCATTTACAAATTGCATCACCATTGTTATTTGTGCTAAATAAAATTTTGTTGCTAATATTATCAATAACATTGTCATAAATTGGAATGTCTCTTGTAATTTCGTATATGTATGGCATATGTAAACCATTAATATTGTTTAATATGTTTTCGCAATTATATTTAACATAGATATGCATAATAATATAATACAATATAACACATAAATTTTAAATATTTGTATTATGATTATAAACAAATTATCAATAACAATTTTAAAAATTGAAAAAAAAATTGTTTGAATATTCAATATTTAACAACTTGACAACTTAATAGTAAAAATACATATATTAAATATAATATGATTAAAAGAGGGATGGCAACATTATATCATGCTTTAAAAAGCAATATATATGCTGATAAAACGAAGGGAATGTTATTGGAACATGGAATTGATAAAACAAATTTAAATGTATCAAATATATTAAATTTAAAATATAATGAACGATTATTTATGATCTTTAACAAAAAGTATCCATATGAACTTTATATAAATTATAAAACAATTTATAATAAAAATACCGAAAGTTTTGGAGTTACATCTAATTTAAATTTAAGTTTAACCAATACACTAACAACAAAATTTAATTATGAATTTAGTATGAGATATAAAAACAAAGAAGAAGTATTATCAGAAATAAATGAAATTCAAATGAAACAACAAATTATTTACGAATATTTAAAAAAAGAAAATGATAATATTCAAAAAATATTTAATGATTATGAAAACAAAAAAATAATGAACGACATGCAATTTAAACAATTTGCACTAACAAAACAAATAGAATTAATCAATGACTCTAAAAAAATGCAACTAATTGATGAAATCAAAAAAATTATTAAACAAAATTATGAAGAAAATCCAAGAAAAAATTGTATTTTAACTGATGATTTTTTAAATAAAGAATATGATACGTTATTGGAAGGAATTGGTCTTGATCATACATGTTATGGTGTATACTATGTTGGTACACGTTATTTGAACGAAAATTATTTAAAAATTCAACAAATTTTTAAAGATAATCAAGATATTTTTAAACAAAAATAACAAAAATAACACAAATCATAAATCATAAATCATAAATCACAAATCACAAATCACAAATCATAAATCACAAATCACAAATCATAAATAATTTGCGAAATTATTACAATATTTTATATTTTATTTTATTTTTTTTAATATTTAAATCATCAATGCTTTTGATCATTAAAAAAATTGAATTTTTATTTGCAATATAATGCAAAATATTAATAACCGTTAATAGCAATTATTCATACAATAATTTATCAATATGTCCAAATTACATCTTACTTGTCATAAAACATATATATACATATATACAAATTATGCAACAAAAGTGGTGTTGTTAATAGATGATGCATGCATTCCAAATTTAATTTTACAAAATAGTGTAATTTATATCAATATTGATGAATATCATAGATACATTATGCCAAATAGCATAAAATATTCAACGCATGTAAATCCGTACATTAAAAAAAATATCAAATATACTGAAATCAGTTTAAATACAAACTTAATTGAAAATATAATTTTTGCACATACAGTGTCAATGGCTTATGAAAAAAATATTAATAAATTTTTTTTGTTTGATAACATGATAAAGTTGTATATTGGTGATCAAGATGGTTGCATAATATACAAACTTTTATATTTATTTAAAAATATAAAACAAATTCATATAAAAATAAATTGTTTTGTTAGAATAAATAATGGCATTATTTTACCGAGAAATATTAAAAAAATAACATTTTTAATACAACAATATGTAAAAACAAATTTAAAACATTGTTTCGTTTATTTGTTAAATTTTACTTTGTCTTGTGATACAATTAATGAATTAAATTATTTTTTACCAAAATATTTATATATGTTATCACTTAATAATTATCAAATATTTACATTTGGATATGAATTTAATGATGTGTCATTATTTAAATATATATGTAATTTAAATATTGCAAATAAAAATAACAATGGTAAACAAAATAAATACTGTGAACATTTATGCATGAACAAATATTTGAAAAATATTAATTACATTGATTATTCATCATTTCAATAATTTTTTTAATTGAAAAAATATTTATAAAAATGTGTTGTTTATTTTTCTTCATTTAACAATGTTGTTCTTAAAATAATTTCAGTTGCTAAATATAAATCAACATTTGATGCAGGACGTCTGTCTTCTAAATATCCACATTTTGCTTTATTAACTAGTAATGGTATTCTAACGCTTTTTCCTCTATCAGCTATTCCATATGAAAAACTATTTACATCACTTGTTTCATATTTACCACATAAACGACGTTCATTTCCTTTACCATACACTTCTAAATGTTGTTTATGTGTTAAACTTAATTTTTCACAAGCATTTATAATTTCATCTATACCGTTTGTACTCCTCATTTTTTCAGTTGAATAATTGATATGTCCACCTGAACCATTCCATCCTTCAATTGGTTTTGGATCAAGTGTTACAACACAATCATTTATTAACTCAGATGTTCTATGTAATAAATATCTTGATATACATACTTGATCGGATAATGAAATAGGATCAAGTGGACCAATTTGATATTCCCATTGTGATGGTAAAACTTCCGAATTTGTTCCACATATTTCTAATCCAGCTTTCAAACAATTTTCTAAATGCATATTTGAAAATTGTCTCCCAATTGAATTTAATGTTCCAACTGCACAATAATATCCTTCTTTTTTGTGTGTTTTTCCTTTATCTGCATTAAAAGTTGGTATATTACCATTTAACCATCCATACATTTCGCCACTTTTATTTAACAATACATATTCTTGTTCAAATCCAAATAATGGTTTAGCATCTTTGCATTTTTCATATGTTTGTACTAATTTATGACGTGTATTTGTTATGTGTGGTGTTCCATTTGCATTATAACATTCACATAAAACAATTAAACCATTACCAATGATAAATGGATTTGTAGCAACACAAACTGGATGTAAAATAACATCAGAATTTGTACCAACAGCTTGTCTTGTTGAGCTTCCATCAAATGTCCATTCAGTAATAAATTTTAAAATTTCTTTTTCATCTTCTTTTTTTTCTATATTGTGATGGACAACTTTAATTTTACTTCTGTAATTATCTTCAGCATCAATCCACACATATTCAAGTATCAATTTTTTTGACATATTTTATTGTAAAAATATTTTTTTATGTATTTTTAATTACAATTATAATTATAATTACAATTACAATTACAATTACAATTACAATTACAATTACAATTACAATTACAATTACAATTACAATTACAATTATTTTATTTGACATTAACAAAAATTTATCATTAAATAAAAATTGAACATAAATAATATTATATAAATAACTATAATATGAACAATGCAATAAATCAACCAATGTTAAATGTAATAGATTTATTTTGTGGATGTGGTGGGATGTCAAAAGGTTTAACTGATGCTAAATTAAATATCATAGCAGGAATTGATATATGGGATAAAGCAGTTGAAAATTACAATAAAAATTTTGTTCACAGAGCATATTGTGAAGATTTGACACAACTATCACCTGAAAAATTTAATGAATTATACAACAAAGAAAATAAAAATATAGATATAATTGTTGGTGGACCACCTTGTCAAAGTTTTAGCATTGCTGGAAAAAGAGATAAAAATGATCCAAGAAATTCATTATTCATGGAATACGTAAAATATCTTGATTATTTCAAACCGAAATTATTTATTATGGAAAATGTAATAGGAATGCTTTCAAAAAAAACAGAAAATAATGAAAAAGTTATTGACATAATTATGGAACAATTAAATAAAAATTATAATTGTATAATTAATAAATTGTATGCAAGTGATTTTGAAGTTCCACAAAACAGAAGAAGAATAATAATTATAGGTATCAGAAAAAATTTAAATATACAGCCAACAGAACCTAAATTAGTTATTAAATCTGTAAAAGATAGAATACCTGTAAAAAATATTTTATTACCAAAAGAACAAATTGAATTGTCAAATTATTTAAGTGATAAAGCAATTCAAGGTATTAAAAATAAAAAAGAAAAATCAAAAAAACGAAATGTTGGATTTGGAGCACAATTTTTAAATTTGGATAAGCCATCATATACAATTCCTGCAAGATATTGGAAAGATGGATATGATGCACTTGTTAAATATAGTGAAACTGAAATTAGAAGACTTACAATTTTAGAATTAAAACGAATACAAAGTTTTCCAGATGATTATGTTATAAATGGTTCTAAAAAAGATGTCATTATGCAAATTGGAAATGCGGTTGCATGTAAATTTGCATACCATCTTGGATTATATATTATTAATATTCTTCAGTGATCAATTCATTCCAAAAATATGAACCTCTAAAATGTGAATAATTACGATTATTACCTTCATACATACCACTGTCAAACATAATTTTTTTATTTTGAATACATTCAATAAAGTATTCAAAATTAAATGGTTTACCAAAACAGATTTTTTCATATTTATTTTTTACTTTTTTACATATAAAAAAACCTTTTTTATTAAATTTATTATCAATATGTTGTTTCATTTTTTCTTTTTTCCATATAGCTATAACTATATTATCTTTTTTTAAAAATTCTGGTAAATTATTTTTTGTATTTCTTGTGTCTTTTAAAAATGAATAATAAATTATTATGTCATCATCTAATACCAACAAATTTTGTCCATTAGCATTCCAATTATCATATGTTGGAACGCAACTACCAGACCATGAATATCTATTATTTTTATCTGTGTTTGGATTACCAAAATATTTTATGAAATCATTTTTGTTTATTTTTATATCATCTGTCCAACCATTATAATTATTTATTGTTTGTCTTTTATTTTTTTTTGAAAATAAATATTCACTTGCACTAAAATCACCAAGTGTTATTTTGTTTGATAATTTTTTCATTTCATAACCTCTTATGTCTGGTTCATTTTTTGAATTATGTTTTATTTTCATCTTTGTTTCTAACCAATGTCCTTCTTTTCCACAATGATTTTTATTTTGTTCTTTTGTGCAAATTTCAACGCCTTTAACATTATCAACAAACAACGATATTATGTATTGTTTATCCGTATCAATATTGATATTTACATTTAAATTATCTTTGATGGTTTCAGTGATTTTTGCAATTTCTTCGTTTTCTGCATTTTTATTATTTTCTAAATTTTTTGATTTTGTTATATTTATATTTTTATTCATATTACAATAATATGTTGTTTATGTTTTATGTTTTATGTTTAATTATAAATTAAATATTTTTATAAATTATTTTTACCGTCAATATAATCTCTAATAAAATTTAACAATACATACAATGCATAACAGTCAACATAATTATATTCAATTATTTCAAACATTTTATTTGCATCAGTTTTACCATTATAAATATCAGATGCAATAAAAGAAGATAATAATCCATCATCCAAATCATTCCAATTTAAATTTATATATTTGTATTTATTTAATTTTTCAATAACTTTTTTTAATCCGAATGAATGGCAATTTTTAATAATAATTGGATTATTTTTATCTTTAAAAACGTTCAATAAATCAAACCAATTTAAATTATATTGCATTGCAACATTATGTTCAATTGATTTTGATTTTAATGTTACCGATTCAAAACAACTCCAATGATATAATCTTGTGTGTTCATGATCGCAATTATTAATGTTTGATATAAATGCCGTAAAATTTTTTATTAATTCATGTTCGTTTTCACAAAAATTGTTTGTTATATTTTTATTATCAAGATAATTATTAGCATTATTATTAGCATTATCATTAATATCACTAATGCTATTAATATTACTATTATTATGTTTTATAACAAATGAATTGTAAATAAATGTATTTTTATTGTTTGTATCATCATTTGTATTATCAATATATCCAACACCAATCATATACAAACTGTTTTTTTCGGTTATAAAATCATATCTTGTTTCAAAATCAACAAAAAATTCATATTTAACTTGTTGTTGCCAATTCATATAATTGTTATCTTTTGTTAACAAGATATTTTCATCACTTTTATTGAGTATTAGCATTTTTGTTAATATATTTCCAATACTACTTTTTTCATTAAATCCCAAAATATCAGTTGTTAAATTTACATTGTCATATGTTTTGATTCCATTTTTGAACGCATTTTTTCTATGTTGAATACCACAATAATATAGCATTGTAATTTCTTTATTTTCTTCAGCAATAATACTTTTAATTTTTTTATATTTACCATCATAAGTATTTTTCATATTTGGATATAAATTATCATCATTGATCGGATTTAACGTCATTTTATTCCAGTTATTATTTACGTTCAGCAACCATTCAGAAGCATTTTTTAAATTTATTTCGTCATTTTTATTATATTTATTAAACTCATATTGTCCAAGCATTTCAAATGAATTAAAATTTTGTTGTACATTATCAATAACATATGTGTATTTTTTACCCAATAAAAATCCGATATTTATTTTTTTATAATTTGTATTTAATAAAAATAACATGTTGTTTAATGCTTCTGTATAAACATAAACTTGCATTTTATAATTATTAAATATTTGCATTTCAGACATATTTTTACCTTTATTTATTAATGATATAACAGATGATTTAATATCTATTATGTAATATGTTTCTTGATTAACGTCATATTTTTTCGTAATATATTTATTTATCCATTTTCCTTTTACTATAATATCTGGATATCCTCCAGTGTTATTATTGTTGTTAAATAAAAATGCACCAAATATTATGTCATATTTATTGTCCGATAATATTTTTAATGTTTTTTTGTATTTATTTTTTAAATTTAATTTTTCATTAACAAAAAATATGTTATTTTGTTCATAATTATCGTGCATCTTTTGACACACAGTGTCAATTATATTTTTTTCAAATACATGTCCTTGTTCAACAATGTAGTCAAAAGATGTTTTTGTATGATTGTTGTTAATGTTATTGTTGATTGATAAATTATTATTTGTTTCATATTTTTCTCTTTTTCTTTTACGAACATTTAAATTATCATCAACATCAACAATATAATCATTTTTGTTTAAAATATTTAGATAGTCAATTATTGTGTCATTTTTAACATAATTTGTTAAACTTGTTGCATAATGAATTTTATTAAAATTTATGTTTTTTGTAATATTGTTTATGTTAATACTATTTGGAATGTTTGACATTATATAATAGTAATGTTTATAAATTTTTAATACAAATATTATTGACAATAAAAAATATGTTGCTATTTTTTAGTAACAAATATATTTGCTATTATTTTTTGTTAAAATTCACCTGTAACATATACATCAGAATTTACTGAATTCCATGTTCCAACTGGATTTACAAACAACACATTATTATAACATGCATTTTCGTAAATATATGGTTTACACAAAATAACATCTTTCACTAACTTAGATGGATATTGAATCATTTTATTTCTATAATTAGTATAACTGTTTGTGTGCAATATATTTGTTTCTGTAAAATTATCATCTAATGAATTATTATATACAACAACATAATTATCATCATAATATGCATTTGTAAAAATGTTGTAAATTATACACATTAGTATTTTGTAAATAATTTTTGTTATTTTATTATTTTCATGTTTGTCTCTTTGATTACAAAAAAAAGTATTAACAATAAATTTTGTTATATTTTTAACCAATTTTAAATATAAATTTTTCTTTTCAAAACATCTGAAAAATAATATTAAGCTCATATATGTTTTATCATTCGGGCATTTTTTAAATTCATTTTTGAACCCAATAAATTTTTTGTTAATTTTAAGTTTGTTAAAATATTTTTTTATTGTAAATGTAATGCATTCTAAAAAATCATTTATGTATAAATTGAAATCAAAATCAATGTTATTTTTTTTATTGTTAAAAATATTTGTTAATTCTGCATCATCATTGCAAATATTTGTAATAATCATGCTTAATAAATTTTGTTTCATTTATTGTATAATAAAATATGTTAAAAAAATATTTCGTAAAATATATTTTTTGTTAAAAATTGAAATAAATAAATATTTATTATTGCTTGGCAATTTATTTATTTGTTTGTTTGTTTATTTGTTTGTTTGTTTTGTTTTGTTTTGTTTTTTTTTGTTTAATTAGTTTTATTTAATTCATCTAAAATGGCATCAGCATCAGCATCAGCATCAACATTAACATCAGCATCAATATCATCTTCATCAACTGCAACAATTTCCGCTTCTGATATACAATCTAATTTTAATTTTATTTTATTGCTTAATTCTTTACTCACAATACAATTATATGCAAAATCAATAACGTCTTTATTTAATGTTACTTTATCGGAATATACAAGTATTTTTTGCGAAATGCTTAATATTTCATATTGAATATTTGAAATTAAAAAACATAAATATTTTTTTGTTTCCAAATCAACTGATAATTTATCTCCATTTCTTGCTTCAATATCTTTTAAAGATTTTGCAAAATTAAAATATAAATTATCAGCATATTCAATATTTGAATATTGTTTTACATATTTATTGAAAAAATAATATTTTGGTAAATTTAATACATCTCTTAATACTAACATATTTATCGTATATAATCCATTAATTTTATTTTTTGTTGTATTTTCAATGCAATTACATATTAATTCTTCTAATACAGTTATTAATGACTTAACAAAAAATATAGGGGCTTTTCCAATATTTACTTTTTTCATATCTCTGTCATAAAAATATGTTTTAATTTTGTCTCTTATATTTTTTGAAACTGTAATATCATTTGTTTTTGGTTTATTTTGTGATTCACTCATTATAATATATATTATAATAAACTGTTTATATGCTTTTAATTTATTATAAATTAAAAAATTAATTAAAAATTAATTAAAAAATTAACTAAACGTAAATTTTATATTGCATCAACATTTAATTTACATTTAATTTACAAAATATTCAATATTCATTGTATTATATGATACAATATATGCATTTACTTGATCAACCATATATCCATTAATACCAACAAATGAAACAGCATCATTTCTTGTTAATTTTGTCCATGATAAATCAAGAGGAATATCAACTTTTTTTTTACATTTATCAATTGTGTATTCAGCTCTTAAAATATATTGACGATTTGAAACAACTTCACAGTTATTTTTAATTTTATAAAAATTAAATTTAACACATTTGCATAATTCACTTTTTGTTAATACACACAGAACAGTTTCCATAAATTTTTCATACCATGCAATGTTACAATGAATTGATTTATTAAATTCATGTGATTCAATAATTGGTACAACTGACATTAATTTTGATAACATGAATTCTAAAGCTAAAATGATACAATTATTGATTTCCATATTTTTTTCATGACAATCGTATTTTTTAACTAAACATTTGCAATCAACTTTGCATTCATCTTTTGGACATTTTGGAGGACAACAATGGTTTGATGAAGAAGATGATGATGAACATTTTGAACAAGTTGATGATGAACATGATGAACATGATGAAGATGAACAAGATGTTGAACATGTTGATGATGATGTTGATTTTGTACATGATGATGTTGATTTTGTGCATGATGATGTTGATGATGTTGATGATGATGTTGATGATGAAGATGAAGATGAGGATGAGGATGAAGATGATGAACAATTTTTACATGGAGGTATTAAGATACATGATGTTGAACATGATGAATTTTTTGATGATGATGATGACGATGATTTAGATTTTGACTTTGATTTTGATTTTGATTTAGATGAAGAAGATGAAGATAAAGATTTTACAACATTTTTTTTCACAATTTGTTTATTGCTAATATTATTTACTCTATTAGGAAAATTTTTTTTAGCACCACAACCGCAATTTTTTATTATTTGCATTATATAAATATATATATATAAAATTTTGATAATCAATGAAAAATATTTATTCTATTTCATATATTTAATTAAATTATTGACTATATATTTATACAATAATATTACATTGATGAATCAAGTTCGCTTAATGTATTATCAACATTATTCATACTTTTTGTTTCTTCAACATGTTGTTGAATATTTTTTAATATTGGCTTATTTTTTTTTAAAATTAAATTTTTGTCTATATATTTTTTGTTATTTTGAATATTATTGTTGCCATTACTAATACTATTGTTGTTGCTATCATTGTCATAATTAATATTATTATTGTTATGTTCATACTGATTATTGTAATTATAGTTATCATGTCCATTGTGTCCATTGTGACTATTGTGATGGTTGTAATGATCGTTACAACCATTATGATTATTGTGA
>Ga0209515_10002781_pt1 | contig 26170 bp, 23 predicted proteins | sample Subgroupgradi54m_FD_187454 | JGI IMG/M metagenome (GOLD analysis project Ga0209515, IMG submission 187454) | Subsurface groundwater microbial communities from S. Glens Falls, New York, USA - GMW60B uncontaminated upgradient, 5.4 m (SPAdes)... ... | reverse complement strand
GCCGGCGCTCGAGGAGCTGTCCGTGCTGGAGGGGGTCAGGAAGTATCCGGTCCGGATCAAGTGCGCCATCCTGGCGTGGAACACCTTCCTCGACGGGGTGACCCAATACCGCCAGCGGCAAGCCGCGCCGGCGGCCGCCCCCGCCCCGGCCGCCGCGAAGCCGGACGACCCGGCGGTGGTCCAGGAGACGCTGCGCACCGTGCTCAAGACGGTCATTGACCCGGAGATCAACATGAACATCGTGGACCTCGGGCTGGTCTACAACACCGAGGCCAACCCGGAAGGCCAGGTCCGCATCACCTACAGCTTGACGAGCCCCGGCTGCCCACTCGGGCCGGTGATCCAGTCGCAGATCCAGGGGGCGCTGAAGAAAATCCCGTGGGTCACGCAGGTCCAGTGCAATTTGGTCTGGACGCCGCCGTGGGACCCGAAGACGATGGCCAGCGAAGAGGCCAAGATGGAACTGGGGCTGTGGTGAGGGGACGATGGATGGCGTGCTGAATCCGCAACGGACGGCCAAGACCCCGACGCTGGGCGAGACGTTGCTCGCGCGGATCGGGAACACCCCCCTGCTGCGTCTGCCGGTCATCAATCGCGATGTCCCGCACGTGACACTGCTGGCGAAGGCAGAGTGGTTCAACCCGGGCGGCTCCGTCAAAGACCGCGCCGCGGTCTCTATCATCGAAGCGGCGGAGCAGAGCGGCGCGCTGACCCGCGACACGGTCATCCTGGACGCCACGTCGGGGAACACCGGCGTGGCCTACGCGATGATCGGCGCCGTCAAGGGGTACCGGGTGGCCCTCTGCGTCCCGTCCAATGCCAGCGCGGAGGTCCTCAACGCGATGCGGGCGTACGGCGCCGAGTTGATCCTGACCGACCCGCTGGAGAGCTCCGACGGGGCCATCCGCGAAGCGCAACGGCTGATCGCCCAATCTCCGAGGAAATATTTCTACGCCGACCAGTACAACAACCCGGCGAACTGGCAGGGGCATTACCGCACGACCGGCGTCGAGATCTGGCAGCAGACCCGCGGCGCCGTCACTCATTTCGTCGCCGGGATCGGCACCAGCGGTACGCTGATGGGGGCCGGGCGGCGCCTGAAGGAGTATTATCGGTCGGTGCAGGTCGTCGCCGTCCAACCGGACTCCCCGCTGCACGGTCTTGAAGGACTGAAGCACATGGCGACGTCGCTCGTGCCGGGGATTTACGACGAGCGGTTCCCCAATCAGCAGATCGAGGTCTCGACGGACGACGCGTACGGCCTGGTCAAGCGGCTCGCCCTGGAGGAAGGCCTGCTCGTGGGGATCTCCTCGGGCGCGGCGCTGGCGGCCGCCCTGCGCGTGGCGCGCGACGTCGAGCACGGCACGATCGTCGTCATCTTCCCCTGCGGCGGCGCCCGCCACCTCGGGGAACCATTCTGGCAGGAGGCGTAACGCGATGTTGACGCACGAAGAGATCAAGCGGTACAGCCGCCACCTGATCATGCCGGAGGTCGGCATTCAGGGCCAGATCAAACTCAAGCAGGCGTCGGTGCTGTGCGTCGGCACCGGAGGGCTCGGCTCGCCGCTGGCCCTCTACCTGGCGGCGGCCGGCGTGGGCCGCATCGGCCTCGTGGACTTCGACGTCGTGGACTTCACCAACCTCCAGCGGCAGATCCTCTACACGACGGACGACGTCGGCAAGCCGAAGCTCCAGCAGGCGAAGCAACGGCTGGCGGCGATCAACCCGCACATCACGATCGAGACGCACGACGCCCGGCTTTCCTCCGAGAACGCGATGAAAATCCTCAAGGACTACGACGTCGTCGCCGACGGCACCGACAACTTCCCGACGCGCTACCTCGTCAACGACGCCTGCGTCCTGCTCGGCAAATCGAACGTCTACGGCAGCATCTTCCGGTTCGAGGGGCAGGCGTCGGTGTTCGACGCGACGCGCGGGCCGTGCTACCGCTGTCTCTACCCGGAGCCGCCGCCGCCGGGCCTGGTCCCGAGCTGCGCCGAGGGCGGGGTGCTCGGCATCCTCCCCGGCATCATCGGCGTCATCCAGGCGACCGAGACGGTCAAGCTGATCCTCGGCACCGGCGAGCCGCTGATCGGCCGCCTGCTGTTGTTCAACGCGCTGAAGATGAAGTTCCGGGAGCTCAAACTGCGCAAGTCGCCGACCTGCCCGATCTGCGGGCCCAAGCCGACGATCACGTCGCTGATTGACTACAACGAGTTCTGCGGCATTCGGCCACAGACCGAGGCGCCGGCCGGGGCCAGCGAATGGGAGATCACGCCGCAAGAGCTGAAAGCGAAAATGGGGAATGGGGGGCTGAAGTTGGTGGACGTGCGGGAGCCGCACGAGTACGACATCTGCCATCTGCCGAACGCGAAGTTGGTGCCCCTCTCCGAAATCCTCAGTCGCGTCGCCGAGTTGGATTCGTCCGACGAGCTGGTGGTCTACTGCCACCACGGGATGCGCAGTCGTGACGCCGTCGAGTTCCTGAAAGGGGCCGGCTTCCGGAAGATCAAGTCGCTGCAGGGCGGGATTGACGCCTGGGCCGCCGCCGTGGACCCTTCCCTGCCGCGGTACTGAACCGCTGGCCCACCCCTGCTTCGGGGGTGCGGCGCGCGGACCGGACTCGACTTCCCCAGCGCGGAAGTCGGTCCTACTGACTCCGGCCTCGCTCTCCTTCGGGCTTCGCCCTCAGGAACCGTGCCCGCTCGGCCTCCGTAGTTCCGCGCCGCCGCACCCCACTCGCGGGGCCCCGGGCCAGCGCCATCAACCTTGCCTCTAAATCCGGTGTTGCAGAACCTGGTACACGGTACCGGTGCCATTAGAATTTAAGCTCGAACTCCTTGGGGGAAAGATCCTTGTCACCGAACAGCTCCCCTAGTTGTCTATCAACTTCATGGCTTAATCTCGAGCCCAAACCAAGGCATAACTCCCCAATGGTTGGGAAACGATCTAAAGGGATTGCATTGAACGTGACGGCCAGCGATAAACCGATCGATTTCTCGCCTATTCCCCCAATCGGAGCCCCATCGGGTACAATAAATACCTTGCGTACATCGAGATCGCTATGGGCAATGACCTTGTTTCTCAGTTCAAGAATAGTGTTGTGCAATTGCTGAAACTGCCGTTCAGAGAATTTTCCCCACCGTCCCGGAAGCGCCCCTATAGGTCTGTTGTCAGAAAACGGCCTTGAGTAGCAAATAATCAGCGCGTTCAACAATGGCATGTATAAAGGATCTCCCATACCCTTGACTCTCGATATAAGCAAGTTGCACGCGTTGAGCGAAGCTGTGATATCGGACCTCGCAACTGCAATTTTGTAAAACTCCTTCTTTCTTTTGGAGTATGGGACGAACCTCGAGAACATATTTCCCCTCCTAAGCTAGAGCGGCTATCTCCGTATACCGGATTAATACTGTAATACCGGGTGCCGGGAGCCGACCTCCGCCCGAACCGCAGCCGGCCCCCGTGGAGAGAGCCGCGACGCTCCGGGAACGAGCGTCGTCCGGGCACTCCCGAATGCAATGGCCATTGCCTGCCCCCGTCTGCCGGAGGGATGAGCCCGGCCAACATTGCCATAGAATCTGTTTCGGTGTGAGAGGCCACTCTTCGAACATCGGGGGCCGGCGAGGAGCGGCCGGAGGTCGGCGGACGGCCAGGACCCGTCGCGAGATGCTATGAAGCGGCGAGGTCCTGGTATTCCGGGTGGCGGCGGAGGAAGCCGCGGCTAACGTAGGGACAGGACGGGATGACGCGCAGGCCGTGCTGACGCGCGTAGTCGAAGCCGGCGCGCACCACCTGCTCGGCGATCCCTTCCGTGCGAAACGCTTCCGGCACCCCCGTGTGGAAAAAATCCAGCGTGGCCCCCTCTTGGCGATACCGCAGCTCCGCTTCCGAGCGATCCGGGAGGACTGCGTAGAAACGGTGATTGGCGGCGTCGTGCTGGACGGTGACCGGCGTCATCCCTGCAGCACCTCTTCGATTTGACGCGCCAGCGCGATATCTTTCTCCGTCAGCCCGCCGGCGCTGTGCGTGGCCAACACGAGGATCACCCGCTTATAGCGGATCGTGATGTCGGGGTGGTGGTCGGCCGCTTCCGCCAATTCCGCCACCCGGTTGACGAACCGCATCGCCTCCACGAAATCCTTGAACGTGTACTGCTTGGCGATCTCGAGGCCCCCTTTGAGCGCCCAACCCGAGAGCGTGGCCAACGCCGCCTGAATCTGCTCGGCCGTCAACCGCTCAGGCACGAGCCACCTGGCGAGTGGTCACGCCTCCACTCGCGTTAGCCATGCGAGGGAGCCTTCCGCCAGATCAGCGACGCCGCGATCGAGAACCCCAACAACGCCCCGACCACCCCCAGCGAGAGACCGATCGGGATCGTCACCCAATCAGCCAGAATCATCTTGGACCCGACAAAGATGAGGATCACCGCCAGGCCGTAGTGCAGGTGGTGGAACAACTCCATCATCCCGGCCAGCACAAAGTAGAGCGCCCGCAGTCCAAGGATGGCGAACACGTTCGACGTGAAGACGATGAACGGGTCGCGGGAAATCGCCAGCACCGCGGGGATTGAATCCACGGCGAAGACGATGTCGGTCGTCTCAACGATCAGCAGGACGACGAATAGGCGGGTCGCCCACACCCGGCCGCCGCGGCGGAAGAAGAACCGGCCATCCGCCGGGTCGGGCGCCACCGGCATCAGGCGGCGGAACAGCCGCAGGACCGGATTCCGCTCGGGGTGGACCTCCTTTTCCACTTCGAAGGCGAACCGAATCCCCGAGACGATGAGCAGGGCTCCGAACAGGTAGAAGATCCAGTGGAACTGGTGGATCAACGCCACGCCGGCGAGGATGAATATCGCCCGCAGGACGAGCGCCCCGAGGATCCCCCAGAAGAGGACCTCGTGCTGATAGACCGCGGGCACCGCGAAGTAGCGGAAGATCAGCAGGAAGACGAACAGGTTGTCCACGCTGAGCGATTTCTCGATGAGGTAGGCGGTGAGGAATTCCAACGAGGCCCCCGATCCCCGCAGCCACCAGACGCCGAGGTTGAAACACAGCGCCAGCGCGATCCAGAACACGCTCCATCCCAGCGCCTCGCGGAGATGGATCTCGTGGGCCTTCCGATGGAACACGCAAAGATCCAGGGCGAGCATCACCAGGACGAATCCGACGAACGTCGCCCACGGCCAGAGTCCCATCAACCTTCCTCGAATTGCTGTGGACGGCACGCCTCGCAGGGACAGAGCTGCCGGAGGTAGTCGAAGGCGTAGATGCCGGTCATGTGGCCGTCGCTCCAGGCGATGTGGAGGGCGTAGCGCCCGACCGGCTTGACGGCGGTGGCTCGAATCCCTTGGGCAACGGGCGGCCGGTTCTGTGCCTGTTCCAGGGGGGCGCCGAGCGCGTCGTACGGCTTGCACACCGCGCAGGGACACCGCGCCCGCAGCAGGCGCCACGGATAGAGACTCTCGTGCCCGTCCGTCCAGACCACGCGCAACGTGGCGTCGCCGACCCGCTCCACTGTCGTCGGAACTGCGCTCATCGTGGACGTATTATACGGTATAATCGGCGCGTGGGCACTCGCGACCACTCACCCTCGGAGGAACACCGCGCGGCCCGACGGAGCGCCGGCCTCTTCGACCTCTCGTCCCGGAGCCAGCTGGAAGTCACCGGCCCTGACCGCGTCTCCTGGCTCCACAACCTCCTCACCAATGACATCAAATCGCTGACGCCCGGCCACGGCTGCGAGGCGGCGTTTCTCACGCAGCAGGCGAAAGTGCGGGCTCTGGTGGTCGTCTACGCGCTGCCGGAGGCGCTCCTGCTGGACGGCGAGGCCTCGCGGGCCGCCGCGTTGGCCTCGGCCCTCCTGAAATACCGCATCTCGGAACACGTGGAACTCAAAGATCGGACGTCGGAGTTTGGGCTCCTGGCGCTCCAGGGCCCCCAAGCCCCGGCCATCCTGACCGCCTGGGCCGGCACCGAGGCGATCCCCGCGCGCGAGCTGGACCACATCGCGGTGGCCGTGCGGGAGATTTCCAGCGTGATCATCCGTCACCGAGGACCCGGCGAGTTCGGATTCCAGATCCTGACCCCGGCGGCGTCGAAACCGACGGTGTGGGAACAACTGCTGACCGTCGGAGGCCCGATGGGGCTCACCCCGTGCGGGCCGGAGGCCTGGGAGAGTCTGCGGATCGAAGCAGGGATTCCACGGGACGGCGTGGACGTTACCGAAGAAGTCTTACTGCCGGAGACGGGGCTCGACCGCGTGGTCAGCACCACCAAGGGCTGTTACCTCGGCCAGGAGTTCGTCGTCAGGATCCGGGATCGCGGCCAAGTGACCCAGCGGCTCTGCCTGCTGGCGTTGGAGGGCACCGCCGCGGCATCGGCCGGAGCGGTTGTGCGAGCCGGGGACCGCGATGTCGGCGCCGTCACTTCCAGCGCGTTCGTGCCGACGCAGGGGCGAGCTCTGGCGCTGGGCTACCTCCACCGCGATGCCGCGCAGCCCGGCACCACCGTCACCGTCATGCTCCCCGGCGGCCCCTGCCCCGCCACCGTCACCACGCCCCACTAGCGGCGGTGCCAGAGCTTTAGCTCTGGCACCGGCAACGAGGAAAATCCTCAGCGGGAGTGCGTGACGCCGCGGCGGGCGCACAGCGAGGCGACCGGACAGCGGCTGCACCACGGCGACGTCGGGTGGCACACCGTCTGCCCGAAGCTGACTAACAACTCGTTGTACCGCGGCCAGTGGCGGCGCGGGAGAATGGCCCGCAGGCGCATCTCGGTCTGCTCCGGGGTCCGCGTCCGCACGTACCCCAGCCGATTTGAGATCCGGTGCACGTGCGTGTCCACGCAAATCCCCGGCTTGCGGAATCCCTCGATCAGCACGAGATTGGCCGTCTTGCGGCCGACCCCCGGCAACGCCAGCAGGTGCTCCATCGTCGCCGGGACCCGCCCGCCGTAGTGGGCCAGCAAATCCCGACAGATCTCATGGATGCGGACGGTCTTGGTCCGATAGAACCCCACCGGGTAGATGGCGCGGGCGATCTTCGCGCGTGCACAGGCCAGCAACGCGCGCGGGGTCGTCCCCAGTCGGAACAGCCGGGCCGACGCCGGGGCGGTGACCTGGTCTTTGGTGCGGAGACTCAGCAGACAGGCAAGGAGGATCCGGAACGGGTCCCGATGGCGGTGGGCCATCTGGGTGAGGACCGGCGCGGACCGGCGCAACGGGGTGCGCCGGATGCGCCGCAGGACCTCGTCAATCGGGAACGACGCCACCCGGGTGTATGCTAGCGCAGGACGAGCTCGGTCTCGGTCGCGCGGATGCCATCCAGTTTCCGGATCTGCGCGACGATGACCGCCAGCTCCTCGTACGGCTCGCAGTCCACGAAGGCAATCATGTCGTGCGCCCCGGTCACCTGATAGATGAACTGGACGCCGGGCATCTTGCGGATCTGCTCCTGGCACCCCTCCCGGCCCGGGTGCACGTCAACCATCACAAACGCTCTAGCCATCGGCGCATCCTCCTGTCGGCATTATACCAGCCCGCTTTGCTTTTCATGCCCCGGATATGGCATGCTTGGGGTGATGGCACCGAGACGAGGGACCGCGCGCGGGCGCGACCACCGCTATCTGGAGTTCCTTAAGACGCTGCAGCTGGGGTTCCTGCTGCGCAACAGCTTCGCGCTGCTCACGCTGGCCTCCTGCCTCCTGCTGCGGGACGCGAATTTTCTGCGCTTCAATCCGCTGCCGCTGCTGCTGATCCTGCTGGCGGAGGTCACGCTCAACCAGTCGTGGCCGTTCGTCGTCCACCGTATCCGCACGGTGGAAGGCCTCAAGCAGTTGACGCTGCTCCACATCCTGGGGGACGTACTGGTCGTCAGTCTGTGCACCGTGGTCACCGGCGGGCTTCGGGTCGCGTTCCTGAACATCGCCTACATCTTCCTCATCCTGTGGGCCGGCTTCTTCCTCTCCGCCAGGGCCTGCTACATCACCGCCGCGGCCAGCGCCGCGGCGTACGCCCTGGCCTTGAGCTTCGAGTACTCCCATGGCTTCCAGCCGTTCGCCCTGCTGTCTTCCTGGCCGCCGATGCCGCTGGGGGTCATGTACCTGGCCATCGGGCTGGGGCACACCATCTGTCTCCTGCTAGTCGCCTACTTCGGCGCCCGGGCCTCGCAGCTGCTGTCGGCCAACCAGCAGGCCCAGCAAACCAGCAGCACGCTGAAGGCGGACCTCGACCAGACGTTCCGCCAGCTCCTGCACTCGGAGAAACTGGCGGCCACCGGCGAGCTGGCGGCCGGGATGGCCCATGAGATCTACAATCCGCTGACGGCGATCGCCGGGCTGGCGGAGACCGCGCTGATGGCCTCGGACCGCTTGACGCCGCGCCTCCAGAAAACGCTGGGCACCATCAAAACGCAGGCGGAGCGGGCGGGCGGCGTCGTTCGGCGGCTGCTCGGCTTCGCCAAGCCGGCCGAGCCGCAGTTCGCCCCGTGCCGGTTGAACGAGATCGTTGAGGAGTCGCTGGCGATGGTGCGGTACAAAGCCGACCTGCAGAAAATCTCAGTGGAGCTGTCGCTGGACCCGGAGCTGCCGTCGTTCATCGCCGATCACGTCCAGCTGCAGGAAGTGTGCGTCAACCTCTTCCTCAACGCGGTGCAGGCGATGCCGACGGGCGGCCAGCTGCGCGTCGTGACCCGTCCGGCCGAGGCCGAGCGCGTGGAGCTCAAGGTCATTGATACCGGCTGCGGCATCCCGGCCACCCATTTGCCGAGGATCTTCGATCCGTTTTTCACGACCAAACCCGGCGGGCTCGGCACCGGCCTGGGACTCTCGGTCAGCCACAGCATCATTCAGCGCCACTGCGGGACCGTGGACGTCTACAGCCAACCGGGGCACGGGACGACGTTCCGGATCCTGCTGCCGCGGGACCCTCGGGTCACCGGCCAGCCATCCGAGAATCCGGCGGCCACCGTCGTGGACCTGGCCCGCTCCATGGCCAGCCCGTCCATCCTCGTCGTGGACGACGACCACGCGGTCTGTCAAATGCTGGCGCAGTTCCTCGTAGACCACGGGTACCAGGCCACCACCGCGTACAGCGGCCCGGAAGCCCTGGCGCTGGCCGGCACGGAGACGCCGGACCTCATCCTGCTGGACCTGCGGATGCCGGGGATGGATGGGATCGAGTGCCTGCGTCAGCTCAAGACCCACGTGCCGCAGGTGCCGGTGATGATGGTGACGGCGGTGGACGACGAGCTGGTGGCGGCGCGCTGCGTGGAACTGGGGGCCGCCGAATACCTCATCAAACCGGTCGGTCTCGAGCGGCTCCGCGCGACGCTGACCAAGCATCTGTCGCCCCAGCGCCAGCACCCGCCGCGCGCCCGCGCGCAATAACCCCCGAGCGATTAGCTGAAACAGATTGCGTCAAGGGAGAGGCGGCGGCAGGCGAGCAGGCGCTCGATGGCGTCGCCGATGACGCGGTTCGGCGTGGAAGCCCCGGCGGTCACCCCGATGATCAGCGGCTTGGCGGGCAGCCACTCGCGCGTGACCACCGGCTCGTGCCGGCCTGCCGGCTTGTGCCGGATCTCCTCGGCGGAAAGGATGCACCCGGCATCGTCAATGTGGTAGGCCGCCGTGAACTGCGAGGCAATCTCGCAGAGATGGTTGGTGTTGCTGGAATTGAACCCGCCGAGGATGATGACCAGGTCGAGCCCCTTTTTGACCAGGTCCATGATGGCGTCCTGCCGGTCCTGCGTGGCGCTGCAGATCGTATCGAAGCTGCGGAAGTGCTCGCCGAGGGCCGTTGCCCCATACCGCTGGGCCGTGGCCACCTTCAACATCTCGGCGATCTCGAGCGATTCACTCGAGAGCATCGTCGTCTGGTTGGCCACGCCGACCCGCGCCAGATCCCGGCTGGGGTCGAATCCTGGGGAGGTCTTCCCCTCGAACTGCCGGAGGAACGCGGCCGGCTCCGCACCGTCCGTAATGGCCCGGCAGACGACGGCGGCCTCCGCCTTGTCCCAGACCACGACGTATTTCCCGCTGGGGTACTGCGTGGCCCGCGAGACGGTGGCCCGCGTTTCCTCGTGGCGGTAGTTGCCGTGGACGACGGCGGTGAATCCTTCCCGGGCGTACTGCTCGACCCGCTTCCAGACCTGGATGACCGAGCCGCAGGTCGCATCCACCAGCACGCACCCCCTCTGTTGAAGCAGGTCCATCTCCGAGACCGGCGTGCCGAACGCCGCGATGATGACGACGTCTTCCGGCGTCAGGGCCTCCACCTGGATATCCCCCTCGCCGCTGCCGTGCAGGAAGCGGATCCCCATGTCGCGGAGCTTGTTGTTCACGCGGGGGTTGTGGATCAGCTCGTTGGTGAGAAAGATGCGGCGGTCCGGAAACCGCTTACGGGTCTCGTAAGCGTAGTCCACCGCGCGCTCGACCCCGTAGCAGAAGCCGAACTCCTTGGCCAGCCGGATCGTCAGGTCCCCGGCCCGCACCTCATGGACCCCCTGGCGGATGGTCTCCACCAGCTGGCTCCGGTAATCGGCGGCCAGGTCATCCTTGACCAGCTCTTTGAGGCCGAAGCCCCGTCGGACAATCGCAGACTCTACCATGTCTTTATCGTACCTTTACCGCGTTGCAAAATCAATGATGGCTTGCCAGCGCCTGATCCGCGATCTCAACGACATCCCCGATGCGGTCGCCCAGCCGGCGCTGCGCTACCGCCAGATCCCTGCCGAATTGCATCAAGCGCCCCCACCCGGTCACCGACACCGCCAGGAGCGCCGCGTGCCACACCGAAACAACCCCGAGCGGGCGGTCCGCCGGGTCCAAGATGACCCGTGCCGCCACCCAGGGGACCCCGTCATGGGTCGCCACCGCCGCCACCGCCGCGGTCTCCAAATCCACCGCGGCGACCCCCAGACGCGACCCGAGCTGCGCCTTGTCCCAAGGTTCGACGACCACGCCCGCCACGGTGCCCAACACCCCGCCGCGGAACCCCAGCTGCGTCCGCCACGACGACACCGGGAACGGTGGGCGGTAGGACGGGCCGTCGCGCCCGTCCTCATCGTGGCGCAGGTCCATCACTTTGTCCGGCATCAGCAGGTCCCCGACGGCCCAACCGGCTTCCGTGGCCCCGGCGAACCCGGTGATGACGACGCCGGCACAGTGCGTGACCTCGAAAAACCGGATGGCCGCCCAATACGCGCGCGACCACCCCTGGCCCACGGCCTGAAGGGCGACGGGACATCCGCGCAACCGGCCGAACACGATGCCCTGATGCGTCCGACGGCCGGTCACGTGCCGGAGCACGGGCCGCAGCTCCACGCCGTGCGCCGCGACGATGCCGATCAACCTCACCGAACGTACCCGTGATCCCGGAACCATCGCACTGCCGTGGCCAACGCCTCCTCGACCGGGTGCTGCGGCAGGCCCAGCTCCCGGACCGCCTTGCCCGCATCAAAAAACATCCGGTGGCGCGCCATTCGGACCCCCTCGAGCGGGATCGTCGGCGAACGACCGGTGACCCAGGCCAAGGCGGTGCTGCCCCAAGCGGCAGCGTAGGCCACGACCCACGGCACCTTGACGCGCGGGATGGGGCGCCCGCTGGCGCGAGCGAGGATGGCCAGGATCTCCGCCAACGTCAGGTTGCGGCCGCCCAAGATATAGCGCTCACCGACCCGCCCCCGCTGCATCGCCAGCCAATGGCCCTCCGCCACGTCCTCGACATCCACTACGTTGAGCCCGGTCTCGACGTAGCCGGGCATCCGCCCGTTCAGGAAATCCACGATCATGCGCCCGGTCGGGGTCGGCTTGAGGTCCCACGCCCCGACGGGGGTGGAGGGGTTGACGATGACGACGGGGCATCCCTCGGCGGCCAGGCACCGGGCCTCCTGCTCCGCCAGAAACTTCGAGCGCTTGTAGTGGCCGATCATCATCGCCAGCGTGACGGGTGTCTCCTCCGTCGCCGGGCGGCCGTCGGCCGGATAGCCCAGCGCGCCGACCGTGCTGGTGTAGACGATCCGCTCGACCCCGGCCCGCTGTGCCGCCGTCAGCACCGTGACCGTGCCGGTCACGTTGGTCTTGTACAACTCCCGAGGCCGGCGGGCCCAAAGCCGGTAGTCGGCCGCGACGTGATAGACCCAGCGGCATCCCTGCGCGGCGGCGGTGACACTCGCGGCATCGCGGACATCGCCGTAGGCCGTTTCCACCGGAAGCCCTTCCAACGCGGTGAGCGGGCTGCTGCGTCGCACGAGGACGCGGACCTGCTCGCCGCGCTGCACCAGGCGGCGGACGACGTGGCTGCCGACAAACCCGGACGCCCCGGTGACGAGCGCGACGTCCGTCCTCATGACGCGCGCCCCGCGCATCTCTTCATAGCCGCGCCGCCTGTGCCGGGATCGGGACTAATTTCCCCTCCGGACTCACTCGGAATCGCTGGCCGCGCCACTCCACGGTGTTGCCCAGAAACCCCAGCCCCCACAACGCGGCCCCGAGCAGGTCCTGCAGGGGGATTAACCACCACCACCGGGAGACGGCCGGATCCCCCGAGCCGCGGGCCCCAACCATGTAGGCCATCGTCCCTCGGGCCGTCCAGACCACCGCGGCGACCGCCCATGCGAGCGGCGCGCCCCTCGTGGCCCACAATCCCAGGAGACTCATCGGAATGCCGAACGTGAAGACGAGCCCCGCGTAACCCCACGGGCGGGAGACGCGCACGCCGCGGAACCACCGGAGCTGCCGGCGGAGGAGCCCGATGAATCCGCCCGACACCGGCGCGTGCTCCACGACGCACGGCGAGAGCTCCACCCGATAGCCGGCCGCCGCCAGCATCCGCCCTACATGGAAATCGTCCGCCAAGTAGTCGGCCAGCCCCGAGAACCCGCCCGCCGCCTCGAACGCGCGGCGATGGATCAGGATGGCTGAGCCGAACGCAAACCGCATCCCACGCTCCAGCTGCCGGGCGACGAGGACCCCGGCGTTGAAATCGGTGGAGATGCGCAGCGCCTCCAGCGCGGACACCCACCCGGTCGTGCGCATGCGGCAGACGCTCGTGACCGCGCCGACCCTCGGGTCCCGCATCGGCTGCACCAGGCGGCGCAGGTAATCAGCCGGCGCCTGAATGTCGCTGTCGGAGACCAGCCAGAGGGGATACCGGGCGGCGGGCGCCATGTTGGCCAGATTGCTGACCTTGGGGTTGGCCCCGATGACCGCGGCGCTGATCACCAGGTGGAGATCCGCCGAGGGAAAATCACACCGGAGCCGCTCGACCACGGCGACCCCGGGGTCGGCCGCATGGTGAACACCCACGATCACTTGGTAGACCGGATAGTCCTGCCGGCAGAACGAAGCGAGGCACTCGTAGGTATCGGGCTCCACCCCACAAACCGGTTTGAACACGGTGACGGGTGGGTGAAACGTGCGGTCCGCGGGCCCCTTCGACGCGGAGAACCGGGCGGCCGCCGCCATGGCCAACCCGTAGAAACCGATGGCGGTCATGCACGGGAGCACCCAGAGCCCGCCCAACACCGTCACGCGGCGGTCAGACTCCGTTCCTGTTGGATGAACTTCTTGCGCTCAAAATGCAGCTTGATGAACTGACGGGCCTCGTGCGAGAGCCGGCGCCGTTCCCGGGTGTCGAACACCGTCTTGCTGAGCACGCGCCAGAGCACGTGCGGCCGCAGGAAATATTCGACGTAGAAGCGGTCCACCGCCTCCATCATCGCCGCGCGCGGCAGTCCCGGGTACTCGATGTGCGGGAGCTGGTGGCCGGTCTCCGCTGTCATCGAGGCGTCCTGGCGGAAATAGCCGTTCTTCGTGACGTACTCGTACAGCTCCGTGCCGGGGAACGCGTGGGCGATCGAGACTTGGATCGTCTCCGGGTCGAGCGCCTTGGCGAACTCGATGGTCCGGTTGATCGTCTCCGGCGTCTCGCCCGGCAGGCCGATGATGAAATCGCCATGGACCTTCATCCCGGCCTTCTTGCAGTTCTTCATGAACAGCTTGGCCTGCTCGACGGTAATCCCCTTCTTGATGTTCTTGAGGATCTGCGGGTCGCCCGACTCGAAGCCGACGATGAACAGCCGGCACCCGGCGTCCCGCATCGCCTTGATGGTGTCGTAATCCACATGGGCGCGGCTGTTGCACGACCAGGTGAACTTCAGCGGCTTGAACCGCTCGCAGAGCGCCAGCACCCGCTCCTTGCGGATCGTGAACGTGTCGTCGTCGAAGAAGATCTCCCGCGCGTCCGGGAACAACTCAAGCGCCTGCGTGACCTCGGCGACCACGTCGTCCACCGACCGCTCGCGCCACGGGTGCAGGTCCATCGTCTGCGGCCACAAGCAGAACGTGCAGAGCGCCGGGCACCCGCGCGTCGTGTAGAGCGACACGTACGGGTGGAGCAGGAACGGGATATTGTACTTGGTGATGTCGAGGTCCCGCTTGTAGATCGGCGTGACCCACGGCAGCTTGTCCAGCTCCTGGAAGAGCGGCGTCGGCGGCACCCGGACGAACTGGCCGTCCTTGAGGAAGCTGACGCCGGCGATCGTGTCCAGCGGCCGGCCGGCCGCGTAATCCCTGACGGCAAAATCGAATTCTTTGTCCGTCACGAAATCAATCGCCGGGCTGATCCGCAAGCTCTGTTCGGGGAGGGTGCTGACGTGCGGGCCGACGAACGCGATCTTCAGCGACGGCTTGGCCGCCTTCAGCAGCTCCGCCAGCCGTACGTCGCTGCGGAACCCCGCGGTACTTGAGAAGAGGACCACGAACTCGTAGTCCATCGCGATCCGCACCGTTTCCTCCGGCGTGACGCCGTGCGGCGCGGCGTCGAGGAGCCGGCTGTCGGGGATCATCGCCGCCGGATACGCCAGCCAGACCGGGTACCAGAACGACCAGACCTCCCGGGTGGACGGCCAACGGGAACTCGCCCCGCCGTCAAAGTTCTCGAACGATGGCGGATTCAGCAGCAACGTCTTCATCATGATCAAGATCTCCCGGCAAAGTGGATCGGGGCCTCCACGACCTGGGGAGCCGGCGTGGCCCCGACCGTCGGCGGCACCGCGTCAAGGTTCGGGGTCCGCGTGACGCGAGGGCGCAGCAGATCCTTGCGGAGCGAATACCACATGTTCTTGACGTTGGCGGTGGCGTCGTTGACCGCCGTCGCCTCGTACCCGCAGTGGACCATGCAGTCGGCGCAGCGCGGATCGCGCCCGGTCCCGTACTTCTCCCACGGGGTGTCCTCGATGAGCTCGCGGAACGTCTTCACGTAGCCGTCCGACATCAGGTAGCACGGCTTCTGCCAGCCGAAGATGTTGCGGGTCGGGTTGCCCCAGGCCGTGCACTGGTAGTCGCGCTTCCCCTGCAGGAACTCCAGGAAGAAGGTGGAGTGGTTGAACTCCCAGCCCGGATCGGCGTTGTCCAGGATTTGCCGGAAGAGCTGTTTCGTCTGCTCACGATGGAGGAAGTGCTGCTGGTCGGGGGCTTTCTCGTACGGGTAGCCCGGGGAGACCATCATCCCGTCCACGCCGAGCTCCATCAGGTAGTCGAAGAACTGCCGGAATTCCGCCGGGTTGGCGTCATTGAAGATCGTGGTGTTGGTCGTCACCCGGAAGCCGGCCCGCTTGGCCGCCTTGATGCCGGCGACCGCGAGCTTGAACACCCCCTGCTTGCAGACGGCGTGGTCGTGCGTCGCCTCGAGCCCGTCGAGGTGCACGCTGAACGTCAGGTACGGCGACGGGGTGAACTCCTTGAGCTTTTTTTCCAGGAGCAGGGCGTTGGTGCAGAGGTAGACGAACTTCTTGTGCCGGATCAGCCGCCGGGTGATCTCACCGATCTCCGGGTGCAGGAGCGGCTCCCCGCCGGGGATCGAGACGACCGGCGCCCCGCACTCAAGGGCAGCCTGCTCGCACTCATCCGGCGTCAGGCGCTTGCGCAGGATCTCTTCCGGATGCTGGATCTTCCCGCAGCCGGCGCACTCCAGGTTGCACCGGAACAACGGCTCCAACATGAGGACCAGAGGATATTTGGCGTTCCCCCGCAACCGCTGTTGGAGGATATATCCGGCGACCGCCGCGCTTTGTCGAAACGAGATAGCCATCAGGACTCCTTCCAAACCCGCCGGACCTCACTCAAGGCCAGCAACGGGAAGTAGACACTGTAGAGATGATACCGCAGATAGAACACTTTGGGGAAGCCCGTTCCAGTCCATGGCCCGTCCACCCAGCATCCGCTCGCCGGTTGGGTTCGCACCAGGTAGTCCACGCCGCGGCGGACGGCCGGCGTCTGCGCGCGCCCCAGCGCCACGAGGGCCATCAGCGCCCACGCGGTCTGCGCCGCCGTGCTGGCCCCCTGTCCCTTCAACGCCGGGTCGTCGTAGGTCGCGATCGTCTCGCCCCAACCGCCATCGGGATTCTGGCAGGCGACCAGCCAGTCCTCGGTTCGCTGATAGCGCGGCTGATCCAACGACTCACCAATCGCCCTCAAGCCGCGCAGCGCGAAGCACGACCCATACTCGTAGCACACGCCCCACCGCCCGAACCAGGTGCCGTCTGGTTCCTGGCGGTCATGGAGGAACTGCACGGCGCGGCGGACCGGCAGATCGCGCCGCGTCATCCCGCAGCGGCCCAATAGCTCCAGCACCCGGCCGGTGATGTCGCACGCCGAGGGGTCGAGCATCGCGTTGTGATCGGCGAACGGAAAATAGGTCAGCGCCTGACAGTCGTTGTTCTTGTCGAACGAGCTCCAACCGCCGTCGCGGTTCTGCATGCTCAGGACCCACGCCACCCCGCGCCGCATCGCCCGCTCCGTTGCCGCCGGCTCCACCGCCGCCGCCCGCTGGAGCGCCAGCGCCACCATCGCCGTGTCGTCCACGTCGGGGTACTGCGCGTTCTGGAACTCGAAGGCCCAGCCGGCCGGTGCGGCGTCTCGATTTTTCACGGCCCAGTCGCCGTAGCGGCGGATTTCGTTGGCCCGCAGCCACCGGTTGGCCCGTGCCAGCGCCGGGTCGTCACCCGGCACACCGGATTCGGCTAAGGTGAACGCCGCCAGCGCCGTGTCCCACACCGGCGAGAAACAGGGCTGGACACGGATCGTCGTCTCGTCGGCAATCTCCAGCCGCTCGACCTCGCGGATGGCCCGCTCGAGCGCCGGGTCGCCGTCCTGGTAGCCCAGGGCCTTGAGCGCGAAGACGCCGTTGACCATCGCCGGGTAGATGGCTCCCAACCCATCAGAGTCCCTCATTCGGTCGAGGAGCCACCGCTCCGCGGCCCGCAGCGCCGGCCGCCTCCACGGCCGCCAGCCGGGGCCGCGCCGCTCCCACCACTTGAGCCACGCGTCGGCCGCCAGGAAGAACCGCCGCCACGCCGCGCCGTCCGACGAGCGGTTGGTGATGACGCTGACCCGTCGGGACGGATCGGGCCACAGCTCGTCCAGGCCGCAGCCCGGCGGCACCGGGACCGATGGCCGCGTGGCGTACAGCACCGCCAGCGGCACGAGGATCGTCCTCGACCAAGCCGACACTTCATAGATGTTGAACGGGAACCAGGTCGGCAGGAGGATCAGCTCCGGCGGCAGCGCCGGCACCTGGCTCCATGGATATTGGCCGAACATCGCCAGGTAGGTCTTCTCGAAGCTGTTGACGCCGCCGAGGCCGCCGAGCCGCAGGACCGTCGCGCGGGCTGCGCTCAACACCGGCCCGTCGGCGGGCTGGCCGGCCAGCTTCAGCGCGAAGTAGGCCTTGACCGTCGCGCTGAGCTCCGACGGGCCGCCCTCGTAGAGGCCCCAGCCGCCGTCGGGACGCTGCTTGGCCAGGATCTGCGCGGCCAGCTTGCGCTCGCGTCCCGGGTCCACGCGGCCGAGGAACCGCCAGAACTTGATCGTGTCCGATTCGAGGGTGGTGTCGGCCTCCAGCTCGCCGCACCACCAGCCGGCGGCATCCTGCAAGCCGAGGAGCGCGCGCTGGGCGCTCGTGATGGCGGTCTCGAGCGCCGCCGGCGGCGCGGCGGAGAGCGTGTCGGGCATCGCGGAGGTCACACCGGCTGCAACGGCGTCTGGACGGCCAGCAGGTCTTTCGCCTGGGCGGCGATGGCGGGCGACGTAAGCCCCGCCTGTTCCAGCAACAACTCCCGCTTGCCGTGCTCGACGAATTTGTCCGGCAGGCCGATGACCCGGACCCGGACACGATTGATCCCTGTCGACTCGAGGTATTCGAGGACCGCGCTGCCGAACCCGCCCCGCTTGACCCCTTCCTCGATCGTCACGAGCGCCCGGTGGCGCTGCACGAGTTCTTCGATGAGCGCGGTGTCGAGCGGCTTGGCCCAGCGGGCGTTGATCACCGACGCGCTGATCCCTTCCTGCCGGAGCAGGGCCGCCGCCTCGAGGGCCGGCACCACCATGCTGCCGAGCGCCAGCAGGGCCACGTCGGTCCCCTCGACGAGCCATTCCGCCTTGCCGACGGCGAGCGGCGTCGTGGCATTCGTGGGCTCAACGATCGGCCGCTCCGGCGTGCGCAGGACGCCGCCGCGCGGGTAGCGGATGCCGATCGGCCCGGCGGTGTATTGCGCAGCGAACTGGAGCATCGCTTCGAACTCGTCCAGGTCTTTCGGCGCCGCCAGCACGAAATTCGGCAACGGATTCAGGTAGGCGATGTCGAACAAGCCGTGGTGGGTGATGCCGTCGTCGCCGGCCAGGCCGCCGCGGTCCAGACAGAAGATGACCGGCAGACGCTGAATGCAGACGTCGTGGATTACCTGGTCGTACGCGCGCTGGAGAAAGGTCGAGTAGATCGCCGTGACCGGTTTGATCCCCGCCTTCGCGAGTCCCGCGGCGAACGCCACCGCGTACTGCTCGCACATCCCGACGTCGTAGAACCGCTCGGGGAACCGCTTCGAGTACTCGACGAGCCCGGTGCCGTCCGGCATCGCCGCGGTGATGGCGACGATCGCCGGGTCCCGCTCGGCGAGGGCGATCACCGTCTTGCCAAACCGCTGGGTGTAGGTTTCCGAGGCCGGTTTCTTGATGAACTCCCCCGTCGAGGGGTCGAACGGGACGACGCCGTGATATTTCCACTGCTCCTGCTCGGCGTACGACAGCCCCTTCCCTTTCACGGTGATCACGTGGAGCAGCTTCGGCCCCGGCAGGTCCTTGATGTGGGACAAGGTCGTGACGAGCTCCTCGAAGTTGTGCCCGTCCACCGGCCCGAAGTACCGGAAGCCGAGCTCCTCGAAGATAATCCCCGGCGTGATGAAGCTCTTGAGGTGCTCCTCCACCTGCCGGGCGAGCCGGACGATGCGGAACCCCAATTTGGGCACCCGCTGGACCCGCTCCTGGATGCGGCGGCGCAGACGGTTGTACAGCGGATCGGTGATGATCCGGTTGAGCGTCCGCGACAGCGCCCCCGTCGCCGGCGCGATCGCCATTTTGTTGTCGTTGAGGATCATCAGGAAGTCGGTGCTGGAGTGGCCGATGTTGTTGAGGGCCTCGAGCGCCATTCCGCCGGGCAGCGAGCCGTCGCCGATGACCGCCACCACTTTGTGCCGTTTCCCCTGGTGGTCGCGGGCGCGCGCCAGGCCGAATGCCGTCGCCAGGGACGTGCAGCCGTGGCCGATCGTGAACAGGTCGTACGGGCTCTCGTCGCGGTGCGGGAACCCGCTGATGCCGCCGAATTGGCGGAGGGTGTGGAAGCGGTCGCGGCGGCCGGTGATCAGTTTGTGGGCGTAGGCCTGGTAGCCGACGTCCCAGACGAGGTGGTCCTCCGGCGTGTTGAAGACGTAGTGCAGCGAGAGCACGAGCTCGACGGCGCCGAGCGACCCGCCGAGATGGCCGCCGGTCTTCGAGACGGTGTCAATGATCGCCTGGCGGATTTCCTGGGCGACCTGGGGAAGCTGATCCTGTCGCAGCGCGCGCAGGTCTTCCGGGCGATTGATCCGATCGAGGAGACGGGCCATCACAGCTCCCGCGTCAACAGGAAATCGGCCAATGACTGCAGCGGCGCGGCCCGGCGGCCGAGCGAGGCGACCGCCCGCTTGGCTTCGTCGGTCAGCATCTGGGCCTTCCGGCGCGTCGGCGCCTCGCCCCAGACCGGCACCACGCCATCGCGATCGAGCAGGTCGTCCACGAGCTGGAACACGAGGCCCACGCACTCACCGTAGCGGGTGATGCTCGCCAGTGCCGCGCGGCTCGCCCCACCGGCGAGCCCCCCCATGCGGACCGCGGCGGTGATGAGCGCTCCGGTCTTGTGCGCAAGGATATACTCGAGCGCGGCGCGGGCGGGGCGACGCCCCACCGCCTGCACGTCGGCCGCCTGCCCGCCGATCATCCCGAACGTCCCGGCCCCACGGGCTAACTCGCGGGCGATCGCCTGCCACGCCGCTGGGCGGCGGGCCGGCCGGGCCAACAGCTCGAAGCTCAGGGTGAGCAGCGCGTCGCCAGCCAGGATGCCGATCGCCTCGCCGAACTGCTTGTGGCAGGAGGGGCGGCCGCGGCGCAGATCGTCGTCATCCATCGCCGGCAGATCATCGTGGACGAGCGAGTAGGCGTGGACGAGCTCGATGGCGCAGGCGGCCGGCATCGCCTCTTCGAGCGCCCCGCCGACGGCCTCGGCCGCCGCGAGCGTCAAGATCGGGCGGATCCGCTTGCCGTCGCCGAGAACGCTGTAGCGCATCGCCTCGTGGATGACCGGCGGCGGTGTTGATGGGGTGGGGGCACGCGGCAACGCCCTGTCCAAAGCGCGATTGATGAGCGCCTGGCGCTGTTGAAGATAGGAGGCAAGCGGTGTGCGTGTTGTCATCATGAAGGGACTACGGTAAGCCGGTATGTTAGCGCGGGGTCAAGGGTTCCGCAACTATTTTCTCAGCGGCGGCGTGCCCGCTGGCGACGGCGCTCTCGATGGTGGCCGGCAAGCCGGTGGCCGTCCAGTCCCCGGCAATAGAGAGGTTGGGCCACGCGGTCGCCGGGCCGGGCCGCCACGCCCGGCTGCCTGGCGGCGTCCGAACCGTCGCGGCATGCTCCCGCACCACTTGGGTTTTTAAAAGCTGGGCGCCGCGGGCGGCCGGCAGGCAGGCCTCGAGGTCCTCGCGAGCAAGCGCCACCAAGTGCTCGGTGGTCTGTCCGACATACGCCGACGCCGCGCTGATGACCAATGCCACGTGGGTACTCGGCCCTTCCGTGACCACCTGCGGCCGGTTGAACAACCACTGCACCCGGCGGCCGATGAATCCCACGAAGATCTGGTCGGTCACCGGCCGATCCAGCCACAGGTTGATCGAGACGATCGGCGACGCGGTGAATCGCGAGAGACCCGCCAGCGCCGGCTCGCGGGTCGTCAGCGACGACGGCAACAGGCGCGCCAGCTCGTGCGGCGGGAGCGCCATCACGTAAGCGTCGGCCGTCAGCCGTTCGCCGCCGGCCAGCCGCACGCCGGTCGCTCGCCCCCCGTCGCCGTCCACCGCCGCCACCGCGGTGTTCAGCCGCACCGACCCCCCGGCCTGTTCAATGATCTGCGCCGCCGGCTGCGTGTAGAGGTCGCTCAAGCCGACGGAGGCCAAGCCGAGCCGCGCGGCGGCCGGTCCCTCGCCGAACATCCGGGCCAGCACCGTCGCCAGTCCCAGCGCCGACGTCTGCGCCGGGTCGTCGTTGAGCGCCGCCACCGTCAGCGGGTCCCAGAACACCTGCCGGCTGCGCGGCGTCTGCCCCAGCGCCGTCAGCCACTGCGCCACGGTCATTCGGTCCAGTCGGTCGGCGGGCGCTGCGTCGCCGTCAAGCCCTCGGATCGCCGCCACCGCCCGCGTCATCGCCGCCTTGTCCCCCCACGACAGCGCGCCGAATCCCCACACCCCGGCGGCCAGCGACCACGGGGCCGGCCACGACGGGCAACGCAGCACCGCCGGCCGCCGGCCGGCTTCCGCGAACGCCACCGTCAACTGCGGCTGGAACGCGATCAGCCCGTCGGTGCCGAGCCGTTTGAGAAATCGCAGGGTCTGCGTGTAGCACCCGAGGAACACGTGCTGGCCGTTGTCCACCACGTCGCCGGTCGCCAAGTCGCGGAACGACCGCGCCCGCCCCCCGAGTGCCCCGCCCCGCTCCAGCACCGTCACCCGCCACCCGGCATCGGCCAGCCCCACCCCCGCCGCCAGCCCCGCCAGCCCCCCGCCAATGACAATCGCTCGTTGTGTCATGCTGATCAAGGTGCGACTCGTTGATAGTCGTACTATCAAGTCATCGCGTTTAGAGAAGCTGCCGGAACTCCGCCACCGAGAGCCCAGCTTCCCGAATGATGGCTCGCAACGTTCCCTTGGCAATTTCTTTGTGGGCCGGAACTGTCAGACGACGATACGGCGGGTCCTTAAGCCAACTCACGCAGGGATTTTAACGTCGACCAACGTTTCGTGGATCGTCGGGGGAATGGGGTCGTGGTGCTTTCGCAAGCTTTCCAGATAGCCCTGGATCGCCTCCTGGATATTCCGCTGGGCCTCGCGGTAGGTCTTCCCTTGCGAGACACAACCCGGCAGCGAGGGGCACTCTGCCACGTAGGCCCCGTCCTCGTCCTGTTCGATCAGCACTCGAAACTTCATCGGTCGCTCCTTGGCTACTGTAAGCATACCTCACGGCCCACGTCAAAGTCAACGACGGCGGGCGCTGTTAATAAAAAATTAGCTCGAACGATGCCCTTGCCTCACGGGCCGCCATCAGGTAGACTAGACGCATGCGACGCCTCATGGCCGCCCTCCTGGTCCTCGCCCTGCTCGCCCCCGCCCCGGCCTTGGCCTTGCGCCCCCGCGCGGGCCGCGAGCTCCAAGCCACCACCACCGGCCTCGCCACCGGCCTGGAAGAGCGCGCCCACTCGCCGGCGGCCGGGCTGGAGGAGACGCGGAAGGCGCGCATGCTCCGTCGGCTCGTCAACGAGCTGCCATCACTACAGGCGCTGCAACGACCCGCGTATACCGTTGAGAGTGAAGGCTCACTCCCGATCGCGCGCAATCTGATCCGGGGGCCGGGGGGCCGACGATTTCTCCATCTCCACCTAATCCGTCAGAGATCCACGCTCGGCGACTCCACCAGACACTTGTTGCATGGCCTGCGTTACGAGATCTGGATGGAGCGAACAACAATCCGGGTAGGCCGGCCGAAGATTGAGCCCAAGAACCCTCCGGGGGGATTTGCAGATGTCGCAGACCTCCGACCGCTGCTGGGTCGCCAGAAGACCAATCGTCTCCGCAAGCGGCTCATCATCCTGGCCACAGCCACAGTGCATCGGAACACGGCTGCGCTACGGGAGGCGTTGGCGCAACTCCCCGAGGATATAGAAAACGTCCTGGGCATGACCGCCGAAGGACTCGAGGTGATGGCGTCCCTCCGGGGCGATCAGAACCGTAATAATCTATCGCCGGATGACACCCGCTGGTTCTATGACCCGGAAAACCGAGTCACCGCCCGGCGGTTAGACGCCTTATCCAGGTTTCCCAATCCCAAGACCCTCAAGGTTCCCGCCCGCGAGGAAGTGCTGGCGATCCTTCGGTATTGGGGACGACGACCAGCTCGCGAAGACACTCGGTTTCGTGATGTCCAGGTACTCACCGAGGATGCGCTCCACCAGCATCCGTGGCTGATGACGTTTCTGACCGCGCTCCCCGTCGAATTCAAGAGCCGCATTGCCGTGCTGACGGATGCCGGGACATTGCCCGACGAGGCCAAGCGGGCGGTGACCGTGGCCTCGACGCCGCAGGAGCTGATGGCTCGTCTATCTCAAGGCCGCGCCAAAAACCGATGGGCTCACATCGCGAGCGATCTCCGCGTGTATACTGACAATCAAGGCGTGGTGGAAGCGCTCGGGGCCGCCACGCCGACGATCCGAGGGTCGTGGACTGTCATTCCAAGACCCCTCAGCGATCTGAGCGCGACACACCGCCTCACGTTCTTGCATCGGATCCTGACCGGCCTGTTGACGATGCCCGAGGAGCGCCAACAACCGACAGGCCGGATGACGTACCGACGGATGGCTTCTGATTGCGCCGTCGGACTCCTCGCCCGCCGCCTCACCGAGTGGCTGGCCGCGCCGGATGCGGGGCTGGAGGAACCGCGCCGCCGCACGACCTCCCCGCGTCCCAAATATTGGCGCAGGGTCCCCAGCCACGCGGAACGGGTCCGGGAGGCGCAACAGAACATCCTGGCAGTCATCGCCCGGATCGTGCGCCATCCTACGTGGTATGCGGCCCAATCCGAGCGGGGCATCCCGTTCCTCAGGAATCTGGTTGGGGAACGCGGGGGTCAACGGTTCCTCCACCTGCACCTGGCCCCAAGCGACCGGATTCCTAAGACGGCGCCCGAATGGCATCTCTGGGGGGACCTGCATGGGATGTTGTTCAAATTACGGCGCACCGCGCGGGGGACCACGACGATCGCCATCAGCGAGGGACCGTGGATGGAGTCCAGCGGCAAGGGGGGGCCGTTCTTTGACCTGGCGGCCATCGCGCCGCAGCCCGTCCGGCGGCAACTCTTCAAGGCCGCCATGAGATCCCTCGCACCACATCGCACGGCACTTTCACAGGCGAGGTGGCAGCGGCCGCCCATGGTCCTGGGGACCCCCATCACCCCCGGCGCTGAAGGATACCTCGTGATGGGGACGCCGGGTGAAGACCTGGGGCGGCATGCCGCGGTCTGGTTCGATCAGCGGTCATCGCTGATGGCGGCACCGCTCGACACGCGGGCCCGCCCGTCACGAGGCGCCCGCGCCACCGTCACTCCCCGCGACGAGACGCTGGCCGTGCTCACCAGCTGGGGACTCGTGTGGAACAAGCGGCATCGCCATCCCTGGGGACTCCACCAGGTCCAGGTCATCCCCGCGGCGGCGCTGACTCCCACACACTGGCTGATGCCGCTGTTGCAAGCGTGGCCAAAGGCGTTCGCCGGTCATCTCATCCTCCTTGGCGATGACGCCGCCTTGGCGCCGTTCCGTGCGGTGCCGGGCTTGATCCTGGCCCGCAACCCAGCGGAATTGTTCGCGATCGTCGCGCAGGACACCCACTGCAAGGCCGAGGAGCGGCTGCTGGCCATCTACGGCGGCACCCCCGAACTCACGCGGGCCGCAAGGACACACTTGCCGGCGTGGCAGGTGCTTTCACTCCCTGCGCGCCGGCTGGACGGTGACGACCGTATTCGCTTCCTCGCCACCCTGAAAATCTCAGCCGAACATATCAATGCCTTTGGACAATTCGTGAACAACGACGACGTTCACTACCTCGCCGACCGCCTCGAGCAGTGGTTGTAGCGAGCATGCTGTGCCGTCAAGGCCCCGCGAGGGGGTGGCCCTCGACGGGACTCGCGGAGGCCGAGCGGTAGGCCCGACTTCCTCGCAGGGGAAGTCGAGGCCGTCCCGGAGAGGGCCACCCCCGAAGCGGGGCCAAGGCTAGGACAAGAAGGCGCCGCGGAGGGCCAGCGCCAGTTTGCGGGGCGTCGAGAGGCGGATCGGGTGGGTGAAGACGTCGTAGCGGACGCGGGCCATCTCGTCGAGTAATCGCTCGTAGACGGCGGCCATCGCCAGCGCCGGGGTCAGCGCCCAGCGGTCCTCGCGCGTGATGGCCGCCCTGGCCTTCGCAAAGAACTCCCGGGCCCGCGCCGCTTCACGCGCCATCAGCCCGGCAAATCGTTCGTCGTAGCGGCGCTCGCGTAACTGCGTCTCCGTCACGCCGAACCGCGCCAACTCGTCCTGCGGCAGATAGACACGCCCGCGCGCCGCATCGCCCCCCACATCGCGCAGGATGTTCGTCAGTTGGAACGCCGTCCCCAGCGCCCGCGCGAACGCCTCGCTCTCCGGCCGCCGGCACCCGAACACCTTGATCGCCATCAGCCCGACGACCCCGGCCACGTAGTAGCAGTACTGCGACAGCTCCTCGAACGTCGCGAAGCGGCGCGGCGCCAAGTCCCACGACATGCCGGTGATCAGATCGCCCAGCAACTCGCGCGGGATGCCATAGGTCGTGACCGCCCTGCGGAGGGCCTGCCCGACCGGATGCGCCGGCCATCCCTCGCAGCAGGCCGCCGCCTCCTGCCGCCATCGCGCCAGCTCCTGCGCCGCCGCCTCGGCGGGGCCGTCGTGGTCCACGACATCATCCACCACCCGGCAAAAACTGTAGACGGCGAACATCGCCTCGCGGCGGGCCGGCGGCAGCAGCCAAAGGGCG
>Ga0209515_10002778_pt1 | contig 26180 bp, 28 predicted proteins | sample Subgroupgradi54m_FD_187454 | JGI IMG/M metagenome (GOLD analysis project Ga0209515, IMG submission 187454) | Subsurface groundwater microbial communities from S. Glens Falls, New York, USA - GMW60B uncontaminated upgradient, 5.4 m (SPAdes)... ... | reverse complement strand
GAGGAATTTATCCGGCTTTACAGCGATACCCTGTACGACAAAAATCCCGACAAATGCTGTGAAATCAATAAGGTGGAGCCGCTTCAGAGAGGGCTGAAGGGATTCAGGGCCTGGGTTTCCGGAATCCGCCGGGGCCAGGGCCCGACCCGCAAAAATATCCATATCCTGGAGGCCTATGAAGACGGGCTTTATAAGCTTAACCCGCTGACCAACTGGACCTCCAAGGATGCCTGGCATTACATTAAAACGTACTCGCTTCCCGTGCATCCCCTTTTTGAAAAAGGATACACAAGCATCGGCTGCTGGCCCTGCACCAGGCCGGTGCTGCCGGGCGAGGATGAGCGCGCAGGCCGCTGGGCCGGCCGCGTCAAAACCGAGTGCGGCATTCACACTTTTATGAAACCGAAAGAAACAAAACAGTAAAAGGGAGGCAGGAATGATTAGTCAGATTCGTCCCCACGGCGGGATTTTAATCAACCAGGAACTTAAGGGGGAAGCGCGCGAAGAGGCGCTTAAAAAGGCCTCCAGGATGAAACAGCTGGTGCTCACAGAGCGGGAAATTTCCGATGTGGAGATGATCGGTGTTGGCGCGTTGAGCCCGCTCACCGGATTTATGACGCATGACGATTACGAAGCCGTGGTGACCAAGAAGCATCTTGCGAACGGGCTTCCCTGGACCCTGCCCATTACCAAACAGATCAGCAAGTCCGAAAAATCCTCACTTAAAATAAATGAAGAAGCCGCGTTTGTGACGGCTTCGGGCCGTGTGCTTGCGATCATGAAGGTGGAGGAAATATTTCCGCATGACAAAAAGAAACAGGCCCGCGAGGTTTACGGCACGGATGACGTCAATCATCCTGGTGTTGCGGCCATTGAGCAAATGGGTGATTTTTTCGCGGCCGGAAGGATTCAGCTTGTGAATCGCCCTGAGTACATGAATTTTCTTGAATACCGCCTGGATCCGGTCCGGACGCGCGAAATTTTTTACAAAAAAAATTGGCGAAGAATTGTAGCGTTCCAGACCCGCAATCCGATTCACCGTGCGCATGAATATTTGACCAAATGCGCACTGGAAATGGTGGACGGACTTTTGATCCACCCGCTGGTGGGGCAGACCAAGGGTGACGATATCCCGGCGGATGTCAGGATGAAATGTTATGAAGTCTTGATCGAAAAATATTACGCGAAAAACCACGCCATGCTTTCGGTTTTTCCTGCGGCCATGCGCTATGCCGGTCCGCGTGAAGCTATTTTTCATGCCATTGTGAGAAAGAACTACGGCTGCACGCACTTTATTGTGGGCCGGGACCATGCGGGCGTTTCCAGGCCGGACGGGAAACCCTATTACGGCTCTTTTGACGCGCACCATATTTTTAACGAATTTGATCCAGCGAAAATCGATATCACGCCCCTCTTTTTCGATTTCACGTTTTACTGCAAAACCTGCGGAGAAATGGCTTCGACTAAAACCTGTCCCCATGACCCCTCGCATCACCTGGCGCTTTCAGGAAGCAAGGTGAGGGAAATGCTCCGCAAGGGAGAGCTTCCGCCCGCGGAATTTTCCCGCCCGGAAGTGGTGCGAATTTTGATTGATGCGATGCGGGAACAGCAGGGCTGTCGCGCCTGAGCCACGCATGATCCGTATTAAAAAGCAATTATTCACCGCGGTCCTCCATCACCTCGAGAGGGAATACCCCAATGAGGGGTGCGGACTCTTGTCCGGAAGAGCCGGCGAGGTTTTGAAGGTTCATCCCATCCGGAATATCGAGCAGTCGCCGGTTTCTTATTTGATGGACCCGAAGGAGGAGTTCGAATTTTTCCGGGAAATCCGCAAGAAAAATCTGGAGCTGGTGGGTATTTACCACTCGCATCCGACTTCAGACGCGTATCCTTCCGAGAAAGACAGGGCGCTCGTGGCGTATGAAGAGCCATTTTATCTTATTGTCTCCCTCAAAGATCGAAAACAGCCGGCGGCCCGCGCCTTCCGGCTTTGCGGAGGAAAGATTGAGGAAGACAAAATTTGTCAGGGTGGGTAAAATAAAGGTCTTGTGAGCCCACGACCCAAGATTGCCAGAAATGTCACGGAGCTGATCGGCAACACGCCGATGGTGGAGCTTGCCAAAGTGGTAGAGTCGGGCATGGCGAAAATTCTGGCAAAGCTGGAGTCGAATAACCCGGGCGGCAGCGTGAAGGACCGCATCTGTCTCAGCATGATCGAGGATGCCGAGGCGCGGGGCGTGATTGACAAGGACACCGTGATTATAGAGCCCACCAGCGGCAACACGGGAATCGGCCTTGCGATGGTATGCGCTTACAAAGGCTACCGTTTAATTTTAACCATGCCCGAGACCATGAGCGTGGAGAGGCGTACCCTGCTCAAGCTTTACGGAGCCGAGCTGGTGCTGACGCCGGGTAAAGAGGGGATGAAGGGCGCGGTTGCAAAGGCCGAGGAGCTTTCTGCCCAGTTTAAGAAATCCTTCACACCGCAGCAATTCAATAATCCGGCCAATCCTAAAATTCACCGGGAGACGACGGCCGAGGAAATTTTAGATGCCACGGGCGGGAAGTTTGATGCGTTTGTGGCCGGGGTTGGGACTGGCGGCACGATCACGGGCGTGGGAGAGATTTTGAGAAAGCATATTCCCCAGGTGAAAATCATTGCGCTGGAGCCCAAAAACTCACCGGTTCTTTCGGGCGGATGCGCGGGTCCCCATCAAATTCAGGGAATAGGCGCAGGATTTGTTCCCAAAGTTCTTAACCGCAGCGTGATTGACGAGATAATCACCGTGAGCAATGAAGACGCCAGGGAAACGGCAAAACTTTTGGCCAGGAAAGAGGGATTGCTGGTCGGGATTTCATCCGGCGCCGCGTGCTGGGCTTCGTTTCAAGTGGCCAAACAGTTGGGATCCGATAAAACGGTGGTGACGGTTTTTCCGGACACGGGTGAGCGGTATTTGAGTTTGGAGGCAGTTTAATTTATGTCCTATGTCAAAGGTTTGAAATGCAGGGAATGCGGGCACAGTTACGCCAAAGAGGCGATTTATGTATGCGAATACTGTTTCGCCTCGCTGGAAGTGGACTATGATTACGCTGCCATCAAAAAAATTCTGACCCGCGAAAAAATTGAGAAAGGCCCCAAATCCCTGTGGCGCTACCGCGAACTTTTACCAATAGACGGAGATCCCACGGTCGGATTATTTTCAGGTTTCACGCCCCTCATCAAGGCCACGGCCCTGGCCAAAGAATTGGGAGTCCGCGAACTTTACATCAAGGACGATTCGGTTTGTCACCCAACGCTATCATTTAAAGACCGTGTGGTGGCAGTGGCCTTGTCTAAGGCCAAGGAATTCGGCTTTGACACCGCGGCCTGCGCTTCCACCGGCAATCTGGCCAATTCCGTGGCCGCACATGCCGCGCGCGCAGGATTAAAACGCTACATTTTTATTCCAGCCGATCTTGAAATGGGCAAGGTGGTGAGCTCGCTGATTTATCAGCCCAATCTGGTGGCGGTGCGCGGAAACTACGATGAAGTGAACCGGCTCTGCAGCGAGATTGCGGCCAAATACGGCTGGGCTTTTGTGAATATCAATATCAGGCCGTATTACGCGGAAGGCTCAAAAACTCTTTGTTATGAAATCATGGAGCAGCTCGGATGGAAGACGCCGGACCATATCGTGAGTCCGGCGGCCGGCGGCTCGCTGATCACCAAAATATGGAAGGCGCTCAAAGAATTCAAGCAATTGGGGCTGGTTTCCGAAATCAAGACGCGCGTTCACTGCGCGCAGCCGGCCGGATGCTCACCCATTGCCACGGCGATTATGGAAGACAGCGAAATGGTGCGGCCGGTAAAAAAACCGAACACCATTGCCAAATCCCTGGCTATCGGCAACCCCGCAGACGGCTATTATGCCAAGGATGCGGTGAAGGAAAGTGGCGGCAGCGCCAACATTGCCACGGATGATGAAATCCGCGAAGGCATCAAGCTTTTGGCCAGAACCGAAGGCGTTTTTACGGAAACAGCCGGCGGCGTGACTGTGGCCGTGGCCAAAAAACTGATCGAGGCGGGGAAAATTCCCAAAAACGATTCGGTGGTGCTGGCCATCACCGGCAATGGCCTTAAAACGCAGGAGGCTGTGCAGGGCCATATCGGAGAGCCGGTTTTGATTGATCCGAGTCTGGCTTCGTTTGAAGAAAACGTAAAAAGGGGGTTATCATGGGCGTCAAAGTGAGAATTCCAACACCGCTTCAGAAAATGACCAACAACCAGGCCGAAATCGAGGCCCAGGGCGCGAATATCGCCGAGATCATCAACGGGCTGGAAAAAAGTTTTCCCGGCATCAAGGGACGGCTATGCGATGAAACCGGCAAGGTGCGCCGCTTCGTCAATATTTATGTGAATGACGAAGATATCCGGTTTCTCGACAAGGAAAACACGCGCGTCAAAACAGGGGATGAGGTTTCCATCATTCCCGCGATTGCAGGGGGCTAACCATGGCTAAAAAATCATTCACTTTATTTTTCCCGCAAAATCTTATCAAGGAGCCCATCATGTATTTGGTGGCCCGTGACCAGGATTTGATTCTCAATATCCGCCGCGCCAAAATCACGGCCGAGTCAGGGCAGGCGACCATTGAACTGGAAGGCGATGAGGGCAGCATTAAACAAGCCGTGGCCACTTTCAAGAAAAAAGGCGTGATGGTGGAGCCGGTTTCCGGAGATATTGTTCAGTGACGCAGGCGGTGCAGACAAAAATCTCGGAACTTAAAGAGCGCGTTCTCGGCGGCGGGGAAGTGGTTTTCGAGGAGGCGCTGGAACTCCTCCATATTGAAGATCAGGAATCGCTCCGCTCGCTTTTGGAAGCGGCCCATGAAATCACCCTTCATTTTAATTCCAACAAGCCCGGTCTTTGCTCTCTCATCAACGCGAAAAGTTATCTTTGCGGGGAAGACTGCGCTTTTTGCGCCCAGTCCGTGCGCTTTGAGACGGGCGCGGAGCGGTATGAGCTGCTGGATGCCGACGTGATTGTGGCAGCCGCGAAAAAAGCACAGGAAAAAGGCGCGCAGAATTTTTGCCTAGTCACAAGCGGCGCGGCCCCGCTTCCTCACGACTTTGAGGCATTGCTCGCGATTTTTAAGCGGCTCAAACAGGAAACTTCCATGAATATCGACGCCTCGCTGGGATTTGTCACGGCCGAGCAGGCTCGCGAGCTTAAAGAAGCGGGCGTGCGGAGATTCAATCATAATGTTCAAAGCTCACGCGAATTTTATCCGAATATCGTGAGCACGCATTCTTATGACACGCGCCTGGACACGATCCGGGCTCTGCTTGAAGGCGGTATGGAACTGTGCTCGGGAGGTATTCTGGGCATGGGTGAGTCCCGCGAAGACAGGGTTAAAATGGCTTTCGAGTTAAAACGCTTTCAGCCTGAATGTGTGCCCGTGAATATTCTGAATCCCCGTCCCGGAACCCCGCTTGAGAATGCGCCTCCCCTGGACCCTCTGGAAGCGGTCAAGACTATTGCCGTCTACCGTTTTATTCTGCCCAAAGCCAATATCAAATTGGCCGGAGGCCGGGAGGGAGGGCTTCGCGAATATCAGGAAGCGGCCTTGAAGGGCGGAGCCAACGGCCTCATTGTGGGCGGCTATCTCACCACACAGGGGAATCCCATGGCCGATGATTTTGCCATGCTGACCCGGGCCGGATACGAAGTTCAACACTCGCATTGAGTCCAACCCCATCCGGAGTGAGTTATGCATATCGATTTATCCGGAAAAGTCATTCTAGTCACGGCAGGAACCAGTGCTCTCGGAGCTCAAATTGTGGAGCGTGCTGTGGCAGAAAAGGCCACGGTTTTTTTCACCTACTTCGAGAACCAAAGCAGGGCCCAATCTTTGACTGCTAAGGGCGCGCATGGTTTTAGAATAGATCTTCGCAGCCCGGCTGATATTGACAAGCTCAAAGAAGAAATCAAAAAACAAACCCCTTTGCTTGACGGCCTGGTGAATAATGCCGGCATTGTTCGGGACCATACCCTTACGAATCTCACGGACGAAGAGTTTGATGAAGTGATCAGCGCCGATCTCACGGCCGTGTTTCTTCTTATCAAAAAATTTCTCCCCATGCTTTATAAAAAAGAAGGCGGCAAGGTGGTTAATATCGCGAGCCGGGTCGGAATCCAGGGGGGATTCGGGGAAGCGAACTATGCAGCTGCAAAGGCAGGCCTCGTGGCCCTCACAAAAACTCTGGCCTGGGAAGCGGGCCGCAAAAAAATGTGTGTCAATGCTGTTGCTCCGGGATTTATGATGTCCAAGATGACGAAAAATCTTCCGCCCGAAGTTTACGAAAAGCAAAAGAAGGAAAGCTGCCTTGAATCATTCTCTGATCCGGGAGAAGTAGCGGATTTTATCATCTATCTTCTTTCGGATAGGGTCCGGAACGTAAGCGGTCAGGTTTTTTCTTTTGATTCCAGAAAAACGAAAATTTTTTAATATGAAACGAAAAGTCGTTGTGACGGGAATCGGCGTGGTAAGTCCGGTGGGCAACAATGCGCAAGAATTTTCAGCCGCGATGCGCCAAGGATATGACGGGGCCGCGCCTATCACGCGCTTTGAGGCCGGGAATTTTCCTGTTAAAAAGGCGTGTGAGGTGAAAAACTTTCCGTTGGATTTCGCAACCGATCCGTTTATTCAGTTCGGGCTTCAGGCCGCGGGCGAGGCGCTCAAAGACAGCGGTCTTGGCCAAGAATCGCTGGACCCTTACCGCTTTGGCCTGGCCGTGAGTTCCAGCAAAGGCGGCATGACCAGTTTTGAAAAAGGGGATTTTGAAAATTATTCTCCGGACCGTTTGAATTCTCATCTGGCCAGGCGCTATCAGGCCAAGGGCCCTATGCAATGCGTGATTGCCGCATGTTCCACGGGCACCTATGCTGTGATGGAAGGCGTGCGATGGATTGAGCAGGGTGATGCGGATTTTGTGCTGGCCGGCGCGAGCGACGCATCCATTACGCCCCTTATGCTCGCAGGCTATCATCAGCTTGGAGTTTATTCCAAAAGTGGCATGTGTCCTTATGACAGCCGGCGAAGCGGGTTTTTGGTGGGCGAAGGCGCGGGTGTCGTGGCCCTGGAATTGGAAACCCAGGCGCGGGCGCGCGGCGCGCAAATTTACGCAAGAATTGCAGGATATGCTATGACCACGGATGCCTATCGCGCCACGGCCTTTGATCCTGAAACGAATGAACTCCGCTATCTTTTGCGGGAGCTTTTAAGAAAAGCGGACATCAAGGCGGCCGATATCGATTATTTTAACACGCATGGCACGTCCACGTGGGAAGGCGACCGGTACGAGACCGAACAAATCAAAAAGGCCTTTGGCCGGGAGGCGTACGGCATTTCCTATAGCTCGACCAAGTCCATGGTGGGCCACATGTTGGGCGCCTCGGGAGCCGTGGAATTGATTGCCTGCCTGTTGGCCATGAAAGAGAGTTTTGTGCCGCCCACGATTCATTATGAACAATCTGACCCTGCCTGTGATCTTGATTACACGCCCAATCGGCCCCGGCTCAAGGAAATCAATATGGCCTGCTCCATTTCACTAGGATTTGGGGGGCATATGGGCGGAATTGTAGTTAGGAAATCATAGAAGTGGTTTCTGAAATATTTTAGAGTATAATTATCCATTATGCCAGCGGTTAAAGAAAGGCGGCAGCACCTAAGGCATCCCATCCGGGTGCCCATCAAAGTTCAGATGGGCAAAAAGGACATCACCCTGAAATCCCAAACCGGAGATTTGTCGCAGGGCGGGTTGCAATTTTTAACCGCCGAGGAAATTCCCCAAGGAACGCTGATGGACGTGACGATTCCTATTGGGGACAGGATTTTCAGGCTTTACGGATGGGTGGTGTGGACCGCGTCTGATCCCAAAAGCGGGCTTTTCAAGGTCGGCGTGTCGTTTGACCAGCCTGTGATGTCGTTTCGCGCCAAGCTGGCGGAGGAAGTGCACAGAATCCGGGAATTTCGTGACGAGACCGAACGCAAAACAGGGCGTCCCATTTCAGAGGAAGAAGCCGCCAGCATCTGGATTGACAAATACGCCCAAAAATTCGCAGAACTTTACCAACCTTAAAGACAAATCCTACCGATGAATTTCGAACACCCAGCCGATTGCTCCGGAGAAATTTAGGATGCACGCGCTTCCGCTCCTGGTTCTCGTGCTGAGTGTTTTTGTAATCAGTTACCGATACTACAGCGTTTTTCTTGCTACAAAAGTTTTTCTCTTGGATGCGGCGTACACCACACCAGCGCACACTTTACGGGATGGTCAGAATTACTATCCCATGTCGAAATGGGTTCTCTTTGGGCATCACTTTGCTGCAATCTCGGGAGCCGGGCCGCTGATCGGACCGGTTCTTGCGGCTCAGTTCGGATTTCTTCCCGGTTTTCTTTGGATCGTCGTCGGGGTTGTGCTTGGAGGCGCTGTCCAGGATTTTGTCATTCTTGTGGCTTCGACCAGGCGAGGGGGAAAATCTCTGGCTGAAATTGCTGGAAGTGAAATCGGAAAACCGGCGGGTCTGGCGTGCGCCGTGGCCATTCTCTTTATTGTGATAGTTGCTTTGGCAGGATTAGGGTTTGTGGTGGTAAATGCGCTGGCGGAAAGTTCCTGGGGCACTTTTACCATCGCGGCCAGCATTCCCATTGCCATGGTGATGGGCTTTTATATTTTTGCCTTGAATCAAGGATCCCATCAGGCGGTACGCCGCGCCACGGTGGTAGGAGTTACCCTTCTTTTCGCTGCCGTTGTGTTCGGTAAATTTGTTCCCGAAACCCCCTGGCTTCATCATGTCTTTCTTCTGAATAAAAGAGGGATCCTGATCGCCATGGCCATTTACGGATTTTTTGCTTCCGTGCTTCCGGTCTGGCTTCTTCTGGCTCCGCGGGATTATTTGAGTTCTTATATGAAGCTGGGAACAATTTTTTTTCTCATCCTGGGCATGTTGGTGGTTAATCCGAAGCTTCATTTCCCGGCCATCACGGCTTTTGTCCATGGAGGCGGACCCATTGTACCGGGAAAAGTGTGGCCATTTTGTTTTATCACCATCATGTGCGGCGCAATTTCAGGTTTCCATGCGCTGGTTTCATCAGGCACAACGCCCAAGATGATATCCAATGAATGTCATGCCCGGCCCATAGGATACGGCTGCATGCTCCTTGAGGCCCTGGTGGGCGTGGTTTGTTTGATCGCGGCGAGCTCCCTGCATCCCGGGGATTATTATGCGATTAATGTTTCCCCTGCCGTTTACGACGGACTTACCCATACCTTGGGTATTCATCCGGTCAATCTTGACCTTCTCACACGCGAGGTTGGTGAGCAGTCGTTGATTGGCAGAACGGGCGGCGCGGTTTCGCTGGCGGTGGGAATGGCTCAGATTTTCAGCGCCATTCCAGGCTTGGCTGGTTTTATGAAATACTGGTACCATTTCGCGATCATGTTTGAGGCTCTTTTCATTTTAACCACGATCGATGCCGGAACCCGCATTGCCCGGTTCATCCTTCAGGAATTCTTGGGACGTATTTATCCGCCTTTCAAACGCACGGATTGGCTGCCGGGAAATATCATGGCCAGTCTTACAGTGGTGGTGGGCTGGAGCTATTTGATTTGGAATGCCAGCATCAGCACCATCTGGCCCATGTTCGGCATCGCCAATCAGCTGCTCGCCGCCATTGCACTTGCGATCGGCACCACGATTCTCGCCCACATGAAGCAATGGAAATACATGTGGGTCACGTTGGTGCCCATGGCTTTTGTGACTGTGACCACGCTCACGGCCGCGGCGGAGATGATCCTCCACCACTATTGGCCCAAAACAGCGAGCCCCTTTATCGTCAACACGAATATCGCGTTGATTGTGGTGATAGTGGGCTGCACCCTTTTTATTTTCTGGAGCTCTTTTAGAAAGTGGGTGAGTCTGGCTCGCGCCGAAGCATAGGGTTTCGTTGGCGCTTCATCAATATTTTGTTATAATCACGCATCATGCACACAGCGGTTTCGCGCGACAGCTTTAAAACCAAAACTTCCGTCAAGCTTGACAGCCGCCAATTCTTCATTTACAAACTTGATCTTCTCAAAAGAGCGGGATTGCCCGATCCCGCGCGCCTGCCTTTTTCCTTAAGAATCCTTCTCGAGAATCTTCTGCGTTGTGAAGACGGAAGACTGGTGCAGAAATCCGATGTTGAAGCCCTGGCCTCATGGAACCCGAAAGCAAAACCTGAAAAGGAAATTGCTTTTACGCCGGCGCGGGTGATTTTGCAGGATTTTACGGGCGTCCCCTGCGTGGTGGACCTTGCGGCCATGCGCGATGCGATCCGGAAAATGGGTGGCGATCCCGCGCGGATCAATCCTTTGCAGCCTGTGGATCTCGTGATTGACCACTCGGTTCAGGTCGATGCCTTCGGAACAGCAGGCGCTTTTTCCGAAAATTCGCGGCTGGAGTTTGAACGCAACCAGGAGCGCTACCAATTCCTGCGCTGGGGGCAGCAGGCCTTCCGGAATTTCCGCGTGGTGCCGCCCGAGACCGGCATTGTCCACCAGGTGAATTTGGAATATCTGGCCACGGTTGTTTTTAAAAAGAAGGCCGATAGCGGTTTTCTTGCCTATCCGGACACGCTGGTCGGCACCGACTCTCACACCACCATGATCAACGGCCTGGGCGTGCTCGGCTGGGGCGTGGGCGGTATTGAGGCCGAGGCGGCCATGCTTGGACAGCCCTTGTCCATGCTTATCCCCGAAGTGGTGGGCTTTAAATTGTTCGGCAAACTTAAAGAAGGCGCGACCGCCACGGATCTTGTGCTCACCGTGACGCAAATGCTCAGAAAAAAAGGCGTGGTGGGAAAATTTGTGGAATTTTTCGGGCAGGGCCTGGACGCGCTCAGTCTTCCGGACCGTGCCACGGTGGCTAATATGGCGCCGGAATACGGAGCCACCATGGGATTTTTTCCCGTGGATGAAGAAACCCTGCGTTACCTTCAGTTGACCGGAAGAAGCGGCGAACAAGTCGCGCTGGTTCAAGATTATTGCAAAGAGCAGGGCCTTTTCCGGACCGCGGCCACGCCCGATCCGGTTTTTTCCGATACTCTGGAACTTGATCTCGGCACCGTGGAGCCCTGCCTTGCCGGCCCGAAGCGTCCGCAGGACCGAGTTTCCTTGAAAGATTCCAAGCGGCTTTTTATGGAGGCGCTTCCTTCCATGATGACGGGAAAAAGCACGCCGGCATCGGCTAGACAGGCCGCCGAAGTCAATCACGGGTCCGTGGTGATTGCCGCGATTACAAGCTGCACCAATACGTCCAACCCTTCCGTGCTGCTTGCCGCCGGCCTTTTGGCGAAAAAAGCTGTGGAGCGCGGCCTTTCCGTCAAGCCGTGGGTGAAAACCAGTCTGGCGCCCGGATCCAAAGTGGTGATGGAATATCTAAAGAAAACCGGTCTGCTTTCGTATCTTGAGCAATTGAAATTCCATCTGGTCGGGTTTGGCTGCACGACCTGTATCGGCAATTCCGGACCGCTTCCCGAAGCGGTGGGCAAAGCGATCAAGGAGAATGAGCTGGTGGCTGTGGCGGTTCTTTCCGGCAACCGGAATTTTGAAGGACGCATCAATGCGCTGGTGCGTGCCAACTATCTGGCTTCGCCGCCGCTTGTAGTAGCTTACGCGATTGCAGGGTCCATGAATATTGATCTTGTGACCGAGCCGTTGGCCAAAGATAAGCAGGGAAAAGACGTGTTTCTTAAAGATATTTGGCCCAGTCAGAATGAAATTCATAAGGCCATGCGCGTTGTGGACTCCGAGATGTTTCAAAAGCAATACGCTCATGTCTTTGAGGGTGATACGGTTTGGCGCGCCATCAAAATTCCTTCCGGGGATACCTTTCAATGGGATAAAAAATCAACTTACGTAAAGAATCCTCCGTTTTTCGAGAACATGCCGGACGTTCCCGCGCCGCTTCAGGATATCCGGGCCGCCAGAGTGCTGGCTATGCTCGGCGATTCCGTCACCACGGATCATATCTCGCCCGCGGGATCCATTGCCAAAGACAGCCCGGCGGGAAAATATTTGATAGAGCACGGCGTGAACCCAAAGGATTTTAATTCTTACGGCGCGCGGCGCGGTAATCATGAGGTCATGATGCGCGGTACTTTTGCCAATATCCGGCTGAAAAATTTTTTGGTACCCGGCGTGGAAGGCAGCTTTACCGCGCATTTTCCGGACGGTGAAAAAATGACCGTTTTTGATGCGGCCATGAAATATCAAAAAGAAGGCGTGCCGCTTTTGGTGATTGCCGGCAAGGAATACGGCTCCGGCTCCTCCCGCGACTGGGCGGCCAAGGGCCCGGCGCTTCTTGGCGTGAAAGCGGCCATTGCCGAAAGCTTTGAGCGCATTCATCGCAGCAATTTGGTCGGCATGGGCGTGCTGCCTCTCGAGTTTGAGCCTGGAGAAAATAAGGAAACGCTGGGGCTTACCGGGCATGAGGTGTATCAGATTGAAGGCGTTGCGAAAGATCTCAAACCGCGAAAAAAATTGCAGGTTTCAGCCGCTCAAGACGGAAAGGCTAAAAAATTCAATGTAACCTGCCGTATCGACACACCGGATGAGATGGCCTATTATCGGCACGGCGGCATTTTGCAGTATGTCTTGAGAGAGCTCCGTAAAACCGCTTCCCGTTAAAGGATTCAAAGTTCATGGACATGCGCCGCCTCCAATTTAAGAAATTGCGTATTATCCTTGCGTGGATGGGCGCGATTGTCCTGGTCTATTATTCTCACAGCAGTCCAAAGTCTTTTCTCGTTGGCGTCCCGATTGTTTTGGCGGGAGAGGGCGTTAGGCTTTGGGCCTCAGGTTATATCGAAAGAAAGGGAGCCAAGCTTGCCACCAATGGCCCCTTTGCTTATTCCCGAAACCCTCTTTACGTGGGAAATTTTCTCATGGGGCTCGGCATTGTGGTGATTTCCAGAAATGTTTGGCTTTTGGTTTTATTTTTAATCGGCTTCGGCATTATTTACCGCGGGACCATCAAGAAAGAGGAAAAAGATTTGGAAGCCCTTTTTGGAGATCTTTATCGGCGCTATCTTAAAGAAGTGCCCCGCATTTTTCCGCGGCTTACACCATACCCTTTGCGCGAGAAAATTTCCTTTCAATGGGAACTGATCAAAAAGCACCGTGAATACGTCGCCCTGCTGAGTATCCCGGCCCTGATTGCCGGGCTTTACCTTTGGGAGAAAGTGATCGTTGAAAAAAAATTCGGGCTTAATCAGCAAATAGCTTTGGCCGTTGCCCTGATTTTTTTTGCAGCGCTCGTTTTGGAGCGCCTTTTCAGAGATAAATTAAAGGCAAGGGACGGCTCAGCTCCGCTTCGCCGCCACCCGCCCGCGGCATGAAACCGCGGGCGGGTCCTGCTCCAGATACCCCGGGCAAGCCCGGGGCATCTTCCGCTGTCAAGTTAACTCCTCCGGCGGTGTCTCTTGCCTGAAATTTTAAAATGGTTTATCACCGGCCTCATGGCTTTTCTCTCCTCAACCCTTTCGGGCGTCGCAGGTTTCGGCGGAGCCATGATATTTCTTCCCTTTCTTATCGCGCTTTACGGCGTGCGCGCCTCAGTCCCGATTCTTACGGTCGCTGTTCTTCTCGGCAACGGCTCGCGGGTTTATTTTAACCGCTGCGAATTAGACTGGAAGGTTTTCATTCTTTTTTCGCTGGGCTCCATCCCGCTTGCCATTCTGGGTTCTTATATGTATGTTTCTCTGCCAACGGTCTGGATCAAAAAAGGCATCGGCCTTTTTCTCATTTTCACGGTTCTTTTGAGGCACGCGCAAAAAGATTTTAAAATCCGCAACCCCTGGGCGTTCACACCCGTGGGCATGCTCAATGGGTTTCTCTCCGCGCTCCTGGGCGGGGTAGGCCCTTTGGCCGCGCCTTTTTTCTTGGCCTACGGACTCACCAAGGAAGCCTTTGTCGGGACCGAGGCTCTGTGCGCCACGGGAATGCATTTAGTAAAATCATTCGCATACAGCCAGTTGTCAATTTTGAATCGGAGGGAACTTCTTGCCGGCCTGAGCTTTGGACTGATCATGACGCTCGGCTCTTTCACGGCCAGGAAAATTCTCGGGAAAATTTCCCGCGAAAAATTCCTCCTGTTTGTCGAAATCCTTCTGGCCGTGATCGGGCTAGTGATGATTTTTCAAAAGTAATAGAGTTGAGGTTCGCGGAGGAATGCGATAGAATTCCGTCATGGTGAAGATTGATATAGTTTACGAGGGCGGGCTCCATTGCCGGCTCACACACGGCCCTTCGGGGAGCGTTATCGCGACCGACGCGCCCAAGGACAACATGGGAAAAGGAGAGGCCTTTTCACCCACGGATCTTGAGGCCTCGGCGCTCGGATCTTGCATGATGACCATCATGGGAATTTACGCCCAAAGGCATGACATTGATTTGACCGGGGCCCGGGCGGAGGTCATCAAGGAAATGATTCAGAAGCCGGTCCGAAAAATCGGGAAACTTTCCGTGGCTTTTAAAATGCCCAAAGGCATTGCGGCCAAACACCGCCCGGCGCTCGAGCGCACGGTCTTCGCCTGCCCGGTTCATAAAAGCATTCATCCGGATATTGAGACTCCGGTAAGTTTTAATTACCCAGATTAGGAGCAAATATGGCATTGGCATTGGACACCAAGAAAGATGCGTTGGCCGAATCAATCAGAAAAAAAACGCTGGCGGCGGCGCGTCAACACAAGGCCTCCTGGATTGAGCTGGGACAATATTTGAATGCAATTTATCGTGACAAACATTATAAGGAATGGGGATTTTTGAGTTTTGAGGCGTACTGTATGAGGGAGCTTGCCATCAAGCAGCAAACCGCCTCCAAGCTTATCAAGTCCTACTCGTTCCTCGAAAAAGAGGAGCCCCGCCTGGCCAAACCCGATTTTGCGGAAGAGGCCAGCCCGAAAAAACTTCCCAGTTATGAGGCCGTGAATTTGCTGCGGCTGGCCAAAGAAAATCAGAGCATCACGCCCAGGGATTACGCGGAATTGAGGGAGGCGGTGATTGAGGGCGTGCGCGAGCCCAAGGAAGTCCGTTCGCAGGTTAGAAAAATTCTTGAAGGGCGCGAGGACAAGGACCCGGCCGAAGCGCGGCGCACGCGACGGAACGGACTTATCAGGCGCCTGGTGGCGCTTTTGAATAGCGCCAAAAGAGAGTTCGGAAGCGAGGGGTTTTTGCCCGGTTCAATTTTAAAGGAGCTGGCGGCTCTGGCCGAAAAATTGGAGGGCCAGATCGAATGACCGACGAGCAGATTGAGCTGGTCAGAAAACAATTCGAAGAAATCGCCAAAATTAAATATCAAATCATTGAAGAGATCAAATTCGAGGATCTCGACTTTAATCCTTTTATCCTGAAACTGATGAACCTGCAAACCGCGGATGAAATCGCGGAGTTCATGATTTCGCAGCGGGTCGAGAGAAGCCTTTTCACCACTTACGGCCACCGGATTCAGAAAATCGCGAAGGACATCAGCCAAACGCCCAAGGGTGCGGGAAGCTCGGAAGTGATTAAGGAAAAAAACGGGCGGACCAATCATATTCACATGAAGGCCGGCCCGAACACGGTCAACAAAGGGATTTCGGAGGAAGTCAACGAAGCCCTTGATAAAACCAGGGCCCGCGATGCTAACGCGCAAGTTTATTTAGGCATGACCTACGGACGCCGTGGCAGGGTCAATTCCATCATTCAGCGGTATTCGCATGTGAGCTGGCTCATGGGCCGGGAGTTTTGGGAATTTATCTCTGATGACCCGGATTGCGCAAAAAAAATTTTTGAGATTGCCTGCGAGGTAGCTGAAAATTTCAAACCCTCCGGGGTTGCACTCTCCTACCGCCAGCTCAAGCTTCCTAAAATGAAAGAACTTGCCGAGGCTATTCAGAAGCGCTACGGCCGGGATGAAGCGGAGATGTGGAAGAATCTTTTCGAGGACAACGTTTGAGGAAATGGGTAGATTGAGGCTGCAATTATTCCTGGCGCGGGCGGGGGTGGCGAGCCGCCGGGCCGCAGAACGTTTGATTGCCGAGGGCCGCGTGAGCGTCAACGGGTCGCCGGTCCGCGCACAGGGGCTGAAGATCGATCCCGCTTCGGACCGTGTTGAAGTGAATGGGCAGCGCCTTCATCCCTCGCCTCAAGCTAAAAGATATTTTTTATTTCATAAACCTGCCGGAGTCGTCACCACGCTTAAAGATAAACATGCGGAAAAAACCGTGGTGGATTATTTTCAGGACATTCCGGAAAAACTGGTTCCCGCAGGCCGACTTGATAAAAATTCAACCGGCCTTCTTCTTCTCACCAATGACGGCGACCTGATTCACCGCCTCACGCATCCGCGTTACGGCGTGGAAAAAATTTACAGGGTAAAAATCAAACCGTCTCTCCCGGCCGAAGCCATTGAGCGATTGAAAAAAGGGGTTCTTCTTTATGGCAAAGAAACCGCTCCGTGCAAAATCAAAGTTGTGTCTCAAAATCCGCAGAGCATGGAGCTTTTGATGACGCTGCAGGAAGGAAAAAAACGGGAAATACGCGAAATGATTAAATCGGCGGGTTCATCGGTGACCGCGTTGCACCGTGATAGCTATGGCCCCTTGCAGTTGGGCAATCTGGCGAGCGGCGAGCGGCGTGAGCTTGGCACCAAAGAAGTGAATCAACTAAAAGCTGTTTGAGTCGGCCCCCGGCTTTTATTAAATTCTCAGGAGAGTGCCGGGGCTGCCTCAAGCTTTGTATGGGTTGCTTGAGGGCCGCCGATCTCTTTGACGAGTTGCCGGTACCGAAGGCGAGTAAAAGGCCGGTAGTACCATAACCGGTTATGACCTGCCATGGCTTTGTCATAGGCTTCCTCGTAGGACAGCCGCATCACATAATAATAGTAGAGAGCGTTGGCGACGCCGGTTCTCTCCACCCCGCGCTGGCAGTGCATGAAAAATGGTCCCTTGTCTTTTCGGCGAACCAGATTGAGGAATTCGGTTAGAAGCCCCTCCCGGGGATGCCTCCAGATTTTCCACGGGAAACTCCCGAAATACATACCCATTCCGTTGACTTGTTTTAACTCCCACTCGATGTATTTTTTCTCATGCCTGAAACTAATAATGCTTTTGATGCCGAATTGTTTGAGGAGCGCGAGGCCTTTTTCGTCGGGCTGGCAACCGCGGTATAAATTCTCATCCACCTGCGTGAATTCCTTGATATTTTTTTCAAGCTCGGCGCGGAGATCGGCCCGATCCGTTTCCGCCCGGGCCGGCACGGTTATAATCCAGAGAATGAAAGCAATTTTAAGGAATCTTTTTTTTGCGGGGCTCATAAGGGGATAGTTTACTCGGATTGATAGGAATTTTCCAATGCGGTATACTGCAACCATGAAAACCGGAACGGAAACCTTTTGGCAGGAGCTGGCCGCAGAGATTGAGGAAGCCAGGGCCGCATCGCTTTACCGGTCGCTCCGGATCACGGAGCCGGAAGATGGGCGGCTTAATTTTGCGGATAATGATTATCTCGGGCTCAGGACTCATCCCCGCGTGATCAGCGCTTTTCAAAAAGCGGCTGAAAAATACGGGGCCGGATCCGGCGCGTCGCGGCTTATTTCGGGCACGTCTGAGATTCATGACCGGCTCGAGAAAAAAATTGCCAACTTTAAGCAGCAGGAAAAGGCGCTGGTTTACGGCAGCGGGTATCTTGCGAATCTCGGCATCGTGAGCGCGCTTGCGGGCGAAAAGGATTTGGTTATTATCGACAAATTAAATCACGCGTCAATTATCGACGCCTGCCGCTTGAGCGGCGCAGCGCTTCGCGTATACCCGCACAAAAATCTCAAAAAACTTGAGAGCATTCTGGAAAAGAGCGTCTCTTTTCGCCGGAAGCTCATCATTACGGACAGCGTGTTCAGCATGGACGGCGATCTTGCACCGCTCCCGGAGCTGGCACACATTAAAAAAGAACACGGCGCGATTCTTATGATTGATGAGGCGCATGGCACCGGTGTTTTTGGCGAAAACGGGCGCGGCGCAGCCGAACATTTTGGAGTGGAAGACGAAATCGATATTTCCATGGGCACGCTTTCCAAAGCCGTGGGATGCCTGGGCGGATATGCGGCCGGGCCTGCTGTCTTGATAGACTACCTGATTAATTTTTCCCGGTCTTTTATTTTCGCCACCGCGCCTCCTGCGGCCATGGCCGCCGCCTGCCTGGAAAGTTTCCAGGTCATGGAAGAGGAGCCGGAGCGCCGCCGCAAGCTTTGGCAAAATGTGAACCAGGTGCGAAACGAAGTGGAAGCCCTTGGATTTGAAACCGGAGCCACGGAATCTCCCATCCTTCCTATTTTAATCGGGAGCGAAGAAAAAGCGCTCCGGATTTCAACCCGCCTTCAGGATGAGGGCGTTTTGATTCCCGCCATCCGTTACCCGACAGTGGCCAAAGGCAAGGCACGGTTGCGGCTTACGGTGAGCGCCCGCCATACCGCCCAAGACCTGGACCGCTTATTTACCGCTTTGCGCCAGGCAAGGGAGTTGTTATAATCGAAAACTACAGTTACCTTGAATTTTAATAACTAACTGTGGTTTCGCCCTGAGGACAGCTTGGCTGGCCGAAGGGGTACCTTAATCCTATGTTACCCTACGAAGAATTATCAGAAATCGACAAGACCCGGATCTGGCACCCTTTTACACAAATGAAGGATTGGGAAGGGGATGAGATTACGATCATCTCCGAGGGGGAGGGGTTTTATCTGAAGGATGTCAAGGGACGGACATACATTGACGGGGTGTCCTCCCTCTGGTGCAATGTCCACGGCCACCGGAAAAAGGAAATTGACGACGCCATTAAAGACCAGCTGGATCAAATCGCTCATTCCACATTTCTCGGGCTTTCCAACATTCCCGCTATTTTGCTTGCCGAGCGGTTAATCAAGATTGCGCCTCCCGGATTGACCCGTGTTTTTTATTCGGATTCAGGCTCGGAATCGGTTGAGGTTGCGCTTAAAATGGCCTATCAGTATTGGCAGCACAAAGGCCGCCCTGAAAAGCGTAAGTTTGCCAAGCTGAACAATGCCTATCACGGGGACACGATAGGCGCGGTGAGCGTGGGCGGGATTGAGCTCTTCCACGAACTTTATAAGCCGCTTCTTTTTGAAACCTTTGAAATTCCCTCGCCCTACCGCTACCGCTGGCCTGGAGAAGACATGGGCCCGGCAGGGGACCATGCTTCTCCGGTGCCGATACGGCTGGCATCGGCACGACAGGAAAATATAATTCCGGCAGGCGCTGATATTTTTCAGGTGCCGGAACAAAATTCTTTTTCTCAATTTGTGAAACGAGAATCTCTGAAAATGATGGAAGATGTGCTCAGCCGGCATGAAGGCGAAATTGCGGCGCTGGTGATGGAGCCCCTGATGCAGGGCGCAGCCGGAATGATTGACCAACCCGAAGGCTATATTTCGGAAGTGAGGAAGCTGACGCAAAAATACGATGTTCTTCTTATTTTTGATGAGGTGGCGACAGGATTTGGAAGAACGGGGAAAATGTTCGCGGCGGAGCATGAAGATGTGCTGCCTGATATCATGACTCTGGCCAAGGGGCTTACCGGCGGTTATCTCCCGCTGGCTGCTACTTTGACCACGGAGGAAATTTACGAGGCCTTTCTCGGCGATTACAGCGAATTCAAAACCTTTTTCCACGGCCACACGTACACGGGAAATCCGCTGGCAGCGCGCGCGGCCTTGGCTAATTTGGAAATTTTTGAAAAGGAACAAACGATTGAGGCCATGCAGCCCAAAATTCAATGGCTGAAGAAGCGGCTCGAAAGTTTTTGGAAGCTTGAACACGTGGGCGACGTTCGGCAAGCCGGTTTTATGATCGGTATTGAACTGGTGAAGGACCGTCAGAGCAAGGAGCCGTATCCTCTTCCGCTTAAAATGGGCATGCAGGTTTGCCAAAGAGCGAGGGAGCACGGGATATGGATCCGTCCGCTCGGCAATGTGGTGGTGCTCATGCCCGTGCTAGCCATGGATCAGTCCACCTTGGCCAAACTCGTAGACGGTGTCGAGGAATCGCTTGCTTACGCCACCCGCCGGATTGAGGAAGAGAGCTTTCTGTGACAGAGGAAAAAATCAGCAAGGGCATTTTCATTATCGGCACGGACACGGGTGTGGGAAAAACCGTGGTAGGCGCGGGGCTTGCGCTTTGCCTCAAGGATCGCGGCATCAAGGTGGGCGTCATGAAGCCCGTGGCGACGGGCTGCTTAGAGAGCAATGACCATCTTTACAGCCAGGACGCGATTTATCTTTTCGAGGCCGCGGAAAACGAATATCCCCTTTTGAGCAGTCCCATCCGTTTCAAAAATCCCCTTGCTCCCAGTGTGGCCAGCGAGATTGAGAAAAAGCCCATGGATCTAAAAAAAGTTTTTTGGGCCTACCGCGAAATCCGCGAGATTTACAACTTCATTATTGTGGAAGGAATCGGCGGACTGCTGGTTCCTTTTTCCAACAATTATTTTGTGGCGGATCTGGTGAAGGAGTTTGATTTGCCGGTGGTCATTGTGGCGAGGACCGGCCTGGGCACTATCAATCACACGCTTCTCACCGTGCAGGCTGCCAAAAATCGCGGGCTTAATGTTAAAGGCGTTATATTGAACGGCCTGCCCGAAACCAATTTGTCCCTGGCTGAAAAAACCAATCCCCGCATCGTGCAAGATCTTACCGGCGTCCCGGTGCTTGGCGTGCTTCCCAAAATGGCGGACGTGGATGTGGAACGCCTCATGTTCGGAAGCCTTAAAAAGGTTTTTGCCCAAAAAATCAATATCGACATTTTCCTCTCATGAAAAAAAGAATTCTCGTGGCCATGAGCGGCGGCGTGGACAGTTCCGTGGCCGCTTATCTTTTGAAACGGGAAGGGTATGAGGTTGTGGGCGCGACCATTCAAACCTGGGCGCCCAAGGACTGCGATAAGCTCAACACCCGTGCCTGCTGCTCCGTGGAGGGAGTTGAGGATGCCCGCAGTGTCGCGGACAAGCTCGGCATTCCTTATTATGTGTTCAACATGGAAAAGGAATTCAAGGCCGCGGTGGTGGATTATTTCACCAGCGAATATGCGGCCGGCCGGACTCCCAACCCCTGCATTGCCTGCAATGAGAAAATCAAATTTAAACTTTTCAGGAAGCGGGCCCTGGCCATGGGCATTGAGGATATGGCCACAGGCCATTATGCGCGCGTGGTGAAAGATGAAACGAGCGGCTGCTATCATGTTGCGGAAGCTGCCGACCCTGCCAAGGACCAGTCTTATGTGCTTTACGGGCTCACGCAGGAAGAGCTTGCGCATCTTCATCTTCCGCTGGGCGGTTGCCGCAAGCAGGAAATCCGCGCTTTGGCAAAGGAACAGGGCCTGCGTGTTTTTGACAAGCCTGATTCCCAGGAAATTTGTTTTATTCCCTCCAATGATTACACCGGGTTTTTGAAAAAACAGGGGGTTTTAGAAGATCAGCCCGGACTTGTCAAAACCAGGGACGGCAAAATTCTCGGGCGACATTCCGGGTATTTCCATTTCACGCTGGGCCAGCGCAAGGGACTCGGGATTGCTCACCCGCATCCTCTTTATGTCACGCGCATTGATAAGGAAAACAACGAAGTGATTGTCGGCCCCAAAGAAGAGGTCCGCTCAAGGCGCTTTCGCGTGAACCAGATGAATTGGGCCTTGCGACTTAACGGCGTCAGGCAGTGGCAGTTTCAGGTCAAAATTCGCTCCGCACACAAGCGTTCGGATGCGGAGGTGCGGCTTCTTGACAACGGAGAGGCGGAGGTATGTTTTGATTCTCCCCAGGACGCCATCACGCCGGGCCAGGCCGCGGTTTTTTATGACGGCGACCGCGTCATGGGCGGCGGAAAAATCAACACCCTTTTGGATGAATAAAATCATGGAAGATAAGTTCGAAAAATTAAAAAATATTATCCGGTCTTACGAAAGCGTCCTGGTAGCTTTTTCAGGCGGCGTAGATTCCGCTTTTGTCCTGAAAGTGGCGCGCGATGTTTTGGGCCGCGCAAATGTCAAGGCCGTGACCGCAAAATCAGACAGCCTTCCCGAACGCGAGTTCGAAGAATCCCGCCTGCTTGCCCGGGACATGGATGTGGAACAGCTTGTGATCGAGACCCGGGAAATCGAAAAGCCCGGCTATGTTGAAAACGCGGGCAGCCGCTGTTTTTTCTGCAAGGAAACGCTTTATGAAACGCTCCGGCCGTTGGCCGAGGAGCAGGGCTTCAGGGAAATCTGCAACGGCACGAATCTCGATGACCTCGGAGATTACCGGCCCGGGCTCAAGGCTGCGGAACAATTCGACGTGAAAAGCCCGCTGGTCGAGGCCGGATTCACCAAGCAGGATGTGCGGCATTGTTCGCGCCTTCTCGGCCTTGCGGTGGCGGACAAGCCCGCCCAGGCCTGTTTGTCGAGCCGTATTCCTCACGGCGAAAAAGTCACGCCTGAAAAACTGGAGCAAATCGAGAGAGCGGAAGATTATTTAAAAGACCTCGGCTTCAAAGTGGTACGCGTCAGGCATCACGGCTCTGTGGCGCGCATCGAAGTCAGCCGGGATGAAATAGAGCGTTTTTTTGATGAGCCCCTTCGCGAACAAATCACGGAAGCTTTCAAATCTTTCGGATTCCTTTATATCGCGCTTGACCTTCAGGGCTATCGCGTTGGAAGTTTAAACGAAGAACAAGTTCGTCTTTAACCCGCATCGTGTCTCATGGGCCTCAAAATTATTAAAGGAAAAATTGTCTTTCCGTCCCTGAAAAGGGAAGTCTCCCTCTCCAATCCCAAGATTCAAAAAGCCAAACCCCCGCATTTTTGCGTGATTCCCATGGCCCAACATCAGGGCCATCCGGCCCTTCCCGTGGTTAAACAAGGAGATGCCGTGTGTGTCGGCACGCTGATCGGAAAACCGGACGGCAATTTTTCCGCGGCCGTTCATTCCAGCGTAAGCGGCACGGTTAAAAATATCGGATTATATCCGCACCCTTTTCTGGGCGAGGCGCTTGCTGTAGAAATCGAGTCAGACGAAAAGGATACGCTGGCTCCCGAAATCCGGCGGAGAGACATCGACCCACTGAGCCGGGAGGAAATCCTTCAAAGCATTCGGAACGCGGGTGTCGTGGAGTTGAGTGAGCCGTGCGTGCCTACGCATTTGAAGCTTGCGCCGCCCGGCCATAAAAAGATTCACACCGTGATTTTGAACGGAACCGAATGTGAGCCGTATCTTGTGGCCGACTATTTGGTGATGATGGAAAAAGCTCATGAGCTGGCCGAAGGCGCGAAGCTTGTCAAGCGCGTGACCGGCGCGGAGCATGTGATTCTCGCGGCGGGTGAAAATAGTCTCGAGGCCATCGAAACCGTGAACAGCAAGCTTTTCAGCTTGGGCGAAAATTTTATCCAGTCCACGGCACTTCCAGCTAATTACCCGCAGGGTGAATCGCGGCGGTTTATCAAAGACGTGCTTTTTCTGGAAACCGAATCGGGAATTCTGGTTTTGAATGTGGCCACGGTGGTTGCGATTTATGAGGCCGTGAAAATGGCCAAGCCGCTTTATGAGCGGCTGGTCACGGTGACCGGTGAATGCCTGGCCCAGCCTAAGAATTTGATAGTGAGAATCGGAACCCCGCTTCAGGAAGTAATCCGCCAATGCAACGGTTTTTTAAGAAAGCCGGGGCGGCTGGTCATGGGAGGGCTGATGCGCGGCGTGCATCAGGAAAACATGAATGCCCCCGTTGTCAAAGGCACAACAGCCCTGATTGCCCTGCCGCCCGAAGACGTCAGGGAAGAGGAGGTGATGCCCTGCACCCGGTGCGGTTATTGCGTTGAGGCCTGCCCTGAAAATCTAGTCCCGAGCATGATCACGCTCGCGGTTGAGGCTGGGCGGCTGGACCTTCCCAAAGAATTCGGCGCCGAGAATTGCACCCTGTGCGGCAACTGCTCGTATGTCTGCCCTTCCAAAAGACCCATGACCGAGCTTATGAGCCGCGCTCGCTGCTCTGTCTAATGACTCCGCCTTTTATCCGCGCAAATGTGTCTTTGGTCAACATGACATGGAAAATCGTGTTCGCACTTTTTCCCGTAGCCGGAATTTGTATCTATGTGTTCGGATTGAAAGCCCTCACCGTGTTAGCGCTCTCGGTTTTTTCCGCGGTTTTTGCGGAAGCCGTATGGCATAGGGCTGCGAAAAAAAAGATCCGGCTCCAAGACGGGAATGCGGTTTTAACAGGATTGTTGGTCGCTTTTCTTTTGCCCCGATCCGCGCCCTGGTGGATTCCCGTGCTTGGCGGCGTGTTTGCGGTAAGCGTGGGCCGGGAAATATTCGGCGGCACAGGCCATTACGTGTTTCAGCCCGCGCTTTTAGCCAAAATTTTTTTACTTGCCTTTCTCCCGCAGGAGGCAGCCGGCTGGCTCCTCCCCATGCAAATCCGGTGGGCCGCGTTTCTTTTAAATCCGGCGATTCTGGCCGCGGGATTTTTTTTGATTCAGTCCCGCATTGTCCCGCCCCGGCTTCCTTATTATTACCTGGCGGTGATCCTCGCGGTATCGCTGGCCCTGGGGCGAGACGCACTGGGCGATATCTTGACCGGGCGGACGCTTATGATGGCTTTCTTTTATCTCCCGGATTTTTCCTGCGTGCCTGTCACGGAAAAGGGAAGGGTCTATTTCAGCATCCTGAGCGCATTGCTTGGCGCAACGCTAAGATTTTTGTGCAATCTTCCGGACGGCGAGGCCTACGGTATTCTTTTCATGAATACCCTCACACCCCTTTTTGACCGCTATCTCCGCCCTCGCTTTCTGGGGGAATAAGCACCGGCGCCCCATCTATCTTGACTCACCTGATATTGTCCCGAATAAGTTTCGGGTCAATCCGGGGCGGCTTGCCAGGGAATGAGCAGGGAGGTGCCCCGAGCGCGAAAATAGGAAAAACCGAAAGATACAGGCCCTGGTGATTGACTCCCAGGGTGAGGCAGGTGCGGTAAGAGCACGCGCCCATTCTTCCCGACTGCCAGGATCTCATCTCGCCCGTGAAAGGGCTTGTCAGAGGGAATAAAAATTGCCCGGCGTTTAAAGAATGCAGAGGTCCTTTCCTCCATGCGAGAAGTTACGGTATAATGTAGCCCTATGGCAGAACAAAAATCAAATCAAGATTCTACCCCTTCCCCAAAACACCACTACCATTCGATTGTTAATCGCGGAATCTATTGCTTAAGCTTAACGGCTTCCATGCTGGTCGCTGGAACCGTCGGGATGCATCTCCTCGAAGGATTTAATTATATCGATTCATTTTACTTCACCTGCATGATTGCGACCGGCCAGGGGCCGCCTCCTTCCATCGCGCCCGCCACGCCGCTTGGCAAGCTCTTCACGTCGCTTCTTGCGTTTATCTCAGTGGGCGTCATGGTGGCCTCGCTGGGTTTTCTCTTTGGCCCGTTTCTTGGAAAACTTTGGAAAATCGGCATCATCAAATTCGAGGAAGAGATCGAAGTTCTTCGTCTGCGCAAACGCAAGCCGTGAGTTTTAAGCGGCGCTTCCTTCTGCATCCTTATTTGGATTGAAAGTCGTATACAGGATCAAAATTCCAAGGATGGATCCGAGAATGATGGATGAGCCAATCGTCCCAAAGTTAAGGCCGCCTCGTTCTTTTGTTTTTGTAAGAACATCCCCCATGGTCGCGCCAAACGGACGCGTGAGAACAAAAGCAATCCAAAACAAGAGAGTTTTAGAAATCCGGGTAAAATAGGTGGCAATGACGGTCAAGGCCAGCAACCCGCCAATAAGAAGCGCTCCTCCCGCGAATCCGAGGCCGGAATTATCAGCCAGGAAATCACCCAGGGCAGTCCCCAAAGTATTTGAAAATAAAATCGCTATCCAATAAAGCAATTCTACTTTAAACGTCCTGATATTTTGAACCGAGAAAGAATGAGCGCTCAAGCGCCAATACAAAAAAATAGCCGCCAAAATAGTAACTTGAGTTCTGCAGATTTTAGGTGACCAATGATGTTAAATGCTTCAAATAAAATGGCTTCCGGCCGAAATCTCCTATGGAGACCAATCCAAGGAGGGCAAGGAAGCCATGGGAAAACTTCTCCCGAA
>Ga0209515_10002776_pt1 | contig 26192 bp, 24 predicted proteins | sample Subgroupgradi54m_FD_187454 | JGI IMG/M metagenome (GOLD analysis project Ga0209515, IMG submission 187454) | Subsurface groundwater microbial communities from S. Glens Falls, New York, USA - GMW60B uncontaminated upgradient, 5.4 m (SPAdes)... ... | reverse complement strand
TGCTTGTCAGTCGGAGCGCTGTTTTTTTTCGGCTGGAGCCTTTCAGGTAGAAAATTCCTCGCTGTTGTGGTTGACCAGTCAGACGACAGACAGCCATTGGGTGCTCAAATCGCAACGCCTCTTCCGTTGTCGATATATTCGTGAGTCGCTTGATTGTATCGATGGCGCTTTTTTGTTTGACTGCCGCAATTGTCAGAATTGTTTTGGCGCCAGCAATAAGCGTAATCGTCAGTACGTCTTCATGAACGAACAGCTCACCAAAGAGGAATACGAGAAACGTCTGGCAGAAATTGATCTTGGTAAACGGTCGGAGGTAGAGAAGTACAGCCAGATGTTCGACGAGATGTTAGCCCGAGAAGGAGTCTGGCCGGAGAACTTTAACGTCAACACACAGGAATCGTCAGGGGAATATCTCACCAACGCGGTACGTTGCTTTGAATGTTTTGATTCCTATGACGCGCCGACGGATCAGTATCGCTGTGCTTGGAATTACGGCGCCAACCAGAACAACGCCCACATGTGGGGATCACTCGACAGTAGCGACTGCTACATGACGGTGGCCTGTCCCAACTCTAATAAAACCAACTTCAGCTACCGCTCCTTCCGTCTCGACAACTGCGAGTTCTGCATGATGTCTTCGGACTTGCGTGATTGTTTCGGTTGTATTGGATTGAAGAAAAAACAGTTTTGCATTTTTAACAAGCAGTACAGCGAGGTGGATTACTGGCGGCTGGTGGATGAACTAAAATGCGCCATGCTCGAGCGTGGGGAGTACGGATCATATTTGCCGACGAGCATGTCGTCGACCTATGTGCCGGAGTCGGGTGCGGTGATTTATGCTGGTGCTTCGCCGGAAGAGCTCGCGCGGTTTGGAGGAAACCTTTTTGACGCCGAAACCGACGGAGCGACCGGAGCCGACCGGGTGGATCCGTCGAAGGCGCGGCGTCGAGAGGACATTCCAGACTCCATCGACGAGATAACCGACGATTGGATCGGCGTGCCGATTTATGATGAAGTGTCCAAGCGCACCTTCACGTTTCTGCGCCCCGAAGTCGAACACTACCGCGCTCTACGCATCGCTCCGCCGAATACGCACTTCATTCGCCGCCTCTGCGAAGTCTCCCATGCCGGTCAGGTCACCACCTTCACTCGAGCCGCCTGCGCCAAGTGCCAACAAGCGGTCACCGTCGCCAAAAACATCCGCTACCCCCACCGCCGCATTTACTGCAAATCCTGCTATACTGCGTTCGTGGAAAAGAATGGTTAATTGAGCGATTATGTTTGATCACATCACCATTTCGGCCAAAGATTACGAGGTCAGTCGCGCGTTTTACACTTCAACACTAATGGCGCTTAGGATCAAGCCATTGTTCAATATCGAAAATGAAGTTACGGGCTTTGGCCTTGATCGACCTCGATTCTGGGTGGGCGCATCCGACGAAACGCATCCAGCTTCTGCCGCTGTGCACATCGCTTTTGCCTGCGAAACGCGCGAGTTAGTCGACGAATTTTACAAAGCCGCGATGGCCGCCGGAGCCAAAGACAACGGCGCACCAGGCCTTCGCCCCGAGTATCACGAACATTACTATGGCGCTTTCGTCCTCGATCCCGACGGTCATAACATCGAAGCGGTTTGTCATACAGCAGTTTAGTTTATGTCCAAAACCCCCAACTACGACACCAAAGTAAAAGCCATTCTCGACGGACTCACACCCGGTGAGAAGATTTGCGCGATCACGGGGGAGAAGTGGATGATGGATGACAAGGAGATTGGGTGGTATCGAAAATTTAATGTTCCACCGTCGAAGTACGCGCCGCTGACCAGATGGAAGCAATTGGTTTCTTGGTTTATTGGCAATCAGATTTGGTATCAAAAACATCCGGAGACAGGAGCGTTGATTGTCAGTGCCGTTCATCCAGCCACAGGAATTAAAGTTTTGCCAGATAAGGAATGGTTTGATCGTGATTTTAGTGATCGCACCGTTCCTTTTTTAACCGATCGACCATTTTTTGAAGCTTTGCGTGAATTACAACTCAAAGTTCCGATGCTGGCTCATCAAACATACATCGAGCCAAAAAATTCTATTGCTCTGGTCTCACGTGGCGATGAAGATAGTTATTTTGTGTTGGTTTGTAAAAGCAAACGCTCTTTTTATTCCATCGCCGCAACAGATGTGGAAGATTCTGCGGAGATTATTTTTAGTGATTTTGTTACCTCCTCCTACAACATTTTATTTTGTAATAATATTCACCAGTGTTCATTTTTACGATCCTCGCGGCATTGCATTAACAGTTCTTTTCTATTTGATTGTCGTAATTGCGAGTTTTGTTTTGGTGCCACCAACCAACGAAACAAAAAGTACCTTTGGTTTAATGAGCAACTCAGCAAAGAAGAGTGGGAGCGTCGTCGGGCAGAAGTTGATTTGTCCAAACGAACTATTCTCGACCGTTATCGGATGCAATTTAAGACCTTGATGGAGCAGGCGATCTGGCCGGAAAATTTTAACGAAAAGGCTGTGCAATGCCTCGGTGAATATCTCAACGACAGCACAAACATGGATCACTGTTGGAGTTCACGCGATAATGCCCATGATAGTTCTTGGGTCATTGTTACTCTTGACAATTCTTACGACAATGCCTATTGCGCCGGCACGATTTTATCTAATAATTGCTATCTTTCTATTCCAGCCAGTTCCTCACGAGCTCTATTTTCCTATGAACCGCGAAAATGCATAGACGTCGAGTATTGCATCCAAACAATTAACTGTGAGCACTGTTTTGGTTGCATTGGATTGCAACATAAAAAGTTTTGTATCTTTAACCAACAATACTCCGAGGCGGAATATTGGAAGAAACTCGATGAAATAAAATGTGCTATGCTTGAAAGAGGAGAGTATGGGGAATTTTTGCCGGCCTGGATGGCTTCGACTTATTTTTGGGATAGTTCCGCTCCTACGTATTGCGATGCCGATGCAGATTTTGCGAAGAAAGTGCAAGCGAATGTTTTTCCACCAGAATCTGCTGGAGCGATCGGTGAATTAGAAAATGCGGAAGTCGTCAGTGCTGAAATGATCCCTAATGCGGTTGATGATCTTGCGCCAGAACAGTGGATCGGCAAAGCGATTCGTGACGAAACGTTGAAACGGCGCTTTAGTTTTCTGCCGACAGAAATTGCTTTATATAAAAAACTTCGTATCGCTCCACCCGTTCGACATTACACTGCTCGCATTGGCTCGTTGTTTGCGGAAATGAATTTAGCTGTGTTCGTCGAGACGACTTGCAGGCAATGCAAGCGGCCTATCACTACGACCAAGAATAAGTCATTCCCGAATCGAACGATGTATTGTTTGGAGTGTTATCACAGATTTTTAGAAACGAAGTAAGATATGTCCAAAACCCCAAACTTTGACGCCAAAATCAAAATCTTACTCGACGTCATCCAGCCAGGTGAAAAAACCTGTGCGCTTTTGGGGACCAAGTGGATGATGACTGATGAAGAAATTTCTTGGTACAAAAGATTCAACGTCCCGCCGTCAACCGTAGCGCCAATGACGCGACTACGTCAGCTGGCGGGTTTTGCCGGCGGCATTTCTATTTGGTGGAAGCCTCACGCGGAAACAGGCAAGTTGATTTTGAGTTTCGTCCATCCGGATAATCTCTTTAAAGTGATCACCGACAAAGAGTGGTTTGGCAAAGATTACGTCAACGGATTTTCTTGGGACGCTCAGAAAACGTTTTTTGATCAATTTCGTAAGTTGGCGCACAAGATTCCCGTCGGCTCGATGCGCGATGACGGCAGTAACATCGACACCATTGGCATTGATTTGGTCGACACGGAGGGATGCTACATGCTTTTTGGTTCTGGCGAAGCCAAGCGAATGTACTACGGCTACATGTCTGGCACAAACTCCGAGGATTGTGTTGACCTCACCAACTCCGGCCGTTGTCGAGAAAGTTTTCAGGCAGATTGGTGTGACAGTTTATTTAAATGCACGCAAGCGTTCCGTTGTGGAGATTGCATCAGTTGTGATTTCATCTTTGATTGCGAAGACTGCGAGTTTTGTTTTGGCGCCACCAACAAACGTCACAAAAAATATCTTTGGTTTAACGAACAACTCACCAAGGAAGAATGGGAAACGCGCCGCGCGGCTGTTGACCTTTCGCACTTTTCTATCTTTAATGACCATCTGAAACGATTTGAAGGAATGATTGCCGAAGCGGCTTGGCCGGAGTTTGGACACGAAGCCAGCATGGAATCGACGGGCGAGTATTTGATTTCTTGCACCCGCGTGCATGAGTCGTGGTGGAATATTCGCTCGACCGACATCTACGCCTCCTGGGCTTGCCTCAACCAGCAAATGGCCACCTTCTGTGTTTGGGTCGGTTGGAGCAATGACCTCTATCAATGTTGCGACATGGTCAAAAGCCAAAACTGCAAATACTGCGTGCGCGTTTGGCGGTCGATCAACGTCGAGTATTCGATGGACTGTTACGAGTGCCAAAATTGTTTTGGCTGTTTTGGTCTGCGCCATAAAGAATTCTGCATCTACAACACTCAATACAGCGAAGCAGACTACTGGAAAAAGCTTGACGAAATTAAATGCGCCATGCTCGATTGTGGCGAGTATGGGATGACCTTTCCTGGCGACTTGTCACAAAGCGGATTTCAATTTTCCATGGGCAAGATGTACTTTGATTACTCGCCGGAAGAGTATACTGCTTTTGGCGCGCCACATTTTGATCCAGCCCGTGGAGCGGTGGTTGTGCCAACGGTCATTAATCCCGAAGAGGCGATCCAAGTTAGCGATATCCCCGACGCCCTCGACGACACCGATCCGACGAAGTTTGTCGGCAAACCGATTGTCGACACAAAGCTCGGCCGCAACTTCAGCGTCACGCCGCAAGAATTTGCATTTTATCAGGCGCATCGTTTGCCGTTTCCACGCGAGCATTTCTTGACGCGTCTGAAAAAGTTAACGCGTCACTCCAACACGCCCGTCAAAATGTCTGCCACTTGCTACGACTGTGGTAAGCCGATCACCACCTATGTCAACAATATTTTCACCGATCGCCGCATGTATTGCCGCGAGGACTTCTTTAAATTCATCGAACAAAATGGTTAATATGCCGGAAAAAATTTCTTTCAAAACAAGCGATGGTGTGACGATTGTCGGCAATCTGTATAAAGGCGGATCGGAACGTTTTGCTATTTATTTGCACATGCGGCCGAGTACCAAAGAAGGTTGGGACACCTTGGCGACTAAGTTGCAGACGGAGCACGGCGTGACTGGCCTAGCGATCGACGAACGCGGGCACGGGGAGTCCATCATGGGCGGCGAGCTCAACTACGAAGCGTTTACAGACGACAAAGCCAAGATGCTCGACGTCGAAGCGGCTTTTGACGAACTGCGCAAATTCGGCGCGACGGAGGCTAACACCATCATTATCGGCGGATCGATCGGCGCCAATTTGGCGATTTGGTTTATGACGCGGCATCCACAGATGAAAAAAGTTGTGGCCTTGTCGCCAGCATTGTTGTATCGCGGAGTGTCGACAGACGATAAAATTGTTTTGCTTGGTTTGGACCAGCATGTTTTACTCGTCGCTAGCGATGACGATCCGCATCGCGCTTACGAAGGGGTGAAGAAATTGTACGAGCTTAATCCTGCACAGACAGAAATGATTTTGCTCTCCGGCGTCGGTCATGCCGAAACCATGATCGAAAAGCAAGCGGATCTGACTGAGCAGGTTATTGAGTGGTTAAAGCGAACATGAAACGTATTGCCATCATTACCGGCGGCGCAAGCTCTGAGCGCGAGATTGCCTTGCGGTCGTCGGCCAATGTTGCTGATTTACTCGCAAATGAATTTGTCGTTAGTGTTTTTGATTTCCCCGCTCAGCTCGATGCATTTCTTCAACAGCGTCAATCCGTTGATCTTGTCATTCCTGTTCTGCATGGCAAGTGCGGGGAAGATGGAACGATTCAAGGATTTTTGGAGACGCTCGGCTTGCCGTATCTTTTTTCTGGTGTGCAAGCGCACGCGATTGCTCTCGACAAGGCTAAAACAAAAATCCTTGTCTCAGCCGGCGGCATCAAAACACCGCAATCTAAAACGGTCACGCGTGGTGAGGTCGTCATTTACGATCATCCCGTTGTCGTAAAGCCGTTTGATGGTGGGAGTAGTGTGGCGACCGCGATCGCCAGATCGGCAGAGGAGTTGACCAAGGCTTGCCAAGCCGCGTTTGAACACTCGTCGAAAATTTTGATGGAAGATTTTGTCGCGGGTCAGGAGTTTACCGTCGCTGTTGTCGAAAAAGACAGCCAGACTCTGGCTCTGCCCGTCATTGCCATCAAACCTAAAGACGTTTTTTTTGATTTTGCAAGCAAGTACAATCAGGAAACGCTGGCCGATGAAATTTGTCCCGCGCCGATTTCTGAAGAGTTATCCGATAAACTGCAAGCCATTGCCCGACAAGCGCACTTGGCTCTCAGCTGTCGCCACGTCAGCCGTACTGATATTATCGTCGACGAAAATGGCGAAGCGTGGTTTTTAGAGATCAACACCATCCCTGGCATGACCGCCACTTCGCTCCTTCCAAAAGCCCTCGCGGCAGATGGATCATCGCTTAAAGAAATGCTTTGTTACTGGATCAATAACGCTTGACGGTTCGCATCGCGTGCTGTATTCTCATCATCCCGCAACCCAGGAGTTCCCATGCGGTCTGTCTGTATCATCATCGCCCTTCTTCTCGATCGTCTCGCCAAGGCCTTTAATGGTCAGGAGGAGGAAACATTCCTTCCGAAGGAGTTCCTGGAGAAAGTTCTTCGGGAGATGCCCGATCAACTCTTCCTCGAGGTCGTCGGTCCGAGCCTGATCACCTGCTTCGGCTACTACGCCCCGACCGGTGACGGCTTGGTCTACAGGACCAGCCTGTACCAGGAAGAAGGCGTCATGCCCAGCATCTACCGCGCCTTGCTCCACGTCGGTGCCGAGAACAAAGGAATCATCAAGGATCCTTACAAGATCCTGGCCGACAACCACGGAGCGCTTCGCGAGTACCTCGGTGAACGGCAGGCTTTGGCTGCCATCAGTGCCCGCGTCCATGGCAAGCCTGACGAGTACCCCGAGGCCTGACGCCTCTCTTCGTACCTGCTCTTCCGCGGCCCCGGACTTCGTCCCGGGGTCGCCTGCGTTTATGGACAGTCCAAAAAAATGTTGATAGATTGCTTCCGTTATGCCAGATCACAAACCAAAAGTTCTTGTCGGCATGTCGGGCGGAGTGGATTCAAGTCTCTCTGCGGCGTTGCTATTGGAACAGGGTTATGAAGTGATTGGAGGATTTATGAAAAATTGGAGCGGCTCGACCAAGACAACGAACGACTCCGAAGAATTCATCGAGTGCGATTGGCGAAGCGAGCGTCGTGATGCCATGCGCGTGGCGGCTCAGCTTGGGATCCCGTTTTTGACCTTTGACTTTGAAAAAGAATATCGCGCCAAAGTCGTGGACTACATGGTGAAAACATATGCCGCGGGTCGCACCCCAAATCCAGACGTGATGTGCAACAAGTTCATGAAGTTTGATTTATTTTTGCGCGAGGCCGATAAGCTCGGATGTGACTTCGTGGCCACCGGTCACTACGCGCGACAAGTGGACGGCCAGTTGCTTGCGGGAGCGGATCCGAACAAGGACCAGTCGTACTTTTTATGTCAGATGCCACGTAAGGCTCTACGTCGAGTTTTATTTCCTGTCGGCGAGATGTTAAAGCCACAAGTGCGTGAAGAGGCAGAGAAGCGCGGACTGGTTGTTGCGCAGAAAAAAGATAGCACCGGCGTTTGCTTTATTGGCGAGATCAACATGACCGAGTTCCTTGCTGACTACATCGAAAAATCACCCGGCAAGATTGTGACCACCAACGGGGAAGTGGTTGGCGATCATCAAGGCTTGCCGTTTTACACCATTGGTCAGCGCGAGGGGCTCGAGATCGGCGGCCTCGAAATGCCGTACTACGTTGTTGGCAAGAACGCCGAGCGCAATGAGATTATCGTCTCCAGTAATTTTCATGAAGCGCTGTATCGCACCGAGTTGACGGCGGCGGAAATGAATTGGTTGGTTGATCCCTTTGTCTTTGCGAGGAGGCAATCGGCCAACGAAGCAATCTCTAACTCAATAGATTGCTTCGCTTTGCTCGCAATGACAATCAAGTGCAAAGCGCGCATCCGTTATCGCCAACCGCTCGAGAACTGCGAGGTTACTGTACTCGAAGACGGAAGCTTGAATGTAAAGTTTAGCGCGCCTCAACGCGCCGTGACTCCTGGTCAATTCATCGTTTTTTATGACGGCGATGTCGTCCTCGGTGGGGCGGTGATAACATGAAACCCCGCGACCAAGAGTGGTGCGGGGTTATTTGTTGGCCTCCAATTCTTCAAAGAGCGATGTGAGTCCTTGGCACATGATAGAGCGCATGATGGCTCGTGCCTCGGGCTGTACAGGAGCATACTCCCCGGTTTCAGGATCATATTCCAGGACGTATTTTTCAATGGCGTCTCGACTTTCACACACGCGTTCCGGATTATACCTTGCACACCTTTTAATGATGGCCTCGAATTCCTTCCCCCGAAAGAATCTCCACATTCCGTCTGTGATGCACAACAGAAAATCTTCCGCGCTGGCGTGATCGATGATGCGCTGGTAAATGAGCTGTGCGATAAGCGCATGCTCAAATCCTGCTCGCTCCAACATGCTTGGCCATCCGTAGGTGGGTCCAGTCCTTTCCAGCAGCTCCAGAAGCAATGGGACACGTTCAGCTTCTGGGAAGAGTCTCACCACGCCGGACTCCTTAGCAGACGCTCACGCATATGGACCTGACAGCGGGTCGTCTCACAATGCCTGCGCAGGAATTTTGCGTGTGCCACGTTGATGCGCACAAACTCATCTGGAAAGCGGAACACCCACTCGAGGGTTGGCGGAAGCGGAAACTCGACATCGTTTGTCGTCGCCTGCTGTGCAAGTTCCACCAGAAACAGGTTGTGCAAGTGTGCCTCATTCAGATGGCCGGCACGTGCACGCGCTGTTAAGTCGTCCCAGATAGGAGCAAGAAAAATCTGGTTTACGGTTGGAATCACACGGCACCTCGCAAGGGACAGGTGAGACTACCCCACTTCCATGGACGTGTCAAGGGAATTCCGTTATAGTTTGGCCGTTATGGCTGACCAAAAGCATCTTCGAAACTTCTGCATTATTGCGCATATTGATCACGGCAAGTCGACGCTTGCTGATCGTTTGCTTGAGATGACTGGCACGGTGGAAAAACGCAAAATGCAGGAACAGATTTTGGATACGATGGAGCTTGAGCGGGAAAAAGGCATTACGATTAAATTGGCTCCTGCGCGCATGCAGTATCGGGAGTTCATGTTGAACCTTATTGATACGCCAGGCCACGTAGATTTTACGTATGAGGTTTCGCGTTCGCTTGCGTCGGTTGAAGGGGCTGTCCTGCTTGTTGATGCTACGCAAGGAGTGCAAGCGCAGACGATTGCCAACTTGTATCTTGCGCTTGAGCAAAATCTGACGATCATTCCGGTGCTCAACAAGATTGATCTTCCAGCGGCTGATGTCGTTCGGTTTACAAACGAACTTGTTAAACTGCTTGGTTGTAAGGCAGAGGAAATTTTGCACGTCTCAGGAAAAACGGGTGAAGGAGTTCCAGCCCTGCTCGATGCCATTGTCGATCGCATTCCGCCGCCAAATGGAAATGAGAAAGCTTCTTCTCGTGCCATTGTGTTTGATGCAAAATATGATGAATACAAAGGCGTCGTTGCCTACGTTCGTGTGATTGATGGTGTGTTTAAAAAAGGCGAGGCGCTTCAGATGTTGCAGACGCTTACGCATTCAGAAATACTCGAGCTTGGTGCGTTGACACCTGGTTATCATCCGCTTTCCGAACTCGAGACAGGACAGATTGGTTATATCGTGACGGGGTTTAAAGATATTGCTGCATGTCGTGTTGGTGACACCATGGGAAGCGTTGGCGAGGCGCCGCTTCCATTGCCTGGATATCGTGAGGTAAAACCCATGGTGTATGCGGGAATTTTTTGCAAAGAGGGAAGCGCCTACAGTCAATTGCGCGAGGCGATGGAAAAGTTGAAACTCAACGATGCGGCGCTTGTGTTTGAGCCTGAACATTCTCCTGCGATGGGCTATGGATTTCGCGTGGGGCTTCTTGGGATGTTGCATTTAGAGATTGTGACAGAGCGGTTGAAGCGCGAGTTTAATCTTGATTTGATGGTGACTACGCCGTCGGTGGTGTATCGCGTAACGCGTCATAGTCACGAGACGTTCTTCATAAAATCTCCGCTCGAGTTGCCGGATGCGTCGCATATTGATGGCGTGGAGGAGCCCTGGGTGAACGTGGATATCATCACGCCAAAAGAATTTATTGGCGCGGTCATGCAACTTTCACAAGAGCGGCTCGGGATTTACAAAACAACAGATTACCTTTCGGATGATCGCGTCATTCTGCATTATGAGTTGCCGCTTTCGGCGGTGATCGTTGATTTTTATGACGCACTGAAATCTGTCTCGAGCGGCTATGCTTCGATGAATTATGAGCTGGTCGGCTATCGTCCAGCAGACGTTGTTCGACTCAACATTCTTGTCGCGGAGGAGCCCGTTGATGCGTTTGCGACGCTTGTATATCGCAACGAGGCGGAACGTGTTGGACGACGGGTGGTGGAAAAACTCAAAGGCGCGATTCCAAAACAGATGTTTGAGATTAAATTGCAAGCGGCAGTCGGCGGAAAAATTGTTGCCTCTGAACGTATTTCAGCTTTGCGAAAAGATGTGACAGCAAAACTGTACGGTGGCGACGTGACGCGCAAACGCAAGCTTTTGGAAAAGCAAAAAAAGGGAAAGAAAAAAATGATGGCAATGGGCGCAGGGTCTGTTGAGATCCCCACCGAGGCGTATTTGACTGTGCTCAAACGTTGATATGGAAAAAGAATGGCGCGTTGCAGAAAAAATGTCAGATGAGTGGGCGGCCTCTTTTTCGCAAATTCATCTGATTGCGTTGCAGATCTTATGGAATCGAGGTTTGCGCACGCCGCGCGAAGTAGATGAGTTTTTGCATCCGGATTGGGGTCGGGATGCACACGCTCCGGCAGATTTCACGCAAATGTCTTCCGCTGTTGCGCGGATTTTTTTGGCGTTCGAGCGTGGTGAAATGATCACGGTGCACGGGGATTACGACGCGGATGGCGTGTGCGGATCAACCGTGCTCATGTCAACACTGCGGGATATTATCCGAGCGAAATTAGCCCCACCGACCCCCCTTGAAAAAGGGGGCTCTACATCTATTTTTTTGCCGCATCGCGAAAAAGATGGCTATGGGCTCTCTGTGAAAACAGTTGATCACCTGCATGAGCACGAGAAAACAAAACTCATCATCACGGTTGATTGCGGCATCAGTAACAACGAGGCGATTGCTCGCGCACATGAACTGGGGATGGACGTGATCGTTTGTGATCATCATCAAATGCCCGAAACATTGCCGACGCATGCGATTCTTTTGCATCCGCTTGTTCCGGGTGAGACGTATCCAAATAAAAAATTGTGTGGAACAGGCGTGGCGTATAAGCTTGCTTGCGCGTTAGTGGAAGAGGCACACAAACGAGGGCTCGCGATCACAGAAGGATATGAAAAATGGCTGCTTGATCTTGTAGCGATTGCAACCGTGACAGATATGATGCCGCTTCTTGGTGAAAATCGTGTGCTTGAAAAGTTTGGCTTGCTTGTGCTCAACAAAACAAAACGACTTGGATTGAAAGCGTTGTTGCAGGCGGCAGGCGCCGATGGAAAAGAGTTGGACACCTGGTCCATCGGATTTCAGATTGGTCCACGCATCAATGCCGCAGGTCGCATGGATCATGCAAATGCCGCGTTTGAGCTCTTGATGTGTGAAGATCCACTGCGTGTGAACGAACTTGCATCTACACTCAATCAATCCAACATTGATCGACAGAAAGCGTCGGAGCAATTGTATCAAGCGGCGAAAAAACAGATTGGATTACCGGGACAACGAAAAATTTTATTTGCTATTGGGGATGGGTGGTCCATTGGGCTTGCGGGACTTGTTGCAGGAAAACTCATGCAGGATTATCAACTACCTGTGTTTGTGATTTGTCAAAAGGACACTCCCCCTGCCCAAGGGGGAGATGGAGGGGGAGGGAGTCACTATGCCGGTTCAGGCCGCAGTATGCATGGATTCGATGTGACGGCGGCCATGAAAAACGCGGCAAGCGTGCTTGATCGTTTTGGCGGTCATCCTCAAGCGTGCGGCATGTCGCTCACAGGGGAGGATCACTTAGAAGCGTTTAAAACGCTCATGGAAGCGCAAGCCCGTGCCTATTTTGAAAACAATGATGCGACACCAACACTTCAGCTTGAAGCAGAAGTTGCGCCCAGTTTAGTGACATGGGAATTACTCGAAGCGCTCAAGGAGTTGGAGCCATACGGTGAAGCTCATCCGAGGCCGTTGTTGAAGAGTCCGCCCGTGACCATCATGGGACTCGAGCTTCTGGGTGCGGATAAAAAACATTTGCGTTTGACGATTCGTGAACAACAGCATCCTTTTTTCTTTAAATGTATTGGTTTTCGCATGAGCGAATATTTTCAGACTATGCACGTCGGTGATATGATTGAAATCGTGTACGAAGCGGGAGTGAACGAATGGAACGGCAGGAAAGAGATTCAACTGCGACTTGTCGACCTGCACAAACTATGACCAAGCTGATGCGCATTTTTACTGACGGAGGAGCGAGGGGAAATCCGGGGCCAGCAGGCTCGGGGGCTTATTTATTATGGCTTGACGAGGATGGTGAAGTGACTGGCGTCGCCGCGGAGGTGAGCAAATACATTGGCGAGACGACGAATAATCAGGCGGAATACATGGCGATCGTGTTTGGCCTGCAAAAGGCGCGCGAACTTGGCGCGACGCATGTGGATATGGTCATGGATTCAGAGTTAGCTATGAAGCAACTCAACGGCGTATACAAAGTAAAGAATGCAGAACTCGCAAAGCGTTACCTGCAAGTACATGAACTCAAAAAGCATTTTAAGAAAGTGAGTTTTCGACATGTGCGGCGTGAATACAATAAAGAAGCCGACCGACTTGTGAATCAAGCGATTGATCGAGGAGTGTGATATACTTCTTTCACTATGGGCCTATTTGGAAAGCAGAAATCTCAAAGCTATTTAGGAATTGATATCGGGACAGGCGGCGTTAAGCTGGTTGAACTTGCAAATGAGAAAGGACGCGCACGTTTGATGACCTATGCCTTTACGGAGAGACGGAGCGCCACTGGTGCGGCCTCTCTTTTAGATGATCCAAAAAAAGCTGCAGCCTTGTTGCAACGCCTGATCAAAGAATCTGGCGCGACCGCAACACGTGCGGTGAGCGGCCTGCCGCAGCACAATGTCTTTGATGCCATCATATCCATTCCGCGCACCAAAGAGCAAAAGGATCGCAAGGCTTTGATTGAAGCGCAAGTGCGCAAGCTCACGCCGATTCCGTTTGAGGAGATGATCTTGGATTCCAAGATTCTTGATGAAGAAAAAAAGGATTTGGAATATACGCGCGTTCTTGTCACCGGAGCTCCAAAAATGATTGTGCAAAAATACATAGAGATTTTTCGACTTGCAAAGTTGCAATTGCTTGCGCTTGAAACAGAAAGCTTCGCGCTTGTGCGATCGTTGGTCGGAAAAGATCGCTCTACGATCATGACGATTGATATTGGCTCGCATCGCACAAATCTTTCTGTGATCGAAAAAGGTATTCCACTTTTGTCCCGCTCGTTGAATGTTGGCGGAGCGCTTGTGAGTGAACAGATTGCACAGCAAATGGGCGTTGAGCGCGAGGAGGCAGAACAGATGAAAATTGACTTGGCAAAGGCAGGTAACGCAGAGGTACCTCCTGCGGCGGAAATTATTTTGCAGCCTATTTTGAACGAGATCAATTACACCTTTCGCATTTTATCTGAGCGCGGCGTTGGCAGCGCGAACGTTGAGAAGGTTATTTTAACAGGTGGCTCTTCTGCGCTTCCGGGCCTTGTGCCTTATCTCACGCAGAAACTCAACTTGAACGTGTATCTTGGCGATCCATTTGCACGCGTTGCTGTGCCGCAAACGCTGCGGCCGGTGCTCGACGACGTTGGACCGCGTTTTGCCGTGGCTCTTGGACTTGCGATGCGCGACATTGAATAGTATGCCAGCAAAACTTTCTATTCTCATTATTGATTCTGACGCCTATCTTGCAGGTTTGTATGGACGCAAGTTCGAAGCAGAAGGCTGGAACGTTTCTATTGCAGAGCAGTTTGATCAAGCGCAAAGACTCATGAAGAAAAAAATGCCGTCGATTATTTTGCTTGAGCCTGATATGGACGAAGATCGCGCAGAGGATTTGGTAAAAAATGTGAGCGTCCCTGTTGTGATCTTGACGACGCTCAGCGAAAAAAATGAAATTGAACGCATGAAAAAAGCAGGAGTCGCCGCGTATTTGCTCAAGGGACATTTTGTTCCTTCTGAAGTTGTGGCAAAACTCAAAAGTTTGGTATGATAGAGATCTCTGAAACAGGCGATCTGCTTGTCCTTCGGCTCACAAAAGCCTCACCGTACCAATCTGTACGCCTCGGCTTTTGTTCACCTCCAGGACTTCGCATCTCATCCTGTTTCAGAAATCTCAGTTCTTAAAAGCTATGAATAAAAAAGGCGTGACTCTGATCGAAGGGCTCATCATTGCGGGTATTATTGGGCTTATGGGAACGCTTGCGGCGATTGCCCTCAATTCAGCGCGTGAACGAGCGCGTGACGCAAAACGTCTTGCCGACATTACCCGTGTGCAAGCGGCATTAGAGCTTTATTTTAATGAGGCAAACAGCTATCCCATTTTAGATACGGCAACAGCGCTCGGACAAAGCGGCACAGCGTGCTTGTCTACGGGTGGATTTGCTCCAAGTTGCGACGCCATAAAGGCAACGGTGTTCATGAAGCAAGTTCCCTCCACGCCTGCATCAGGACTGAATAATCTTATTGTGTGTGGGGATGTGACAAACGCCTATTGCTATCAAGGCGGTGCGGACAAATACAAAATTCAATTTGAGCTTGAAAATGACAACCCAGAATCCGGTCTCAAAAAAGGCATAAATTGTGCGACGGAATCCAAGGTGACAGCAGGCGCGTGTGGTTAAACTTTACAATACCCTCAATCGTCGTGAGGAGGAGTTGAAGCCGATCAAGCAAGGATCGGTTGGTTTGTATTCCTGTGGCCCGACGGTATATGCGTTTGCACATATTGGAAATTTGCGCGCTTATATTTTTGTAGATGTTTTGCGTCGAACGCTTGAACTCAACAACGTGAAGGTAAAGCACGTCATGAATATTACGGACGTTGGTCACCTCGTAGGGGATGCAGATGAAGGTGAGGATAAAATGATCGTGGCGATGCGCCGTGAAGGAAAAAGCGCATGGGACATTGCAGAGTTTTATACGCAGGCGTTCCTCGCTGACATGGAGAAGCTTCAGGTGATGGAACCAGACGTGATGCCGCGGGCCACAGCGCATATTGCCCAGCAGATCGAAATGATTCAGTCGCTTGAAAAAAATGGCTTTACGTATCGTACAAGTGACGGTGTTTATTTTGACACGTCAAAACTTGCAGACTACGGCAAACTTTCGGGTCAAAAATCGGAAGACAAAAAAGGCGGCGCGCGGGTTGATCTTGGTGAAAAGAAAAATCCGACGGATTTTGCGCTGTGGAAATTTTCCACAAGGAGTAGCCCTCCTCAATCCTCCCTTGAAAAGGGAGGAAGAGAAATGCAACGCGAAATGGAATGGGAATCGCCGTGGGGTGTGGGATTTCCTGGATGGCACATTGAGTGTTCAGCCATGAGTATCAAGTATCTTGGCGTGCCGTTTGATATTCACACGGGCGGCGTGGATCATATTGCTGTGCATCATGAAAACGAGCTGGCACAAACAGAAGGCGCGCTTCACAAGTTGCAAGCGAACATCTGGATGCATAACGAATTCCTCTCCGTCGACGGCGGCAAAATGTCCAAGTCGCTCGGTAATATGTATATCATGCAAGATGTGCTCGATCGTCGATTTGAGCCGCTTGCGTTTCGCTACTTGTGTCTTGGCGCGCACTATCGCACCAAACTCAATTTTACATGGGAGGCGTTGAAGGGAGCTCAAAATGCTTTGCAGAAATTGTATGAGCGAGCTCGAGAGCTTGAAGCCCCAGCCATTGGCTGTGCTGATTATGAGCGTGATTTCCTCGAGGCTGTTAGTAACGATCTCAACACGCCGCAGGGACTCGCTGTGATGTGGAAAATGCTCGATGATGGAGAATTGCCAAGTGCCGGTAAAGCTCAATCGCTTTTGTATTTTGATCGTGTCTTGGGCCTGGGACTTGAAAATTATATTGCCAAAACGCTTGAGATTCCGGCTGACGTTCAGGCCTTGGTTGCAGATCGGCAGCGGGCTCGAGAGGAAAAAGATTGGGCACGCTCTGATGAGCTTAGAGCCCAAATCCAAGCGCTTGGCTACGAGATTGACGACCGAGCGGTTGGAACAAGACTGCGAAAAGTGGCCTAACAGGTCACTTTTTGATTTTATGGTATGATGTACCTACTATGGCTGACGCAGAGAAAAAATTGATGGCAGAGGAAGAGCCGCGGGTTGAAGGGGTCGAAGCGTCCACGCAGACAAGGGAGGCAGCGGGTGAATCTGGCGCTCCACACGAGGCCCCAAAACCACGAGAAGCACAAACGGTTGAGGTTCCGGCAGAAGCGCCGACCATGACTCCTATCACTGCTGTTGTCTCGCCTGTGAAAGACGAACTTGAACAAGAGATTGAGGAAGTCCTTGCCGAGGATCTTGGAAAAATTTATCAGAACCTTTCTGCAGAAAAAAAGCAGGAATTTAAACGTGAGGGTGAAAGAACGGCTGGACTCATTCGGCAGATGTTACAGAAAGGGAAATTTCACGCACGAAAGATTCTTAGGCTCATTCGCCACTGGCTTCGTCTTATTCCCGGCGTCAACAGATTTTTTCTTGAGCAGACCTCGAAAATAAAAACAGACCGCATCATCCAGATCGCTGAAGAGGAAAAACAAAAATAAAAACGCCTATGAACCAGACCCTTGCGTTGTTTCTATTTTCCTGGCCGATCGTCTTCGGTCTAGTCCTTTTTGCGTTTCGTTGGTATGCGCATCGTTTTTTGTATCGCCACGGAAAGACGTTTAGAATGGTGACACTTCTTGTCACCTTGCCAAAGTTTCGACGAGAAGATGAAACGAAAGAGGAATTAACCACGCAACGTGTTCAGGAAGACATCGGCATTGATGAAACTTTTTTTGCGTCGATTGCTGGCCTTCATCCACAAAGTGGATTTGTTGCTTGGCTGCTCGGACGCACGGATCATTTTGCTTTTGAAATCGTCGCACACGAAAAGCTCATCAAGTTTTACGTCACGGTTCCGCGCCGCTATCAGGAATTTGTTTCTCAACAAATGACGGCACAGCATCCAGATGCTTTTGTGGAAGAAGTCGAAGATTATAACATCTTCACTCCGACAGGGGTGATTCTTGGAGGATATTTATTACAAAAACGTGAAGCCTTTTTTCCGATTAAAACATTTCGCAAATTGGAAGTTGATCCTTTGAACGGGCTCACGAACGCGCTTTCCAAAATTCCATCAGAGAGCGGCGTTACGATTCAATACATTTTGCGTCCTGCACATAAAAGCTGGCGAAAGATTGGGGCCAAGGTCGGCAGGAATATGCTTAAGGGGATGACGCTTACAGAGGCGATTCGTGGCAAAAAAAATGGGGAGGGGTGGTTGCGGCTGTTTGTGAGCCGTAAAAAGGATGAAGCGGAACAACGCTCGAGCGGCTCCAGCATGATCACGCAGACGGAACAGGAAATGACCAAAGGGATTGAAGAAAAAATTTCAAAGGGGGGATTAGAAGTGAATATTCGTCTTGTTGTTTGCGCAGACACGGTGCAGGCATCCCATGAGCTTCTGAAGGACGTGATGTCTGCGTTTTCTCAATTTAGCATTTACGAGTACGGAAATGCGTTTGAGAAATCTATCCCGCTACGCAAACGGCACTTGATGCGTAAGTTTATTTATCGTGGCTTTGATGAAACACGGCGCGTGATTTTGAATACGGAAGAAATGGCGAGCCTGTGGCATCTTCCACTCAAGACAACAGAGACTCCGAACATTTTGTGGTTGAACGCTCGAACGGCTCCAGCACCCACCAACATTCCACAAGAGGGACTTTTGCTTGGTTACAATGTCTATCGTGGACGCAAAACAGATATTCACATCAAACGGGCGGATCGTCAGCGTCATATGTATTTGATTGGAAAATCTGGTTCAGGAAAGACGGTTTACATCCAGATGATGGCTTTGCAGGACATTAAAAACGGCGAAGGAGTCTGTGTGCTTGATCCGCATGGCGACATGATTGAGTGGATCCTTGGCAACATTCCGAAAAATCGTATTGATGACGTGATCGTTTTTGATCCGTCTGATTTAGATCGTCCGGTTGGACTCAACATGCTGGAAGTTAAGGATGAAACCATGAAAGACATGGCCGTGCAAGAGATGATTGCGATTTTTTACAAACTGTTTCCGCCAGAGATGATTGGCCCTATGTTCGAGCACAATATGCGTAACGTGATGCTCACGCTTATGGCGGATCCTGAAACCCAAGGGACCATCACAGAGATTCCGCGCATGTTCAGCGACGCGGCGTATCAAAAACAATGGGTGGCAAAAGTGAAGGATCCTGTGGTGCGTTCGTTTTGGGAAAATGAAATGGCCAAGACGAGTGATTTTCATAAGTCTGAAATGTTGGGTTATTTAATTTCGAAAGTCGGACGTTTTGTGGAAAACGCCATGATGCGCAACATCATCGGTCAACAGAAATCTGGATTTGATTTCCGCGAGGTCATGGATAAGAAAAAGATTTTGCTGGTGAACTTGGCCAAGGGCAGAACAGGCGAGGTGAATGCGGCGCTTCTCGGCATGATTATTGTAAGCAAGTTGCAAATGGCCGCGCTGGCTCGAGCGGACATGCCAGAAGAAAAACGACAGGATTTTTATTTGTACATTGATGAGTTTCAAAATTTTATTACGGATTCTATTTCGACGATTTTGTCTGAAGCGCGAAAGTATCGCCTCAATCTGATTGTGGGACATCAGTACATGGGACAGCTTGTGAAAGACAACAAGACGGACATTCGTGATGCGATTTTAGGCAACGTTGGATCCACGTTTGTTTCGCGTATTGGTCCAGAAGATGCAGAAACGCTTGAAAAGCTTTACTCACCGACGTTTGCGGGTTACGACCTCATCAACTCAGATCAGTACACATGGTATGTGAAGCTCATTGTGGATAACACACAGGTGAAACCGTTCACCATGAAGACCTACGCGCCGAATAAGGCCGACCTAAAACTCGCAGATGCCATTAAGCAATTGTCACGGTTGAAGTATGGTCGCGATCGTGCAATCGTAGAGGCGGAAATTTTAGAACGCTCACGCGTGCAAGCCTCATCAACCCCACCACCTGTTTCGAGCTCGCTTTGAAGATATGTCTGACCATTTCTATCCTGAGCCAGAGCTAGACGAACCAGATCGCCGAACAGATTTGGTGCTACGCATTCTGCGACAAACGCAGGATAGTTTGAGTCACGCGATTCATTTGCTCGAACAAGGTGGCGCCGGTGTGAGTGATGAGCTCATTGAAAATTTAACTATGGAGAAGCAGCGGCTTGATGTGGAGGTTGCAGAATCTTCAACACAACGCGTGCTTGAAGGGGTGTTTGATGGGATGCAAATGGTGGGGTCAGATGGCAGTGTGTATCAAGTGCCATCAAACTACGCCTCGAAGTCGAAACTTGTTGAAGGTGATTTGATGAAGTTGACGATTCGTCGCGACGGGGGATTTTTGTTTAAGCAGATTGGTCCTATGGAACGACGGCGTGTTGTTGGGACACTTGCGCTTGATACACAGAGCGGTGAGTATGTCGTTGTGGGACCTGAAAGCGAGCGTTGGAAGGTCCTTCGAGCCAGCGTAACTTACTTCAAGGGCGAGCCTGGAGATGAAGTTGTTTTGCTTGTACCGAAAGGGGCGCCCAGTAGTTGGGCGGCTGTGGAAAATATCATTAGGACCTGTTAGACTGCTGTCACTATGAGTGAAACGCTCTATCGCAAATATCGCCCAAAAATCTTTGCGAACGTGTCTGAGCAGGCGCACGTGAAGGAGGTCCTGCAAAACCAACTGAAAAGCGATACGCTCACCCACGCGTATCTGTTTTCTGGGCCTCGCGGAGTGGGCAAGACAACGATCGCACGACTGCTCGCAAAAGCGGCGAATTGTGATAATGGCAAAGGTGGCGAACCCTGTCTCACCTGCGAGAGTTGCTTGGAAATTGAGCGCGGGGCGACCATGGATTTGTTTGAGATTGATGCGGCGAGCCACACAGGCGTGGATCACGTTCGTGAGATGATTATTGAAAATGTGCGCTTCGCACCAAGCCGTTTGAAAAAAAAAGTGTTCATTATTGATGAGGTGCACATGCTCTCCACGAGCGCCTTCAATGCGCTTTTGAAAACGCTCGAAGAGCCGCCGGCTTATGCGTTGTTTATTCTTGCGACAACGGAACTCCACAAAGTGCCTGAGACGATCGTATCGCGTTGTCAGCGTTTTGATTTTCATCGTGTGCCGCTTGCGTCGATTGTGGAGCGTCTGAAGGGTTTGGTGAAGGCGGAAAAAGCGAAGGTTGCTCAAGATGTGCTCGAGACAATTGCGCGCAAATCAGAAGGCTGTTTGCGCGACGCGGAAAGCCTTTTAGGTCAGGTTCTTGCAGTTGATGATCCTGCACTTGTTTTGCCACCGTCTTGTGCTCAAGAAAGTTTGCAATTTCTTACCCATACAACTTCTGGTCATGCGGCCGAGGCGATTGCTGTTGTTGACAAGGCTATGGAGCGTGGTGTGTCCATGGAGTCGCTGATGGATGAGATCCTCACCCAGTTGCGGCACGCTCTCCTGAAATCGCTCGATTATCCTGCCGAGGCGCTCTATGAATCCACGATTGAGAAAAATTTGAACGAGCTGGCTCACACCCTTGGCGCCGCGCGTTTGCAAGAACTCCTGCGTTCATGTTTGGGTGATCGAGAACTCTTTCGTCTCGATCAGTTTCCTCAACTCGCGCTCGAAGTCTTCGCCGCACAATACTCGCTCACAACGATTTCAAATTCATCGATTCCACATCCTTCGACTCCTGACCCGCAACTCTCCGATGCAACTCCACTCCCAAAAGCGCAAACAAAAATAAAAGAACCTGAGACAGGAGCAAAAATCAACACCACCATCGCACAGATCAAAGAGAAGTGGATGGAGTGCTGCAAGTCGCTTGAGAGTCAAAGTGCAACTTTGCCGCTTGTCTTGCAGAACGCCGATGTGTGTGCCCTGCATGGCACACAACTGCACGTGAAATTTCCTTTTCAGTTTCACGTCCATCAAATAAACGAGCTCAAAAATAAACGCCTCATTGAAGAGGCGCTCGGAAAGTTTTTTTCAGAACCACTTTGTATTATTGCCAATTACGCTCCTGCAGATGCTGACGCTGTTGTTGCAGAGTTGATACAAGAGTTTGGCGGCCTTCCTGCCTAGGGGCCCTGCCGATTATAGACAAACAACTTCGGGTATCCTTCTGATTCATCCACGATGCTCGGTGTCCATCCCTCAATCGGCCAGACATAACTTATAACACGTGATCCAGCCTTGAGTTCTGCTTCAAGTTTTGCTCGCATTTTTGGTAATACTTTTGGCATCAAGAAGAGAAAGACGACATCCGCATCGCGTAGGTTACAGAACCAGAAATCGCGAAGCCGCACGTCCATGGACCCATAGGCACTTTTGTCCGATCGGACGGATCTTGCTATTTGTCTGAAACGAGCGAGCAGATATGGAAAAAGTGAAATTTCATAGCCACGTGCGATCGCCCCTTGTTGCGCCGCGGCTGCAAGAATCCGTCCATCGCCACAGCCAAAATCATACACAATCATTCCCGGCTTCACCGCTATGAGTGCAACAGCGCGCTTTACATCTTGTCTGCGAAGTGGTACCCATGGGGCTGCACGAAGCGAGGCGTAGGCAAAAGAGCCGACACCCAAAAGAAGTAGCCCGTAAAAAAATATCCACATATGAAACGTCCTCTCATGCTTGTCCCGGTCATCGTCATTATAACAGCTGCTGTGCTGTTTGTTTCTGATTCTGTGAACAAGTCTAAACAGCCGCAAACGCCCGTGACGGACACTGCCGCCGTACAGGATACGAAAGCCGCATCAACCATCACGTGGAAATCATTTACGACCAATCACGATGATCCTGTTAACATCTCATTTGATTATCCAGATGGCTCAACCGTTTCAGAAGGCGCTACAGATACGTTTCAGGCGTACAGCATTGAAAAAGATGGAACGTGGGACGTCGTCACCCTTATTTTGAAAGATGAGCAGGTCGCTCAATTTGAGGCGGCACTTGTGATAGGGGGCGCTACGAAAACAGAAGATGAGCGTGGTCGGTTGTATCGTGGCGGGGTACTCTCGGATAATGATGTGATCGGTAATACCAGCGGACTTGAAATAGGGAAGACTCCCGTTGCTGTGTACATTCACACAAAGCAATACTCACCTGGATTTACCGCTGTGCTTATAGACGTTGGAGCCGACTGGTCGCCTGACGTGTTCGACTATTTTACGCGAACGTTCGCGTTCATGAGGCGTTCCTAGTGTGGACCACGGCAATGTCATCATCCGTTTTGAGAACGCCTCGTTTGGCTACGACAAGGAAAACCCTATTCTTGACGAGGTGAATTTTTCTGTTCGTGAAGATGCAAAAATTACAGTGATGGGACAAAATGGCGCAGGGAAGAGTACAATTTTTAAATTACTTACAGGAGCGTTGACGCCCGACAAAGGAAAAATACACGTGAAGCAAGATACGAGCGTGGCGATTGCCACCCAAGTGATGCCTCGTGATCGGCAGGAAGACACGGTCTCCGAATTTTTCGCACGTGCGTTCGAGCTAAAGACTTATGACCTAGATCGCCGCATGCGTGATGTCCTCGAGGTTGTTAATCTCACCACGACATTCGACAAAAAGATCAAGGATTTTTCAGGTGGTCAACAGGCCAGACTTTTGCTTGCCCATGCCCTCATTCAGAATCCAGATATTCTTCTCCTAGACGAACCAACGAATAATCTTGATGCGGCAGGGATTGAACATCTCACCGGATTTCTGATGGTCTATCCAAAAACCGTGCTTGTGATTTCACATGACGCGGATTTTTTAAATGCCTTTACGGAAGGCGTGTTGCATCTGGATGTCTACACCGGCAAGGTAGATCGCTATGAAGGAAATTATTTTAACGTTGTTGAAGAAATTTCAGCACGTGTGGAGCGCGATCGTGCCAAAAATGCTCAGCTTCTAAAAGAGATCCAGGATCGTAAAGACAAGATCAACTTCTTTGCACACAAGGGGGGTAAAATGCGCAAACTCGCAAGCAAACTTAAAGATCAAGTTGAAGAAGCAGAGGAAAACATGGTCGGTGTTAAGCAAGACGATCGTACCATTCGCGCGTTTCACATTCCGGCGCAATACTTTGTGGATCCCATGGTCATTATTACGTCCGTGAAAATCATTAAAAATCATGAGCCGCATCGCCTAGACGTTTCGATCAAATTGAGGAAACAGCAGCGGCTTCTGATTTCTGGTCCAAACGGTATTGGAAAAAGCACGCTTCTTCGAACGCTTGCAGAAGGAAAAGATATGGGCGCGACGATCACTCCGGAGGTGAAGGTGGGGTATTACCGTCAGGATTTTTCAGGTCTTGATTTTGAGCAGACCGCCTATGCATCGCTTGAGTCTGTGATGGAGTCGCCAGATAACGAAAAACTGCGCGCGGTTGCGGCACAGTTTTTGTTAACGGGTGATGTGTTAAAAAATCAGATTGGATCGCTTTCGGAAGGGCAGAAGGGTCTACTTTGCTTTGCGCGTTTTGTGTTGCAAGAGCCCGGACTTCTCATCCTCGATGAACCCACAAATCACATTAACTTCCGTCATCTTCCTGTGATCGCAGAGGCGCTTCAGGAGTATGAGGGCTGTCTTATTGTCGTCAGTCATGCCCCAGATTTTGTCAGTACAATTTCTTTTACCGAAACCCTTGATCTTGGAACGCTCTAATCTTGGTCACCCACAAGTTCTCGCAAAGCTTTCAAAATCAAATCGAGCTTTGCATTCACGGCTTTGAATTGATCTTTTGATGGATCTGCGGCAGGACGTTCTGCTCGATCTGCAAAGCTCGGACGCTGTGGTCGGTCGCCATAGCTTGGACGCGAAGGTCGCTCTCCATAGCTAGGTCGTTCCTGTCGACCATAGGGACGTTCATCGCCTCCATCTCGTTTGAAGCAGTTTTGGCAAAAGACAGGTCGGCCGTTTACTGGCTTGAATGGGACTTCACAGTCCTTTCCGCACTCGCCGCACGTTGCCTGGAACATTACGGAAGACCGTGCAGAACTTCGACCACCAGAGCCGCGTTCCCATGGTTTGCTCGCGCCAAATTTCTTTTTTGTATACATAGTCGGTGGAGTCTAGCGCATCTAGCAAAAAGAAGCAAGGGTTGCTACTGGAGCGCCTTTTTTGTCTCTACGATTTTGGTGATGTCTTGGATGATCCCACTCAACTTGGAATAGTCCGTTCCTGACGTCATGACACACAGCATATAAGGCGCATCTGGCTCATAAACGATTCCACAATCATGGAGTTCCTTTCCGGCCCCATCATTCACTCCATATGCCCGTTCGCCAAACTTGTGTGCGACGGGTATCGTGTGCGCAACACCCCCCTTAATTCCTGCGATGAAATCCGAAGCTGCGAGATAGCTCAACGCCTTTTCTGACATGTCTCGATTCAAGTACGTCGCGTTGTACAAGATGCGAAAAAAGTTTGCATATTCCTTGACGGTCATATAGTCAGCGAGCGTACTGCCCACGTCCGCTGGTATTTGAATACCAAGATCTGTAAAAATTTCATTCAAAATATCTGTGTCGATATTTTCGACGAGCAACGCGGTCGCATTGTTGTCTGAATATTTAGTCATGTACTGGATGAGTTCATCCACCGTGTAGGACTTGCCATATTCGATCGTCTGTTGTGATCTAAAGTTTTCCTTTTCGTTTTTGTCCTCACGATCCGTTCGTGTGTAGGTATTTTTAAGAATCAACGGGTCTGATTCTGCTTTTTTGAAATAGGCAATCATGAGAGGCACCTTCATGAGACTCGCAGGAAAAAATCGTTCCTCAATATTATTTCCAAACCAACGGCCATCTCGCGTGTCGTAATAAACGGAGATTCTGCTTGCGTCACCTTTCTTTTTTTCTGCATCAATATAATCTGCAACAAGCGCTCGTAGATCTTGGTAGTTGGAGTTTTCTTTTTTTTCCGACGTAGAGCAACCAAGGAGTGGGTTGATGTACTGATAGTCAGAACCTGTTGCACGAAATTCACTAATGGTTGTTGTGGGGTTTTTGTGTGTGGCGTGCCAGACATAAGAACGAAGGCGGTACCCGACAAAAAGGCTCACAAGTGAGACGAGAGTAAGAGTTAAGATCATTTTTCGATCCATAGATGCATGGAATGATACAGTGGGACGACAGAAGGTTCAAGCGATGCTATACTTGAGGTACTAATTGTCACCAATTTTTTATGATTTCAACGTCTAGCTTCGGTAAATCCAGTTCGCGCTGGATTTTATTTGCCGTTACTGTTTTCAGCACCTGGTTTGTTGCCACCACCGCACAAGCCGCCGGTTGGATCACCGAGCCCGTTTCTGGAACTCTTGCTAATTACTATGCAATTGATTTCAGTGGCTCATTTGGCGTTGCTGGTGCGGACTCGAGTACGGTGGCAGTGACGACTGATGGCGGAAAAAGTTGGACCGCACAGACGGTTGGCTTCGGATCCTATTTTGGGGTGGAAGTTTTCGCAAGCACGTATGCTCTGGTCGTCGGAACAAGCGGCAATATTTATCGCAGCACCAACAGCGGATCGACGTGG
>Ga0209515_10002775_pt1 | contig 26195 bp, 26 predicted proteins | sample Subgroupgradi54m_FD_187454 | JGI IMG/M metagenome (GOLD analysis project Ga0209515, IMG submission 187454) | Subsurface groundwater microbial communities from S. Glens Falls, New York, USA - GMW60B uncontaminated upgradient, 5.4 m (SPAdes)... ... | reverse complement strand
TCAGTTTATGAAAAATTATATGGATAAGAAAAAGTTTGATACGCTGGGGGAGATCTTGGATGAAATAAACAAACTTCCGGAATTTATAGAAGCAATAAAAGGAAAAGCAGGGCCAAGTATTGTTTCTGGTTCTGAAAAAAGTAGAACAGGAAAAGTAGTTATTGGATTTACAGGCGGGACAAATCCGTCAAAGGAATTGTATGTAGAAATGGCAAAAGCAGGAGTTGGAACAATTATTGAGATGCATGTTCCGGAAGAATCAATACTTGAGCTTAGAAAACTTCATATAAATATTATTGATTGTGGTCATATGGCAGCAGATTCAATCGGAGCAAATACATTCCTAGATCAAATAGAAAAACGAGGCGTTAAAGTAGTTCCATGTTCAGGATTAATAAGAGTAAAAAGGATTGCTTAGTCGGCACAAAAATTTTTTGTGAATGAAGAAAATTTGTACCTCCTAAGCAATTGTTTTATTTTTGATATTATGATATCTGTAACAGATTTAAGAGCAGGTACTGTTTTTGAAGACGGCGGGCAAATTTCTCAGGTTCTTTCCTACGAACATATAAAAATGGGCAGGGGGAGCGCGAATATAAAAGTTAGGGCAAAAGACTTAAGGTCAGGTGCCACGATTAACAAAAGTTTTATCAGTGGTGCTCGCGTTAACGACATAAGACTCGATAAGACAGATCTTCAATTTTTATATAAAGATTTAGAAAATGCTTATTTTATGGATCCGAGTAATTTTGAGCAAGTTGGTATTTCTTTAGATAAACTCTCGGGACATGAGTTTCTAAAAGAAGGAGAAAATTTTTCCTTAAGCTTTTATAACAACGAGCCTCTTTCTTTAAATCTTTCTCCAAAAATGAAGCTCAAAGTTATGGAAACAGGCCCGTCTGCAAGAGGAAACAGCGCAACAAATGTTTTCAAAGACGCAATACTTGAAAACGGAATTAAGACAAGAGTCCCTCTTTTTATAAAAACAGGGGATGCAATAAATATAGATACTCGGACAGGCGCTTACAGCGAAAAAGCATAATTATGGAATTTATAAAAAAAACTATGTCTGGTAACGACATGTTAACTGTTCTTAAAATTCGTCCATTTTCCTTCATGATGATCTCCGAGTTTTTCTCCCAGTTTGCATTTAATATGCAGCATTTTGTTTTGATTTTTGTAATTTTTGAGCTTACGCATTCAAATACTGCGGTTTCGGGAATAATTCTTTCTTTTACAGTTCCGGCAATACTTTTTAGTCTAATCACGGGAGTTTTCGTAGACAGGTGGAATAAAAAAAATATTTTATTTTCAACAAATATTTTAAGAGGTGTTTTTTTAATACCCTTTTTTCTGCCTAATCTTCATGTTGGGTTTATTTATACATTCACATTTTTAATCGCAGTTGCAACCCAGTTTTTTCTTCCCGCCGAATCCGCAATTATTCCGTCTCTGGTTCCAAAGAACCTTCTTTTTTCGGCAAATGCGGTTTTTTCCTTAGGAATATACAGTACTACTCTTCTGGGTTACATTTTCGCAGGACCAATTCTTCTTCTGTTGGGTAAAACTTATACTTTCGTTTTTCTAGCAACCCTTTTTTTCGTAAGCGCTTTTTTTATAACTTTAATTTCAATTTCAAACAAAAATAAAAGAAAGAATATCCAGATTCAAACTGCTCCCTCTATTGCCTATGAAGCAAGGGAAATTTTTTCTTTTATAAGAAAAACTAGAAAAGTCATGTATGCGTTAATCATGCTGACTATCGCTCAAGCTATACTTTTTATGTTTGCCGTTTTATCGCCCGGTTATGCAACCGATATTTTAAAAATTAAGCTTGAAAGTTTATCTTGGATTATTATTGCACCGGCAGCAATCGGAATGGTGGCAGGAGCGTTAATTTTAGGAAGTATCGGTAAAAAATTTAATCGAAAATGGATAAGCAGTTTAGGTTTCTTACTGGGTGGAATATCTTTTATTATATTTCCGTTTTTAAACCGAGTAACATCACACGGATTTGTGCAATTTCTAAATAAAATTTTACCGCTCTTTTTAAACATTACCATTTTGCATATCGTCGTAGTTATGGCCGCAATTATAGGTTTTGCAATTTCCTTAGTTTTTATTCCCTCAAATACAACCATTCAGATAGAAACAGATGAGTCAATGAGAGGAAGAGTCTACGGCTTCTTAAATGCTTTAATTGGAGCAGTATCATTTTTACCGGTTGTTTTAGCAGGAGGCCTTGCCGATCTTTTTGGAGTTGCGACTGTCATAACCGGTTTTGGCGTTATCATGCTTTTTCTTGGAATCTTTTTTCTGGCATTTGAATAATATGAATTTTTTTATTGTCTTTTTGTTTTTGGGGCTTTTTACTGCTTTGTTCTCTGTTTATTATCTTTCCCGCGATGATCTTATTCTTTTGCGAAAAGATGTAACGATTGAACGAATCTTCAACCTTGCATTCGTTGTTTTTTTTGGCGGACTATTTTTTGCTCGGCTTGCCTATGGAATATTATATTCAACGAAAATATTCTCAAATCCTCTAAAATTTTTTCTTTTTCCTTACTTTCCCGGTCTCTTGTTAACAGGAGGAATTACCGGAGGGATACTGATTTTGTTTCTTATTTTAAGATCTAAAAATCTTCCGACCGGAAGGATATTTGATATTTTTTCTATTTCTATTTTAAGCTGTCTTTCTTTAGGATATTTTGGATTTTTCTGGCTTTCGCGCCAAAATTTACTTTCTACAAAACCAATCTTTATAATTATTATATATATAATTTTGTTCTATGTTTTCTTAAAATATATTCACCAGTATCTTTTAAAAGGAATTTTAAAGGACGGGAGCGGGGGACTGCTTTTTCTAATATCGTTTTCCGTAATATCACTTATTGTTAATATCTTTGATAAATTTAAAAATAATCCGTTTTTGGGAAAACCGGAAAATCCGATTCTTTTTGTAATTTTGGTTATATCCGCAGTTGCTTTTATAAAGCAGGAGAAGCTTATAAAATTCCTCCAAAGACGTCCTAGGTAATATGGATATCAAAATAATATACGAAGATAACGATCTTCTCGTAATAGATAAACCTTCGGGAATAACCGTCAACAGATCGGATACAACAAGAGAAGAAGAGACCGTGCAAGACTTTGCGGAGAAATATCTCAAAATTCAAAATTCAAAATTTAAAGACAATCAGGTTCCTGATTTTTATAATAGGGGAGGGATAGTTCATAGGCTGGATAATGAAACTTCCGGGATTTTACTTATTGCAAAAAATCCGCAGTCTTTTTTAAATCTTCAAAAGCAATTTAAAGAGAGGAGTGTCAAAAAAACTTATGTTGCCTTGGTTCATGGAGAAGTAAAGCCAGAGAGCGGGGAAATAAATGTGCCAGTTGGAAGATTGCCTTTTAATCGAAAAAGGTTTGGGATTATTGCAGGAGGAAGAGAAGCTGTGACGAAATACAAAGCGCTGAGATATCTTGAAGTGCGAAATGAGAAGTGGGATACAGAATCCTTGACATCTAGAAATCGAGACATCAAGAAATCGAGTTCAAGAATATCTCGCTTCACACTTCTTGAACTCTTTCCTAAGACCGGGAGGACGCATCAGATAAGAGTACATATAAAATATTTTGGTCATCCGATTTTTTCTGACCCATTCTACGCCGGCCGAAAAGTTTCGAGAGCTGATCGAAAACTCTTGCCCCGCCTTTTCCTCCACGCTGAAAAAATAACCTTCAATCATCCAAAAACCGGCAAAGAAGTCTCGTTCAAAAGCAATTTACCCGCGCAGCTTCAAATTTTTCTAGATGGATTAATAAAGATTAGCTAGCTTTATAGTATTGGGTCAATCTTGATACCTGAGTAGTTTACCTGATGCGCTTTAACAATATAACATTATTTTTATAAACTACTATTTCATATTTTTTTTGCTCAAAAATTAAAGAATTCATTACCTTTTCTACTGGGTCAGAATAAAGATAATCTGGTAAATTATTATCCCAAATAATATAATCGGCATCATCGTTTGGCTGAGGTCCATGCTTAACCATTCCAAGAGGTTTATTTAGATGAGGGATAATTATCGAGTGTGCCGAAACCGATGCGGATTTAGGAATACTGTCAATAGTATTCTGAAGAGTTGTTGACTCTTCGTAAGAAAGTATTCCGGGATCTTGTCGAAATAAATAAAATGGAGAAAGCGGAAGGTAACCATATAATATACTTGATGATACAGCAGAGTAAGTTATTAATATTACCCAAAATTCTTTTCTACGTAAGATGGTCAGTTTACTTAATAATTTAAACCTATTATTCAGTTGAAATCTCAATGTCTCAATACATGCAATTAAAGTAACTCCTGCAATCGCTGAACTGTAGTGCAGGCCATTGTAGGAAGCAAAGCCATCGCTGGCAATTTTTTCGAGCAATGAAGGTGCAATTATAAGAGCTGATGGTGGATAAAATAGAGGCAAAAAAGCGAAGGGACCAAAAGTATAAAAAATAGTTACGATTTTGTGGAAAGGAGTAACAAGATTATGAAGGAATGATACTGGATCAGCAAGGGCTGAAATGAGCATTCCTGCGATTCCACCTCTGCCTCCGCCATACTGATTCCAATACCCAAATGATCCTCCTTGAGTAAAGTATGGAAAAAGTATATAAAAACAAAGAAAGAACCAAAAACTTCCCAAAAGAATAGTTCCTATGGGATAAATTTTCTTTTTTTGAAAAAAAGCGATATAGGCTCCCCAAGCCATCATAATAAAAGATACTTCCTCTTTTATAGAAAGTGCTAGTAAAACAAACGCAAAATAAAACCATATTTTTTCCTTGATGTAAAAATAGTACATCCAAAAGAAAAATGTCGGGAATAAAACTATCTCATGGAATCCATATGCATAGCCATACTGAAGGCCTCCAAAGGTTAAATATCCAGTTACAAGAGATAGTGCCAAGAATCTTGACTTAAGGACATTTTTTGAAGAGTAATATAAAGGAATAGAACCTGATAAAACTATCAGTGTCTCAACGGCCATTAATAGAGTCGGGCTTTTCGCTATCCAATAAATTGGAGCTAGGAATATAAGAATAAAGCTTATGTGATCTGCCCAAACATATCGAGTTGGTATATCCCAAATAAAGGGAATCTTAAAATTAGATAATTGTACTAGTGCATAATGAAAGTAGGGGACATCGATCGCCTGCGATGCAAATGAGTTATATCTTTCGACGCTGTTTAAAAAGAGAAAAAAAGCATAAGCCACATTGAGAGCTAAAAACAATATAAAAATTTCCTCTCTCTTTCTATAAATAAAACTGGCTTCTTTATAAAGATTGGTAGCTGCTGCAGCTAAGATAAAAGCAAGAGTAATTAAGATTAGATAATTATTTACTACGGAATTGGTATATGAAAGAATAGGATTAGGTTTTTGAGGGAATATAAAAAAGAAGTATGTAAGAGGGTAAAGAACTATAGTCATTATTAAAATATGTTTTATAAATTTGCCGAAATGGGGAGATGAGTAATCCTGAGTCGTTTCCTTACCTTCCATATTGAAAATTGTACATCAAAAAAAGCATAAAAAGAATATGTAAACATATGCCTTTTTACAAAGAGAAGGAAGGCTTGTTTTTTTATGTAATTGTTGATACCATTTTTTATATCGCATTTTTAAAGGTTGGTGATTTTTAATGGGTAGTTTTGGAGGATATTACAAAGGAGAAAAAAAGAAAAAAAAGAAGACTACGGAAAAAGGCTTCGTGGGATCTGATTTGGGTACCCCCATATTTACGCTTCCGCAGATTGTTTCTAAAAAGAAAAAACAAGAGTAAAACTATATGGCGAAAAAAAAGAAAGATCAGGGTAAAAATACCAAGATTGGAGTTTATTTCTTCGTTTTTATTTTAGGAATAATCTTTATTTCGTTACTTTTCAAAGGACTTCTGATTGTAAAAAACAGCAAATTTCAAGATGACAGCCGTTTTAATTTTTTAATATCAAATAATAAAGAGAGTGAGATAGTTTCCTTCTTGCCCCAAAATCATTCCGTCTCTGTTTTAAAAATAGAAGGTGATGTTGGCAATATTTATAAATTTTTAGAAGTGCCGATAGATGGGCAGGTAAGATCTGCCTCCTTAGTTTTGAATAAACCAATAGCCTCGGTTATTTCAAATATTTTCTTCGGTTTTAAAGATGTTAAAACAAATTTTACTGTTCTTGATCTTTTTAGAATTTTTTTATTTACTAAAACCACAACTCCCGGTAATTTTACGCAGCGCACTGTTTCCGCAAATTTAGATGAGACAGCTCTGGATAAAATTTCCGCAATATCATTTTCCGATCCAAAAATTGCAGTTGAAAATGTGAGTGTAGGAATTATAAACGCAACAGCGGAGTATGGGGCGGGGAATAGACTGGCGCGCCTTATTTCAAATATTTCGGGAAATGTTGTTTTGGTTTCTACTTCGCAAAGTCAAGAAGATAAATCTGTGATATTATATTCCGGAAAAAAGACCTATACTCTAGGAAGACTTAAGAAATTATTGGGTTTTGAGGTTATGAGAAATAAATCTCAAAGTTTGGCGGATATTACTATACAAATAGGAAAAAATTACAAAAATTTTTCAAATTTTTAAAAAATGTTTTTGGGAGCAGTAATCATTATAGCTTTAATTTCCGTAGGTTTATCTTTTTTATCTCTTAAAAATTTAAAGGATAAATCAGAAATCGAAAAAGTTTCAAAGAGCCTAAAGACGGAGAGAGTAATCTATAAAAGCGATCATTCAGCTTCGTCCTCTGAGGATTCTTCGTGATTGTCTCCCTCATCATTTTTTACTCTATTAAATTTTTTATCAAAGTCTAAAATTTTTTCGGCGCTTGAAATAAACGATGGCTGATCTTTGAGCCTTGAAACTCTTTTTATTTCTTTTATAAAAATAATAATATGATGATCAAATGCCGATTTAACATAAGCTTCATACTGATTTCCGGCTTTGATGAATTTAATAAGCCTTTTTCCAATATTGTCCGGAAGAACACCGATATATTGTTTGCCGCTATCTAAAACAAATATCTTTAGCCTTTTTACAGAAAGGGTTAAAGATTGTCCTGTGCGAAGATTATTAATTACGGAAGGCTGAGTAACATTAACAAGTTCAACAATTTTTGTTTTTCCCTGCTCCTCGATAAACATGTTAGCAACGCTCATCATCGATGCCGAAGAAGTATTTCCGACGTCATTTTTAATTTTTTTTAAATCTCCAATTCTCTTTAAATTTTTAAGCGCTAAGGGATTTAATGAATCAATTCTAAGAACTTTTTGATAAGTATTTTTTGCATCTTTTACGCGTCCTAGAATACTGAATGCAAAGGCTAAGCGATTGAGAGCATCAATATCTACAGGATTTTCTTTTATGAGTGATTTGTTTATTGCAACTGCCTTTTGCCAGTCTCCGGTTAGCGCATTTTGGATGGCTTGATCTTTAAGTGAAGTCATTTAAAATATGAAAAGGATGTCGAAAATCTTACTACTATTTGTTGCAAATGTCAAGGCAGAAACATTATAATATTAGCAACCAGTGACTAGAAACTAATTTATGAGCGGACATTCAAAATGGTCACAGATAAAAAGACAAAAAGAAAAAACCGATATAAAAAAAGGCCAAACGTTCACAAAACTTGCAAATGCAATAATAATTGCAGTGAGGCAGGGTGGGGGGATAGCCGATCCCAATCAAAACTTCAAGCTCCGTTTGGCAATTGACTCTGCTAGAGCTTCCAATATGCCGAAGGAAAATATAGAAAGAGCAATTCAAAGAGCCGCAAAAAAAGAGGAAGGGGATATTGAAGAAGTTATTTATGAAGGCTTTGCTCCAGGAGGAGTTTCGGTTATTGTTGAGGCGGCAACGGATAATTCTCAAAGAACAACGGCGCAGATAAAAAATCTTTTTAATAAAGCAGGCGGAAGCTTTGGCCAACCCGGATCTGTTTTATACCAATTTACACAAGTTGGCAAAATAACCGTCGGAAAAAATGGAAATACTTTTGATGAAATATTTTCTATTGCAGTTGAGAGCGGAGCAGAGGATATAGAGGAAGAGGGCGGAAATGTTTTTGTTTTTACAAAAGGGTCGGAGTTGTCAAAAATGAGGGATAAGCTTATGCAGAGAGGTCTTAAAATATTAGATGCAGGACTTACTAGAAAACCTACAATAACAACAGAAGTCTTAAACCCGATAAAGCTTGAGAAAATGAAGAATTTTTTGGAAACAATTAATAGCTTAGAGGATGTACAAAATGTTTACTCTAATCTTGCGGAATTATGATAATTAGCAGGAGATCTCAATTTGCAAAGAAGGGCAGAGGAGCGATTAAAATTCTAACCTCCCTTAGTAAAAGAGAGAAGCTCATATTCTCAGTTATAGTTCTATCCCTTGGTCTTTTTATTGCCGAGCATTTACTTGGAAAATCGGGAATTTTTACTGTTTTTACAATAGCTATTTCAACAGACTTACTGCTTTTTCTCTCTCTCCACTCTGATTTAAAAGAAAACACATTTTTGCAAATTTTTATTCTGCCCTTCTTTTTCAGTCTCTCTTTTGGACTATTTTATTTTTTAGTTCCGGGAAGATACTTAACAAGAATATTTACGACCTGCCTATATGCGATTGGTCTTTACTCGCTTTTCCTTTCCGAAAACATTTTTACAGTTTCATCGATTAGAACGATAGCGCTGCTTGCATCTGCCCGAACAGTTTCTTTTGTTATTACTCTTATTTCTTATTTTTTTCTTTCAAATGTACTTTTGTCACTTCATATTCAGTTTATCCCTTTTTTGATACTCCTTTTTCTTTTCTCTTTTCCTCTTGTTGTGCATTCGATTTGGACATATACGCTTGAAAAAAATTTATTCCAGAATATTTATTGGTCACTGGTTTTGGCTTTTGTGCTTGTGGAGGTGGGGAGTATGCTTTGGTTTTGGCCAAGTACGCCTACAGTCCTTGCCATTTTCCAAACCGGAGTTTTTTATACTACTGTTGGACTTTCACAGGTTTGGTTTGAGAAGAGGCTTTTCAAGAGCGTTATGTGGGAATATATTTGGGTTTCTAGCATTGTATTGATAACATTATTATTATTTACCTCTTGGACCAGCTAAAAAATTTTATCACCTAGGGGAAAGGGGAGAGTAGAGAGGTTGCCTTTCTCAGTTTTTACAATTGAAGCTAGATGATATAGTTTGATATAGCAACTTGAGAATTATAGGATACTTTTTGATTTGTAATGTGGATAACTTTTTAATTTTCACGGTTATATAGGTCTTCTTTTCACAGCCACCCACAAGCCTCATTTTATTCTCCTTGAAGCCGATGCTTCAAATAAATGATATAAAAACAAAAATAATACGAACGCTTGTTATATTCCTGTTACTCCCCTTTAGTGAATTAAGAAAATAAATGCTTCCAAATTGTTAATTTTCGAAGCTAAAAATCGATGTTTGGACTGATAAACCAGTCTAAATAATCGTAGTTTAAAACATCGGGGAACATAAACCGGAATAAAGCCGAATCATGTAAAGATAAATTAATAAGATGCATTATGGAGAACACGCAGTTCTTTAATAATTGGTGTATTTCTCTGTCTTTTATTCCCCAAAGACTCAGAGTCTTAAAAAAGTATTAGATAAGCGCTTGGGAAGCGAGAACTGATTACGTCGTACAATAATACTTTTACGACGTCACTTAGGCGCATGCTCCGGGGGAAGTGGTATTAATTGCATATTTTTTTGTTGAATTTTATTTAACTTTTTTATTCATGATACTATCCTTTTACCTATTTATTCTCCGCATAAAACCCCATGTAAAAATCCCATCTTCTCCCCTACTATGGGATTCATCAAAAAGTTTTTCTTGCTTATTCTAAATTTTATTGATAAAATTCCAAGTCTATGAGACTAGAAAGATCTTTAGGACAGCATTCTCCTGAGGTCTCTCCATTTCTGATTCGTGAACCCATAAGGCTTACAACTGAGTTCAAACCATTTGTTCCATCAGCTGAAGTAATTTTATTTTCCAAAATAGATAAGAAAAAAGATATTGAGACTCCGGATCAAGCCCCGGAAATAAATCAAACTGATGATCTAGTCCCAGCTCCTGTCAATGTTGATTGGGAGCCATTTTCAAAAGACTCTGAACCTGATCAGAAGTTTATAAATCTGTATGGCGGAAATTATTATCAAGATATGGAGCTAAACAGAAAAAGAGCTGAGCAATTGATCAGAGTATCAGCATTACAAGGTGTAGTGACGTTGCAGAGTTTGTCGACATCCAGAAGAAGAGGAATTGATATTAATCCTGATGGTTCTGTAACTTCCAAAAAGAAATTGTTTTGAGGAGAAAAGCCAGAAGATGAAGAAAATCCATATCACAAGGTTACATCGATTCCAGAAGGTTGGAGAATTGAAATTTGCGATCAAAGAATTCGAGATGAACTTTCAGAAAAATATTCTGGAGAAAAACTACAGAAAAAATTTGTAGAAAAATTTAATAAGCATCTAAGAGCTGGTATTTGGCAAGCTGTTTGGAAAGAAAAACTGACTACTGTTAAAGATAAAAGTTTATTCTATAAAGCTTTTGTATCATCGCTCAGTATGGGATATACTTTATCAACTTATGCAATTGATCAGGATTACAAAGGGTTAATAGTTGGACTTTCAGCTAATTTTCTATTAGCATACCCATTAACGAATTTTATAACTATGACTCTGGAGCCTCTTCGATCTATTGGACTAAATAGAAATTTGACTAGTCTGTATGAACGTTTTATGCCGCTTGTAGAAATTGATCGAGTTTTGAGAGGATTTGCTTTTGTAAATTTAAAAGGAAGAAATTTAGTCCGCCTCCGCTAAAGCTTCGGCGAGATAAATCCGCCTTCGCAAAGAGAAGCAAAATTAAGGAGTCATAGCCGAAGCATCACTGGCCGAATTAAAATTTTGCCAATTTTAAGAATTGATCAGCCGTAACAATCCTTACATCTTGATACGATTTCAACTTTAACAATTCCTTATCTCCCGTAACTATATATTTGCAGTCTCCCTCAATAGCGGCTTCTAAAACTCTATTATCTGGTTCATCTTTAACAACGAATAGGGCTATTTTTGGTTTAACTATTTTGAATTTCCTTTTGATTTGTTTATTGACTGGTTCAATGCTATATGTTAATTTTTGAAATTTCTTAGTAATAACGTCTTCAAGTTCGGCGAGAAGCATTGGTGAAGTGACTGCTTTGATTTTGTCGTCTAAAATAAGATGTAAAATTTCTCTTGGTTTGCCCCCGAAGCCTAGACCTGAAATTATAATATTAGTATCAAGAGTTACTTTAACGAGATTTGCGGCCATGCCTATACTCATATACTATTTTATTAACGTCTTTCTCACTCTTAATTCCCATATCTTTCATCGCTTTTTCACCCGCTTTGAAAATCTGTTCCCATTCACTTTTGTCTTCCAAATATACCCTTAAAGCCTGGCGAATTAATTCACTTCGATTGCGATATTCTTTTTTGGCAACCTCATCCACTTTCTTAACTAAGTCTTTCGGTAAAGCAATATTTAGAGTCTGTGTCTGCATATACAATAATAATACAACATATGTATATAGGTGTCAATAACTATTTTTTTCTGTGCGGTACTCTACTTGACTAACACTCCAGAAAATGCCACTTGAATAAAGATTTAGCCTGTTAAATTAATCTAAACGACTAATTAAGGTAACGCAAAATGTAAGATTTCCAGCCTCACAAAATTTGTAAGAATCGTACATATTTTGTTATTAAAATTATATAAGTCTTAAACTGTTTTTATTCGATAGAGTCTTAAAAAGATAAAAAGTAAAATTGTTGAGACCCACGCGACTGCGGAGCCGAAAAGGAATGGTGCTGAAGGATTTATTTTGTCCCACAAGATTCCTGCGATTAGACTTGCAGGAAGAGTTATAAGACCAAGTACCGTATTGTAAATTCCATAAGCAGTTCCGCGATTTTCTGTATCAATTAAATCCGCAACAAATGCCTTTGCAACTCCGGTTGTTGTTGCGTAATAGATTCCGTAGAATGCAAACAGCAGCCAAACGTGAATGCTTTTATTTGCCAAGGCAAATCCCAGATAAGAAAGCGCATACGCAAACCATCCCAAAATTATCACTTTCTCGCGTCCAATCTTATCGGATAAATTTCCCAATGGAACAGAAAAAGAAGCGTATATAAAATTAAAAAGTGCATAAACCAAGGGAATAGACAAAAGACCGACTCCTAAGTTTTGGGCGCGCAATATAAGAAACGCATCTGAAGAATTACCTAAGGTGAAAATTGAAACAATCAGAAGAAACATGTAAAACTTAAACGGAAGTTTAAAAGAAAAACCTTTTTTATTGCCAGTTTTTTTGAAAGGAGCTTCTTTTACAAAAACAATTAGTATGAGTAGTGTGAGAATAAGCGGAATCGCCGCAATAAAAAAAATGTAGTTGTATTTCAAATTATTGTTTTTAAGCATTAATAAAAGAGCAAAAAGAAAAAGCGGTCCGACAACAGAACCAAATGAATCTAGCATTCTTGCAATTCCAAATCCTTTGCCGCGGTTTTTGGTTTGCGTTGAATCGGCAATAAAAGCATCTTTGGGCGATTCCTTAACGCCTTTCCCTACACCATCTATAAATCGCAATACCGATACGGCTCCCAAGGTTGTAAAAACTGCAAGAAGAGGACGGGATACAAAAGATAAAAAATATCCCGCAAAAACTATGAACTTTCGTGATTTTAGTTTGTCGGATAAAATTCCTGCTATGAGTTTGAAAATACTTGCGCCGCTTGTAACAAGTCCTTCTGTTAGACCTATAAATGATTTATCAAAATTTAAGACGTTTGCAAGATAAAGAGGAAGAATCGGAACCATTATGTCCTGGCTTATTCCGCCGAAAAAACTTAAAAGACCAATAAAAAAGACATTATTAAAGAAACTTTTCTTTTTCACAATGAATTTATATTATAGAGTATGGAATTTAAAAATGCGCAGAAAGTTATTGAGTCGGTGCTTGATCGGGATTAACTGTGGCAAAACTTGTTGCGATAAAATATGGTTTTTCACCTTTTTGTAGTGGTTCGCCTTTTGGATTGACTGGATTTCCTTGTTGATCAGAGGGAACAAACCATTCACCGATAGTATACTTTTGTCCTTTATAGCTGACTTCAAATCTTGCTGCCTCTGCTTGTGTTTCATACGCGCCACCAGCAACCCGGATCGCATATTGTGTTTTTATTTCCTCGGGTGAGATATATTTACCCCCTTCTATATCAGCTTCTGGCTTGCGGTGGACAATGATTCTATCCTTATTCCAATACTTACTTGTTGGATCAGCGTGAGGTGTGTATGTTACCTTGACAACTTGAGGAGTGTCGCTTATTACAAGCGTTCCATTCTCTTGGCGTCTAAGAAACTTTCCGTCAACTCCACTTCCAGGCTCTTTAAGATACTCAAACAATTTAGGAATGTCTAGTCCACCAGTAGCAACAAGCACGGCGGCAGCTCCAGTAGCAGCACCCCCTAGGAAGGCTCTTCGACTTAGTCTTCTAGCTCCTCTTCTTTGAAATTCTCCTCCTAATTCTGTCATAATGTAATTTTAGCACTTTTAGATACAAATAGTCAATGTAATATTACAAGGTCATATGGCGGATTTTCTTCGTTTGAGAATCCGTAGATGTCAACACTGTCTTCTAAATCTTGTAAGATCTTTATGTACCTATAGAAGATTGCGTTGGTCCAGCCAAATCCGGATTGAATTTTGTAATGCGCTTCCCTTTCGGGCTTATCTCCTAATTTTGCGTCTATTCTTTCAAAAAAAGTTCCGTATTTTCTAAAAAGTTTTGCATGAACATTTACAGATTTTTCCATTATTCTTCGGGCCGTGTCTAAGAATCCGTACCTTAAAAGCCCGGTGATAGTCAAATATTCAAGAGGTGGCCAAATGTTTGGGTAGTCCCATTGTTTTGGCTTTATAACGTCTTTTATAACAGGTCTAAATCTTACAGGAACCTTAGAAAGGTTAATCCTGGGAGTAAAAGACTCTTTAGCTGTAATTACAAGACCATATTCTGTCTCGAATAAGAAAAGTTTCTCAAGCATTTGTTTTGCCTGTTTTAAATCTGCAATTCCTGCCCACAACGGAACAAATCCCGCAAGCGAATAAAAAGGACTTTGTTTTTTGTTTACGTAGTCATAATCAAAAAAGAATCCCTTCTCTTGGTTCCAAAAAAGTTTATTCATGATCTTCTTTCTTTTTTGTGCTTTATCGATCCAAAAATTCACTTCCTTTGCTTTGCCCGTAAGTGATGCGACAAGTTCAAAATCTTTCTCGTATTTATAAAGATAAGAATTTAAATCTACAGGCAAAAATTCGTTGCATCTGTTGTAAAATCTTGAGGTAAAGTCCCAGCCTGATTCAAGCTCGGATGAATGGGCATAACCCATATCTCTATCCCCGTATCTATTTAAATTGTACTTTTCTACCAAGTGATTATAATCTGTGGAATTATTCCAAACCCTATCGTATTCCTTTCTTGCAATATTCATTTTTTCGCAAAGCCACTTAACGTGTCCAAAGGTCGAAGTGGGTTTTAATATAAAATTCCCAATTATCTTAAGCGGAGAAAGCGAGCCGTTTCCATTATTGAAAGTTTTATAAGCATCAAGAATCATTGTTGTTAAAAACGGCGGTTGGGATCTTCCCATAGATGCATGAGAATTAAAATTTGGAATAATTCCGAACTTTTGGAATAAGTATTCAAAATTTTCTATCATGTCTTTCATAATCCATTCCCTTTCTGTTCCCATTAGTCCTCTGAACATAAAAAAAGTATCCCAATAAAAAATATAGGAAAACTTTTTGTCGTTGGGCGTTACAAAATGGTATGGAATATTTAAGAAGTTGTTATGAATTTTTTCTTTTGCGGGTTTATGAATAATCTTGTCCCAATAGGAATCTATATAATCCAGGCAGTCTTTAAATTCGTTTTCGTAGTTTCTTTTGGGTTTTATTGATTGAGTCTTGTAGGAATTGACAGGAATAAGTCCCAAAGATTTTTGCATGACATACTAAGTATTAGTTTTTTATAGCTTTATTGTCAAGTTTTATATCCAATCCTAATGTAGACACTCTCCTTATAAGGGGTTGTGCCTCTCAGATTGCAAGGGTAAAATTTACCTTCCTTCAGAAGGTCGTTATTTTACCTTATCAGGAGTCAATACTTTTAGCTTAAAACTTGCTTCAATCTCTTTTTTATGCTGTAAAAGATGTTTTCTGTCAAAGCTTACTAAATAATCTGCTTTAGAAAAAATAGCTCCTGCAACAATAGGTGCGTCTTTACCTTCAATAATTTTAGTTGCTTTGAGAATTTGCCTTTTAGTAGGCTTTACCAATGTGAAAGCTAAAGACTTATAAAATGTATAGAAATAACTTAGTCCATGCGGTGCTTTTAGTTTCAGATTACGCTCGGTCTCTTCTACTACATCAGGGGAGATGTATAATTCTATCTATTGGGTGAATCCTTGATTGATAAGATCTCTGCAGCACCGGTTGGAGAGATTGCGGCAGCTATTAAAACACTACTATCAATAAATACCTTTTTCTTTTTACTTTGCTTTGGAGTCAGGATTGATGCCATATTTTTCTTTTACCATTTGACCTCTAATTTCTCTACCAGACTCTATAAGCTCCTCCAAAGAGAGTCCTTTTCCCTTTAAAGCTTCACCCAGTTTATCAAGAGCTTTATTGGCTACTACTTGTTGTGGAGTAATCAAAATTCCCTCATTCGTTTCTACAACAGAGACGAGATCACCTTTTTTAAGACCGAGTTTTTCTCGAATTTCAGTAGGCAGGGTGACTTGACCCTTTTCCTGTACACGCACTAATTTTCGATCTAATCCTTGAGTTTGTAGGAAAGTCATACTTTCTGAATTTTACAATATATCTAGTCTACTTGTCAAGAGATTTTAGGGGTTTTATGTCTGAAGAAATCTGTATTTGCATGTCGCAGAATACAAATTATGCTGCGCAAGCATCGCATAATTTAAGTCCATTGTGCAGATGAATATGTCGCATAATGGACTTTATTCATCAGAACTTGTATACTTTTTATATTATGAAAGAACTGCCAGGGCTGATAGACGAATTTTTAGAATATCTTGAGGTTGAAAGGAATTGTTCAAAGCTCACGATTAGAGATTACAGGCATTATCTTGAAGTATTCAACAGCTGGATTATGACTTCCCTACCAAACAAGCTTTTAAAAGATCTTACTATTGCGGATGTTAGAAAATACAGAGTTTTTCTCTCAAACAGAGTCGATAAAAAAGGTTTAACCTTAAAGAGAATTACCCAGAATTATTATGTCATTGCTCTTCGTTCGTTTTTGCGCTTTCTCCTTAAAAATGATCACGAAACCCTAGAACCATCAAAAATCGATCTGCCAAAAGCAGAAAGCAGGAGTCTTAAATTTTTGGACAGAGACCAAATAGACAGACTCGTTATATCGATTGATACACAAAAGCCCGAAGGAAAAAGAGACAGGGCAATTTTGGAGCTTCTTTTCTCCACCGGTCTTCGTGTCTCAGAACTTGTATCTTTAAATAGGGATAAAATAAATTTAGAAAGGCGGGAGTTTGGGATAATCGGAAAAGGCGGACGGGCAAGAGTAGTTTTTATCTCGGATAGAGCTGCTGCGTCACTTTCGGAGCATCTTAAAGCTCGGGAAGATATTTACAATCCTCTATTTATCCGCTATTCAGGTAGAGAAATTCCGGAAGGCCAGGGGCAGAAAATGAGACTGACCGCCCGAAGTATTGAGAGAATTGTTAAAAAATATGTTAGGGCTGCCCGCTTGCCTGTTGATGCAACTCCACATGCGCTTCGTCATTCTTTCGCGACTGATTTGTTAACAAACGGGGCGGATATTCGCTCAGTTCAGGAAATGCTGGGGCATAAGAACATCTCAACAACTCAAATCTATACCCACGTTACAAATAAACAATTAAGAGATGTTCATGAAGCCTTCCACTCGGGGAATAAATAATTTATCGTGAGTTTGCCCAAGGATGGGGGCTCAGTCGAAGAGCTCACAAAGGCAGTGATGGATTATTTTAACCTCAATTAATTCTTGCAGGTTTTTACTAGATTTGAGAGGAGCATTGCGACGTTTACTGGCCCAACACCTCCCGGGGTCGGAGTGTAAAAAGAAGCTGTATCTTTAATATCATCTTCTTTGTAGTCGCTATGGAACTTTTCGTCTTCTCCTTTAAACATTCCGACTCCAACTAGAATTGCGCCTTTTTTAATATCTGATTTTTTTATTACGTTTTGTCTGCCTACAGCACATATTACAATGTCTGAGTTTTTCAGAATTTCATCTCTATTTTCTGTTTTACTCGTTATGACATTTGGAGCTATTCTCATTTTCTCAAAAGTTTTAATAATCGGTCTCCCTGCGGTTACTCCCCTTCCAACCACTGTTATATCCTTACTTTTAAGCCATTTTTCAAAATCTAAATCATTTTTCTTGTTTATATAAACTTCCCTCAGTATCTCTAGAACTGCTTCTCCAACAGGAGGAGAGAATTTAGATTGCGGATTAAATCCGTCAACATCTTTATTAGGATTTATAGAATTTGCGATCGAACTTTCATCAATATGTTCTGGAATAGGTCTTTGGATTATTATTCCATGAACATTTCTATCATTATTTAGTTTTCCTACTTTGCCAATAAGCTCTTCAATTTTAGTAGTTGGATTTAATTTTTCAACTGTTATTTTTGCGCCGATTTCTCCTCCTTTTAATTTTTTCTGGGAGACGTATGCGTTAGATGCAGAATCGGTCGTTAATGTAATAATATGAAGATGAGGAGTAATACCTTTTTCTTTAAGTTTTTCAACTTTTATTTTTAAATCAACAAAAATTTTTTGAGCAATAGCTTTCCCGTCTAGTCTCATCTTTTACAAATGTTTATTTTTTATAAATTGCATGACTGCCAATATCTATAAATATAGCAGCTTTCTTATTATAAAACCTAAAAAGTATTCTCGTTTTGTGGTTTATGGAGGCTGCCCAAAATCCCGAAAGCTTTCCGGACAACTTATGTGTTTTTAAACTTGGATCAAAACAGTTATTTCGGAAGGTTTTTTCAAATTTATTAAGTAGATTCTTTTCTTCTCTGGGAATTTTCCTGATCTTTCGTAGGAAATAGGATGAGTAAAAAATTTTCTTAATTGCCATTCCTTAGTCTTTTGCTATTTCTGCTAACTCCCGAGGTTTTAGTAGCTTTAATTTTCCATTTTTTAATTCTTCCTCACCTATCCTAACTGCCTCCAGTGCTTCATCTAATTCTATTTTTTCTACTTTTTTTTCCATTGCATCTAGCATTCTTACGTCTACAACTGCTACTTCAGGTTTATTGCCACGCATCACCACTATCGGTTTTTTTGTTCTCATCACGCGATTAAAAATCTTGCGATAATTTTTTTGAATTTCAGAAGCAGAAACTATATTGCTAATTGGTATATCCATGGATATAGAATACTATATAAAATTATATATGTCAATATTATATTATTTTCTCTTTTAATAAAAAATCTTTAACTAATTCGTAAAGTTTTTTGTGGCCCTCGTCGTTCATGTGAACGCCATCTGCCAGAAGATTTGAGTAGTCGCTTTTTATGAACCTTTTAAAAATTTCTATAAAATGTACGCCTTCATTTTTGGAAACAGATGTCATTACTTTATCAAATTCTTCCACGAACTGATTTTTGTAAGATCTTCCGGGGGACCATGGTATCGGATCCACTCTTTTATCAACAGGCATAGAGCCAATTGCAATTATTTTTTTAGAGTATTTTTTGGCTTTATCTATAAGAAGTTTGAAATTTTTACCGAATTGTTGGGGAGATACTTCCGTGGCATGGAGCTTCTCGTTAAAGATTGTATCGTTTGTTCCAACATGAAATATTACAATTATTTCATTACTATGCTCAAGCCTTGCTTTGGTTTCTGGTTCAAATCTTTTTAAAACATCTTCGGTCTTGTCTCCTGAGACTCCGAGATTATAAATCAAACCGTAGTTTTTATAATTGGAAGAAATGGTTTTTTCATCTAAAAATTTTCGAAGCCTTGTGACCCAACCGCCCTCTAAATCCCACGCGCCGTAAGTAATGCTTGTTCCAAAAACCAGAATGTCCTTGTCCATATTAGCCTATTCCTATAAAAGTTGCGGATGCAACGTGGTCGTTTGGATTTGAATATCTCATAAGAATAACTCCCTGAGTGTCCCGGGCAAGTCTTGGAATAGAGGAAATTTCAAGCTTTACGACCTGGCCTTTTTTGGATGTGATAATAATTTCTTCACAATTTGTAGGTATAACCTGAGCAAAACCAACTTTTCCGGTTTTTGATGTTACTTTTGCAACTTTAACTCCTTTTCCTCCTCTGCTTTGTCCTCTGAAGAGTTTGCATGCTGTTTTTTTGCCAAGACCGTTTTCCATAATTGTTAGAAGATCATCATGTCCTTCTTTATTTATTACATCCATCCCAATTACAATATCATCGCCGTCAAGCTTTATTCCTCGAACTCCCCTCGTTGCTCTTCCTGTTGGTCTTACTCCTTTTTCGGAAAATCTAATCGCCTTGCCGTTTTTGGTTGCCAAAATAATATCATTCTCTCCGCTTGACAACTCACTCCAGACAAGTTCATCGCCCTTTTCAAGTTTAATTGCCACAATTCCGTTTTTTCTGATATTTTCAAAATCCGATATCCTTGACTTATTAACAATTCCTTTTCGGGTTGTTAAAAAAATATATTCGCTTTTATCTTCTTTTCCGTAGCTTATGAATGATTCAACTCTTTCATCTTGCTCAATATTCAATAAATTTACGATTGCCGTGCCCTTGCTGGTTCGGGCAGACTCATTAATATCATAAGCTCTAAGCTGATACACCTTTCCTTTATTTGTAAAGTATAAAAGGTTATCGTGGGTTTGTGCGTATCGAATGTGGGCAATGCTATCCTCATCTTTTGTTGTCATTCCTTTAATTCCCTTGCCCCCCCTATGCTGGGTTTTGAAGGAAAGCATGCTTTGCCTTTTTATATAACCTGTTTCTGTGAGCGTTATAACAGTAGGCTCGTTTGTAATTAGATCCTCATCGGAAAACTCGCCAACTTTGCTCTTGAAGACTTTTGTGCGTCTTGGATCGGCGTACTTTTCTTTAAGTTTTACAAGTTCATCTTTTACAACTTTTAAAATTTTTTGAGGATTGCCCAGAAGAGCTTCCAAATACGTAATTGTTTCTTTAATCATTGCATATTCGTCCTCAATTTTTTGTCGCTCAAGTGCGGCAAGACGGCGAAGCTGCATATCCAAAATTGCGGTTGCCTGAATTTCGGTCAGCTTGAATTTCTTAATTAAGTTTTGTTTTGCATCTTCCTGATCTTTTGATTCCCTAATTGTTTTAATAACAGCGTCAATATTATCTACTGCAATTTTTAAGCCTTCTAAGATATGAAGCCTTGCCCGGGCCGCGCGAAGTTCAAACTCAGATCTCTTTTTTACAACCAAATATCTATGCTTTAAATATTCCTCGATTATTGTTTTTAAGTTTAAAGTTTGAGGCGTGCCGTCTACAAGTGCTACAACGTTAGCAGAAAAAATTGTCTGAAGACTCGTGTGCTTGAATAAATTATTTAATACTTTTCGGGGCGCAGCATCGCGTTTAAGCTCAATTACGATTCTCATCCCGTGTCTGTCCGACTCATCGCGAAGATCGGAGATTCCTTCGATTTTCTTGTCTTTTGCAAGTTCTGCAATTCGGGCCACCAAAAGTGCCTTATTTACCTGATAAGGAAGTTCAGTTATGATTATTGCCGATTTTCCCTGCCCGATATCTTCTATGTCTGCTTTGCCTCTTATCAAAATTCTTCCCCGCCCCGTTGTATAAACATTTTTTATTTCGTTTATGTCATAAATTGCGCCAGCAGTTGGGAAATCCGGACCTTTTATAAACTCTAAAAGGTCATCGATAGTTGTAGCCGATGTTAATACGGGTAGATCTTCTTTTTCTTTTTTTTCAAATTTTGTTTTGCCAATTGTGAAGATAATCGCATCGATTACCTCCGAAAGATTGTGAGGAGGAATTTTTGTTGCCATCCCGACTGCGATTCCCTCAGAACCCATAAGAAGAAGATTTGGAAGTTTTGCAGGTAACCATATCGGTTCCTGCAGGGTTGCGTCAAAATTTTCAATCGTATCGACAGTTTCTTTATCCAAATCAAAAAGCATCTCAGCGCTTATGGATGCCATTTTTGCTTCCGTATACCGCATTGCCGCCTGGGGATCTCCGTCCAACGAGTTATGAACGAAAATTCCCGATGCTAATGCAAAATTATGCCATGGTTCAACAGTTATATCGTATACATCCGCGTATTTTTTTAAGCGGCGTACTGCTACTACTTTATGGTTGAGCGTACGCGTTTGTTCCAAAAGTTCTGAGAAGTTTGAAAAATATTTTAGGGCGTTATTTAATTTAGGAGTTCCATTATTTATTCTTTCTTTTTCATACAACTCAGGTGTTAGTTGAGAATATTTATTAAATACATGGGATGAAAATTGTAATGTCTTGCTTTTAATTACGCGCTCTTTATAGGCTGGATCCTTCCACTTCTTCTTTAAAGCAATTTTTGCCTTATTTGTAAGTTGCTCCATCATGGCAGGATTTTGTAATAGTCGCTTTTTGTTTGATATCTTAACGCTAGATATTACTTTCCTTTTAAAAGTAGGATCTTGAAGTTGTTTAAGCATTCTATTTCGATGTAATTGCCGCATGTCTTCATTTTTCCACAAAGCTTTGGCCATGTTAGAAAAATGGTTTTCTGGAAATTTATTTCTATACTGGGGATCTTTCCAGAGTGATTTGCTTTGCTTGCTGATTCGTTTTCTCCAATCTGGGTTACGTGCTATCTCTTTAATTTTTTTAGACATGTATTCCCTATGCTTTGGATCAGCCCATATTCTTCTAGAAATGTCTTGCATATGCTTTTTCATTTTTAGCCGATACTCTTTATCTTGCCATCTTTTTTTCATTTCTTTAGATTTGAACTTGCTTACTGAAGTTCTAAATGATTCCATTTGCCATAGTTTTGTTATATTTTTGGTTGAAACTTTCGACATAAGTTCTCGATAGTCTTTATCCAACCATAAAGCTTTTATTCTTTGAGATTGTTTTTTTCTAAAATCTAAATTTATCCAAAACTTTTTGTTTCGTTTTGTGGCTCTTAATGATAAAGCTTCATGGTGAGTCTTTATATATTCTTTTCTTCCCTCATCTAGTTTTCTTACGTAATCAGGATCGTTTTTATGTCTCCAAGAGGCCATTTCAGAATGAGTTCTCCAATGGTCTTCCCACGCGAGTCTTTGAATATTGGTAGGATTATTATTGTATTTGTTGAAATCTTTATGGTGACGTATTCTTCCAGTATTTTTTTTGTATACCCCTTTTGCTAAATTCCACTCATCTGCTAAATGGTGTGCGAATACCCACTCCTTGCTAAGCGGTTGCAAAACCATCTCATAGCCCTTAAGATTGTTATCCGTATTTTCATATTGCTTAGTATAAAGAGGCATTAAAGAATCACCGTTTTTAAGATTCTGAGCTTCCCTATAAGCTCCATTTCTCAACATGAATCGATGATCCGGAGTACATTGAATTTTTTGACCATTATCTAACTCTACTCCTACTAGTTTTGCATTTTTTCTTGTCAAGCGGGGATCTTTAATTTGTGCAATAACTATTTTTTTATCTTTTGTGTTAAAACTAAACGTCCAATGTTTCTTGCCTGCAGATTGTTCGTTAATGATCTCTTGAAAACTCAAATCTCTTCCATCCGTAAGTTTAACTCTTGTATCTTTTGTAAAGCAGCCAAAATTTCCCTGACCGTCAATAAGCGGATAGCGCATGGAGAAGTCTTGCGCTAAGCGAACCAACGCATCATAAATTGGCATGTCACCGTGGGGATGGTATTTCCCCATTACTTCTCCAACAATCTTTGCACTCTTTGAATATTTTGCGCTGTGTGTCAATCCCATCTCGTGCATTGCATAAAGAATTCGCCGGTGAACAGGTTTTAATCCGTCGCGTACATCTGGAAGAGCACGGGAAACAATAACAGACATTGCGTAATCCAAGTACGCACTTTTCATCTCTTTGGTTATTTCGGTCTTGTTAACTTTACCTATGTCTGCCATAAAAATAAAAAATCAGCAATGAAACAATTTAAAAATGTAGCAATTGAAACTTATTTCATCGCCTTCTTGATTTCTTCGAGAGCTTCTTGTTTTCCTTCCCAGTCTTTTATTTTAACCCATTTTCCCGGTTCGGTTTTTTTGTAGTTTTCAAAAAAATATTTAATTTTTTCTTTTATGCCGTCGGGAATATCTGAAACATCATTATAGTCTTTGAATTTTTGATCAACCTTAGCAATGGGAACCGCAACAATTTTGTTATCGATTCCTGCTTCATCTTCCATCTCAAGCATTCCGATAGGCCGGCAAGGAATCACAACTCCAACAGTAGTAGGCTTACTTGATAAAACCAAAACGTCGGCCGGATCTCCGTCACCCGACATGGTATCTGGAATAAATCCATAATTGAATGGATATTCCATATCGGTATACAAAAATCTGTCGACGAAAATAAAACCTGAGTCTTTGTCAAGCTCATATTTAACCGAAACTCCCTGCGGAATTTCTATAAAAACATTTATCTCTTCCGGCGGATTCTTCCCAATTGATAATTTCTTAATATCCATAATATCTCCTAGACATCTAAAATTGCCTGTTTGGCGTTTTTTTGTATAAAGTGTTTTCTAGGCGGAACTTCATCTCCCATAAGCATTGTAAAGACCGCATCTGCTTCTTCGGCATCGTCAATCATAACCTGTTTTAAAATTCTATTTGCAGGATTCATTGTAGTTTCCCACAGCTGCACAGGATTCATTTCTCCCAAACCCTTGTATCTCTGGACAGAAACAGTATTCTTTGATCCGTTTCCTCTGATAACTTTAAGTAAATTATCTTTTTCTTCATCGGAATATGCATATTTTATTTCTTTTCCGGACTGCACCTTATATAAAGGAGGCTGTGCGATGTATAAAAATCCTTGTTTTATAACATCAGGAAGGTGTCTATAAAAAAATGTCAATATCAGTGTCTCGATATGCTCGCCATCTACATCTGCATCTGTCATTATAATTACGCGATGATATCTTAGTTTATCAAAATTTACACTTTCTCCAATTCCCATACCCAAAGCAATAATTAAATTTTTAAGCTCTTCGTGTTCAATAATTTTATCAAGCCTTGCTCTTTCGGTGTTTAATATTTTTCCTCCGATAGGAAGAATTGCCTGGAATTTTCTGTCTCTTCCCTGTTTTGCACTGTTATGGACAAATACTCCAGATGATAAGGCAAAGTTATTTGTATTCGGCACTTCAATATCATAGGCATCCATAAGCCGATTAACCTTACCTATGCTATTTATTTTATGGTTATAATTGATAACAGCTTGTACCACGTTTTCATTATTGTCATTGAAAAACCTCTTACGGATTGTGTCATAGGTATTGAATTGATAAGCCAAAATATGAGTAAAAAGCCATCTGTTTTCTTTTGTAGAATAAACCATCTCATAACCTTCGATTGTTATGCCTTTTCCCATGCGTGAATATTGTCTATAAAGCGGCATAAGAGAATCTGTTCTTTTTAAATTTTTAGCTTCTTTATAAGTTCTGTCTCTTAACATAAATTTGTGGTCAGGAGTACATATTACACATTCATTATTATCAAGAGTTATTTTAATAACCTGTGTTTTTCTTTTTGTAATTCTTGGATTTCTGATTTCCTCTATTCCAATATTTCCATCTGGCTTAATGGTGTAGCAGTAATTTTTCTTACATTCTCTGTCCTCCCTGCACAAATCTTTAAATGATAAATTTCTTCCATCTACTAACGCAACTTTTGTATTTTCCGAGAAGCATCCTCCTGCAGAATCTCCCTCTACTAGATAAAGTTCAGAGGCGGCCGGATCTTTTTCCTGACAGTCTGCGAGTTTTCCGGGAAGTGATGAACCTTCCAAGGCGCCCTTTCTCAGTATCGCTTCTTTAGCAGCCTTTGCCGCAAGTCTTGCCTTGGCGGCCAAGTAAACTTTTTCCAAAATTCTTCGAGCATCTCCGGGGTTTTCTTCAAAATAAGTGCTAAGGCCTTCCTTAACAATTGTTTGAACAAGAGGCTGAATTTCGGCATTTCCCAACTTTCCCTTGGTTTGCCCTTCAAACTGAATCTTGTCCTGGGGCATTTTTACAAAAAGAACTGCGGTTAATCCTTCTCTCGTATCGTCTCCCGTAATTGAGTCCTCATCGCTTTTGAAACTTCCGATCTTTTTTCCATAGTCGTTGATTGCACGAGTCAGTGCCATCCTAAAACCGGTTAAGTGAGTTCCGCCGTTTACCGTATTTATTACATTTACATAACTTTCTACATTTTCCGAGTAACCGTTGTTATACGCAAGCGCTACTTCAACTTCTACTTCTCCCTGCTGTTTTTCTATAAATATTGTCTTGTGTAGTGGATCCTTATTCTCATTCAATTTGGTAACAAGCGAAGTTATTCCACCTTCAAAATAATAGTGGACTTGCCTTGGCTCTTTCTCTCTCAAGTCAAAAAAATGAAAATAAAGACTGGGAACAAGATAAGCTCTTTCTCTTATTGCTTTTTTTACAATATCAAAATCAAATTCTATAGTTGAGAAAACTTGTTTATCCGCAAGAAAAGTTACGGTTGTTCCGGATTTTGCGTCATTTTTTAATGCGGAAACATCAAGCTTTGATTTATCTACTTTTTTAACTGCTGATTTTGGCGCTCCTCTTTGATATTCCTGCTGGTAAATTTTTCCATCTCTCTTTACCTCAACCCACATCCATTCCGACAGCGCATTTACAACAGAACTGCCTACTCCATGCAAACCGCCTGAGATTTTATATGCAGATCCGCCGAATTTTCCTCCTGCATGAAGCTTTGTCATAACGATTTCAAGCGCGGATTTTTTAA
>Ga0209515_10002774_pt1 | contig 26197 bp, 29 predicted proteins | sample Subgroupgradi54m_FD_187454 | JGI IMG/M metagenome (GOLD analysis project Ga0209515, IMG submission 187454) | Subsurface groundwater microbial communities from S. Glens Falls, New York, USA - GMW60B uncontaminated upgradient, 5.4 m (SPAdes)... ... | reverse complement strand
ACATGAACGACTACAACAACAGCAGACACCAATGGGAACTTAAAAAAATGACCCCTGTGGAATACAGGAATCATCTTTTAAGCACCGCCTAGCGGTTTTATTCCGAGTCTACTAAAAGGGTCTCAGAACAAATTGGGGGCTTTTAATTTATCTCTTGCTAAACTGCGGCATACTACGGGATTGCTTCAATTCAATCTGAACCATGTAGCTTCTTTGAAATATTCGGTTTTTAAGGTTATCTATATTATACCAGTTAAAAACCCCGGCTTAAAGATCGTCAATATCAAATTATGGAGTTTGTTTTACTAAAGGCAATTTTTCAATTATTTCGTGGACGATTCCAAACTCCTTAGCCTTTTCTTCGGAAAGAACAGTACTTTCTTCTAACGCTTTCTTTATTTCTTCAGTTGTTTTACCCGTTTCAATGGCAAGAATACTTGTATGTCTTTTCACGAGTTCTTTTAAAAGAATTAATGTTTCTTCATGTGCATGAAGATTTGCGGTTGGATTACCTATTGTAAAAGTACCTTCGTGCAGAAAAAATCTACACCCTTTTATAGCAATCCTTTTTTTTCCTCCGACAAAAACTATATTAGCCGCTGAATCAATTTGACTAAAACCTATCGTTTCGACATCAAAGGGCAATGATTTAAGATAATAATATATTCTAATTGCTGAATCAACATCTCCACCGATTGAGGATATAATAATTTTCAGGGTTTTAATATTCATTACGTAGATTTGGCCATTTATCCACGAAATAAACTGCTGCGCGGTATTAGCGTCAATTGCCCCAGTTATTGTATACCAAAGTTCTTGCATATTATTATTTTAAATCCAAAATTCATACCATCGCTTTGCTGCAATAGTTCTTAATTTATCAACGGCTGGGGTATTATACACAAACTCAATTTTTTCTGAGACATCATCTAAAAATGCCTGGGCTTTAAACTTGCCGGCTACTTGAATTACCTGCCTAAGAAAAACCGTTGGTTGCCCTGGCCACGCTTGGTTATTAGGTAATTGCGGAGGCGGTGGCGTCTGTTCTGGCCCTATTTGTTCAGCAGGTACTATTTGTGCGCTTGCAAGATCTGAAATTTTGTTTATTAAAATACCGATATAATTTGCCTGGGAATAAAACCTACTAATTATATCTATATCACTCTCGTTTAAATTATTCACAAATAAATTAATATTCTTATGCCAGCTATTAGAAGGTAAAATCGTTGACGATAGAGGGTACGACTTTGAATCTCTGTAGTTTCTGATCTGTTGTTCAGCGTATCTAATTTCTTGGACTATGAGATTTGCAGAATCACTTTTATAATCTCTTTTTTGTTTTAAATATAGAAAGATGGCAAAGCCACCAACAACGAGCGTAACAAGACCAATATTTTCCGTTAACCATTTGAGTGGGTGTAAATCTGCCATACATCAATAATAATACTTATTTAAGTACCTAAATTATGCTCTTTTATGGATAAAAAATCAATGCTTACTTATAGGCTTACAATTATACCCGCCGGTCCCAGCCGATCAAGGGAAAACTAATTATTTGCCATAGGCCATAAATCGTTTTTAATCCCTTGACTGCTTAAGTCTGCGCCGGGTGATTCTTGCCCGTTATAATTAAGCAAAGAAAGGATTTAGTATGAAGACTAAGAAAATCTTGGTTAAGCAAAGTGGCTTAACTACAGAAATGAAGTCTAACATTATGAAGGCTTCGCTTCAAAAGTCAATCAACGAGTTTATGCTTCAACGCTCGCTCGTTGCTGACCAGCCAGAGCAGTTTAATGCTCTTGGCAAAAAGATTTCTGCTTACATTGCTGTAAAGCAGACAGTCTAAGAGAAATATCAAGACAAAAACAAAAAGGGCAAGCCAGTAATGACTTGCCCTAAGTGTTATTCAGTTTTTGGTCCTTCGGTCTTTTCTGCTTTAGCTCTGTCTCTTGCGTTCTTAGCTTCCCAAATGGCTTTCCACCTCTCTCTTGCGTCCGGATGTTCCGGAGAAGAATTGGATAAATTTACTCCCATTTTTGAATCTCGCGTAAAACCCAGTCGTTGTAGTTCTTGCTCGTCTCCATCTTCAATTGGTCTAGCAAATTTTCTGCCACCTGAATCTACGGCATTTATAATCCCATTATTGGTATTATATGTTTGTCTATAATCGCCAAGAGTGGGTTTTTTATAGTGATCAAAATCAACTTCTTTATATCCCTCAAATATTTGCTCCCAGCCTTCTTTAAATAAAGCCTCCTCACCCTTTAACCGGTCGGTTTCTCTGGATTCTGAAGTCCCAGCTTCAGTAGCCTTGGTTTGATTCTCGGGAAACCTAAAATTAGCCTTTTCCTGGCTATTCCCTGTTTCTGCTTCAATGTTCGGCATATTGTTCGTTTCCTTGTATTATTAATAAAATCAACAAATTGATAACATCATTATAAACGTTAATTCAAAGCTTTTCAACAAGAAAAATTCCTATCTACTCTATCATTTTAATAATTCCGCTATTAGCATCTACTTCAACCAAATCGCCATCCTTTAAAACTTTAGTAGCAATCTTAGTACCTACTATACATGGGATATTAAATTCTCGAGCGATAACTGCGGCATGAGAAGTGATACCTCCTTCATTCGTGATAATAGCAGAAGCTTTGCGGACAATTGGAACCATATTAGGTTGGGTCATCCAAGTAACCAGAATTTCCCCAGACTTAAATTTATCCAAATCCTTTAAGACAGTATCAATGTCAATACTTTGTACTATCCGAACTTTGCCCTTAGCTTTCCCTGGATTGGCAGAAGCTCCAGAAAAACTTTTAACTTTGCTGGTGCCAGATTCTGAAATTAAGTTTTTAAAATAATGGTTTATTCTATTTGGTTCTTCTATTAATTCAAGGACAGAGTGATTATTCCATAAGACAAAACCCTTGATTCGTTGCTGGATAATTTTTTTGGGTAACCCCTCATTCGTTAAGAGGGCTTTTTTATAATCTTGAAATCTATAACTAGCCATCATTTGATCTAGAGGTGTTCCTAGTCTTTTGGCAATTTCCTGGAATAAAGCCAAAAAACGGAATTCTCCACCGCCCCAGCAATTCTTTAGTTGCAACCGTTCATTGGCATTTTCCTGAAACCACAAGGAAAGTTCCTTTATTTCTGGGTTCTTTAATCCTTTAAAAATAACTTCTTGGCGTTTTTTTAATTTTTTTATTTCGTAGAATTTACGCTTGGGATCAAATGGCTCATGTAGTCTCTTTTTTAAAAACTCAAGATTGGAATTGATATTATAACTATTAAAAAATAGCCAAGCGTGCTTGAAAGCATGCTCCATAAGCATACTTTTATTTAGGTTTTTTCTTTGACCAAGCTTATACAATTCATACTCTTCCTCAAAAATTATGTCCGGCGTGGTTGAGGTGATCAAAACAGACATCAAGTATTCTGCGTTCTTTACAGAAAGAAGTTTAGTCAGTTTATTAACTAGAGCGTGAGATCCTTCAGCCGCGGTAATGCCAAAGTACCAAGGGATAGGTCTTATAACCTCTATATAACCTTGTAGCTGTTCGAATAATTGTTGATTAGTCAGTTTTGATAAATGAATTTTTCTAAATTTATTAAAAAAATTAAAATAATTTCTTCTAATTTTTTGCGATTTGTGAAAAATATCCCGCCTGCGTTTTTTATCCAACAAAACTTCAGAAAGCTTCTGCCATTCTTTTATCATCGCTTTTGATATAAAGGTTTCAAGATACTTATTTTTAGAAAGCATGAGCAAATCAGTGGCCTTTGCTGTACCTAAAGCATAAGCTCCACAGCCGGCAGCCCAATTTTCAGTGGAAATCATTGAGTGGCGCTCTCCCCATTGAAATTCGTACCGATTTTTGATATTTTTCATTTTTTTATTGTCTTTCCTCTAAATTCGGTGGAGATCGTATCTTGCCCTGATTCCGTCTTTTCAACAACAAATCTTATCGCCTCACAGTTTCCAATTCCCTCTTCTTTCAGTTCATTTTGCAGAAAGTAAACCAGGTAGTCTTCATGCCCAAAACCTAATATTTTAAGATTGGGATGTCCGCTAGCTTTGGCTTTTTGGTCTGCCCATCTTAATAACTTCAAAATTCGATTAAATTTCGTTTCATATAATTGTTTGGCTGTTTCAATCCCAGGAAGTATACTACTGACCTCGGCGGAATGAGCGGCAAAATTTGAGCCCCAAGTCCCCCGGTTGTCAGCGTCAATCATTTTCCGAGCTTCTTGCCATTTCGCTCTCATTTCTTCGGAAACAGCTTCCCAGTTTACTTCGGGTATACTACCACTAAAGACCAAGAAGCGAAGCATGTTGTCAGTATCCAAAGATAAAACGTCCACAACTCTGATTTCTCCCTCTCCTACTTTTTCAGCCAATTCACTCCGAGTATGTTCGGGCTTAATAATAGCAAAGCTTTTCGCCTTTGCTTTTTGTCTATAAATGTTTGCTGTTTCTATGGCTCTAGCTTCGTTACTTGAAACAAAAAATAATTCATCCGTCTTAGGATCTAAGCGTTGAAAAAATTCTTCAGAGCTTTTTTCTGCTAATTCCTTTCCGGCTTCAGTTAAGTCCTCTTGGTCTTGATGAGTATGGTCAAAAGGGGCTTCTGGATTATCTCCCCTAAGAATTTTGCCGTATTCGTTATACCCAGGCTTGCTATGGCGATGTAAAAATGTTTCGGACATTTGATTTGCTGAATTATTTTAATATTGTGCCGCACTACAAAGTTGTAATTGGTCTTGATTGAGTTATATAAAATTTACCACCAGCATAAGCCCATTCTATATCTTGGGGGTGCTTATAGTGCTTTTCAATATTTTTGGCAATTTTAGCAAACTCGACTATTTGGCTTCCATTTAATTTTTGTTTACCTCCAGCTTTAAAGGATAGTTTTTTGCGCAAATTTTTATTTCCTGATTTTACAATAGCCATAGTTTGCTCGGAAACATTAATGTCCAAAATTGAAAAATCATTTTTATGCACCACATACATATCGGGTGTTATTGAACCTGATACTATGGCTTCTCCTAGTCCAAATCCTGCCTCAATTACAATTTGATTATAATCTTTGGTTACCGGATGAACCGTAAAACAAATACCGGAAACTTCAGACTGTACCATTTGTTGAACTACAACTGCCACCGAAACAGATTTTTTATGTAATTTTTTCTCAAATCGATAAAAAATTGCTCGTGGTGTAAATAAAGAAGCCCAGCACTCTTTAACCATTTTCACCACATCCTTTTCTTTAACATTCAAATAAGTTTCGAGTTCTCCTGCCCAAGAAGCGGTTTTAGAATCTTCGGCCGTGGCAGATGATCTTACGGCAACAAACTTAGTTTTGAGATTTTTGAAATGCTTCAAAATATCTTGTTGCAAATCTTTCGGCATTTCTGCTTCCAAGATTAGTTCACGAATTTCAACGGAGGCTCTGTCTACCGAATTTATATCCTTATGATTTACTTTCTTCAAAATCGCCTCAATTTCAGAATCCAAATCAGTTTCTTCGACAAAACGATCAAAGGCAGATGCAAGCACTACAAAGCCAGGAGGCACAGGAATACCAACTTTGGTCATCTCACCAAGTGAAGCACCCTTGCCCCCTGCTTCAGATACACTATGTTTATCTAGCTTCTTAAAGACCTTTATATACATTGGAATCAAGGTTTATTTGCCTATATTATAACATTTTTTTAGGCTCGACATATTTTCTAAAACCCCATATACTTAAATCAAACATCAGCCGAACACCGACCGTATGGCGGGTCTCTCGCAAGAGATAGGCTGTTCCACCTAACCATGGTGGTTTTTTAATTTAGATCTTTCTATATCGCGAGCTTCGAGCTTGTCCAATTCTTTCAAGCAATTTTAACTTAACCAAACGGGATAATCCCTGTTTGACAGTGGCTTGTCCTATTTCACCTTTAAGTAAGACTACTACATCCGATACGCTTAAATTTTTGTCCTTTTCAAAAAGGTTGAAAATTTGTAATTGCTTTTCAGAGAGTATTTTTTCTGGTTGGTCGTTTTCCATTATCTTTCTAGCTCGCTCTACCTGTTCCAATAATGCGCCGAGTAGATAATTTACCCACGGGGTAATATCCTCGTGTTCGGTCTTGTGGTGCTTTTGCGTTGCTCGTAGTGCAAGATAATAATCGGCTTTTGTTTCTTCGATGACCTCATCTAAAGATACATAAGGAACATAGCTATATCCTGTTTTGAGAAGCAGAAGATTAGTCAGGGCGCGGCTCATTCGGCCATTGCCATCTTTGAAAGGGTGGATTGCCAAAAATTCAAAGATAAAATTGGCTATGGCTAAAATTGGATGAACTTCGCTTGTATCTAATTGCTCATTTGTCCACGCCAAAGCCTGCTCCATTTCTGGTTTAACTAAGTATGGAGAAGTTGGAGCGAATAATATAACAGTTTCGCCTTTTTGATTAGTCATGACTACTGTGTTGTCTGCACTTTTATACTTGCCTCTATGAGTTTGATCCTTTTCAGAAAAATTGAGCAAGATACTATGAAACTGCCAAATCCAATTTTCTGAAAGTTTGAGGGTTTTATAATTATCAAAAATTCTGCCGATCAAGTCAGCATAGCCGGCAACTTCTTGCTCGTCCCGACTTTTAGGAGCTCTGGCTTTCAGGCCACGCAAAAATCTGGCGATTTCCTCGTCAGTCATTTTTGCGCCCTCAATACGGGTGCTGGCTCCGGTAGAGGTAATAATTACCCAAGCCTTAAGACGCCCTAAAATTTGAGGGCTTAGTCTTAGGCTTCCCTGCCAAAGTCCTTTGAACTCATCAATCTTACCTATTTTGGCCAGTATGTCTTGATTGAGCTTTATTCTGTTACTGAAGCGGTTATTTAGGGTCATAAATCGGATATATCTTAACTACCTCTAATAGTATACGAAAGTATCCGATAAATCAAGCCCAATTAAAAACCCCAGCTTTCACTGGGGTTTTTGGGTTAGCGTTTGCTGAACTGTGGGGCGCGGCGGGCTCTTTTCAGTCCGGGCTTCTTGCGTTCTTTGACTCTCGGGTCGCGAGTTAAGAATCCGAGTTTCTTGAGTGTCCGGCGGGATTCGGGATTAAAGATAATCAAGGCTCGCGACAGAGCGTGACGCAGAGCTTCAGCTTGCGCATGAATGCCCCCGCCGTGGATCTTGGCTTTGACATTGAACTGCTTTTCTAAACCCAAAGATAAGAAGGGCTGAGCCGCGACTTGTTGTAAATCCGGTGTCTGAAAATATGCTTCAAATTTCAATTGATTAATCGTCATAGTGCCATCACCTTGTGAGAGCAAGATTTGAGCCACGGCAGTTTTTCTACGCCCCACGGCATAGAAATTCTTGCTACCTGCCCGCAACGCCTTCGCTTGCGAGGCGGGCGGGTGAGCAACTTTAGCTACTGGTTTCGTCTCAGCAACAGCCAACTCGGGTTGAACCGATTTAACCACATGCTCTTTTTTTACCACGTGCGGTTTTTTGACCACTGGGGACTTCTTGACTACTGCTTTTTTAGGAGTGATCATAAAATTACTTTATATGCTTAGTTGTTTGAAATTCGTGGGTCTCACCTTTGACTACTTTTAGTCGGCGCAAAATATGTTTGCGTAATCGATTGGCGTCAATCATGTGATACACGGCGTCACGAATAACTTTTTCCGGCTCTTTGACCATGCGGTCAGACAATTTCTTTGTGTACAAACCGCCGGGATAGCCTGAAAATCGATGATAAACTTTTTGCTGCAATTTGCGGCCGGAAAATTTCACCTTTTCCGCATTTTTGATCACCACAAAGTCACCCACATCCATGTGTGGGGTAAAAGTTGCTTTATGCTTACCACGCAAAACCGTGGCGACTTTGGAAGCCAAGCGCCCCAAGTTAAACTGGCTGGCGTCAACTTCGTACCAGGAGCGTTTAATTTCGGATGTTTTTGGGATAAATGTCTTCATCAAATCTAAAATTTATAATTTATACTTATTCAACGAGTTCTAACTGAACCTTGGGCATGCCGTCTTTAAATTTACCGATCCGGATAATTCGGGTGTAGCCACCGACTCGAGTTTTGTACCGAGCACCCAAAACTTCAATGACTTTCCGCGCGGCATTGTTGGGCAAGGCCGCAAAAATCTGCCGCTTGTTATGCAAATCTTCCTTTTTACTTTTCGTAATCAATCGCTCCACGAGGACACGCGCAATTTTGGCCCGCGCTTCTGTCGTCTGAATCTTTTCATACACAATCGCCGACGCAGCCAAAGACCGAACTAGTTTTCTGGCGTGATCTCTGCCATTGCCGATTTTCTTTTTCTTAAGATGCCGCATGAATTATTTGCCGATGTAAACTGAGATTAACTTCTCAATTTCGATCACTGATTTTTCACCCAGGCCTTCCACTTGCATCAACTGCTCGTGGTTTAACCCGGCCAAATCCGAGATCTTATTAATGTTATTTTTAACCAAAGCGTTATAGGAGCGATTGGACAAACCCAAGGACTTCAAATCATCTTCCTCCGGCGTTTTAAGGCCTTCGTCCATAGCCACATCCATCACCGGCTCGGCCAGTGCTGGCTGTTCCAGATTAGTTTTGGTAAACAGAGCAAAGTGGTCCATCAAAATCTGCGCGGCCTGGTCAATAGCATCGCGGCCGGCAATCGTGCCATCGGTTTCAATGGTCAAAATCAATTCGTCATAGTTGGTGATTTGCCCAACCCGGACATTGTTAATGTCGTAATTAACCACGCGAATTGGGGTGTAAATCGCATCCACCGCAATCATGCCAATCTCCAGTTTCTCATGTTCCCGCTGTTCCACCGGTACGTAGCCGCGGCCAGCTTGGACGATAATTTCCATATCCAATTCGGCGGATTTATTATCCAGCGTGGCAATGTGTAAATCAGTATTAATCACTTCAGCGTCGGCATTTTTCTTGAAATCAGCGCCCGTCACTACTTTCTCGCCTTTGACCTTCAATTCCATGCGGACTGGTTGTTCCGTGTGAACTTTCAAACGAAGTTGTTTGAGGTTGAGGATAATTTCGATGACATCTTCTTTGATATTGGGTACAGTGGAAAATTCATGATCCACGCCCTTGATCTTGACCGCGGTCACCGCTGCTCCTGGCAAAGAAGACAACAAAATTCGGCGCAAACTATTGCCCAAGGTCACGCCAAAGCCAGGGTAAAGAGGTTCCATGATTACTTTGTATTTATTGTTTCCTAATTCTTCGAAGGAAACCTTGTTTGGCAGCGCAATATTTTGCATATTTTTAGGTTATAGGTTATAGGTTTTAGGTTGTAGTCTATAAACTATAACCTATCATCTATAACCTGTTAATTATCTTGAGTAATATTCAACGATCAATTGGGTGTTCAAGCTGTTGTCCAGTTGTTCACGGGTAGGTTTAGACAAAACTTTACCGGAAAATGTCTTGGGATCCAAGGACAGCCACTCCACAGTATTGGTATTGGCCAAAACCGGAGTCAAATTTTTTATATACACGGAATTTTTCTTCGGCTCTCGAACTTTAATCTCATCGCCAACCTTAACTTGGTAAGATGGGATATTCACCTTTTTGCCATTGATATCAAAAAATCCATGCGACACAATCTGCCTCGCTTGCGGCCGGGTTTGGGCAAACCCCAAACGAAACACCACATTATCCAATCTTAATTCCAACATTTGGAGCAAGGTGTCCCCAGTCACGCCAACTTTTTTGCTGGCCGTCTCATAATACTTCCGGAATTGGCGTTCCATCAAGCCATAAATAATTTTGGCCTTTTGCTTTTCGCGCAATTGCATACCATATTCCGAAACGCGCTGCGGGTTCTGGCCGTGCTGGCCGGGACGGTAATTCCGCTTGGCCAAATACTTCTCGGCTTTTTTGGTAAATGCTTGGCCGAATTTGCGTGATAATTTAACTTTTGGTCCTGTATATCGTGCCATAAAATTTAGACTCTGCGGGCTTTCTTTGGTCGCACTCCGCCATGCGGGATGGGAGTTTGGTCTTGAATGGATAAAATGCTAAAGCCACTGCCTTGCAAGGCTCTGACTGCTGATTCACGACCCGTGCCAATGCCTTTGACAAACACATCGACTTCATTGAGACCACTGTCTTTAAGCCGATTGATGGCATCTTCCATGGTTTTCTGAGCCGCGTACGGGGTGGATTTCTTGCTACCCTTAAAGCCAGTTCGGCCAGCGCTACCCCAGCCAACAACATTGCCACTGGTGTCAGTCACGGTGATAATTGTGTTGTTATAAGTGGACTGGACATAAATCCGGCCGCGAGAGAGCTTAATCTTGGACTTCTTTTTTTTGCCTGAAGTAGCAGTCGCGGTTGCTGGACCGGTCTTGGTTGCCTCGCCTTGAATTGTGGTAGCTTTCTGTTGTCCCATGTTATGTCTTTTCCGATGAGCTCTTCCGTCCCGAGCCGGCGGTCTTACGAGTGTTGCCACGGCGGGTGCGAGAGTTGGTCTTGGTGCGCTGACCGCGAACCGGCAAGCCGCGAATGTGTCGCAAACCTTGGTACGAACCAATCTCTTTCTTTAATTTAATATTGCCCGTAACTTGCTGGCGCAAGGCCCCTTCCACCATGTAATTCTTTTCAATAAATTCCCGAATCTTGGCTACTTCGGCTTCAGTCAATTCATTGGTGCGCTTACCCGGATCAATTTTAGCCGCCAACAAAATCCGCTGGGAGGCCGGCCAGCCAATACCAAAAATATAAGGCAGAGCCGCTTCAATTCTTTTTTGTTGTGGGAGTGTCACTCCCGCGATACGAACTAGAGCCATAGTTATCCTTGTCTTTGCTTATGTTTAGGGTTTTCACAAATCACAAAAATCACCCCGCGTCTGCGGACAATCTTGCATTTCTTACACATAGGTTTGACTGATGCTCGTACTTTCATATTTATCTTAATCGTCTTATTACTCGCCCTCTCGTGAGGTCATACGGCGTCACTTCCACAATTACTTTGTCACCCTGGAGGACTCGAATTTTATTTACCCGCAATTTGCCCGCGATATGGGCCAAAATCATCTGCCCGGACTCAATCTGCACACGAAAAACAGCGTTAGGCAAGGCTTCAATAACCTTCCCCTCCAGCTCAATCGTATTCTTTTGTTGGGGGTGCGACCCTGAGTCTTGAATAGCAGTAATGAGAGTATAGCTAATTGCCTAAAGATAATAGCAAATTAACGAATTTGTGTCAAATGGCTAACATTGGCCAAAAATTACTCATTTTACTATTTTGGACATTCGGCATATAATAACAAACCAATCAGAAAAGAGGAAAAAACTGAGAAAAGGAGTTCATGATGGAAATTCAAGAACGGCAAGTCGGGGACGTCACGATTCTGGATCTCAAGGGCAAGATGACGCTCGGCGAAGGCGATGAGATGCTCAAAAGCAGGATCGATGCCTTGATGGCACAAGGCCAGCTGAAGCTTCTGATCAATCAGGAAGAACAACCCTACATCGACTCGGCTGGTCTGGGCGAAATCGTTCGCTCTTACTCAAATCTCATTCGACGAGGCGGAGTTCTCAAACTGTTGAACGTCAACGGTTCTGTCAGGAGCCTTTTGGAAATCACCAAGTTACTCGACAGCTTCGAAGTCTTTACGGACGAAGCGGAGGCCTTGCGAAGCTTTGCGCCTTGATTCCAACGGTCAACCGTTCTAATCGTTCAGTTCCCAGCACTTAGAACCGGCACGACCGTGACTTTCACAAGTCCGGTCGTTTTCTTTTTGCTTATATGCAGTTAAAATATTGTCCATCCCAGCAAAAGCTGGGATCCACTACAATAATTAACCATTCTGGTTTAATTAATGAAGTGGACCCCGGATCAAGTCCGGGGTGGTCATTGCGCTTGACTGCTTAACTCAGTCTTAATATATACTTTCCCATTCAACCTCGGGGCTTTATGCACGAACCAGGACGGCCAGAATTTCACCGTGACATTATCAATCTCCGGTTTGCTCAACAAAATCTCTTTGATCTCGGATTCATTTTTGCCGGCTAAAATTTTGGGTAAATTAGTCTCATCAACCTTGAAGGCGGCAGTGGTGCCAAAGTGCACAGCCAAAACGCCGTGGCTATTGGCCAGATCAATGGACTTAAACTGGGCCGTGTATTGTTTCTTGGCATCATCCAATAAATATTTATCCTTAGATAAAACTTGATTAATTTTTGACAACGCCACACTGGTGACGTCACTGTCCTTAAACGACAAGCCCGCAATTTTGGCAATCACCGTCATGTTAAAGTTATCGACGGCATCACCCACATTTTTGTTGGCAGTCTTGGCTAATATCTGTTTGGTGATTCCAGAATCCAGAAGTTTCGTGGCGACCCCGGTTTCAGTGCTTAAGTCTGACTCGGCTTGTTTGACAATGTCAGCTGACAAACTTTCCACAGCTTTGTCCAAATCATCCTGGGACAACATAGGGCTACTCGTAGCCGCGCCGCCGCCTAGGCCCACCGGATTCATAGCATAAACTTGAAAATTTCCAAGCGCCGGGTTTACAATTTGAAACTTGGTGTTTGGTTGCAGATTGTATGATTCGCCAGGTTGCTCAGCCACCACAGAAACTCCCGGAGTCAAAGTTGCAAGATCCGGATTTTCTGGAGTTCCGCCAGTGGCTCGAATGCCTGCCACATCTTTGGTAAATAAATATTTTTTTCCATTCGCAATCAGAGTTGTAGTTTTGGCATTAAGCTTCAGGGTGTGCTTGCTGAAATTATAAAGTGTAACAGTTCCCGAAGCCTTAGTGCCGGTGAGCTTGACTCCCGTGACCGAAAAATTCTTGGTTTGGGAAATTTCCTTACTGACGGCCACGCCGGGAATCTGGAGATTATCCGAGTCAACAGTCGTGGTATTTTTATCAACTGTAATTTCCAAATCACGCGTCACTGGTTCGGAGCGAGCAAACACAGTGATAGTCGCTTTGGGCAAAAATATAGCCAGACCGAGAACGACTAAGACCAAAACCACCAGGCCCAAAATAAACAGCTTGGTAAAATTGCTCGTCCTTTTGCTCACGGATGAAATGGCGGCAGATGAAATGGCAGCAACCGGGCTTAATGTTTGCGTCACCACCCGGCTCAAGATTTTTTTGTGGCTCAAAATGTCTGAAAACCTCGGCTTCACATCACTTCTCGCCACCCGCACCTGGGTTTGTTTGGGCATTCTAACCTCCGCGTCGCCAAATAACACCCCGGCTTTTTTGGCCAAAATTTGCCCAATCTCATCTGTAGTCTGCACTTTGATCGTTTTACCTAAAGCTTCGCCAGTGCGTTTCATTAGCTTGAGGTTATCCGAGCTGGCCAGCATTATTGAGCCTTTTTCCAGTTCAAAGATAACCTCGCGCTCGCGAAGATTCTTAATCTGCTTGATGACCGAGACAATGTCATCTCGCTTGCCTAACTTAACAATTTTGGTCGGCATGATAGCTTAATTCTAGCACTAAGATACGAGACTGGAAAGTTCAGTCAGATACTTGCCCGGAGCAGTTAAAAATTCCAGCAGTTTGGGATTCTTAGTGCCCGTAAGATACATAGGTTCGCTTGGCTTAAAACCAAAATTAGCGGCAATTTGTTCCTCATGCTGCATCATTCGTACTTCCGGATGATTAGCGTAATTAGGATTTTTTACAAACGCATATTTCTTTTGCGGATCCTGAACCACATAATAAGCCATACCCGCTTTATCAGCCACAGGTTCGTACAAAGGTTTGTAATCAGTGGACAGCCAGTTAGCAGTGACCAAAACGTCAGAGCCGAGGTTCAAAAGAATGTGTCCGTAGTTAGGGGGATAAACAACTTTGTCTCCGGCTCGGGCTTCAATCGCAATCACGTCCAGAACCCGCTTAAATTCCGGATCCATTTTTTGAATCAGAAACAAGGCGTGACCCTGAATGACTTCGTAAAGTTCCGGATGGGCGATTTCTGTTCCGGGAATATTGGCATGATAATGCCCAATTGTTTTGTTGAATTCCTCGCCGAGCATCAGCGGTGGGACAATGGTTAAATCATACTCGAGATGTTGTGACTTCACTAAATCCGCATGTTCGGGTAAAAATAATTGCCGGTATCCCAGATATGTCCACTCAGCGGGCGAAGTTATATTGCGATCTTTCAAAACCTGCGCGACTTTGGAAAATTCTCGGATATAAGTCGGCTCTCGGTCAAAAAGCGGCGGGTTAAATTTAAGATGATTATCATCTTGTAATTCAATCGGCAAGCCGGATATTTTTTGGAGATTGATCATTCTATGATTGCCTTAATTCTTCGCACTCCCGCAGACACGGATTCTTCTTTGATGATTCTAAAGTTCCCGATCACACCAGTGTGCTCAACGTGTGGCCCACCGCAGAATTCACGAGAGATAACTTCTTCTGTTTTGGGATCAAAAATTGTGTACACCGATACTGTGTCTGGATATTTTTCACCAAAGACGCCGATTGCTCCAAGCTTCCGGGCTTCTTCTAGTGGCAAAGTTTCTTTTTTGACTGATAAATCCCGATCAATCCAACCATTGACCAAATCTTCCACTTGCTTTTTTTCCTCATCCGTCATTTTTTTATCATGTGTAAAATCAAACCGGGTCCGCTCTTCCGTAATATTGCTCCCCTTTTGCCAAACATTGTCCCCCAAAACTTTTCGCAACGCCGCGTCCATTAGGTGCGTGGCTGTATGCAAACGCACAATTTTATCCGAATGACTGGCCAAGCCGCCTTTGAATTGCCCGGCCGAAGCTGTACGACTCAACTGCTGATGTTTCATGAATTCTAATTCAAACTCTTCCGGATTTTGCACCGTGCCTAGTTCTTTGGTCAATTCAAACGGAAAGCCGTAAGTTTGAAACAAATCAAACGCCTCGCGGCCCGAGATATCTTTTTTGGCTTCCAAAAGTTTCAGGCCTCGGGCAAGAGTTTCCCTAAACTTCAGTTCTTCTTTATTTAATTCTTCGCCGATCTTTGTGTTTTCCAGTTCCGGATAAAAATCCTTGTATTGGTCCACTATGATACACCCTAGTATCGTAGTAAATGATTCTTTGATGCCAAGTTTTTGGCCATAAGTCACAGCCCGCCGAATCAACCGACGCAAAATATATCCGCGGTCTTTGTTGGACGGCACTACCCCATCAGATATCAAAAAAACTGCGGCGCGTAAATGATCGGCAATGATTCTTTCCGCTTTAATATCTTCTTGTTTGGCCAAACTTCTAATTTTTTCAATAATTGGCAAAAATAATTCCGTCTCATAAATGGATTTTTTGCCTTCCAAAACCGCGACTGTCCGCTCCATCCCCATTCCAGTGTCCACGTTTTTTTGCTTCAAAGGTAAGAATTTGCCATCGAGGGTTTTTTCATACTGGATGAATACATTATTCCAGATCTCAAACCAATGTTTGTCTTTGGCATCAAATTTCTTTGGCGCTTCGTTCTCCCCTGTCCAAAAAAACATTTCAGTATCTGGACCGCAAGGTCCGGTAGCTCCTGGTGGCCCCCACCAATTATCTTTTTTACTCAAATAAGCAATCCTATCTTCTGAAAACCCAAACGATTTCCAAATTTCTGCAGACTCTTCGTCTTTCAGCGCGTCAGTATCCCCGGCAAAAACCGAGACAGCCAACCGATTTTTATCCAACCCCAACCAGTTTTTATCCGTTAAAAATTCATATGACCACTGAATTGCTTCTTTTTTCCAATACCCGCCTGCCACGCCTTGATCAGATGCATTGTCCGAGGCATGACGGACAGGGTTACCCAGAGACCAATTACCCAACATTTCAAAAAAAGTATTATGCACATCATCGCCGACTTCGTCGATGTCATCCGTGCGCAGACATTTTTGAATATTCACAAGTCTTTGTCCTGCTGGATGTTTCTCACCCAATAGAAAAGGTATCAGCGGATGCATCCCGGCTGTAGTAAACAAAACTGTCGGATCATTGGCTGGCACCAGTGAAGCCGAAGGGATGACCCTGTGCCTTTTTTCTTCGAAAAACTTGAGATATTTTTGTCGTAATTCTTTAGAATCCATGGATTGATTATAACACAAAAGCCAGACGAATGTCTGGCTTTTTCTGTACCCTGAACCCTGCCCCCTGTACCCTATTTTAGTAGCTCCAATGCCTTATCCATTTGCGGGTCTTTGTTATTTTTGGCATCGTCAGGGGTCAGCTCAACCTTGATGTCCGGTTCCAGACCCTTCTTATCAATCCCCCGGCCTTTGGGCGTAAACCACTTAGCCACCGTGATTTTGACTTCCGAATTATTTTGGACTTCCTGCAATTCCTGTACCGAGCCCTTGCCAAAAGTTTTTACTCCGACCACAGTCGCAACTTTATAGTCCTGCAAGGCACCGGCGACAATTTCCGATGCTGAAGCCGAACCGCCATTGGCTATAATTATAGTTTTAATTCCTTTCAGCCTGGGTACTCCCGCAGTTGAATAAACTTTTTCTGACTTGCCAAAACCAATTTCCTTAACTGCTACTTGACCCGCGTCAACCCAATTAGAAATCGTGCTCACAGCGGTTTCCAAATAACCGCCCGGGTTGTTGCGCAAATCTATAATCACGCCGGAATAACTTCCCGCCACAATTGTATCCACCACATGATCCAACAAACCCTTGGTGTCATCACCAAATTGGTTAATTTTTACCACAGCAATTTTCTTCCCGGCTACTTCTTTAGTTTCGAGTTTTACGCTTTTGATCACAATCTTGGCGCGAGTAATCGAAATTTCCTGTGGGTCGTGTTTACCTAGATGCAAAATGGTCAGCTTGACCGTAGTCGCGGCGGGACCCCGAATTTTTGATACTGCCTGGTCCACAGCCATGCCCGAAGTGCTTTCTCCGTTGATAGCCAAAATTGCATCTCCAGCCAGCAGGCCCGCGCGGGAAGCTGGCGTATCCTCAAGTGGCGCAATAATCACAATTTGATTGTCTTTAACTCCAACTTCAGCCCCAATACCGTCGAACGAGCCCTTAAGCTGTTCAGTAAAACTTTTGGCTTCATCCGGATTAAAAAATAACGTATATGGATCCCCGGCCGCTGACACCAAACCGGCAACCGCGCCATACATCAATTTTTGCTGGTCCAAGGGCCGGTCCACGAATTTGGTATTCAGCAGATCCAGGGTATTCCAAAGTAAAGAATAATCTACAGTATTGTTGGGCACATCGCCTCTGGTAATGGCCAGCTTGCCGGATTCAACCTTGACTCGGCCTTCGCCCACGCCATAACCCAAACCAAACGCGGCAATCAATAAAACCGCAACTATGCCGTAATATTTCGGAGTTTGATTCTGATTGTTTGTTTCAACTGGTAAATCCATGATAATACTTTAACATATTTATTTACTGATGCCAATGCGTTAGGTCGCGACCCATGTGACACTTGGAAAATCCATAGCATTTCGACTCTGAGTATTAAACGAAGCCAGAGAAATCCCTCCTAGAGCTTCAAGGAGCGATCTCTCCCTCTCATTTGATTCTCATGAGGTCGAGATGGCTAGTGAACCCGTTTTTTATTTCTAAACAAATTAATCATTAGCACTCCAAGCATTCGAGTGCTAATACCCAAATAAACACATTGGTTAAACAACCAGCTATGTTTGATCGCATAATGCTGGCGATAAAAAATTTTCATGGCCTGGTGCGCCATACGGATAATAAAAAACGGGATTGCTTGCGATGAGCCGTATTTGAAATGAGTAATTGATGCTTGGGGGTAATATAAAATCTTGAACCCAGCCTCTTTGATCCGCCAGCACCAGTCCAGATCTTCGCCATACATAAAATATTCCTCATCCAAAAGCCCAACCTGATCAATCACGCTTTTGCGTACCATCATGAAAGCGCCGGTTATAGCATCGACTTCGGATTCGGTATTAATGTCGCCAGAAACGTTATAGTCGCTTAGTCTCTTGAGACCAAACAAACGCAAAAAAGAATTCCAAGGATTAGGAAATTTTCGTCGGCAAGCCTGATCCAAACTGCCGTCTGGCAATAGGACCTTACATCCCAAAGCGCCAATTATTTGATCTTGCTCCAGCCGTTTGATGCAAAGATCAAAAGTATCAGGTCTGACTTCAGTGTCGGAATTCAAAAGCAAAATATATTTGCCCATCGCTTGTTTGATCGCAACATTATTGCCTTTGGAAAATCCCAAATTCGCGCCGTTTTCTATTAATCTAACTTGTGGAAATTCTGCTCTGACCATTTCAGTACTTCCATCAGTTGACCTGTTGTCCAAAACCAACACTTCAAACTTAAAATTTGTTTGCGACCGAAAAACCGACTTCAAACAAGCCTTAAGTAAATCTTTAGTATTAAAATTAAGAATGATTACTGAAAGATCCATGATTATAAGTATTGCAAATATCAGCCAATAATGCTACTATGCCCATTCTGTGAACTAGAATGGAGGAGATCACTATGGCAAAGGATCAAGCCGCTGTCGTTGATCTCTGCCTTGTCAGTCAAGAGGTCATGGACGCAATCAGCGAGCTACTTCGACGTCTCTCTGACGACCATGTCAGGGAGGCTGAAGGCTGGTTTTTTCCTGACCAGAGAAGAGACTACATCGCCGGCAAACCGAACAGTAAATCGGACGATGACGAAGATGCTGGCTCCAAGGTCGACTCTGAGGATCCGGCAATCTTGCAGGGCGCGCTCGCTCGATACTGGTCCAACCCTATACTCCGATCTCTCTTCCCGGCTGAATTTGAAACGGCAACGACTCGACTCGGTGTTCTGTTGTCAGAGGCAAATGCCTGGGTTGCGCAAAAGGATGAAGAAAGACGAAAAGCAGATGCAAACACGGCGCGAACCGGAGGCACGTTCAGAGAACGGAAGCGGCGGAGAGCACAACTTCTGCTACTTCTCGCTTGCCTCAATCGTTACCTTGCCCTCAAAAAGCCCGGCTAACAAGCTGCGGCTTCTTTTTTTACCCAACTATTCGCCTATTCGCGCGAATTAGACCTTGCGACCTTCCTCTGTTTTAATGCTCTGGGTATCTGGTAAAACAATTCCGGCAGAACTTTCAACGTGCTGGGTTCGAAAACCAAAATGTATCCAAACATAGCAATCTCGCGGATAAAAAATGCTGGAAACCACCACCATGGGGCATTCTTAATATACATCAAAATGTGATTTTTGTAATTCAGTTGCCGAATCTTTGGTGAAATAGTTTGATGATGCTTAATAAAACGCCAAAAATGTAAATAGCCGCCTTTGGCCTGCCCAGCGGTGCGGCCATGATAACCAACTGCTTGAGGCACATAAACATTTGTAAATCCGGCATTATTAAGCCGCCACGACAAATCCACGTCTTCCCAGTACATGAAAAAATATTCATCAAAGAAAGGGAATGTCAATCTGCGATACATAGCCGCAGCACCCGAAACTCCAAAGACTTCTTTTTGATCGTCGAATTGTCCTTGATCAATTTGCAACTGTCCTCGATCGCGCGCTCGGCCTGTGACTGACATCAAAATACCGGTGGTATCAATAATCTTAGTTTTCTTATTTTTCTCTCCGCCAGAGGCGGATCCGCCTTCGGCGGAAAAATCATAACGCAAAATTTTACCAGTTGCAGCTGCTACTTTTGGGTCAGTAAAGACCTTAAGGATTTCCTTAATATAATTTGGATCCAAGATCAAATCCTGATTAACCAATTGGATAAACTCGCCGGTTGATGCTTTGATTCCAAGATTATTGCCTTCAGCGAATCCTGTATTGCGTCCCGGATCAATGATCTTGACCAGAGGATAACTCTGGCTGATCAATTCTTTAGATCCATCAGCATTCCCATTAATCACCGCGATCACTTCCAGATCCTTATGCGTCTGCGCCAAAATCGCATCAAACACCGGTTTGACATATTTTTTACCTTCGTAAATTAGGACAATAACGCTAACTTTGGGCATGTTTAGAAACAAATAAATAAATTCCAAATAATAACATCAAATCCAAATACATCTCAGCACGGACGGTGAAGGACAAGTACACAGTCATGACAATAAAAAACATGGCGTAAGCATAGAGATTGATAGACAAAAAATTGGGCGCTGATTGCCAGTATCGCCAAAGTAAAGTCAAAATTCCTGCGATCACAAATGGCACAAAATAAAAGGCCGCTGTGCCAAAGTCTTGGACAAATGGGAATAAATAAGTCCCCGTGTTCCACCACGAGTAAAAAATTTGGCCAAGATCATAGTGAGACTTATACTTATTCAAACCATGAAAAACTTTGCCAAAAATATTTGTGAATAGGTCAAGTGAGACTTTGCCGTGCTGGAGCTCGTGAGTTTGATAATACTGCCAGGCATGCAAAAGTGCTTGCTGGTTAAATGACACTCCCACGTAAATCGGCAACAAGGCTTTCCCAATTGGATTAAAGTGCGTGGTATCAATCGCCGTCACACCTGCCAAATAACCTGAACCGTAACTACGGTATTGCCGATAAAGAGGCACGGCCGATAAAACCAAAATTGAAACAAGCAAAAATGCCGGATAAAACTTAAGCGCTTGTTTAAGGTTTGGCTTGCGCATGAATAAATATAGTGCCATGACCCAGAGGTCAATAAAGAAAATCTGGGTGCGGGAAGTAAACAGTATCAGACTTATCGCCCCGATTAGACTTATTAGAGTTATATCCCCATGCTTTCGCCAACTAAATCTTTGCGAAAAAATCAGAAAGAAACTTAGTGGAATGAAAATGCGCGCGAGTTGGGCACAGTAATTGATTAATCCGGGCACTTTCTCATCAGCTGCAAACCGAAATGCGTCTGGGTCTTGGGCAAACAGGGGGAAGTTGCCGGCACGATGATAAAAAAGGTAAAGTGAGTAACAAGAAATAAGAAACAAGCAATATATTACATAACGGAGTCTATGAACGGAAAGCTGTTTTTTTTCCATCCCAGCGAAAGCTGGGATCCACTTCTTTAATTTAAACCAAATGGTCTTAATTATTGTAGTGGACCCCAGATTAAATCTGGGGTGGCTAAATACAAAAAAACCAATACTAAAGCTTGCCAGTGAAACAAAAATTAAAAACCGAAATTTACCGGGCCAAACTAATTCCAAGGACGACAAATGCAACTGGGAAATCGCGATCGCCAAAAACCACACCGAAAGCATAATCCATAGCGGACTTAATCTATACTTGCCACGCAAAAACTGCCAAAAACTGGCGATTGAGGAAAGGGTGAAAATTGTGATGAGTAGTGATTGCATGGCGTTGTCTTGCAGCCTTACCCTCCTAGAATAGGAGGGTCGACTCGCTTAGGTTGGGATTAAGACAAGAGCGAGTCGGGGAGGTAGATATAAGCTTGTGTTCTACCCCTCCGGCCCCGCCCTTGTCTATTTAGATAATCAAATTACTGTTGGCGGGGCCTCCTCCCCTGTTCCAGGGGAGGAAGGGCTGCAGATTAATTCTTTTCGTTCAAACTCTCTATCACCTCGAGCGTCTTTCTGGCAGTTTCTTCCCAAGTAAATTTCGCGGCTTGTGCTAAGCCTGCTGTTATCATTTCTTGCCTCAAATTATTATTTATCAAAACTTTCAGTAACCCCTCAGCAATTGAATCCGTATTGTTTGGATTTACCAAAACTCCGGCATCCCCTACCACTTCGGGCAAAGAAGAAACATTGGACACCACCACGGGCACGCCGCAGGCCATGGCCTCAAGTGGCGGCAAACCAAAACCTTCATAGAGTGCAGGCAAAGTCAAAAGTTTGGCCCCAGCGTAAAGATAAGGCAAATCATCCTTGGGCGCGTAATCAAAATATTTGCAGGATCCATCCAAGCCCACCATCTTGATCTTTTTGACAATCGGCTCCCAGAGCCAACCCCGCCCGCCAAAAATCGCCAATTTTTCTTCGATGTGATTCTGCTTTTTCAGTTTTTGAAAAGCTTCAACCAGACGGATAATATTTTTCCGCGGCTGGATCGTGCCCAAAAATAAAATATACTTTTGGTAAACTAACCCATACTTATCAAGGACCGACTGAACTTCCTCATAACTTCGGGGCTTCAATGTTTCTGTGTCATAGCCCAAATAAGTCACAGCAATTCTGTCCGGACTAATCCCGTAAAATTTAGTCAAATCTTTTTTTGTTGCCTCGGACACAGCCAAAATTTTCCGAGCATTTCTAACCGCAAATTTGGTGGACCATTCCAGGTACCAACGCATAAACTTGGTAAACGCCTGGGGATACAGCCGCCATGCCACGTCATGAACCGTAACCACTGATTTTCTCGGATGCCACAAAGGCAAGGCTGAAGCTGGAATAAAAAGGATATCTACCGGATGCCAAATCATTTCCCAAGAAATCCGCAGTTGGGTCCAGAATTTGGGAAATGGAATAACTTTGACACTGAAATTTTTCGGTAAATCCAAAAACCACTGCTCGGGTTTGGTCCGAAAATATAAAACGTACTCATTCTGGTTATCCATGTGAGCGAAATTTTTGATCATTTCCGCGGCATAGCGTTCGACCCCGGTCGGATTGGGCAAATTCGCCCGTTCGGCTTCAATTCCGATCTTCATATAGTTGACTTTCCAAAACTAATTGAGGCTTTAAGTAATTCCCAATCTTCTCTGCGAAAAAATTGCAGTACAAAAAGAGTTACCATATACACCAGCCCGCCCAACCCAATCAACAACCATAAATTATAATTTTGTAGATAATAAATCACCAGACCCATAACCAACCCCGCCATAATTGGCTTGATGAAATTTCCAAAATATGGGAAGCTTATAATTTTCGTCTGAACCACAAACGTGTACCCGATCAGCTGAATGAGTTCGGAAACCAAAGTCATGATCGCGGCAACGACAAAGCCGTATTTGGGAATCAAAATTATATTCATGATCAAATTAAACAATAGATTAAATCCCGTGATGACAGTGGCGGTTTTGGTGCGCTGGGAAATGATCATGCTGTTGACCGGCACATAGATAAACAAGACCGAGACTGCGGCTACCAGTATCCAGAGCGCCGGCGCGGCCGGGACAAAGGCTAAGCCAAAAAACGCCACTGTGAGGCGAGTAGACAGCAAATACGCCCCCACAGTCAAAGGCACGGCTAGTGCGACCATGAAACGGGTGTAAATCGTCAAAACTTGTTTTGATTCAGCCTGATCACCTTGAGATAATTTTTCGGAAAAATAAGGGAACAGGGCCGCACCAACCACAGCGGGCAAAAACGCCAATGTATCCCAAAATTTATACACAGCGGTGTAGTAGCCATTTTCCGTAAATGATCGCAAGTGCGGCAAAATCAAAGTATCAATACGGTTATAAATGCTAAAGATAGTCAGCAGCATAAACGGCACATTCCAAGCCAGCAATTGCTTCCAAAATTGGAAATCAAATTGCAGCTTAAACGGCGTAAAATGTTTATTGACTAGATATCCATAAACTAGAATATCAAAGGTCGCAACTGTGCCGACGATAAAAGACAAAAAGAATATATTTTTACGAAATATAATCGCCAAAATCATCATGCTGGCATTGATCAGGGAATTGGCAAAGTTGACGCGTGCGATAATCCCCAATCTTTGAAACGCATTGATGATCGCCATTAGAGGCATAGTCAGAGATGACAGCAGCAACCCAACACTAGCTATAAGTAAAGAATTGCGCACTAACGCCGGATAATGGGCCAAAAGTACCAAAGTGACCATGATGCCCATGAAAATCAGTCCCAGACAAAATTGAATACCAAAATAATTGCCAAGATATTTGCTGGCTTGTGTCTTGTCTTCGCTGACCTTTTTGATCACGAGCTGCTGCATGCCCAGGTCTACAAAAAACGTGAACACAGTCAAGTACGCGGCCACTAATCCATATTCCCCTGCTGCGTGCGGGCCTAAGTATTGGATCAGTCTGGTATAAATCAAAAACAGGATGATGGCCGCCACCAACCTGGAAACAATCAAACTAAAAATATTCCGCCCGATATGTAACATGTCTATAGTATTATACCGAATTTGGCGTATAATACAATCATGAATAACATTCACAAAATTGCGGTCGTTCTTCTAGCCATTGCAGCGGTTGTTGCCTTTCATTTTTTGAGCTTCAAGAGCAGTCCTGATGTACAAATTTCAAACGCACGCATTGGTGCAATACGCTCTCGTATTGCACCAATGGACAAAATGGATCAACGCATAACCAAAAAACCCTTCGGCATATACATCACACCGAAAACTTCACCAGTCCAGCCGGAAAAATTTACGGGTTATCACACTGGTACGGATTTTGAAACTTTTCCAGAGGAAGCTAATGCCGACGTTCCCTTCTTCGCTATTTGCTCTGGTAAAATTTTACAAAAAAGAACCGCCACAGGTTACGGTGGCGTACTAGTACAATCTTGCACGATTAACAACGAACCAGTCACCATAGTCTACGGCCACGTCAGCCTCAAAAGTATTATCAAAAATATTGGCGAGACTTTTAATCAAGGCGAACAAATTGGCTTCCTAGGCCAACCACCGGCTGAAACATCCGGAGAACGCAAGCATTTGCATTTAGGAATTCACAAAGGCACAGCCGTGGATATCAAAGGCTATGTCCAAAGCCAATCAGAACTATCGGGTTGGCTAGACTTTCAAAAACTCTAATTTATTTATTCTGCCAATAAACGATTATACGTCTAAATTTGGCGATCGCCAAATTTAGACGACTAAACTAGATAATTCAATAATTTTTCAACGTACGGCGGGTGAGTCCATTTTTGAGCCATGTCATTTCGATATTCATCAAGCAAAGCGCTAACCCCTATCCATTTCGCTTCGTCGATTTCTTCAATTTCCAATTTAAGATCACTTAGTTCACCATTCCATCTGTAGATATACACATAGGTAAACTCATTATTCTTGTTGCCCTTTGAACTAGTTTTATCTATAAACTGAAATTCCAAATCAGATTCCTCTGCTTTCAACCCAGTTTCTTCTTCCAGCTCTCTGAGAGCGCCTTGTATCGATTCCGTTCCAGCCAAAAGATTGCCACCAAAGTACACATCCCACTTGCCCGGACTGTTGTCCTTATGAATTGACCGTTTATTGCAGAGGATCTCATTTTTCAAATTCAGCACGATGACATCTGTAGTCCTGTGCCAAATACCTTCGGCATGAGCTTTTTGTCGCTCTACCGGCTCGATCGGCTGATTATTCTCATCCACAGCAAAAATTAATTCGTTTTTATCGATCATAAACTATTTATGAAATCATCAATTGTATTATAAAACTCGTTAAATATCAGATATAAACTTTCGGTTTCTTTTTGTTCGCCAATAACGATCAGATTTTTACCTAAACCATAAGCCACGCCGGCTTCAATGTGCGAGGATTTGCCGGCTGGCAAAAGCAAAATCACCGTTTCAGAATCCTTCAAAGCTTGCATGTCAATATTAAAAATTTCTTTTACCCCCGGGTCATTTTTCCAGTCCAGAATACTTTCAAACTTTTGCATAAATTCTTCCGGCTGATACTTTTGCTCATGATCTTTTAGCGCATGATTGGAGCCATCGCCTTCGATAAATGAATAAACAGTTTTACCTTTTTGACGAATCTTTTCCGTAAGCTCCATGACAACATCTTTATTCCGCCATCGAGAAATAATAGTATATTGATATTTCATAGGTTTTATAAACTTTTGATGTCCTGGACTAATTCAGGCAATTCTCCTTGGTTAAAATGTCCGCGGTCTTCGAAGATTCTAACCGTGGCCTTAGGCAGTGCTTGTTGGAATTTTGCCAAATGCGAAAACGGCACGACATTGTCATCTTTGCTCTGGTACAGCAAGATTTGTTCTGCTTGTTCTTCAAATTTCTTTAAACTTTGCGGTAAAGAAAAATCTAGTAGTGGCTCATCTGCCAAGTCCTCAAAACAGCCTGCGATCAAAAACACGGCTTTAAGTTTTTTTGGAAATTGATTTTCGGCTAAATACTTAGCGAGAAATGTCCCTCCAAGAGAGCTCCCGACTAAGATCAATCCGTCATTCAGAAACGGAATAAATTTTTCAAACCAAATTTTCCATTCCAAATACTTGGCATTGCGATTGCTTGGCATTTCCGGATAAATCACTTGATAGCCATCCCCTAAACGATCTGCTAATTTATCTTTGTAATCCCCTTTCCCTAAGC
>Ga0209515_10002773_pt1 | contig 26197 bp, 19 predicted proteins | sample Subgroupgradi54m_FD_187454 | JGI IMG/M metagenome (GOLD analysis project Ga0209515, IMG submission 187454) | Subsurface groundwater microbial communities from S. Glens Falls, New York, USA - GMW60B uncontaminated upgradient, 5.4 m (SPAdes)... ... | reverse complement strand
TATCGCGGACCGCCTCGTCGAGTTGGGGCGGGCCGCCGGACCACTGACCGACGATCTGACGATCGCCGTCCTCCGGCGCAGCAACGGTGCCGGACCCCATTAACGAGCTGACGGAGACGCACGCCATGTCCGCAAAAGTTCAGACTCCCGCCGCCTTGCTCGATGACGATGCCGCCAGAGCCCCGGATGTCGGCGCCGAGGTGCGCCGCAACGAGGCCTTGCTCAAGACGGGCGCGCTGCAGAACGCGATCTTCAACAGCGCCAACTTCTCGAGCATCGCCACTGACGCGAAAGGCGTCATCCAGATCTTCAACGTCGGCGCCGAGCGGATGCTCGGCTATGCGGCCGCCGACGTGGTGAACACGATCACGCCGGCCGACATTTCCGATCCGCAGGAGCTGATCGCGCGCGCCGAGACGCTGAGCACCGAGCTCGGTACCGCGATCACGCCGGGCTTCGAGGCGCTGGTCTTCAAGGCTTCGCGCGGGATCGAAGACATTTACGAACTGACCTACATCCGGAAGGACGGCAGCCGGTTTCCGGCGGTCGTGTCGGTCACGGCGCTGCGCGACGACCAGGACGCCATCATCGGGTATCTCCTGATCGGCACCGATAATACCGCGCGCAAGCAGGCGGAAGAGGCGTTGCTCAAGGCGGGGGCCCTGCAGAGCGCGATTTTCAACAGCGCGAACTTTTCGAGCATCGCCACCGACGCGAAGGGCGTCATTCAGATCTTCAACGTCGGCGCCGAGCGGATGCTCGGCTACACGGCCGCCGAAGTCGTCAACACGATCACCCCCGCCGACATCTCCGATCCGCAGGAAGTGATCGCGCGCGCCACGACATTGAGCCTCGAGCTCGCCACGACGATTACGCCCGGCTTCGAGGCGCTGGTGTTCAAGGCCTCGCGCGGGATCGAAGACATCTATGAATTGACCTACATCCGGAAGGACGGCAGCCGGTTTCCGGCGGTCGTGTCGGTGACGGCGCTGCGCGACGACCGCAACGCGATCATCGGGTATCTCTTGATCGGGACCGACAATACCGCGCGCAAACGGGCCGAAGACGCGCTGCGTGAAGCGGGAGCCCTGCAGGCCGCCATTTTCAACAGCGTCAATTTCTCGAGCATCGCCACCGACGAGAAGGGCGTTATCCAGATCTTCAACGTCGGCGCCGAGCGGATGCTGGGCTACGCCGTGGCCGACGTGGTGAACACGATTACGCCGGCCGACATTTCCGATCCGCAGGAGCTCATCGCGCGGGCCGAAGCGTTGAGCGCGGAGCTCGGAACTCCAATTACGCCGGGCTTCGAGGCACTGGTCTTCAAGGCCGCGCGCGGGATCGAGGACATCTATGAATTGACCTACATCCGCAAGGACGGGAGCCGCTTTCCCGCGGTCGTCTCGGTCACCGCGCTCCGCGACGATCACGACGCGATCATCGGATATCTGTTGATCGGCACCGACAACACGGCGCGCAAGCACGTCGAGGCGGAGCAGCAGAAGCTCGATCAGCGCCTGCGCGATCAGCGGTTCTACACGCGCTCGCTCATCGAATCCAACATCGACGCGCTGACGACCACCGATCCGTCCGGCATCATCACGGACGTCAACAAGGAGATGGAAGCGCTGACCGGGTGCACGCGCGACGAGCTGATCGGCGCGCCGTTCAAGAATTACTTCACCGATTCCGCGCGGGCCGAGGCGGCCATCAAGCTGGTGCTGCGCGAGAAACGGGTCACTAACTACGAGCTGACCGCGCGCGCCAGGGACGGCCGGACCACCGTCGTCTCCTACAATGCGACCACGTTCTACGATCGGGACAGGACGCTCCAGGGCGTATTCGCCGCGGCGCGCGACGTCACCGAGCGCAAGCGGCTGGACCAGGTGCTGCAGGAGAAGAACGTCGAGCTCGAGAGGGCCAATCTCGCGAAGTCCGACTTCCTCTCGAGTATGAGCCATGAGCTGCGGTCGCCACTCAATGCGATCCTCGGCTTTGCCCAGCTGATCGAGATCGACGCCGCCTCGCTCACGCCGTCCCAGAAGGCGAGCACCGGCCAGATTCTCCATGCCGGGTGGTATCTCCTCGAGCTGATCAACGGCATCCTGGATCTCGCGCAAATCGAGTCGGGCAAACTGTCGCTGTCGCGCGAACAGGTGTCGCTGTCCGAGGTCATGGTCGAATGCCAGGCCATGATCGAGCCGCAGCGGCAGACGCGCGGCATCGGCATGACGTTTCCGACCTTCGACGTTCCGTGCTTCGTGGACGCCGATCGGACCCGGTTGAAGCAGGTGGTCATCAACCTCCTGTCCAACGCGCTCAAATACAACCGGCCGGGTGGAACCGTCGCCGTCGAATGCACGCGCACGCCGGAGCGCGTTCGCATCAACGTCAGGGATTCGGGCGAGGGGCTGCCTCCGGAAAAAGTGGCGCAGTTGTTCGAATCGTTCAACCGTCTCGGGCGGGAGACCAGTACCGAGGAAGGTACGGGCATCGGCCTCGTCGTGAGCAAGCGGCTGGTGGAGCTGATGGGTGGCGACATCGGCGTCGAGAGTACGGTCGGAGTCGGAAGCGTGTTCTGGATCGAGCTGATCGCGACCGCCAATCCGAACACGGATCTCGACAGCTCGGGCTCGGACGCAGCCGCTCAGGCGCCATTGCTCACGGGCACGCGGGTGCGAACCCTCCTGTACGTCGAGGACAACCCGGCCAACCTCACGCTGGTCGAGCAGCTCCTTGCGCGGTGCTCTGACATCCGCCTCATCAGCGCGCGGAACGGCATTGCGGGCGTCGAGACGGCGCGCGCCTCTCGACCGGACGCCATCCTCATGGACATCAATCTGCCCGGACTCAGCGGTCTCGAAGCACTGAAAATCCTGCGCGCAGATCCGGTCACGGCCCACATCCCCGTCGTGGCCCTCAGCGCGAATGCCATGCCCCGCGACGTCAAGAAGGGCCTGGAGGCGGGATTCTTCCGGTATCTCACCAAGCCAATCAAGGTCAACGAGTTGATGGACACACTGAGCGTGGCGCTCGAATTTGCCGACCGCGTCCGACATTCGTAGCGCGAGCATCCTGGTCGTTGACGATCAGGCCGCCAACGTCTCGCTGCTGGAGCGGATGCTCCTTGGCGCCGGCTATACGTCCGTCACGTCGACGATGGATCCACGCGAGGTCTGCGAACTTCATCGCACGCATCGCTACTGCCTGATCCTCCTCGACCTGCAGATGCCGGGCATGGACGGATTCCAGGTGATGGAAGGTCTGAAGGACATCGACAAGGACGACTACCTGCCGGTCCTCGTGATTACCGCCCAGCCGGGCCACAAGCTGCGCGCGCTGCAGGCCGGCGCGAAGGATTTCGTCAGCAAGCCGTTCGACCTGGCCGAAGTGCTGACGCGCGTGCGCAACATGCTGGAGGTGCGCCTGCTGCACGTGGAATCGAAGAACCACAGCGCGCTGCTCGAGCAGACGCTGCGTGAAGTCGAGGCCAGCCGCGAGGTGATCCGCCGCCAGAGTGACGAGGTCAGGAGCCTCTACGATCAGGTCGTGACGGAACAGAAGCTGTCGGAGCGGCTGCTGCTCAACGTGCTGCCAGATGTCATTGCCGTCCATCCCGATGAGGAGATCCGGCAGCTCGTGCCGGCGTTCCTCGCGCACCGCCATCGCGACGTCGTGGCGCTCACGGCGGCGTTGGCCGCGGTCGATTTCAACGCGATCCGGATGCTCGGCCACACGATCAAGGAGACCGGCCGCGGGTACGGCTTCGACGGCATCACCGAGATCGGAAGCGCGATCGAACGCGCCGCCCACCACGAGGACGGCGAGGGGATCCAGACGCGAATCAATCACCTCTCGGACTACCTGGCCCGCGTGAAAGTGATGGAGTGACCCGCTGATGGAAGACTATGTTCCGCTCGTGCCGTTGCCCGGCCGGATCGGCCGGCTCAATGAGCTGGCGTACGACCTCTGGTGGAGCTGGAACGACGAGGCGTGCGAGGTGTTCCGCGCCCTCGACGATCAGGTGTGGAGCTTCACGTCACACAACCCGGTCCTGCTGCTGCACCTGCTGAGGGCGGCGCGGGTGGCCGAGGCCGCCGCCGATCCCGCCTTTCTCGCCCGGTACGATGCGGCGATCGAATGCTTCGACGCCGCCCGCTCGTCGGCCAACACGTGGTGGGGCCGGCGCGTGTCCGGCACGCCGGCGGGCGTCATCGCGTATTTCTCCGCCGAGTTTGCGTTGCACCGGTCGCTGCCGATCTACGCGGGCGGACTCGGCGTGCTCGCCGGCGATCACTGCAAGGAAGCCAGCGACCTCGGTGTCCCGCTTGTCGCGGTCGGCCTGATGTACCCCAAAGGCTACTTTCACCAGAATGTATCGGCCGACGGATGGCAGCAGGAGGTCTACGAGTCGCTCGACTGGTCCGACGGGCCCATCGAGCCGGCTTTGACGCGGAGTGGAAGACCGTGCAGCATCACGGTGCCGATCGCCAACCGCGCCGTGCGCATCGCCGTCTGGCGCGTGCGTGTCGGCCGCGTCATGCTCTACCTGCTGGACACCGACGTGGACCAGAACGCGCCGTGGGACCGCGAGCTCTCCGCGCGCCTGTATGGCGGCGATCGCGACGGCCGTCTGCAGCAGGAAATCATCCTGGGCATCGGCGGCGTGCAGGCGCTGCGCGCGCTCGACATTCTGCCCGCAGTGTGGCACCTCAACGAAGGACATGCGGCCTTCGTCAGCCTCGAGCGCATCCACGAGCGCGTGGCGCATGGCACGCCGTTCAGTGCTGCGCTGGACATGGTCCGGCATTCGACCGTCTTCACGACGCACACGCCGGTGCCCGCCGGCCATGACGCGTTTGCGTTTCACCTCGTCGAAGAGCACCTCGCGAGTTGCTGGGGCGGACTGGGGCGCGATCGAGAGGCGTTCCTCGCATTGGGACGTTACGACAGCGGCGGCGGCCCCCTCTTCAACATGACCGCGCTGGCGATGCGCACGGCCAGCTCGATCAACGCCGTGAGCGAGCTTCACGGGACCGTCACCCGGCGGATGTGGGCACCCATGTGGCCCGGGCTCGCCGAGAGCGAGAGGCCCGTGCGCGCGATCACCAACGGCGTTCACGTTCCCACCTGGATCGCTCCGACACTCGCCTCGCTGTTCGATCGGCATCTCGGCGCCCAATGGCGCGAGCGCCAGGATGACGAAGCGTTCTGGGACGCGGTGCTCGACATCCCGGACGATGAGGTGTGGACGGTTCGCGAGTCTCTTCGCGAGAATCTCCTGTCGTTCGTGCGGGACCGTGTGCGCGACGAGTGGTCGGGGGCGCAGGTCGGCGCGCTTCGAGTACTCGCGGGCGGAACCCTGCTCGATCGGTCGACGCTCACGATCGGGTTCGCGCGACGCTTCGCCGAGTACAAGCGCTCGGGCCTGATCTTCCACGACCCCGCGCGGCTGGCCCGCATCCTGACCGATCCGCGACGGCCGGCGCAGATCGTGTTTGCCGGCAAGGCACACCCGGCTGACGATGGCGGCAAGCATCACCTGCAGCGTGTGTATCAGCACGCGATCGATCCGGCATGTGGCGGGCGCATCGCCTTCGTCGCCGACTACGACCTGCACGTCGCGCATTTTCTCGTCCAGGGGTGCGACGTCTGGCTCAACACCCCACGCAAGCCGCTCGAGGCCAGCGGCACGAGTGGCATGAAGGCGTCGATCAACGGCGGAATCAATTTGAGTATCGGCGACGGCTGGTGGGCCGAAGGCTATACCGGATCGAATGGCTGGTTGATCGACGGGGGCCGCACGGGCGACGACGCCGCAATGGATGCGGCCGACGCCGACGCCTTGTACCGGCTACTGGAAGAGGAAGTCGTGCCGGCGTTCTACGATCGCAACGCGCACGGTGTGCCGACACGTTGGGTGCGCATCGTCAAAGAGGCGATCCGGACCGTGATGCCGCGCTTCAGCGCCCGCCGGATGGGGAAGGAATACGCGGAGCGGATGTATGCGCCGGCGCTGGAGGCCGCAGCCGTCGTCTAGATTTTTTCGGTGACGCGCGATGGCCGCCACGGGATCGAGATGGAATTGACATTCTGATGAGCTCTCGATACTCCTGAGCTGTCGCGACCGCATGATCCCTGTTAGGCTGTCTTCAGGCCGGACGCGGCCATTCCCAAAAATTCAGAAGACGAGTACTGGATCCATGCACAAGATTTCCTTTTCTTCATTTGCCGCGAACCGTCGTCAGCACGCCGGTGATCGGCGCCAGACGCCACGCGGCGGCCGTCGTTTACGTGACAAGGTTCGTCTCGCGGTGTTTACCGCGACGTGCGCGCTCGTAGTGGCGCCCGTGACCGCCGCCGCCCAGGTGCAGTTCGGCTTCAATGCGAAGTCGGTCACTCACGCGCGTGATCTCGGGATGCCCGTCGCGTACGCCAGCACGTGGGCCGGCGCGTGGAATCAGAAGTGGGGCTGGCACGACGTCGAGGCCGATCTGCGCGTCGCGAAGGCGGCCGGCGCCACTCCCGTTGTCCAGTGGTGGTACTGGGGCGACGACATCAGCCCCAATTGTGTCGAACACGGATGCACGGATCGGTACCAAAACGTCCAGAAGGACAAGGCGACGTGGACACGGCTGTCGAACGAGCTCGCCGATCTCATCGTGCGCATCATGGGACCTGACTCGGGTGCGCTCGTCATCACCGAGACCGAGTTCAACAAGAACGGCATCGAGAACTACGAGCCGTTCGATGGATATCTCGCCGATCAGGCCGCGATTTTTCACGCGCGCAACCTGAAGGTCGTGCTCGGATTCGGCAACTGGGGTCAGTCGCAGTGGTCTCATTTCGATCGCGCGGTGGCCGCCTCGGATCTGCTCGGTGAGCAGGTGCTGCTGTCTTCGATCCGTAACGCGACGACGTACCTGTCTGGCGCCGACGCGCTGCTGCGGGCGGCCCGCTTCAACGAGCAGACGTTCAACAAGCCGTCGTTTGTGACCGACTTCGCGTTTTCGTCCTATCCCGAACCGTCCTACCTGAACGACCAGGACATGGTCGTCAGGGACATCTTCTCGCGCATGAACGAGTTTCGGGCGGCGGGGGTGCAGGGGATGGTCTGGCGGATGCTGTCGGACGATCCGACGTTCGACACCAGCAACTATCACGGCGAGGCGGAGCGGCACTGGGGACTGCTCCGCGCCGATGGGACCCCGAAGGCGGCGTTCCTGCCGTTCCTCAACGGCATGCTGGACGAGCGCGATCGCCGAAGCGTCGCGGCAAGAGCGGCACACTGATTCGAATCAGGCGCGGACGATACGGGCCGCGTTGCAACCGATGATGCCGCTCGTCTCGGGCCGGCAGTCTCGTGCACAATGGGTCCCAGGCCGCGAGGCATGCGCGAATGCAGCTCCACCTGATCGACTACGCGGTCATCGCGCTGTATTTCGTGTTCGTACTCGGGATTGGCGTCGCCCTCAAGCGGTCGACGACCACGAGTGCCGACTTCCTCCAATCCGGCCGCAGCCTTCCAGCCTGGATCACCGGCCTCGCATTTCTTTCAGCCAATCTCGGGGCGCAGGAAGTCATCGGCATGAACGCCAGCGGCGCGAAGTACGGGATCCTGACGAACCACTTCTACTGGGTGGGCGCCATCCCGGCGATGGCCTTCGTCGGGGTCTTCATGATGCCGTTCTATTACGGCAGCCGCGCCCGTTCGGTGCCCGAGTATCTCCGCCTTCGGTTTGACGAGAAGACCCGCGCGCTGAACGCGCTGACCTTCGTCGTGATGACACTGTTCTCCTCGGGCATCAGCATGTACGCCATGGGGCGGCTCTTTCAATTGCTCCTCGGCTGGGACATCAACGTCAGCATCGTCGTGTCGGCGGTGGTCGTCCTCGTCTACATTTTCCTCGGCGGTCTCACCAGCTCCATCTACAACGAGGTTCTGCAGTTCTTTCTCATCGTGTTCGGCTTCCTGCCGCTGGCGCTGGTCGGGCTGGCCGGAATCGGCGGATGGTCCGGGTTACAGGCCCGCCTCGCGGTCGTCTCGACAGCGCGGGGCTTTGCTCCCGATGCGATGACCAGCTCGTGGCGGCACCTGGGCAGCGCCGCCGAGAACCCGATGGGCGTGGAGTGGTTCGGCATGGTGATGGGGCTCGGCTTCGTCCTGTCGTTCGGCTATTGGTGCACTGACTTCCTGGTGATTCAGCGCGCCATGGCGGCCCGGTCCATGAACGCGGCGCAGCGGACCCCGCTCCTCGCTGCGATCCCCAAGATGCTCTTCCCGCTCGTGGTCGTTCTGCCCGGCATGATCGCGATCGCCACATTGCCCGCCGACGCGTTCCGCTTCAACGGTCAGCAGGACTACAACATGACGCTGCCGCTGATGATGGCGCACTACTATCCCTCCGGCATTCTGGGCCTCGGCATCACGGCGCTGCTCGCCAGCTTCATGTCAGGGATGGCGGGCAACGTCACGGCGTTCAACACGGTCTGGACCTACGACATCTACCAGGCGTACCTGAAGCCGCGCGCGGGTGACGCCCATTACCTGTGGATGGGCCGAATGGCGACCATCGTCGGCACCCTGGCGAGCATCGCCACGGCGTATCTGGCGATGGCGTTCGGCAACATCATGGATCTCCTGCAGCTCGTCTTCTCGTTCACCAACGCGCCGTTGTTCGCGACGTTCCTCCTCGGCATGTTCTGGTGGAGGACCACCGCGCATGCGGCGTTCGGGGGCCTTCTCGCCGGCACGACCGCGGCGGCCGTGCATTACATGCTCACAGGGGCCGGCGCCGCCGGCGGGCTCGTGCATCATTATCCGAGCGACATGGCGCAGAACTTCTGGGGCGCCATCGTCGCGTGGGTCACCTGTTTCAGCGTCACGATTGCCGTCAGCCTCGTGACGCGCCCGCCCAACAAGGAGGATCTGGTCGGACTCGTCTATTCGCTGACACCGAAGCCACGTGAGGAGGGTTTCGTGTGGTATCAGAGGCCCGCGGTTCTGGCGAGCGTCGTGTTGATGTTGACGCTCGCGCTCAACTTCCTGTTTCTCTGACGAGGGCACTCGTGATCGACCTGCGCGTTCCGCTCGGGCTGCTCTTCGTGACGCTGGGACTCCTCCTCGGCGGCTACGGGATCGCGAGCGATGCGGCGATGTACGGGTTGTCGCTCGGCTTCAATTTGAATTTGTGGTGCGGGATTGCGATGCTCATCTTCGGCATCGCGATGCTGGCGCTCTCGCGTCGAGGGAAGGCTTCGAGATCACACCTGTATTGATGAGCGTCTCCGGCAGCGATCGGACTGCTCAGCAGAATACTCTCGACATTCATTGGCCCCGCGCTGTACTGTCGCGGGCATCCCGACGTTATTACCAGTAGGAACGGACCGCTGAATCAGGCGCTCCGCATCTCAAGTCTGGAGTACTGATGAAATCGTGGTCCGGGTTCCGGGCAGCCATCTGCCTGGGCCTCCTGCTGGTCCCCGTCTGCCGCGCCGCCGCGCAATCCACGGGTGCTTCGATTCAATTCGGCTTCGACGTCGCGTCCGTCGGCCGCGCCCGTTCGCTCGGGATGCCGGTCGCGTACGGCAGCCTGTGGGCCGGCTCGTGGAACCAGCCGGAGAAGTACGGCTGGGGCGGCATCAAGGATCAACTTCAGACGGCCAAGGCCAACGGTCTCGTGCCCGTCATTCAGTGGTTGTACTGGGCCGACGACATCAGCCCGGCGTGCGTCGAGCACGGATGCACGGACAGGTACGAGCACGTTCACAAGGACAAGGCGACCTGGTACCGGATGACCCGCGAGCTCGCCGACCTGATTGCAAGCGTCATGGGCCCGAACTCGAACGCCATCGTCGTCGTGGAAAACGAATTCAACAAGGGCGGGATCGGCACCTACGAGCCGTTCGTCGGGTACCTGGTCGATCAGATCGAGGTGCTCCACAAGAGGAACATCCTCGTGGCGCTCGAATTCGGCAACTGGGACCGGGCGTTGTGGACGAATTTCAACCGCGCGGTTGCCGCGGCGGATCTGCTCGGCGCGATGGCGCTGCAGTCCTCGATCCGCGACCCGACGACGTACCTGTCCGGCGCCGACATGCTCCTCGAGGCCGCTCGCTATTATCAGACGACGTTCCACAAGCCATCGCTCATCACCGACTTCGCGTTTTCGTCTTATCCCGAGCCGTCGTACGAAAACGACCAGGACACGGTGGTGAGGGACATCTTCTCGCGCATCGAGGAGTTCCGCGCGGCCGGGGTGCGGGCGATGATCTGGCGGATGCTGTCCGATGATCCGGCGTTCGACACCGGCAACTATCACGGGGAGGCGGAGCGGCACTGGGGACTGCTCCACGCCGACGGGACCGCGAAGCCGGCGTTCCTGCCGTTCCTCAACGGCATGCTGGACGAATGCCAGCGTCTTCAGTCGCGCTCGTGCACGACCAGTCCTCTTCCGTCGAGGATGTCGAAGGGCCGCTCGCCGGGCGCCATCGGCGCGCCGCGCATCTTTCGAACCGTCAGCTGACGCTGCCCACGGGGCCCGAGCTTCAACTCGATGACGCCGGAGGCGAGCCGTTCGGCGGTGCGACCCACCGCCGACGTCTGAATACTGTCCGACGTTCGCGCGGTCAGGACGGTGGTGCACCCGAGATTGTCTTCGAGCGACACGATGAGCGAGCGCAACAAGTCCTCCACGCCGGCGGGCGGCGCGCCGTCGGGGACCAGTGAGCTCACGGCATCGATCACCAGACGGCTCGCCTTGACGCGGCGAATCTGCTGCGTGAGATCGCCCGCGACGTGGCGCGCGTCCAGGCCGTTCCTTCCGCGCAGCGCGGTGAAGCACGGAGAGGCGTCGAGCACCGTGACCAGTTGTTGATCGATAGCGGCGTCCAGATCCCACCCAAACCGGCGCGCGTCCTCGAGCACATGTTGCGGCTTTTCGTCGACGCTCACCAGCACGCCGGCTTCGCCTCGCGCCGCGCCCTCCATCAGGAACTGCAGGCCGAACGTCGTCTTGCCGGTGCCGATGTCACCGCACAGGAGGACGGTTCGATGAACGGGAAAGCCTCCACCGACGAGCTCGTCGAGCCCGGTGACGCCGCTCGACACGCGCGTAACGGGCACCGTCCCATCCACAACCGTTGCATTCATCTCACCGTCTGCCGGATGCGCCAGCCACTACTTCAATCGCTGGTAGAACCCGACCGAGAAATACGGGCCGGTCTTGTCCGGACCGGCGTTGAACGTCGATCGCTTGTAGCCCGCTTTGAAGACGACCGACAGCTGCGCGGGAACATGAACGATCTCGAAGAACCCTCCGAGCTGCCTCGACCGGATGTCGTGGTTGCCCTGACCGATCCCCTCGACGCCGAGGAATGCCGTGTTCGGCCCGGCCCACTTGTAGTTGTTGATCTGTTCCTTGAATCCGAGCCGTCCCCAGGAATATCTGTCGGACGTGCCGTAGTTGACGAGCCCCTGGACGTTGTTGTGCGGCGTCGGGTTCGCGTACAGCTCACCGCCGACGTTTGCCCCCACTCGTCTATCGGTGCGCGAGACGATCCCCCCGCGGGCGTCCGTGATGGTGGTTCGGCGCCATTTCATTTCCGGCCCCGCGGATACCTTGAAGGTGTTCTTGTCCCCGAACCGCAGGCCGACTGCCGCGCCCAGGCCCGGCGACCGGACGTGGGTCGCGCCATCGAGCTGACTGAATTGATACGAGAGGTAGTTGCCGGACGCGCGAGCCGTCCATGCGAGCCCGGGCCGAATGGGACGCACGTAGCTCGGACCGAAAAAGCCGTAGCCGGAGCCGGCCGTGTCTCCTTCGTACCCGCTGATCAGCTCCCAGAACGCGGGTGCCGTCGTGGCGGCAGCCTGTGGCGCCGCGATGACCACCGGAGGCGGCCGTTGATCGATGACGATAGGCGTGGACGCCAGCAGCGTCTCGTCTGGCTGCTGCGCGCTCGCGCGGGGCGCGCAAATCAGCGTCACGAGAACGACCAGCGATGCCGCCGTCGCAGGAACCATGCATGCGCGAACGTGAGAAATCATCATTACCTCTCTGTGCTCATGCGGCCGCCAGGGCCGCGGGTTCAAATAACAGACGCCGCGACACGATCGTCACGGGCTTGTTGAAATAGACGAAGAGTGTCGACAGCAGCACCGCGTGATAGGCCGCCCATATCGTGTTCATCACGTAGGCGACGCTCCAGCCGCCGGTGACGAGGTGATAGGTGCCCCACAAGGCCACGGCGGTGTTACTCGCGAACATGACGAGCTCGGGCAGCATGCGGGACACGGGAATGGCGCCACCGACGCCCTTCGGCGTGACGCCGAACGCCCGCTTCAATCCGAACAGCGCCACGATCGCCGCCTTCATGTAGATCCAGAACGTGGCGAAGCTGAGTGCGCTTGCGAGCCAGATCCCGCGAATCGAGTAGTCACGCAGCCGCATCCCGAAGAAAAACAGGTTCATGGTGAAGGCGATGTAGGGCACGAAGAAGAAGAGATAGAGATGCGACTGCGTCCGGAGCGGGCGCACGTCGAAGACCATGAACAGGATGGGCGCGAGCATGAAGATGAAGTTCGCGAAGCCGACGAAGTAGTACGAGCCAGACAGCAGATACTCCCACCACTGAGCGGGCCGCAGCGCCCGCGGGGTCTTCAGCAGCTGTCGCGCCACCTGCAGTCCCACGGCGAGCGTGCCCATCGCCCAGCGCATCTGCTGCGTGAAGTAGGCGGGCAGCGTCTCCGGTCCCATGCCGACCACGTACGGCTGGTTGACGTAGTCCGTCCTCCAGCCCTTCGCGTGCAGACGGAACGAGGTCGCAAAGTCCTCCGTCACCGACGTCTCGTCGAAGAAATGCCGGCGCCCGTTGACGTCGCAGCCGATCGACAGGAGCGCTTCGCGACGGATGATCACGTTCGATCCACAGCAGAACATGGCGTTCGAGTGCGACTTGCCTTCGCAGATGTATTCGAAGAACACGGCCTGCTGATACATGGCGGCCTCGGCGACCGGCAACCCGTCCGTGTTCACGTACACCTGCGGCGTCTGGACGAAGGCCAGGTCGGCGTGCGCGTCCATATAGGGAACGAGATCTTTCAGCCAGCCCTGGAGCGGGCGCTGATCGGCATCGAGCAACGCGATATAGGTCTCATCGAGGCACGGAATCAGGTCGTTGATGGCGCCGGCCTTGTAGCCGGATCGATCCGTGCGGTGGACCAGTCGGGCGCCGTAGGTCTCGGCCAGACGCGCCGCGCCTTGCTGGCACTCGGCCCGGGTCGAGTCGTCGATCAGATAGATATGCGCGGCCGGATAATCCATCGCGCACACCGACGCCAGCGTTTCTTCCAGCACATCGGCCGATTCGTTGAACGATGCCACCAGCACCGCCACGGACGGCACGTCGGCGCGCGCGCCCGGCCGTGCGCTCGCGTGTCTGTATCGGGAGAACAGAATCGGCGTCGCGTGCTGCTGGTGGCGCTCCGCTTTGATGACGCTCAGGAAATACCCGAGGCCGTGGACGCACAGAAACAACTCCGCCCCGAACAGCAGCGCCGCCATCAGGGCATCGGCGGCGGAATAGCCGGACGCGAAGAGGGTCGTCAGGCGGACGCAGACATACATCGTCATCAGGAGCAGCGTGATGGCGGTCAGCGCGAACAGCGCGCGTTGAGTCGCCGTCAGCAGCGTGGAGTCGCGTACATGCTGCGTCATAGGTCTGCCAGAGGAGCATGCGGGAATCCGGCAGAAGTCGCTGTTCACTTGGGGACAGCGACATCTCAGCAGGCATCGCGTTATAAGCTCGCGAGGAAGATCAGGTCGTTGTGCAGTGCCTCGAGCCATTCGGCGCAGACATAGCTCGGAACGGTTTCTCTACAGGCTGCCTGAGCGGCTGGTACGGCGGCCGAGCTCGGCTGCGACAGCAGCGCGTTCGAGAGCAGGTAACGCTGCAATATGCGATGCCACGTCGCGTTCCGGTCCGCCCGTCCGGTGCTTCGCGAGAGCTCGTAGGTGGCGGCCGCGACGCCGGTGGCGTCCTTGCCAGCCTCTCCGTGAACGAGGACGGCGCCGTCCTGCGGGCGATGGTGCTGCATGATGTCGAGCAGCTCCGCCGCGGCGTGAAGGCTGCTCCGATCATTCCTGGCATAGATCTGATCCCCCGCGACCGGCAGCGACGTCGCCATGACGACGTAGCCCGTCCGCTCCGTCCAGTAGCGCAAGTACCCCTCCTCGGGGTAGAAATCGCTCGTGGGGACGAGCGACACGACCTGCCGGATGTTCATCGCGCGCAGAAAAGTAAACGTCTGATCGTCCTGAAACGCGACCGGCTGATCGCTGGTCCCCGTTGACGCGCCCGTTCCCGGCGTCCGCGTAAAATCGCTGCCGCGATACAGCACGCCGGGTTCCACGGTCCTGAAGTTGTACAGCAGCGTTTCGCCCTGCGTGTTCCTCACCACGTGCGGGCGCTGCACGCCGTCATCCGAGAGATCGAGCGGCGCTGACGCCGGGACCCACGGACAGCCCGCGCCAACCACGACGGTGGCGACGATCGCGACGATCCCGATGAGACAGCGTAGAAGTCTAGGCAATCGGCTTCACAGCGGAGCGGAGCGCGAAGAGCAGCCCGAGCACGTCCCTGAAGTGCACGGCGAACTCCAGCACCACGAGCGCACCGAGCGCGTAGAGCACATAGCCTTGCGGTGAACGCGAGAACCCTCCGGCAATCCAGTTCGCGGTCCCGTGGACCACCCGGCTGCGATCGAAGAGCCACATCCCTGCCGCGCTGAACGCGGCGCCCAGCGCCATGCCCCCCAGGATGTCTTCCGGATAATGAAACCCGACGGCGACGCGCACGATCGCCAGCAGGCAGGCAAGGATGGTCCAGTTCCACGCAACCTGCCGGTTCCAATAGAACAGGGCGACGGGAAGCGCGGCCAGCAGCGCGGCGTGGTCGCTTGGAAACGATCCGAACGTCCGCAGACCCGCGAATGCACCCGGGGTGCCGCGCACAGCCAGGTAGGAGGTGAACGGCCGGTCGACGTTGAACGCGAAGGCGATGAGGCGCGCGGTGACAAAGGCCGCCATCCCGGCGCACGCGAACACGATGAGCCGGGCGCGACTCTCCTGACGTGTGATCGGCTGGCGGGATCGTGCGGCCTCGTCGCCTGCGCGCCAGAACCACAGCCACGCAATGGTACCAAGCGTCGCGATATCGGCGCCCTTGTCGGTGATGAACAAGGCGAGCTCGAACAGGCGGGGGTGCCGCGCGAGCGAGTGATTCAGCCAGAGGAGGATGCGCGCGTCGGCGAGCGAGAAGAGCCATCGCATCTTCAGGCGACCGCGCCTTTGCCGCGACGTCTCAGGCGCGCCACGATCGAGACCGGCACGTTGAACACCAGGTCGAAGACCGTGTGTTCGAGGAGGGCGCCGCTTTCGCCGAACACCGGAATCCGGTGGGCGGCTTTTCTGGCCGCCTGCGTCATCAAGAGGAGCGCCAGTCCGGGGAACCGGAACACCACCTGCAATGGAACCGAGATGAAGCCGATGTACTGCCAGAACGACAGGAACGCGACCGCCCAGTAATCCTTGTACCGCCGCTCGCGAATCATGAAGGAAGTGATCCAGCACCCGCGCACGAACGATCCGGGCGAGATCGGCAGCACCGCGAAGGTCGCCATCACCGCAGCCGCCAGAACCAGGCTCTGTGCCCACGACGTCCCGAACGTCGCGAAGACGTACAGCGCCACGCTCACACTGACCAGATGCGTGATCGGCGACGTGCAGAGTTGAATCGCGAGGCATTTGAGGTAGCCGCGCATCAGGGGGTCCGCGATATCGCGATCGAGCCGCTCGGCGTCCTGCCGGCTCAGGATCCCTTTCATCATGGCGGCGATGATCTCGCCGCGCAGCCACGTCTCTCTGAACACCGCACTCCGATAGAAGCGGATCGGAAACTGGATCGCGACGCGGACCTTTTGCCGCGTGTAGGGTCTGTCGGTCAGGACGCGATGCAGCTTGGCGGGAAGCCAGCTGACGAGCACCCGCTCGACGGCGAACCGGACCGGCTGGTGCACCCGTGTCAAGGCGTCCTCGTCGTTGATCCGGCCTGTCCGGTGCCACTCGATCAGCGCCCCCGCGCGCCACGCCGCCATCACTCTCGAGAAGTAGTTCCAGCGCCTCATGCCGGCGACGTGGCGGCGGAACCGGCTGGAGCCCCACAGCTTGATGGCGAAGGCGCCTGCCAGCGGAAACCACCAGAGCGCCCACAACACGAGAAATGTGAAGGATGAATGTTCGACACGCGCTGCGCGCTCGGCATCCAGCCAGCCGCGCCTGCGCCAGGCCTCGGCGGCGCCCGCCCGGACCGGCCGGGCCGCCAGACTCGTCAGCGCGCGCCAGGGCCGATTGACCAGATCGGGCAGCGCCTCGCGCGAACGGGTATGAGCGCCAATCAGCTCGGCGTGCGCATCACTCAAATCGGCAAATGCTCCCGCATGCTGCTCGATGAACTTCGCCAACTCCGGCAGGCTTCCGTCGTCGAACTGCACGAACTTGCCCCGCGCCCACCCCTTCACGATGAGCGCGAAGTCTCCGGGACTCATCGGGAGACAGAAGAGCAGCGCCAGCCCGGGGCGGAAATCGAGCGCCGTGAGGCCCTCGCCTGTGTCGAGCCGTTTGAGCGCGTTCGGCTGACTCTTCCAGGTGCTCCATTCGTACTGCCGCGCCAGCTCGTGCGCGCCTGTCAGGTGAAGCAGATCGACGAAGTCGCGCATGAAGCGGCGCTTCTCCACCAGCTCGAACGACGGCTCGCCGGCCGTTGATGGCCGTGCCGCGCGTTGCCGGCGATCGAACACGTGGTCGTCGCGCTCGAGCAACCATGTGCGGCCGTCAATCCATTCGCCGATTTCACCGTGGCTCCCGAGATCGGGATCGAAGAATGTCGCGTACACATCGGCGACCGTGCGCTCCGATCCGAAACGGATGGTGGCGGCCCGGCGGATCAGCTTCTGCCAGAGCGCGCCGGCACGCGCGGCGTCGGCGTTCAACTGGAGGGCGAACGGCGCCTGATAGCCGAGCCGGAAAAGAAGATTGCGAAACAGAAGCGCAGCGCCGGACGGCGGCCGCAGAATCTTGACGGCGTAGTGCAGGCCCGGCTCCAGGCCGTGGACTGCACTGCCGACGCCGCGCACGTCGAGAAGGCGGGCGCGATACACCTGGCCGGCAAAGCCGCCGCCGACGAACCGCTCCACCTCCAGCGTGACATCAGCGCGCACGGCCGGATGGACCCCAGTCACGGTGAGGTCGATCAGATCGCCCATCTCGTGGCGGGTCGGGCGATACGGCTCGAGCACATCGCTTTGACGGGCAACTCGTCGCAACTCGCGGCGCACGAGCGCCGCCATCTCTGCCAGAAAATCCTCTCCGGGTGTCGACTGCGCCGGCACCACGGTCCTGTCAGAGCGCGATTCGCGAGTGGCGGTCAGGGGGCGGTCGTCAATCGCCTCCGGGAACTCGAGAATCGCCATGAGGCAGCGTAGTGAAGCGAGACCGTGCGCGCTGTTCAAGATCGCACGGTCGCCAGCGGTTGTTCACTTGGGAACAGCGACGGCCCAAGGTTGCGCGTACCGTGGAGACCGGCCTAGCCATCGCTGATCGGCTTGGATGAGCAACACGGCCGTTGAGGCCGGATAACGCGGAGGAATCACACGATGAAACGCTCGCCGTACTACTACGCAGGAATCTGCGTGATGACCGCCGTGTCCGGTCTCGCGCTCTCGCATTGCGGCGCCAAGGAGGCCGTCGTGGACACGACGAGCCCCGCCGCCTTTGTCGCCTCGGCGGCCAAGGGCGATGCCGCGACCATGAATCGGTTCTTCAAGGCGGGCATGAGTCCCGATACCCGCGACAGCACGGGGAACAGTCCCTTGATTGCGGCCGCAAGCGCCGGCCAGCTCGAAATTGTTCAGCTCCTGCTGACCAAAGGCGCCAATCCGAACATGGCAAAGCCGGAGGACGGCTGGACGCCGTTGCTCGCCGCTGCCCAGGCGGGACACACCAACATCATTGAAGCGCTCGTGACCAAGGGCGCCGACGTCAACGCCGCGACCCCCGATCGCTTCACACCGCTGATGGCCGCCGCTCAGAAGGGTGGCGAGCAGGCGTTGCGCAGCCTCATCGGCCACGGCGCCACCGTGAACACCACCAACAAGGACGGCTGGTCCGCGCTGATGGCCGCGGCCGAATCGAACAAACCAGGCACGGTGGCGGCGCTGCTCGACGGTGGCGCGGATGTCAAGACCGCCTTGCCCGAGGGATGGACGCCGATGATGGCCGCGTCCAAGGTCGGCAACGTCGCATCCGTGACGGCATTGATCGACGCCGGCGCCGACGTCAACGCTCACAACAAGGACGGATGGACCGCGCTGATGGCGGCCCCCGAAGGCGGCAGCTCGGACGTGGTGAACGCGTTGCTCGCGCACCGCGCCGACGTCAACGCCGCCAGCAACGACGGGTGGACCCCGCTGATGGCCGCCGCCGACAAGGGACGCGCCGAGATCGCGCGCGTGCTGCTCGATAAGGGCGCCAAGATCACCGCCGCCAATCATCAGAACCGGACGGCGCTGACCTACGCCGAAAGAGGCAAGCACGATGACGTCGTGGCGCTGCTGAAAAAATCCGGCGCGAAATGACGTCGACGAGGCGGCGCGCGTGTGCGCTCATCGTGCTGCTCGCCGCCGTTTCCGGCTGCAGCCGATGGCGCGATCCGCGTCAGCTGCTCGTGCGGCTCAATGTTCCGTACACGACGGATTCCTGGGTTGGACAGGCGGGTGCAGGTGACACGGCCGCGGTCACCGCGTTCCTCGCGGCCGGCATCGACCCCAACGCCCGCGACGCCGATGGCAACACCGCGCTCATGAACGCGGCCGCCGGAGGGCATGCCGACGTCGTGCAGATGCTCCTCGGCAAAGGCGCGCAGGTGAACGTGACGAGTGCCCGCGGCATGACGCCGCTCGCGGCCGCCATCCTCAACGACCACCCGAACGTCGTCGCGCTGCTGCTCGACGGCGGCGCACCGCTGACGGCGCCGACCGTCGATCGCTCCCCGCTCCTGCTGGCGATTCGCGCGCGCCGGCCGCAGGAGGTGAAGCAACTCCTCGACAAGGGCGCGCACGCCTACATTCAGGACGACCAGTGGTCCGCCCTGATGATGGCGGCCTTCATCGGCGACGTCGACATCGTCAACGCCCTGCTGTCGAAGGATGCCAACCTCAACGCCGCCAACGACGAGGGGGTCACCGCCGTCATGTATGCGGCGAGTGCCGGTCATACCGGCGTCGTTCGAGCGCTGCTGGCCAAAGGCGCGGCGATCGATGGCACGGACGTCGCCGGCCTGACGGCGCTGATGCTCGCGGCCAACAACGGACATACGGAGACGATTCGTGCGCTCCTCGACGCTGGCGCCGATGCCGCCGCCCGCAGCCGCACCGGCACCACGGCGCGGAAGCTGGCGTCGGCCAACGGCTACTCGGATATTGCCGGTCTGCTTGACAACTCGACCCACGCCGTCGCCACGACGAAATGAACCGCTTCCTGCTGTCGCTCGCGCTTGTCATGCTCGTGCCACCGGTGCCGATTCGTTCTCAGGACACACCCGTCCCGAATGGGCTTGCGCCGTTGATTCAGGCCGCGCAGACCGATTGGCGGTCCAGCGGTGAATGGCGCCGGCTCGAGCGCCAGTATTTCGTATCCCCGGAAGACACACGCCTGTTCGAGGATGCAGCCCGCAGTGCGTGGGCGTACGTCGCGCGTCACTACGAGCCCGCCACCGGCCTCGTGGACGCGACATCCGGCTACGCGTACGCCACCGTATGGGACGTCGCCAGCGGGATCGCGGCGCTGTACGCGGGGCACGCGCTGAAGTTTCTCGACGACGACGAATACGGCGTCCGCATGCGGCGCGTCCTGGCGACCCTCCGAACGATTGACCTCGTCGATCACGCTGCTTTCAACAGGGTCTACTCGACGCGCACGGCGGCGATGGCGGGCCCCGATCGGCGCCCGTCTGCCCGCGGGTACGGATGGTCGACGACAGATATCGGGCGGATCCTCGTGTGGCTGAAGATCGTCGCCGCGACGGAACCCGAGTACGCGGCCGATGCCGCCGCCATCGTGAAGCGGCTCGACTTCACGCGGCTTGTTGAAGACGGGTACATGTGGGGCCAGGACGTTGACGCGGCGGGGGCGGCTCACCGGTATCAGGAAGGGCAAATCGGCTACGAACAGTACGCCGCGAGCGGATTTGCCGCGTGGGGTGCGAACGTCGACCGCGCGCTGCGCCTCGAGGAAAACGGCCTGGCGGTCACGATCATGGGCCGCACGCTCTATGCCGACGCGCGCGGCCGCGATCGCCTGACCAGCGATCCCGTCGTCCTCATGGGTCTCGAGATCGGGTGGGATCCGGCGATGGAGCGGTTGGCCCGCGACCTGATCGGGGTGCAGGAGGCGCGCTACCGCAAGACCGGGCGCGTCACCATGGTGGGGGAGGACGCGATCAGCCGCCCGCCGCATTTTTTCTACTACTACAGCGTCTATACACATCGCAAAGCATTCGGCGTGGATGTGCAGGCGCGCGGCGCCTTCGTCGATGAGCCGCGCTGGGTCAGCGCCAAGAACGCATTCGCCTGGCACGCGCTGCTGCCCCGGCATTACACCCGGCTCGCGATGCAGACGGTGCGGCCCGCGCAAACCGATGCGGGGTGGGGATCCGGGATCTTCGAAGGGACCGGCACGTCCACCGGCATGCTCAACATCAATACGGCGGCTGTCATCCTGACCGCCGCGCTGGTCCAACTGCGCGGACAGCCGGTCATCGGCGCGGCGCCTGCCAAGTGAAAATCGTTCTGCTGCTTTCCGTGCTGATCATCGTGTGCGGTGCGATGGCGTCGAACGCCGGACAGCAACCGCCCGATGGAACGGCCGTGCTCTCGCTCGCGGGCGAATGGAAGTACCTGCCGTTCGAGGGGACGACGAATCTGGCCGAACCCGCGGTGCCCGACGCAGACTGGCCCGCGATGCGGCTGCCCTCCAACTGGTTCCTGAAGGGCAAAAACGAATATCCCGTCGCGATCGATCTGTCGCCGGTCTCGCCCGGTGCGAGCGTCAACCCTGGCGATCTGGCTGCGGCAGGTCCCGAGCGCGGCCTCGACTACGAGGGAAGCGTCTGGTTCAGGCGGCACTTCACGTACACGTCCGGGAGCCGACTCGCGATCCTGCGGTTCGAGATGGTGGATTACTTCGCTGACGTCTATATCAACGGACATCTGGCAGGCCACCACGAAGGCTCCTTCCAGCCGTTCGAGTTCGAGGTCTCGCGCTGGCTCGTGCCGGGTGACAACCTCGTGGCGGTCAAAGTCGGCGCTCCCGCGCAAGTGATCGACTGGACGGAAGAGTACGCCGCGAGCTGGCCGAAGCACCAGGCGCAGGTGAAGGGCATCTTTGGATACCACGATACGCGTCCAGGTGGAACCTCTGGCCGCGGGCAGGAGCGCGGGACGGGCGGCATTCTCGGCACGGTCACGCTGCGGCCCTCCTCCGGCGTGGACCTCGTTCGAGCGGAGGTGGCGCCGATGGACGTCACCGAGCAGAGCGCCACGATCCGGATCGATTACATCCTGCAGAACTGGACTGTCACCGAACGCACCGGCACCCTGACAGGCGACGTCGCGCCGAAGAACTTCACGAGCGATCGCCGGGACCACTTCACGCAGCCTCTGACGCTGGCACCCGGTGAAAACCGCGTGCGCATCACGCGGCGCATCGATCAGCCAGCGCTCTGGTGGAGCTGGGACTATGGGACGCCCAACCTCTATCAACTGACGACGACGCTCTCAGGCGGTCCGGCCGATGACCTGCACACGACATTCGGGATCCGTAGCATCCGGCACGACGACACGTGGGTCTGGTACCTGAACGGCCGGCGGATCTTTCCGCGCGGATCCAATTACATTTCGACGCAGTGGTTGTCCCAGGCGGATCGGGCGTGGTACGAGCGGGATGTCGATCTGATGCTCGCGGCGAATCTGAATTCGATCCGTGTGCACGCCCACCTCGAGCGGCCGGAGTTCTACGACGTGGCCGACGAGCGGGGCCTGATGGTCTGGCAGGATTTCCCGCTGCAGTGGGGTTACAGCGACCTGCCGACGTTCCACGCCGAGGCGATCCGGCAGCTCGGCGACATGGTCGGGCTGTTCTTCGATCACCCGTCGATCATCGTCTGGTCGATGCACAACGAGTCGCCGCATGCCATGTCGTGGATGAAGCGCAAGGCCCAGGACCAGAACCTCGCGCTCGACCAAGCGTTGGTGGCGGAAGCGACGCTGCGCGATCCGACGCGCGTCGCGCATCGGGACTCCGGCACCGGAGACGGCCATCCGTACCCGGGGTGGTACGGCGGCAAGGCGGCCGACTACTCCGGGCTGCCCGGCGCGCCGTTCATCACCGAGTACGGCGCCCAGGCATTGCCGGTGCCCGAGACCATGAAATCGATGCTGCCGGCCGACGCTCGCTGGCCGGTGTCGGAGGCGGCGTGGGACGTCTGGGCGTTTCACAACTTCCAGCGCGACGCCACGTTCAACACGGCGAAGGTTCCGCTGGGCAGGACGCTCGACGACTTCATCCGCAACAGCCAGAACTATCAGGCGGCGCTGCTGCGCTTCGCGACCGAGCAGTACCGCCGCGCGAAGTGGACGAAGGTCACGGGACTCTACCAGTTCATGTTCGTCGACGATTGGCCGTCGGTGACCTGGTCGGTCGTGGACTATTACCGCCGGCCGAAGCGCGGCTACGCCACGCTCGGGGAATCGATGCAGCCGACGCTGCCGAGCATCGAATACGCCATAGACCATCCGGCGGCGGCCATCACGCTCTGGGTCGTCAACGATCGTTTCGATGCGTTTCCCGGTGCGCGCCTGACGTGGAAGATCGGCGGGCGGGAGCATTCGCAGACGCTCGACGTGCCGGCCGACGGCGTCGTCAAGGCCTCCGTCATCGGCGCGGGCACCGCGATCGCCGCCGGCACCGACACGCTCGATGTGTGGCTCGAGAGCGGCGCAGGACGAATGCTGGGCCGGAACCATCTCGGGGCGGCTGATTTCCTGTCGTGGAAGCAGTAGAGGACGTTATGCAAATTGATGTCGCGGAACGGGATGGGGCGGCGGTGGTCAGGCCGGGAGGCGTGCGCGTCGACCTCCAGGTCTCCGGCGAGTTTCGTACGGCGTTGCTGCAGCTGATCGACAGCGGCCATCGGCGGCTGGTCGTCGACATGGGCGAGGTGCACTTCGTGGACAGCTCCGGCCTCGGTGCGCTCGTGTCGGCCCTCAAGACGCTCAAGCTGCTCAAGGGCGGGGGCGACATCCGGCTCGCCAACGTCCAGCCGCCTGTTGTCGCCCTCCTGGAAATCATCCGGCTCCATCGCGTGTTCGCCAGCTATCCGTCGGTCGATCAGGCCGTTCAGAGCTTTGCGTAAGGACCCGCGATGAAAGCGATGATCCTCGCGGGCGGCAAGGGCACGAGGGTGCGGCCGCTCACCGACACCGTGCCGAAGCCGATGATCCCGATCATCAGCAAGCCGCTCATGGAATTCCTGATCGACCTGCTCAGACAGCACGGATTCGATCGGATCATCGTGTCCACCTCGTACCTGGCCGAGGCGATCGAGGCGTACTTTCGCGAGGGCTCGCGGTTCGGCGTGCAGATTGGGTACAGCTTCGAGGGCTATCACGCCGACGGGCGCAGCGTGGCCGAGGGGCTCGGCTCGGCGGGTGGCCTGAAAAAGATTCAGCAGTTCTCCGGCTTCTTCGACGACACCTTCGCGGTCCTGTGCGGCGACGCCATCATCGATCTGGATCTGACGGCCGCCCTCGCGTTCCATCGCGAACGCAAAGCCATTGCGACGATCGTCCTGAAAGATCTCCCGCGCGCGCAAGTCGGCAGCTACGGGGTCGTCAAAACCGCACCGGACGGGCGCATCCTCCAGTTCCAGGAAAAGCCCGCTCCGCAAGACGCGATCAGCACGACCATCAACACCGGAATCTACTTCTTCGAGCCCGCGATCTTCGACCATATCCCGGCCGACACGGTGTTCGACATCGGCGGCCATCTCTTTCCGCTGCTGGCGGCCAAAGGGCTGCCGTTCTACGGCGTGGCGCTGCCGTTCTCCTGGATTGACATCGGCACCACGCCCGACTACTGGCAGGCGACGCAGATGATTCTGCGCGGCGAGTTCGAGATCGAGATGCCGGGCCGCGAGCTGGCGCCGGGCATCTGGGGCGGCATCAACCTCGCCGTGGACCTCGCGAAGGCCGACATACGCCCGCCGGTCTATATCGGCTCGGGCACGGCCATTGAGCCTGGCGCCACGGTCATCGGACCCACGGTGATTGGACGCAATTGCGTGATCCAGGCGGGCGCCAGAATCGATGCCTGCGTGGTGGACAACTACACACGCGTGTCCGGGTTCGCGGAGGTCCACGAGAAGATCGTCAGCGGGCGCTTCTGTGTGGATCGCGATGGCCGGAACGTCGAGCTCGCCGGCACGGGCTATGGCTTCGTCGTCGATGATGCGCGGGAGCGGCGCACATTTACCGACGACGATCAAATCCTGATGGATTTCCTGACGTCACAGAATGTCCAGCCCGCTTGACGCGAGGGGCCTGTCAGGGGCCGCGGAGTCCTGCTATGCCTCGGTGACGGTGCCGAGCAGCGTGGAGTCGATCAGGCTTGCCGCGGGGTTCATCGTCCAGGCCGCGCGCAACATGCGCGTCCCGGCCGCCTCCGATTCGCTGTTCGAAGTCGCCATCGTCGAGGCGCTCACCAACGCATTCAAGCATGGCAACACGGCGCAGCGCGCCGGGGCGTCGATTGTCTGCGAGCTGGAGCTCGCCGATCACCGCTTGACCGTGCGCATTCTCGATCAGGGCGCGGGGTTCGTGCTGCCTCCGACGCCCGAGTGGAGCGCCGGTGACGTGGCGACGATTCCGGTGAGCGGGTTCGGCCTCCCGATCATCCAGGGTGTGTTCCCGGTCGTCCGTGCTATCGCACGATCAGGCGGGTTCGGACTCGAGATGACGCTGACCATGTCCGCAATACCTCCGACGACCTCCGCGGTGCTCGACGAGGCCGCCGGCGGCGTCCCGGATGCCGGCGCCGAGGTGCGGCACAAAGAGGCGCTCCTCAAGACGGGCGCACTGCAGAATGCGATCTTCACCAGCGCCAATTTCTCGAGCATCGCGACCGACGAAAAAGGCGTCATTCAAATCTTCAACGTCGGCGCCGAGCAAATGCTCGGCTACGCCGCGGCCGACGTCGTGAACAAGATCACCCCGGCCGACATCTCCGATCCACAGGAGCTGATTGCGCGCGCGGCGGCATTGAGCCTCGAGCTCGCCACCACGATTACGCCCGGCTTCGAGGCGCTGGTCTTCAAGGCGTCGCGCGGGATCGAAGACATCTACGAACTCACGTACATTCGCAAGGATGGGAGCCGCTTTCCCGCCATCGTGTCGGTGACGGCGCTGCGCGACGATCACGACGGGATCATCGGCTATCTGCTGATCGGCACCGACAACACCGCGCGCAAGCGGGCGGAGGAGGCGCTGCTCGAGGCCGGTGCCCTGCAGAGCGCCATCTTCAACAGCGTCAATTTCTCGAGCATCGCGACCGACGAAAAAGGCGTCATCCAGATTTTCAACGTCGGCGCGGAGCGCATGCTCGGCTACGCGGCCGCCGACGTGATGAATACAATCACCCCTGCCGACATCTCGGATCCGCTGGAGGTGGTTGCGCGCGCAGCGGCGTTGAGCGCCGAGTTGGGCACCACGATCACGCCGGGCTTCGAGGCGCTGGTCTTCAAGGCCTCGCGTGGCATCGAGGACATCTACGAGCTCACGTATATCCGCAAGGACGGGAGCCGCTTTCCCGCGATCGTGTCGGTCACCGCCCTGCGCGACGATCAGGACAGCATCATCGGCTATTTGCTGATCGGGACGGACAATACCGCTCGCAAGCACGTCGAAGCGGACCGCAAGTACATCGCGCAGATGCTGCAGGAGAAAAACGTCGAGCTCGAGGCGGCCAAGTCGGTCGCCGAACGTACGGTCGAACGGCTCGAGAAGGTCGAGCGGCTGAACAAGGGC
>Ga0209515_10002772_pt1 | contig 26204 bp, 30 predicted proteins | sample Subgroupgradi54m_FD_187454 | JGI IMG/M metagenome (GOLD analysis project Ga0209515, IMG submission 187454) | Subsurface groundwater microbial communities from S. Glens Falls, New York, USA - GMW60B uncontaminated upgradient, 5.4 m (SPAdes)... ... | reverse complement strand
TCGAGATGAACAACACTTTCCCGGCGTCCATTGCGCTAATGTCGACGTTAGGCTCGGCGGAACAGAAAACCTCCTGGATTTCTTCCGCGACATACGGATTGGTATAGTTCTCGATCGTGCCACGAATACCGGACAATTCCTCGGGTGCCTTGGCGAGATATTGTTTCCAGCCGTCGAAGAGCGCGTTCGCTCGCTCGCGGTCCTGTGAGTCTGTGAACTCCCGCTCCATTAAAAGCGAAAGAACCGAATCCATGATGTTCGGAAACTTAATAAATTCGTAGATGCCGGGGATTGTAGGAACTAGGCCGGCAAGATGGATGCTTTCCATCGCCTCGGCCATGCGATCGATGGCCTGGGTTTTGAAGTGCGATTGCGATGTCTTCTGCCCTTGCGAGACGGCGGTATCTACGATGAGCTGGCTATGGCTCGCCCACGAAATAGATCGGTCGCCGATGAGGTTTAATCGCCAGCGCGGCGGCTCGGCTTTCTGGCCGAACATGCGCGGTCGGAGCATGACAAGCTTGTCGCTCTTTCCGAGCGCGGCGAACACGCGCTTGGTCATAACGTGCATGTCGGCTTTTTCGTCCGTGATGGTGCCGCCCCAATCAGGCCTGTTGCGCGTGAGGTCGATCAGCATCCGCTTCGCCAGCTCGCTCTTTCCGGTGCCGGATTGACCGACAGCGATGCCGTGGCGGCAAAAATCGTTGTCATTGAGGTGGGCGGCACCAATCGAGAACAGAGCGCCCTCTTGGCGCTGATTTTCCGACGGCGCTACAACGCCACCTATTAACGCGAGAATGCCGACGCCAACGGCGCAATAGACCAAGGTGGGTGTCTTGAGAATCCAAGCAAAGCAGGCGATTGCCGCCGCGATGCCGACGGTCGCGTAGATCGGCGTGCGGTCGCTCATTAGGCTGTGACGTTCGCTGGTGAACGGCGGCGTCCCCTGCCCTTCTTCTTGATTTTCGCCTCGCGCACAAAACGCGCAACGGCTCCCGCGCTGACTTCGCTGCCTCCCTTGGTAAACAGTTCGGCGATTTGGGCGTGAGTCGCCTGCTCCGCCAGCAGCGCGGCGATCTTATCGCGGTAAGGCCAGAGCGGCGAATTGGCGAGCGGGTTGGCGTTCTTCTCTTTCAACTCGGCGAGCGCCTTGTCGAGAACGGAGAGGATGGTTGGGTTCGGGTTCGGCGATGACATATCGCCGGAAATATCTGAGCGTAATGCGCTGTCAACGCAACTGCGTGGTTTTCAGGCATGTAGGATTTTCCTTGCGCAGCAAGGGGTAAACTGTCCTTTGTTTCGGCAAAACTCTGAGTTTTTGCCCGGAACATGCCAATTTTGTGATCTCCCCCACTGCTCAAACTTCGCTTTCCAATGCGAAAAAATATTTTCGCGAGCATCTTCGCGTGGGTGACTATTACTCCGAAGGAGAGTCCATCGAGGGTGAATGGTTTGGCGAAGGAGCTAAGCGACTCGAATTGACCGGAAAGGTATCCGAAAAAGACTTCCTCGCCATGTGCGAAGGTAACAACCCAAAGTTGGGCGAATTTATTACGCAGCGAAAAAATACGACGCGCAAAGAGGCAGGAAAGAACATCGCCAATCGTCGAGTATTTTACGATTTCGTCATTCGTCCACCTAAGTCAGTTTCCATCGTGGCTTACCTTTCGGATGAGCGAATTGTTAAGCTCCATCGTGAAGCGGTGAAGCGAGCGTTGCATGCTCTGGAGAACTATGCCGAAACGCGTGTGCGTCTTGATGGTGCTTGTACCGATCGTCGTACCAGCAACATTGTGGCGGCACTGTTCGAGCATGATACCTCGCGGGAACAAGATCCCCTACTCCACACTCATGCGGTTGCGTTTAATGCCACTTTTGACGTGGTTGAAAACCGCTGGAAGGCGCTCCAGTCGCACGAAATGTTCAAGGCGCTCTCCTACGCTGACGCCATCTACAACCAGGAAATGACCCGTGAACTTGTGCGGCTGGGCTACCGCGTTGAGCAGCATGGGAAGTCATGGGAAATCGCCGGGATCGGCCGTGATTTGGTCGAGCGGTTTTCCAAGCGCCGCGCCCATATCTCGAAGCGAGTCGCCGAGGAATTGGCGAAGCCGGAGAATGCAAATGCCGACCCCCATCAAGTGCGGGAGCGAATCGCCCGAGAGGAGCGGAAGCGGAAAATTCGGGACGCGGACAAAAAGGCGCTCCGCGCGAAATGGCGCTCCGAACTCGGCCCGGACGGCGAGCGGATGCTGGCTGCGGCCAAGCCGGCCAAACCCGCCGGCGGGGTGTTGCCGCGCGCGGACTACGCGGCCGCCATCGCGTGGGGCAAGTCCTTCGTCTTTGAGCGGAAAAGCGTCGTGCGCGTGCATGAGCTCATTGCGGCCGCCGCGCGCCGGATCGTCGGTTGCGATGCGACGGTTGAGGAGCTGACGAAACAGATTTATCGCGCCGGCGTCGTGCGCGAGGAAGACGGCGAACGCATCGCCTCAGTGGAAGGTCTGCGGCGCGAATGGGCGCTTGTGGAGCGCGCGAAAAAAGAACGCGGCCGCTATCGGGCGCTCGTCCCTGCGCCCGACCTTTCTCGCTCTCCGTTGGACCCCGAACAGCGGCAAGCCGTCGCTTGTTTGCTCACTTCGCGTGACGGAGTGATGATTTTCCGCGGCGCTGCCGGGACGGGAAAATCCACCACCCTGCGGGAGTTGAACCAGCAGCTAGTAGCTGCCGGCGCGCGGGTCGTGGTCGCTACGCCGCAAGCGAAACAGGCGCGCAATCTCGAGGCGGACGGCCTGCCGGCCAGCACACTCGCCAAGCTCTTGCAGAACGCCGAGCTACCGCTCGGGGCGGTCGTCCTGGTAGACGAAGCTGGGCAGGTTGGTGGGCGGCAAATGGAGGCATTGTTCGACCTGGCGCGGCGGCACGCTGCGCGCCTGATTTTGTCCGGTGACACGCGGCAACACCCGTCGGTTGAGGCTTCGGATGCAATGCGGGCTCTGGAGAGCTTTGCCCATGTCACCACCGCCGAAATTCGCCGCGTGCGGCGACAAGATCCCGCTCTTGGCCAGACGGACGATGAGCGTGCCACGATCACGGCCTACCGTGGCGCCGTTGAGGCCGCCGCCGCCGGGCAGTCCGTGGCCGCATTGACCCGCTTGATGAGGGCGGGCTGCGTGGAAAATCTCGCTGCGGGAGATTTGATTGCAGCCGCGGCTGACGAGTATGAGCGGCAGCACGCCGCCGGCTTGCGAGTGCTCGCCGTCAGCCAAACCCGGGCCATGGTGCGGGATCTCAACACCGCGATTGTCGAACGGCTGGAAGCGCGGGGCGAGGTGCGCGACGTGCGCCAGGTCGTGAGTTTTGCGCCGCGCGACGTGCACGTTGCGGAAAAGGAATTGCCGGAAACCTACACGCCTGGAACCGTGCTCCGTCTGGTGCGTGATTATGGCACTTTGCGCCGCGGCGACCTCGTTAGGGTTGACGGCCATCAAGACCGCACGCTTTTGGTGCGTGATTCCGATGGCATCGAGCGCCGGGCTTCCCTCGCCTATTCCGATCGCTGGGAATTGCTCGAGGAACACACCCTGCGCGTCGGCGTCGGATCGGTGCTGCAGCTCCGCGCAAACGGCGTGTGCGTGGCCGGCAAAAAAATCGTCAATGGCGAACTCGTTCGCGTGACGGAATTCGAGGCGGACGGAACAATCCGGGTACTCGATCTGGCGGGCACTGAAAAACGGCTCGGCCAGAGTCAGCGGGTAATGCAACTAGGCTATGCGGTCACGTCCTACGGCTCGCAGGGCGAAACCGTTGACGCCGTGATCCTGGCCGACGCCGGCAGCGCCGCGGCGACAAACAAGAAACAGTGGTATGTCTCCATTTCCCGCGCGCGCCGGCGCATCTCGATTTTCACCAACGACGCGCGCGAACTCGCGCAGCGGATCGCCGCCAGCGGCGATCGCACGCTGGCCCTCGAACTTCCCGGGCGCCCAGCGATGCGGGCAACGCGGCGCTCGATGCTGCAACGCCTGGTCCGCCGCGCGCGCGTCACTGCGGCCGTAGTTCGCCGCCGGATCAAACTTTCCCAATGAGCAACCTCCGCAATCAAATTGCTACGAAAAATGCGCCGCCGGCTTCGCCGGCGGAAAACCCGGACGCCAGCGCCAGCGAAAACCGCGCCGCCAGCGCGGACTCGGCCGAGTGCTTCGCTGCCGGCGACAATGCGCTTGGACTCATCGTCAACAATGGGGCAGCTTTATTCGCCTTCCCCTACACGCATTATCTTTTTTGCCAAACCGTCGATGCTACAGGCCTGGCGATTCGCTTCGCAACTCACCGCCTCCTCGTCGTCGGCGAAGGTCTCGAAACCCTCGTGCACGAACTTGCGGCGCAACGTTTGACCACTCTCCGTGTCCTTCCCAAGCGCCTGTTAGCGCAGCGGAAAACTGCGACGTGGATTGATCGAATCGAAGTAACCGAACTCGCGGAGGTAGCGTCAACTTGACGCTAAAATACAAGCTGCGCCTTCGGCGAGACCAAAGGGGGCGCGCCCCCTCTGGACTCCCTGCAAGTTCCTCACGACATAGAAAAGTTATTGTGGCTACCAGTTCCCCGGAAAAAGCGCCGCTTGCCGGCGCGGCGCTTCGCGCGCAAGTCGCCCTCCGGGCGACCAGAGGGGGCCTCATTGCCGGCCCCCTCTGGACTCCCCCGCTAGGATTTACCGCATTCCTCGGGGATGCTTAGAACCGGCCCCGGAAAGAAAAAGCCGCCGATCTCCTCTGAAATCGGCGGCTTTTGGTCGGCTGCAAAGCCTCCCCGACGGCGCGCCGCTCAGGTCGCTTCCCAGCGTTGCCCTATCCTGCGCGCCGTGCTCGAAAGCGTGTCGCCGCCGAGGGCAGAGTCAAACGACAAGTTAAGGAGCTAGATCGCGGTCCTGCTTCATCGCGGCAATCAACGCCTCGTAATCGTTTTCACTTTGCACCTCAGCCCAACCGCGCAAGCGATGGCGGCGGGCAACGGCGTTGACCAACCGGACAGTTTCGCCGCGCGAAAGACCCGCCTCAAGGCCGAGCTGCATCAACTCGGAAGAGAGGGAGGCCATGCGGTCGAGGAATTCGCGCGTGAACCGATTTAAAGGGAACGGCTCGGGTTCATTCATGGGGCAGAGGGAACGGCCTTGGGGCCCGCTCCGTTGAAGACCACTCCGTTGATCGCGGCCAGCCGCTTCGCCGCGCGGAACGCGGACGACTTGAGGCGGTCGGCTTCGCCGCCTAGATTTGAATTGATGAAACGACGCTCATCAGTGCGCTCGTCGCTGCGGTACACCTTCACATGGTCAACCCAGTCAGTGACCGCATTGACCACGTCGAAGGCAGTCGTTCCCGTGTTACCACGCCCGGAGCGGAAAAGCTCCGTCATGACATCAATCGCCGTCAATTCGCCGGGAGTGAGCTGATCGCGGTCATCGGTCAGCAGTCCGCGAAAAGTCAAGCGGGCCTGATCGATAGCCACCTTGGTTTTGGCTAAGGCTTCATAAATGGCGAAGGTCGCCCGCGTCGCCTCGTTGGCCCAGCCGATGGTTTCAATCGCCGTTGCCAGCCTGGCCGCCACGCCCCGCGCATGGGTTACGTAGAGCCGGCTCGCGTCGGTTTCGGCCATCTTCAGGGTGTTGGCGCAAACCACGCGCACATCAGTCAACCGCCCCGTGACTGCCCGCGTACCGTCGTGCCCGTTTGAAAGGAGCAGATAGGAACGATGCGGCGAATCGGCAAACTGCCGTTCGCCGATCCGAACCAAGGCCCAAACGATCCGGCCCCCGCTCAGGCTGCCCGCCGTCTCGATGACGGGCCTATAGTCACCATCGACCTGGGCAAGGGCTTCGGCGATTTCAAGCAGGCGCTCGTTCTGCACGGGCTGCCAGCCTTTCGGCACCACACCGATGACTTCGCGGCTATCGTCGCGCCGGTTGAGACGATGTGACGGGATCGATTTCATATCGCCGTCGAAAATGGGCTCCTGCACGATCTGCCAATTGAGTCTGGCGGCCGTCAGAGCCTCCTGCGCGGTGGGAAGACCGGCCACAACGGTGCCTAGGCGGTGCCAGGGAGTGACGTTGTTCGCGGAAACCATATGATCGTCGGAGGTGAGTTCGTGTGACATAATGAGATTAAGGTTTAGGTTACATAGCTTGCTTAGCTATCTTAGCTAGCTAAGCAAGCATAAAATGTGTCTTTCTCGAAAACTTCCGTCGTCTTGCAGTAGCTTTCGCTCCGCTCGGCAGGCTCACCCGCTGCCCTCATCAGCCAACGGTTCGCCAGCAGCTAGGGGTTTCACCATTTGGTATTCAGCAATCTGGGTGAGGGAACCAAAAGCGGCTGTCGCGCTTGGGCGACTGGTGCCGCTTTTGGGAGAGGGCAACGCCCTCTCCAGGGGTCGGGGGCAGTAGCCCCCGTGCGAGCTGACGCGAGCAGCGCCGCCGTAGGACGGCGCAGACAGTTGGAGGCGCGTAGCGCCTTGGGTGAGGGCCGTAGGCCCGAGGGCGGAGCCCTGGGGCGCGGGGGGCGCAGCGGAGCGGAGCCGCCCGACGGGGAGGGGGTCTGGGGAACCAAAGCCCCAGTCCGAACCAAGTCCCCTGCCCTTCGCCCTCGGATATAAATAGGATAAGAGGATATATAACGGATAAGAGGGAAACGACCTCTCGTAACATTCAATAATCCTGCGACTTACAACTTACAAAAGCCTGCTTTCGCCGCCCACCCTCCCTACTTTCGCCGCCCGTTCTCCCTAAGTGTAATTCGCTTCTTACTTTCGCCGCCCATTCTCCACATCAGGGAGGACTTTCGCCGCCCATTCTCCCACTTTCGCCGCCCGTTCTCCACACCAGGGAGGACTTTCGCCGCCCCCTCTCCACACTGATTTGTAAAGAAATCTGCTTTCGCCGCTGATCCTCCCCACTTTCGCCGCCCGTTCTCCACACCAGGGAGGACTTTCGCCGCCCATTCTCCCTAATCAAGGCGCGCGAATGCGCCCGGCGTTCCGCATCTGGTGCGCCGCGTTGTCCGCGCGAATGTCTTTTACGACCTTATCGGCCAGGAAAAGCGTCCAGGTGATTTCGCGAATGGATCGGCGCCCGCCAATCGACGGCGCGTAATCGATGCTCTCATTCCACTGCGGAAACGCCGCGAGCACTTCATGCTCCTGAAGGTCCGCGAGTGCTTCGCGGATCTTTTCGACCGCCTTGCGCAATTCGGCATACGGCCGCATCGGGCTTTCGCGTATGATACGCGAAAGCTGGATATCGTAGCCAATACCGGAGGCCGCTTGCCGAAAATTTCTTGTGAGGTGCTCGTAAAGCCACTGGGCAAGGGAGGTCTTGAGCGACATGAGTTGCGCGTAGTGGATGCGGTCGAAATAGCCGTTAATGATCGCGCGAGCGGCCAAGTCGTTGAAAGTGATTTCGCAGAGGGTTCGCTGGCCCTCCGGATCATCCGCATCGCCGACGAATTTCAAGCTGATGTAGCCACCGGCGTAGAGTCGTTTCCGCGCGGTGCGATCGGTGATTTCCAACGCGGTCTTGTCCAGGACCTCCAACGCCTCGCGGATTTCCTCGATGGTGAGGCCGCGCGCAATTGCGGCGAGCCGCCGCCGAATTTCGTAGAGTGAGCATATAATCGAAACACTCTTTTCGCCGGAAACCCGCTTGATGTCCGGATCGGACGCCATTTTGCGCAACACCCGGTAAACCGTTTCTTCGCGCTCGGCCGCGATTACCTCCCGGCGGCGATTTTTTACATCGCCGCGCCGGGGCGGCAGGATGATCGGTTTGATAACGGTTACGAGCTCGTGATCATTGTAAACCCACGGCCGCTCCACGATGTCGAGCGTGCCACCCTGGCGGCTGCTGGTGACCGCTCCGGCGTAGAATTTCGGGGCGGCATCGAATAGCTCAAGGACTCCGGTATATTCCGCCGGCAGTCCGCCAACAAAGTTGGCCCAAAGGTCGAGCTGTTCGGGACCCTTGGGGAGAGGCTGCTCCAGTTCGGAGAGATAGCGTTGCCGGCGGAGTTTGGTGACGGAAGGAGGTTTTGGGACAGTCATTGTGGGAATTGAATCGTAGTAATCGAGCCGGCCAGAAAGGCAGCATTTGCGTTGTACGAGGCTGGTTCCCGGAGGGTCGGAATAAGCTTAGGGATTAGGGTTGAGGCCATTGAGGGCAAAATGCGGGCCTATGGGCGGCTTATTGGGTGGTTGCGGGGGTCTTCCGCTGTTCGAGTTCGCGGAGTTTGGCAATTGTCTCCCGATTATCGCGGTCGATCTGTTCGCGTTCGGCTGCTATTTCGGCACGTCGCGCTTGCCATTGCACTTCCTGCTGCCTGGTGCGAAGGTGCCGAGTTTGAGAGTCGTAAACGAAATTTTGCGGATCGCTGGCGAGCTCTTTGCCCTCTGCGGATGAAATTCGCCCCTCTGCAAGCAACTGCTGAATGATGTCAGCATAGGTGTCCGGAAGTACGATCCGAAAACCGTATTGGGTTGTTTGTTGGTCCCTAAGTTTATCGATGGCACTGTTGATTTGCTCTGCTAATTGGCGACGATTAGCCTCAGCGGCATACTCGGCGCCTCGCGCCTCGCGCTCGGCTTGATCGCGTTCACGCGCTTCACTCCAGGTCTTTTCCTCCTGGGCGCGCCGTTCTTCGATACGTTTTTGTTCAAGCTCTTCCTCGCGTATGTTCAGCTTAAAATGGACCGCCTCAGCTTTGCGGCGGAATTCGGTTTCGGCTGGGGTTTCAGTGACTGGCCAGCGGGAATAGTCGTGAAGACAATAAACGGCAACCCCGAGTATGATGAAGGAGGTGCCATAGATCCAATAGCGGCGAATAGTGTATGCGTCCATAGGTTTGAAACGAAGTTAGGTTTAGTTGATGTAGGTCTGCCCGCGTAATTGTAGCATCAAAATTCCCGCGATAAGAGCGGGTTTGCTCAGGGAGCTGACGGCCGCCACGTCCTCCGGGTGGCGCTCCTGGAAGTCGGCTAAGCGCGCGGCTTCGGCAGCATCGCAAGGGCGGAGCGCTAGCACGATCGGGCGGCGGGCGAGTTCGGCCGCCGTCGGCATGGGGCGCGCGGGCTCGCGCGTGGCGTAGGTGCGGGCAAAGCCGCAGCTGCGTCCCACTCCCCTCGCCTCCTGCACCGTCGGGAAGCGTTCCCCTGGCGCCAGCTCGGCCGCGGTGAACGCGCGCCGGCGTCGCGGGACCAGCGGGACCAGGCGACGGCCGCCCTCCCCGTCGCGCGCGACGACGTGCCAGAGGCCGGCAACCTTGCCGAGGGCGACGAATCGCCTCAGCGGCCTGGTCAGGTAAGCGGCTTGGTTTTCGGACATGGCGGTGAGATAGCTTAGGTAGCTATGCTAGCTAAGCTGCGCAAACCACGGGCCGGCCAGGTGGACCAGCTCGTCGTAGCGGTTCGGGACGAACGGCAGGCTCGAGGGAAAGCGGATCCTCGCCGCGGCGCAGAGGAATTCATCCTCGCCGTGCGCCGCCGCCAGCGCGGAAGCATCGGCGCTCTCCTGCCAGGGACCCTCCGGATCGAGGTGGAAGGCGTGGAGCGTGGGGTGAGCGCCGGCGTGCACCTGCAGGAAGATTCGCACCAGGGCCGGGCCGCTGTCGTGCGCGGCGATTTCGCACGCGCGCGGGCTGCAGCCGAGAAAGCGGGAGAGCGGCTGCATGGTGCGTTCAGGCCTCCCCTGCCCCGCCGTCCTGGATGCCGCGCCGGGCATCTAGCTTTTCGGCGTCGTCATAGCGCTTGACGAAACCCTCGTCGAGGACGCCGTGATGGATGAGTGCGCGCACCGTCAGCGATCGCTCGGCCTTGCGGCCGGTGGCGCGCAAAAACTTTTGCGCCTCCTCGATGCGGTCGAGATCCCATTGATAATAGACCATCGTGGTCTTGAGCGTGCCGGTGCTCAGCTTCTTTTTCGGCGTGGGGCCCGGCAACGGCACATGGGCCGGCGAGCGCAAGGGCGTCTTGGTGAGCGAGGCCGACGGCTTGTCGGCTGAGGACGATCGCTTGATGAGAGCGGACAGACTGGTTTTGGGTTTACTCATTGGGAGTCGGTGGTGGGTAGCTTAGCTAGCTGGGGTTGCTGGGCTGTTCAAGATTGTTGGGGTAGCTTTAGGAGTAGAGTTCGAGGGCCAGGCTCTTGAGCTGGGAGCGCGCCTCGGAGTCGAGGACGTTCCAGCCGAACTGCAGCATGTTCGTATAGCCGGCGAAATCCGAGAGCGTGGTATCGAGGATGGGGACATCGAGGCCCTCGACCTTGACGAGCTGGCGGAACTGCTTGGCGAGGGCCGTGCGGCCGTCGCTGCGGTTGATGAGAAGCCGGTAGAGTTTTTTGGGGTAGATCTTCCGCAGGTGCTCGATCGAGTCGCGCGTGGTCCAGAGGTCGGGCCAGGAAGGCGCGCAGGGCAGGATCAGGGCGTCGGACTGTTCCAAGGCGCGGTGCAAGGCGCGCTCGGTGAAATCCAGTCGAGGCGGCCCGTCCACGATGAGGATGTGGGGATCCTCAATTTCGCCGAAAGGCCGGATATGTTCCTCGCCGCTTTTGGAGAGCGCCTGGAGCAGGGTGTTCTGGCCGTCGGCCGAAATGACGGCGACGCGTTTGCCGTGGCGGGCGAGGGCGACGGCGACGCCGAAAGCGGCGGTCGTCTTGCCGGAGCCGCCCTTGCCGTTGACGAATGCACAGGTGAACATAGGGGAGAGCTTGCTAAGCTAGCTAAGGTTGCTTGGCGAGCGGGGCAGGCTGGGCCTGGGGCTTGGCCTTGGCCTTGGCCTTCGCCTCGGCGACCGCTTGGCAGGTGTGTTTGTAGAGGGCGACGCCCTCCACGACGAAGTGGTAGCAGAAGACCACGACGAAGAGGACAAAGAGTAACCGGCGGAACATGGCGGAGGGCGGATTGGGAGTGGGAGGTAGCTGGCTAGCTGAGGTAGCTAAGAGGGCAAAGCCAGCCCGGAGTCAACCTTCCATTGCGCGAGCGCGGCCGCGAAGCCAGCCGCGAAAACCCCGGCGTGCCAATCCGCGGTTGCCCGCGGCGGGCTGGTGAAGTGGTAGCCGGCCAACTCAGGGAAGATCCCCACGAGCTGGTAATCCGCATGGAAAGCCCCCCACGCCAGGCACTGGAGGCCGCCGCTCTCGAAGAGAAACCAGGAGCTGGCGGACTCCGGGCCGCCGAGGCAGAGCGCGAGTTGGAAATCCGCCGAGCGTTCCGCCACGAATAACCCCGTGATCATGGGTCACCCCCTTCGCGCCGACGGCGCCGGCGTTCGGCCCTTTCCGCGTCGACGCGGGCTTTGACGCCCTGGCGGTAACACCAGTCCAGTGGCAGGGAAACCACGTAGCGGCGACCCTGCTCGCGCATGACGAGCACGTCGCCGGGCCCGAGTTGGGCGACGAGCCGGCGCGGCCGGGAGCCAAAGCGGTAGACGCTCGCGCTGACGCGGCGCACCGCCCGGATGATGGGGGTCATGGCTCGGGGTATCGGCCGAGGATCTCGGCGAGATGCTCGAAAAGAGCCTGCTCGCCGTTGAGCATGTCGGTAATTCGGGCGATGACCGGCTCGGCGGCATGGCGGGCGACCGCGACCGCGCGTTCGTCGGAGAGCCGAGAAGCGCGGGCGATGCCAACGGCATGGAGGACACGCAAGGCGTGGTCCACGTCGAGGCGGGAAGGGAAAGGCTCCTCGGTAACGGGGAGCGGATTCGGGTTCCGCCAGAGCGAGAGCGATTCGGCCTTCCGGTCGAAGGTCAGGCGCACGGTTTCGGGCCAGACGGCGAGGATCGCCTTGTCGATCGCCTCGCCGAGGGCTCCGACATCCGGGGACTCGACGCCCGCGAATTGGAACGTGGCGAGGAAAGACCACCCGGCCGCCTGCATGATGGCGGGCGGCACGGCGTCAGCCGGGCGGCCAAGCGCGCAGAGCAGTTCGGCGAAGTTCATGGGCGGGGGAAGGAGTCGGAGAGCGTGCATAATGGAAAGAAGCTTAAAATCGGCACACCGCGCGGGCGGTGAAGGGAGCGGGGGAAAAAGGGCGGGGAGGCGGAAAGCCTCCCGAGCCGGACCGCGGCGCGTGCAGCGCCACGGGGAGAGCGACCGGAGCGGATGGGACAGTTCATGCCTGCACTGCTTAGCAATCTTAGCTAGCTAAGCAAGCCCTAATTGCTAAGCTAGCTAAGATTCTGGCGGGCGCTGTCCTCAGCCCGGCGGGGATCGCCGGCGGCGCGCTCGAAAGCGCGCCCCCACAAACCCCGGCCCGGCGCAGCCGAAGGGCAGGGGAGAATAATGTAGCCCGGGCGTGCACCGCAGCGTGGGGGCGGCAACAACGGGAAGAGTGAAGAGGAACGGTGACACGAGGCCGATCGTCGCCAAAAAGGCGCCGGTGGCACAAGCTGGTTGATACCCACGTCGCTGTCTTGAGTGTAGGAACGCTCTGTCTTGCCGATAAGACAAGGTATGTCTAAGCTCACTCCGTTCCCCTCACAAGCAACCGAAACCCGCGGCCCCCCAGGACCGCTCGCCGGCGTCCGCCTGGCGATTGTCGAAGACCTGCAACTGTGGCGTGACCTGGTTGGGGCCGTCATGGCGGACCAAGGAGCGGAAATCGTTGGTCGAGAGGCTACCGTTGCGGGTGCGGTGGCCTTGATCGCGGCAAGCACGCCTGACGTGGTGCTTTTGGACCTGTACTTGGACCGGGAGGACGGCTTGGATGTCATTCGGCAGGTTCAAGGGCAGAGCCCGCGAACGAAATGGGTCTTGCTAACGGCCAATGCCAAGCCCTTTACGCTGCGGACGGCGCTGCGCTTGGGCGTGCAAGGCGTGGTGATGAAGACAGTTGATAGCAAAGCCGACCTGGTGACGGGCGTTACAAAGGTCGCCTCCGGCGGGGAATACTACTCGAAAGCAGTGGGCAAGGTGCTGGCCGAGCTCGTGCGAAGCGAACACTCGGTGCGGCTTTCACCCCAGGAAGAGCAAGTGTTGAAGCGGCTGGCCGCTGGCGAAACGATCAAGGAAGTCGCATACGCGCTCAAGGTGGAAGCGGGCACCGTTGGCAAATATCTCCAGCGGATACGCGACAAGTGGGACCTGGCACCGTCGGAGCCAGTCGTGGCGGTGGTGGAGGCGGCACACCGCCTCGGCTTTCTAAATCGGACAACGGGGGGTTAAAGCTAGCTTAGCTAGCTAGTGTAGCTAATTCGCGACTGCGAAGGCCCGGTGGCTCGGGGCGGCGATCGGAGGAGCCGGCGTCCGCCGGCGGGCAACAGAAAAGCGGATAGCGAGCCAAACAGCTCGTCGCTTTTCAGGCGAAACTTTGCCGGTGTTGCGGCACGGCTTGGCGTGCCACGACCGAGCGGATAGCGAGGGAATCGCCGCCCCGAGCCGCCGGGCAGTGCGGGAAACCGCGCCTGCGGCCGCGGGAGGCCTGGCCGGAGTGCGTGAGCCGCGGGCGGGAGCGACGGGAGCAATGTGCTGAGCGTTCGGCGCAAGCCGAGCCGTGGGGCAGCGAAGCTTGTTGCGACCAAAGCGGGAGCCCGTGGCGGAAGCACGCAGGACAGGCCGGAGCGGTGCCGCGTCTGCGGCTGATGAGGGAGGGCGCGCAAGTGCGCGCCTGGCGGCCGTCGCCGTAACTACCAGGCTAGAAAAGTTCTAGTTGGGCCATCTGGGGCGTTACCAGGCCGGCAGAGTCCGGGGTAGGGGAGGGCTCGTAGTCCACGGCGACGGGTTCGTCTTCCTGGGCATCGTCTTGGTGACGATCGAGCGCGAGTCCGCAGGCAAAAGCGAAGTCCTGAACGATCGCCGGCACGGTTCCGACCGGCTCCGGCGTCGGCCGCGGCGGAAGCTCCAAGTAGGCGCGTGCCGAAAAGAAATTGAGTCCCGTTTCCTCATGACTGGCCGGGAACTCGGATAGTTCGCCTGCGATGAGCCGAGCGAGCCAAGGAACGACTTTCCGGACGGAAACGATGGCCCGCGCGCAATGCGCCTCATTCCAGGCACCGGCCGGCTGGAGCGGCCGCGGCTGCATGGCCGGGTTCTCCGCGATTGCGGAGAAGAGACGGTAAGCGTGCTGCCAGAGCGCCAGGCGCACGTCGTCAGGCGCAAAGAAGCCGCGTTCGGCGGCTGAATTCGCGTGGAGTGAGATATGGATGTAGCGAGAAAGCGAGTCGCCGTGCAGCCGCCCGAGAGCGCGGCTGCAGCTCACCAGAGTGGCCGTGTTCTCGCGCTCGTTCTCGAGCGCGAGCTTGTTCAGGATCTCCTGGGATGGTTCTACCGCGCCAGGTCCGCAGCCCAGTGAGCGATAACCCGTGTTACTGACGGGAAAATAGCCGCGTTCGAGCGCGCGAAGCTCGCCGCCCCATTTCGAGCGGAAGTAGGCGACGGGACGGCCGCGCACGGAACAAACGGCATCTGGAGCGGTGATGAGACTTTCGGACTCGATATTCATGTTGGATATGCGCGGCCTCGCGCCTGCCGCCGGGTTATCCGGCGGCGTCGAGGCGTTCAGCCGAGCACGTTTCCGAGGAGGCACGCCAGGTCAAGCGGTGCACCGCACCGCGCAGGCGGAGCCCGGGGCTCCGCCGGGCGATGCCTTGACGGCGTGGCAGACTAGGGAAACGCTGCTGCCCAGCCTCAGTGTCCAGGCCGCGAAGTCGCGGAGGCCTTCAGGTAAACCTCATCACCGACGGCGACCTGCTCGGGTTGCACAAACTCCAAGCTGCGAAGTCACGGGGGAGGGGAGGTGCACCGGCGGTGCCGGCAAAAGCTCAGCTATCTAGGCTAGCTGAGCTAGCTTAGTCGGCCAGTTCTGCGGCGGCCGGCTGGTGGATCTTCACCGCGCCGGGCTCGAGCTCAGAAGCGAGGTGTTGTAACACGGTGCGACGGAACTTGCGGATTTCGGATGCACTCCAAGTTGCGAAGGCCGTAGATGAAGTAGGCTTCGCGCGCGGTGAGGCGGTCGTAGTCGAAGCCGAGGTGAGTTGGGATCGTATTGAGCTCATTGCGGAAGCGGGCAGCGATGCCCATGAGGACCGTGTTATCAGGAACCAGGTTAGCGGCAAAAAGGTGGCTGGCAAGTGAAGTAGCAGCGAGCACGTCGCCGCCGTGCGCGTGGATGTGGCCGCGCAAGTTCGCGATGGAAGAGCCAAAGACGCAAACATCGTGCACGATGAGGTAAGATCCTTTTGGCGGCTTGCCGTCATAGCCCGACTGGTTGAGCAGGCGCGAAACCGAGTCCGTCGGGATTTCGGCCTGTTGCTTCTGGCGGACGATCGAGGCGACCAGCTCGGCCCCGGTTTCGCGGGCCAGCAGCTCGGCCAGGGCCAGCGGGAGAGGGTTGAAGCGGCCGTCGGGCGAGAATTCGATCGTGGGGCAAACGTAGTCCACCCGGCCGCTCCATTGGGCGGCGCGCAGAAAAGCGCGGGCGACCTCGCGCGCCGCCTTGAGGTCGTCGTGGCGCGCGGCGGCATAGCTGGGATGCGCCTCAAGGTTGGCCCTCGTGGTATGGGTGATGACGGAAGGGAAATTTCCCCAAGGGAAGCGGGTAACCATAAATAGAAAAAGGCTGGGACGCACTAAACGCCCCAGCCTTCGCGCCTGAACTAACGCCAACGGACGACTGGCCCGTAAAACGTCAGACTTTTAGTGCGTTGGCGGTTCGTTGTGCGACTGCTTGCTGCGCCAAGGCCTGCTGGGCGACGCTGCGGTAAGCCGATCCCTTTTTTTCTGCGGGGATTTTGGCTATCACGGCATCGACCTTCGCCTTCAATTCCGGGTCCGCCTCAACGACCGCACGAAGAGCATCGACTTTGTTCGCCACTGCTTCGGCGCGATTCATGCGGGTGAGCATGAGCTTCCGAACTAGGACGGTCTTATCCATCTTCGTGTAGGCGTCATGGAGCCCCGGATTCTCGGCGATGAACTTATTAAGTTTCGCGTCGATTTCGGGGTTCACACGGGGAGCTTGGGACTTGTCGGTTTTACGACGTTGGCTGAGCTGTTGGCTGATTGCGGTCATGGACGTATTATTTCACGTAGGGCCTCGCATTGGTGCCGGGTGCGAGGGTAAGATTGGCCCGGAGCAGCCAGAGCCAGGCCGTCGGAAGACGGACCAATCTGGCCGCAAACTGATAAGAGAGGGCTATTGCCAAACTAGGGCAATGGCAAGTTACTAAGTTACGTCGGAGGAAGAACTGACGCGGCTTCCTCTTCCGGGTCATCGTCTTCCGTCAAATCGATGGGGTTGCCCGTGATGCTGAAAACGAGCGCCCGTGCGAGGAGCGCGGGCTCCATGGCCAGCAAACGAACTTTGATAATTTCATCGGCGCTGAGGGCTAGGCCGGTTTTTTCGCGCACGATCTTTTGGACGAGCGCCACCTTCGCGGAGATTTTTTTGTCGGCGTCATCGAAGGTCGGCCGCCGTTCGCCCGGCGGCGGGCAAATGAGCGGGTTCATTTGCGAGGCGCGCGGGTGCGCGGGGTTGAAGGTGGCGGTGTCGCCGGGGTGCGGTCGGCTGGGGCTTCGCCGTTGGCGCGCGGGATCGGCGTGAGGCTGTCCGCGCGCACGGTGAAGAATTCCTTGTCGCCTTTGAGGTCGTAGTCGAGGACACCGGTGACAATGAAACGCGCTCCCTTTTTGACGGCCTTCTTGGCGTAGTTGCGCGTATTCGCGCCAAACAGAACGCCGATCGGGAGGGCCTTTTCGATGGGCTTCTGGTGTTCATCGGTGCCGATATAACGGTTGTGGATGGCGAAGACGGTCGCGAAATTTTCGCGATCGACGAGGTCAGTAGCAGCATTCACCTCGAGGGTGATCGTGTTGATATTATGGCTCATGTTGGTTGGGAGTAAAAGGCAAGGGGAGGGTTGTGGTGATGAGGGCCGTGGCGAAGCGCTGGCCGTCCGGGTTGAGCACGAGATTGACAGCTTCGATCCGGGTACTCGGGCGTTCCTCGAGTTTTTTGAGCACGCGGAGGAATTCGGGGTAATCACGGAGCTGCGCGGCGTCTTTGCTGAAGGCGTAGCGGCAGAGCTGCACCGTCGCCTTTTTTTCGGTGCTGATTTTTTGCGCTGTCCAGCCTTTCGGGAGCTCCTGCAGAAGCGTGGCGACGGCCGCCGGCGTCCAAAGCGCTGCGTGGACCCGTTCGGCCTCGGCCACCTTAGTGCGGCTTTCCGCCGCATAGCCAACCAGCTCCTTTTGATCGGACTCGAGCTTGGCTACGACGGGATCGGAACTCGAGAGGTTCGGCGGCCGGAGTAACCAGAGCCCAAGTACGAGGGCGAGCAAGCCGATGGCTACGGCGAGGAAAAGGATGGGTTTCTTCATGAGGAGAGCGGGTAAAAGGGCGCCACCTTCGCGCCATCGGCCGTGCCCTGGACGCGGCAGAGGGAAACGGCAACGCCGAGGAAACGGATGTGCTCGGCGGCCTGGTCGTAGCCGTGGTCTTTAAGCAGCGCGGCGATTTCGACGGGCGAGGTGCTGACGAGCAACGCCGCCGCGTCGTAAACGATTCTGAGGGGTTCGTCGTTGGGTTCGCTCATGGTTTGAGGGTGCCGGTGAGGGACCACGCGGCGGAGTTCAGCGTGGCTTTGGGGGCTTTGAATTCCCAGGCGCGCTCGCCGCCGGCGGCCAAGGAGTCGATGAATTGCGCGAACGGGCCTTTCTCCTGGCCGACGCCTTCATAAGCGATGCCGTCGAGCGTGAACTGGCCTTCCCGACAACGAAAGCCCTGTAGTTGCAAAGCCGGGGGCATCGCTTGGGTCAGCGCGTCGAGCAACGTGCTGGGCCGGGGATTCGGCAAGGGCACCGCGTCAACCACCTCCTTGGCGGCCAAGTAGACATTTTTCGCCGCGGTGAGCTTCGTCACCTCCGCGGTCAGCGTCGCGCGATGCTGTTCGATGTTCTTCTCGTTTTGGAACGCTTGGTAGCTATCGACGGCATAAAAATAGCCGAGCGCGATGGCGCCGAGCGTGACGCCGGCGGCGACGGCGGCGAGGGTGTGTGCTTGGCCCCATTTGAACGGCCGCAGCGCGAGGTTGGCAGGATCGGTGGGCGTGAACGCCTCGGTATTGAGAAAGGTGGGCCAAGTCTCGACGCGCGGGGTGAGGGTGTAAGAGCCGAAGAAATCGGCGACGTGGGCGGGCACATTCCCGGTTTCGGTGACCACGAGAACGTGGGCGGGCGGGTTCTTGCGGCTGGATAGGGCCACGCCGAGATGTTCCGCCACGGTGTCGAAACTGCGGAGCAAGCGAATGGCCGGCTTGCCCAGCTCATTGACGTGATAGAACAGGTAGTCATCGCCGGCGACGAGCAAAGCGAGGTCGAGCGCGGAGGCTTTCGTGCGATGCGTGAGCAGAGCGGCCGGCGGCAGCACGAGGCGAACCCGGGCGGATTTGTTTTCCTCTAAGAGGTGGAGAATAGGCTCGAGCCGCGGCCGGGGCTCGTAGTGAAGAATGGTCGTGTATTTGCCGTCGAGGTGAGCTTGCGGTTTTGTGACCCCCCAGGAAATCGCCGGGTTGGTGAGTTCCCGATATTCGCTGGCGAAAATCTTGTGGAGTTTGGCGCGGGTGGTGTTCGCGCATTCAGCGACCACGCAATGACACTCGTGCGGCTGATAGACGACATCGAGGATCCCGAGCGCGGGGCTGGCCTCGTCTATCAGTTGAAGGATGGCGGCGGAAAGATCCGCGCCGTCGGGTAGCACGCGCACGGTGGCGGCGCTCGGCGACGAACAAATGAGGGTGTTGCCGAAAACGGCGAGAACCGGCGTATTCATTAGACGTCGAGGATGTAGACGTAAACCGTCGTCATGGTCGTGCCGGGAGCGGGCGCATTGTAGACGACGGCGCCTTTGCGATCGAGGGTCGTTTCGTTCGTGCTGAAATTGTCGCCGTCGATCTTTCGGCTGATTTTGTACGCGAGACTCACCGGACAATTCGGAATGATGAGATAAACGACCCGCCGCCCGGTCGCGATATTGCTCGAGCCGTCGAGCCAAAAGTTCGCGCCGGCGGCTGTTTCGGGGCTCGTCGTATTCGAGACCTGGCACTCGAGGCGATTGCAGAGACTATAATCGCGGGTCGGCGCAGCGTCGGGGTTCATGCGGAACGCTTGGAGCGTCACGTCCCACAGCACGTCGGCGGCGGTGGGATTCGTCGCGATGAGGTTGGGTCCGACGGAAAGGTTCATCGCTCGTTCCATGCATTTTTCATTCAAGAGCGCGGTCTCGAGCGTGGTGCCGTTGGAGAGGGCCGTGAAGGTCGCGGCGCTGAACGTTGCGCCGGCAGTGGGGATTTGGCCGGCGGCAGACGCCTCGGTGATCGGCACGACATTGCCGTGTTCCTGGGCGAACTGCGTCACCGCATTTTTGAGCGAATTGGCGGCCGTCGTGACCGCGCTGGCCTTGCCGTTTTCGGCCGCCAGCGAGTAGCCGGCTATCAGCGTGCCGAAAATTACGGTGGCGATACCGGACGCGATGAGGATTTCCGTAAGCGTGAAGCCACGCGTGGAACGAAGGAGCTTTTGCGCTCCGAGTTTGTTGGGTTGTTTTTTCATGGAATTAAAAATGGATGATGTAGAGGTAAACGTCGGTGCGGTCGTTCACGGGCGCCGCATAGGCGACGGGGCCGATGTCGAGTGCTGTGCCACTAGCGGGTTGGTAATCTACAGGGTTCGCCGCCTTCGCCAGTGCGAGGGCGAAAGCCGCCGTGACGTTCGGCAGTCGCCAAAAAATGACGACGCGTTGCGCGCCTAGATCCACGGCGCGAGCCAGGCGGAAGTTTGCGCCGGCGGCGGCACTGGGGGCTAGGCTTGGGTCGCTGAGGCGCGATTCAAGGCGCGGCCAGGAGACGGTGGCCGCGGCGGCCCAAGCCGCTTCCGCGCCGGCATATTGCGAGTCGGAGGAGAAAAGGAAGGTCTTGGTGGTCGTGTCCCACTTGACGGCCTCGGCCCACAACGGCCGCGTAGTGCCAAAGGGGAGGGGAGGGATGCTTTCGACCAACTGATGGGCCAGCATCACGGCGTCGAAGTTCGCCGCCTGGTCCTGCTTGGCGGCGGAGCCGCCGGCGAGCGCGCCGGAGCTCGGCACGGTGCCGCCGTTGCCGGCGCGCGTCATGGGCAGCGGTTCCGGCAGAGTGCGCGCATTCACCGCGTCGCGGAGAAAGACGCCGTGTTCGCGGGCCCGCCGCAGCAGCGCGCCGGCGCGCGCCCGCTCGGTGGCAGGGCCGAAAGCAGCCACGAGCGTGCCGAGGATCGCGGTGGCGATGCCGGCTGCGATGAGGATTTCGGTAAGCGTGAAGCCACGCGTTGATTGGCGGGTTTTCACAACAAGAGGTTGGCGAGCACGTCCTCGATCGTGGTTAGACCAGCGGCCGCTTTGCGCAGGCCGTCGTCGCGGAGGGTGCGGGCACCGTGCTCATTGATGAGCCGGGCGCGGCATTCGGCCTCGCTGGCTCCGGAGGTGACAAGTTCGGCGATGGCGTCGAAGCGGAAGATTTCAAACACGCCGATGCGGCCCTTCTTGCCCCGGCGGCACTCGGGGCAGCCCTTGGGGTTGGCCCGAAAGAGCTGGGTGCCGGCGGGAAGCGAATAGCGTTCGCCCAAGGCCGTACTTTGCGGGTGGGACTCTCGGCAATGCGGACAGAGCCGAGGAACGAGGCGCTGCCCGATCGAGGCCTTCACGGCGCTCGCCACGAGAAAAGGATCGATATGCGCTTTCCAGCCGAGAAAACGCGAGAGGACACCCGTGGCGTCGTTGGTGTGGAGCGTGGAGAACACCAAGTGTCCGGTGAGCGCGGCGCTCAACGCCAGCGCCCCGGTCGCCACGTCGCGCGTCTCGCCCACGAGGATTACATCCGGATCATGCCGCATGAAATTGCGGAGGATGTTGTCGAAACTGAGCGAAGTCAGCTCGTTGCGGATCCGCTCGTTAATTGAAATCTGCGTATAGTCAGGAATCGTGTATTCGACGGGTTCCTCCGCGGTGAGGATCTTCAAATCGCGGACCGGGAGGGTTGCGAGCGCGCTATACATGAGCGTCGTTTTGCCGGAGCCGGTCGGGCCGGTGCAGTAAATTAAGCCGTAGGGGAGGGCGAGGATGTCGCGGAGCTGGGTGATGTGCTCGTCGCACATGCCGAGCTCGGCGAAGCTAAGAATGTTCGCGTTTTGGTCTTGGATGCGGATGGCGACATTCTCGCCTTGCTGGGCGGGCAGCGTGCTGATGCGGAAGGTGTATTTGCGCGAGCCGAATTCCTCGGAAAATTGTCCGTCTTGCGGCAAGCGCCGCTCGGAAATGTTGAGGCGGGCGGCCGTCTTCACCGCCTGCACCAAGGAATTATTCTCGTCGCGGGCGATGTAGTTGTGGTCGGAAATCTCGCCATCCACGCGCAGCCGAATGCGAACATTGTTCGGCATGACTTCAATGTGGATGTCACTGGCGCGCTCCTGCACCGCTGTCCGGATCAGCGCGCGGAGGTAGTCGTTATTATTCTCGATCGTGACCAGCTCGCGGTGGGCCTCCTCGATTGCCGCCAGGATGTCCTTTTTCGCTGCGACATGAAAATTCACCTGGCGGCCGGGAAAGTCCCGCGTGGCGTCGGCTAAGGTGTAGGTCGCCGGGTTGGTAACGGCGATTTCCACGGTCTGCCGCGTAGCCTTGAAGGGCAGAATAACGTGTTCAATCGTGGCCGCGCGGGAGAGCAAGCGAGCGGCCGAACGCTCCACCGCAGCCGGCGTGAGGTCTACGAGCGGTAGCTTATGGCGCTTGGCGATGTGCTCGGCGATGCGGCGCGGCGTGACCATCGCCAGGTGCTCAAGCATGTCGGCCAGCGTGCCTTGCTGGTGCTGACGGAGCTGCGCGAGCGCGGTTTCAAGCTGCGCGGCCGTCAAACTGCCTTCCTCGACGAGGGAGGTGCCGAGCCACAACGCGCCCGACACGCCGTTGCTCGCGCCGGTGGCACTCTTCGGAAGGTTAGGCGTTTCCAGCATGGCTAAGGGTCACCGCGGCGGGGCGGAAGCAGTGGTGAGCGTAGGAGCGGCCGCCAAGCGCACGCTGGCGGCCGTCGGCGCATGAATGCGCGCGGTGATGATGATGACGAGCTCGCTGCGGGAAGTCGTGCGGGCATCGGTGCGGAAGAGCGCCCCGATGAAAGGAAGCTTCGCCAGGCCGGGCGCGCCGCGGGTGGCGGTGCCGACGGTCGAATTCGCGAGGCCGGCCAGGATCGTCGTATCGCCGTTTTTGAGGCTAAGGCGGGTGCCGGCGCGTTGCACGTCCGTCACGGCCGCTTGTTGCCGGTTGTCCGGGCTTTTATCGACGCGAACGAGCTTGGATCGTTCCGGTTTCACGTCGAGGATGGTGTCGTTGGGCGTCGGAATCGAGGCCGTGACCGAAAAGATCGTGCCAAAGGTGAGCGTTTCTTTCGTGTAGACCGCGCTCTCGGTGGTCGAGGTGCCCGTGGTCGTGTTGCCAGTGGTTTGGGTCGCGCTGAGGGTGAAAAACCCCTGCTCGCGGCCCACGACCAAATAGGCCGTCTGGTTGTTCATGACCCGCACCTGGGGTTTCGCAATCGTGCGGACCTCGGCTTGCTCGCTCAACGCGTTAATGAAAGCGGTCACTTTGCCGGCGGAGATTCTGCCGGTCAGGGTATTGCCTGGCAACGTCGTCGGTCCGATGGTGGAAATATCAGAGGCCAGGCTCGCCGCCTCGAGGGTGATGTCGCCCAGCTTCGCGGTAATCGCCGAATAATCGACGCCAAGCTTGTGGTCGTCGTTGGTCGTCACCTCGAGGATTTGGGCATCGATGTCCACCTGACGGCCGACTTTCTCGTTGGTTTGCGCGACGTAAGGCTCGTAGTGTTCGCGATGGCGCTTCGGGGAAGCGGTCACGATGAGCAGCCCGCTGTTCGGGTTAATTGTGACGTGTTCACTGGCGCGCGCGGTCTTCTGCAGGTCGGTCGCGACGTTGGCCCAAAAATCCGTCTCGTTTTTCTCGGAGATGGAAATGTTACTCTGGCCGCCGGTCTGGCTATTGCCCGACATGCCGTTGCTGGTCGTCGCATTTTGCGGGTTGATCGCTCCGTTTTGATTCTGGCTGTTCAGGCTTCCGCTTGAACTGCTGGAAAGCGCGATGCTGGTTTGGCTCGAGCTTGTGCGGGTGTTCGGCGAGGCGAGCAGTTCGTAGAACACTTCCTTCTGCGCCTTGATGTAGACCCGCCCATCGATTTCTTCGTAGTAGAGATCCAGCGGCTGAACGATCGCGTCGATGATATGGCGGACGGTGCCACCGGCGGGGAGGTCGCGATTGATTTCGCCAGTAATGGCCGGATCAACGATGAAGGGAACGCCGTAGGTGCGCCCGAGCAGATAAAACGCCTGTTCGATCGGTTGTTTCATCACGTTGTAAGCGTGTGCCGGTTGGTCGAGCGGCGAAGCCGGCGGCGCCGGCGGGGGAGACACCGCCGGCTCCTGGGGAGCCGCGGGGGTTTGCGCTTCTTGCGCCAAGGCCAGGCCAGCCAAGAGGGTGGAGGCAAGGAGGAGTTTAATTCGGGATTTCATCAGGACGGGAATGGTGGTTGCGGGCTTCTGCGGGAGTGATGGTCCGGCGACCGAGCAGGCGTTCGATATGGTAATCGAAAGTTTGCATTCCCGCCGCCGTGCCACCGGCCAGGACGCTGGCCAGTTGGTGGAGTTTATTGTCGCGGATCGTGGCGCGGGTGGCGTTCGTCGCGGTAAGAAGTTCGAAAATGACGGCGCGCTTGCCGCTGGCGGTGTTGACGAAGCGCTGGGCGAGAACCGCGCGCAAGCAGCCGTCGAGCATCGCGCAAATGATCTGCCGCTCCCCGGCGGGGAACGTGCTAATCACGCGCTCGAGGATCGTTGTCGTGTCTCCCCCGTGCACGGTGGCAAATACCTGGTGGCCGGTGTTCGCCGCGATGAGCGCGGTGAAAATCGTTTCCGGGTCGCGCAGTTCTCCAATCGCAATTACGTCCGGATCTTTGCGGAGCGCATCTTTGAGGGCATCCGTCCAAGACGTGAAGTCGCGGCCGTAGGCCAGTTGATAGATGACGGAGGACGCGCAAGCGGTGTGGACAAATTCGATCGGGTTCTCCGCCGTGACAATTACGGCGGAACCGTTGCGATTGATGCGATCGAGCGCGGCCGCGAGCGTCGTGCTCTTGCCTGAGCCGGTGGCCCCGCCGATGAGGAAGAGCCCTTGCGGTTTTTGCATCGTGGTCACGAATGCCGGCGGCAGACCTTGAATTGATTCAAGGGTCGGAGGCTTGACGGGAATGTGCCGGAGGACGACCGCGTTGCGCCCACGCGTGGTAAACCAGTGCAGGCGAAAGCGGCGATGGGTGCCGCTGATGACGACATCGAGTTCGTCGTCTGCTGCGGGCGCGCGCTTCTTTAGCTCAGACAGGATCTCGTCGGTTACTGGGAGGTCGGCCACGGATCGCAAGCGGCCTTCCACGCGCACCCGGAGAGCGGAACCGGGTGTGAGATGCCAGTCTGAGGGCTGCTCGTCGGCAATGGTAGCGGCGAGCCAAGGAAGTGACGCGGAATCGGACATAGACAGGCTGTTGGTCAGTTGAGCGAAGAACTATTCGGCGCCCTTATTGTCACTTTCGGACCCAGGAAGGGCGGGGGAGAAGCTAGGTCCAAGTATTCGCGCCGAGCACGTTCGGCTTCTTTTGTGCGCAATGTCCCCGCGGCAATTGTGAGATGAGGAACATTGCTTTCCAAAAGTTGTGCGTTGGCGGCATCTAAAACGCGCCCATGAACCAAATCCGGAAGCAATGCCATGCACTCGCCGACGGACTTAAAACGACTGACGCATCCGTTATGGCGCGCCGCCGCGTAGCTAAAATCAGAACACGCGGAATGCAGGTACGTCTGAAGGAGCCGAACCTTCTCCTTCCGGCGTTCGTCCTCGCGTTCGCGTTCTTGCCAAGACTGCCGAGCCGCCCGAGCCTCGCAGAGTCGAAGAACGACCGCCTCGGATCTCATATTTCTTAGAACGCGGACAATGCGCAGCCCCCCCAGCGCCGCGCCAACGAGGAGGGCGGCGAAGAACACAAACGGCAGCATTGCCCATATCGCCTCCTCTTCTGGCGTCTCTGCCGCCTGCCAGGTGACAGGCAGATCATCGGGGACTCCGATCTCCGTAACTAATTCATCCGTCCTGCTGGGGCCGAATTGCGCTGTGCCGGGTTGTGGCTCGATCTGCGGAGGCGCAGACAATTGTTTAATGGGTTTCATGGTCAGGATCTAAACGATGAGCTGTCGGTCAGGGCCGGTCGCGGACCAGGTTAGAGCCTTGCTTCTGCTTGTCGCCGAGTTCATCGGGTTGCTCCGATTGCTTGAATCGGGCGGCGAGAACTGTGGTTAGTGAGCGAACGATAGACGGAGCAGCCGCATACGTCGCGTCGCCGTCCTGGTCGGCTTGAACGGTCACGGTACCGGGGCCGGTAAAGGTTAGAGTCGCCCCCGCGAGCGAGGCCGGGCCGCCGATGAGCGTAAAGCGCACGGGTAGGCCGCTGGTCGCGGTAGCGGTGAGCCCAAGGCTGCCCGTGCCAGCGTCGTTGAGGCGAACTGTCGCAGGAGGATTGAATGAAATCGTTTGCGCGATTTTGGCCGCGAATAGGCCGGTGATGGTCTTGTCGCGGTCCATTGTCACTAGGAGCGGGTTGGAAAGGCCGGAAGCGTCGCCCGTCCAGCCCATAAAGCGGCCGGTAGGCTGCGGCGTGGCTGCCAGAGTAACACCGTTACCTGCGTTGTAGATGCCGCCGGGCGTGACGCTGCCCGGGCCGCTTGCGCTCGTTGTCAGGGTGTAGGTGACTTGGACGATATTCCAAGGGATCGGTCCCGTGGAACCGCTGTAGTTGCCGGTGGCAGTGACGATAAGCGAGTAGCTGCCGACAGTCGTAGCCGAGACGGTGCCGGTTGTGCCGTAAGTCGCGCCGCCGGGGCTTGCCGTGATCGTGGGGCCGTGGGGCGAACCATCGTAATCGAACGAAGTGGGGGAGACGGTGAATGTCACGTTCGCGTTGCTGATCGTCCACGCAAGTGAGTTGTTGGAGCCGGAGTAATTGCCGGTGGCGCTCGCCGTGGCGGTATAGGTGCCGGCATTGGTGGCAGTGAGCGTGCCGCCCGTGCTGAAGGTCGCACCGCTGGGATT
>Ga0209515_10002771_pt1 | contig 26217 bp, 34 predicted proteins | sample Subgroupgradi54m_FD_187454 | JGI IMG/M metagenome (GOLD analysis project Ga0209515, IMG submission 187454) | Subsurface groundwater microbial communities from S. Glens Falls, New York, USA - GMW60B uncontaminated upgradient, 5.4 m (SPAdes)... ... | reverse complement strand
TACTAAGAGAGTCCACTACGCTTTTCAAAACAAACTATCTCCAGTACAATTTATGATATCCACACAGGAGAACAAGCAATTCATTCTTAACATTCCCGAGGAGTCTAAAAATGGGTGGCATTATACATTTGTTTGCATTTTTATTGGAAAAAAGACAAAATGAGATAGTAAAATTAATTTAATATTTATGCCAACTAATGCAAATAAAATTATAATTGTTGATAAAAAAGACAAAGAAATTGGAACAGAATTTAAAATAAAGGTCCATAAAGAAGGTAAATTACACAGAGGATTTTCTATTTTCATTTTCAATTCTAAGGGAAATTTACTTTTACAAAAACGTTCACCTAAAAAATATCACTCTGGTGGTTTATGGACGAATACTTGTTGCAGTCATCCAAGGCCTGGTGAAACAGTTAATTTTGCCGCCCATAGAAGACTTAAAGAAGAAATGGGATTTGATTGCGATTTATCAGAGATATTCAGTTTTATTTATAAGGCAAAACTAAATAATGAATTAATTGAGTATGAATTTTTGCATGTTTTAATTGGAAAATTTGACGGAAAACCAATAATTAATGCCGAAGAGGTAGAAGATTTTAAATGGGTTAGTTTTGAATTTTTAGAGCGTGATACTCATCAGAATCCAAATACTTATACTTATTGGTTTAAAAAATGTTACAAAAAAGTTTTCAAGGCATTAAAAGTTTTAAATAATAGTTAAAAGCAATAGTGAGTCGCACAATAGGGTAGGGTAAACTATATATTAATATTTAATAATCTTAAAGTGTTAATGTTTATATCTGGTACATAAATATACTCTTCTTCTTCCTCTTCCTCTATTTTAGTTCTAACTAAGTCCACGATGCAGAGCAAATATAATTTTCTGGTTTTTTGCAAACCAATCAGTAATGCAAAACACATAAGAGAAAGAAACACTTTTTGACAGCACATAGATATGCCTCTTAGTTGGGTAAGACCTGTTTGTATTTGACGTAGATACGATATGCGAGCTATACTAGTATTAGAGACTTGTACATTCACAATTTATATTCCACAAGTAAACGCGCACTTTTAGCCGCGTGAAACATGGAATAGAAACACAAAAAGGAGACAGACGCACATGGGTACTGAAAAATGCAAACATTTCTTGTTAAGTCAGACGGAGCGTACAGAATACATGCTCAAATTGAGTAGGGTGGTCAAGGAAACAGGGGAACACGTTCTGCACATCGATCGCGCAAAAATTTTCGACACAGTCGAGGTTGCACGCCATCAGTTCTCAACTGTGGACGCTGAAGCAAGTAGCAAACTCCGAGCTGCCTTAGATCGAGAACTTGGAATTTTTCCAGGGACCGTACTCGAGGAGTCGGACACACCTCGCGCTCGGCTGGAGCCGAATCAACTCAAGTATCCCCTCCTCCTTTGTGACGCTCTTGAAGGATCAACAAACGCGAAACGCGGACTCGCTGCTTATCTTCGCCGTCCGATCTTAGCAGGAACACTCGCTATGATTTTGGAGTCCGAAGAACTCTGCATGGTTGCTGCGAGCGCTTTCTATGACTTCGCATCGCGGAAAGTTTTAGCTAGTTTCCGTACTGAAACCGGGTGTTTCGTTGCGTTCATAGACGAGCGCATTGTCACCCAGGAGTGCATCGTAGAGACGAAAGGGGACTCACATACGTATGCGATTATCCCAGGATACTCGCACGCAAACGTAGAGGCCCGGGCCGCAGTTGAGTCAGCACTCCTTGAGGTAGGTATTGAAAGTGCAGGTGGCTCTCGGTCGTCCGCCCAAGACCTTGTAAACCTTCTCTGCAACCAAGCCGATGCCTACGTGGACCTCCGGGCTCTTTTCCCCGGCAGTACGGAAAGCCGCGATGAAGTTCTTCACACCTGGGATGTTGGTGGACTTCTCCCTGTACTCGACAGTGTTGGGTTTCGCATAACCGATGTCACTGGCCAAAGCTGGCAAAAACTGCATATTTGGGATCGCTTAGCGATTGTCGTGTCCCGACCGGCGCTCCAGTCTCGCATCCTTGATGCGTTGCACTCACTTCCATTTGTCGCTTCCCTATTTCCATCTGAAAACCAGAACACCATCAATTACCCTAGGCCTGCACTCGGGTAACAGAAAGGAGAATGCTATGTTGTTTGAAATCAGGCGCGTGTGTTTATACAAACTGTGCCCCAAATGCGGTGGGAAGCTCTTCCGTTACCTCCGGAAAGGCACATACGAATCGGAGGAATACGGCGTAACCCACGGCCTGCAAGTGTGGGACCGGTGCGAAGAGTGCCGGGAAGTTTTCGGCTCGACTGACATCGCTCTGCACACCGCCAGTTTAGAAGAAGGTATTGTATCTATATTCACTGGTTGGGAACAGCAAGGCTTCACGGATAAGGATTTTGTGGAAATGATCCGATGCTCATTTCGTGCTGTAGGAGGTTGGATTATCAGCCCGGAACAGAGAACGGGATAGGATTACTCCTCCAAAACCATAACTTCTGTGAAATACACATGTCAAGAGACCAACACTTGTTGGTCTCCTTTTCTTTTAATATTTTACAATATGTTTTATATCTATAAAAAATATAGAGTTTGATGGCGAAGTCATAGAAGATAATGGTGAAGATACGTTTCCGCCTATACCAAGTATTAACATAACTTTCAAACCGAGAAAATATGTAATTATTGGTAGAAGGATTAAATATTTAGAGTAATAAAACTCTTTTATTATACCCTGAGATAACATCAAGGGGCTTTTTTATTTCAAACAAATTCTAACATCGTTCCGTAGGCAGAATAAATAAAAGTCGCCTTTGAGGTGATTTTTTGATAAAATACATAGAATATGCAAATTATTTTAATATCTTTGATAGGATTGTTGTCTGGATTGTTTATAACTTGGTTATTTGAGTTGGTTCTAAAAACAAATAAAAAATTAAGAAATAAATATTATAAGCATCACGAAATTTTCTTTGGATATCATATCCACCACAGCACTTTTGGTTTACTATTTATTTTTTTAAGCATTATATTATTTTTAACTGACCAAAAAATATCCGCTGTATTTACTTTTTGGCTTGGTATTGGAATTATTATTTTACACACTATTTCAGACGGCAGGTTTGTTTTTATAGAAAAACAAAGATTATAGAATTTTTATCCCAAAAAGCTTCTCGCCAAAGGCCCGCTTCGACCGCCCAGGGCGAGGTTCGCCAAAGGCGACCCGCAAAGCGAGGCGAGCGAGGCTCGCCAGTGGCGGATGACATCGTTCCGTAAGCTGAACAAAATTCCCCGAGATTTATTTATCCTTCCATAATTTTAACGAAGGAGGATTTCTCGGGTTTTTGTTTTATGGTATAGTGAAAGTATAATAAAAGTAATAAGTAATTTAAAAAAATAATATATGAACATTAAAATGAACAAAAAATTAGTTACCTTATTTTCATCAGCTATTATACTTACATTGCCTGTTGTTATATTAGCGGATATAAATCCCGGGCCAGCGCCAGACACACAAAATCTTAGCGTTACGCAATTTATTAATATTGTATTAAATTTTATCTGGCCAGTATTTGTTGGATTTGCTGTTATAATATTTCTTATCGCTGGATTTTTATTTCTAACAGCTCAAGGAGATCCAGCTAAAATATCAACAGCAAGAAATGCTGTTTTGTTGGGGGTAATTGTAGTAATTTTAGGCATATTATCATTCTCTATTCCATTTATTATTAGAACTACGCTTGGTTTCTAACAGATTGTGATTCAAAAATAGGTTAAACTATCGTATTAATTATTAACACAAAAAACCCTAAGATTAATTCATCTTAGGGTTTTTTGTGTTTGTTGACTTTATAAAATTTCTTATTTTCTTACCCTTATTAAAGTAGCAGTAATTGTTTTGGTAACAGAATCAAACATGCCCGATACAAATACCCTCATACCATTAACTAAGCTGTCAAATGAAGACAAAATATGAGGGAACTTAAAAACTTCTACATTTGAACTGCTAGTTGTAACTGTCAAATCTCCTAATTTCTCAGTTAAAAGAGTAAATGTTCCAGCAGAAGCATTAAGGTTGCTGATTATACCTTTAAAGTTAGACTTTTTCTTGATATTATCTTTATCTTCATCTTTTTCATTAATAAAATTATCGTGAATCATTGTTGCGATAACAGATAATCCTGTCTTAGATGCTGTTCCTGAAACAGTAACCACATCGCCTGTTTTGATCAAAGAGAGATTAGAAGTTTCACCAATGCTGGGCGTAATCTTTGCTTTGGATGAGTCAACTGACCATGTTCCTCCCCAACTAGAAACCAAAAGAGTTGAACCTGATATTGAAGAAACTGTTCCTTTAAGGTGTATAGCGCCCAAACTATTTATTGAAACCACAATAGAATTATCTTCAGAGTCATGAGACTTATGTGAAGACTTGGCAAATGCTAAAGCTGGAGTTAAAGTCAGCGCATAAATAATTGAGAAGCCAATAATAATTATTTTTTTAATTGTATTATTCATTTTTTTATATAACTTAATAATATTTTTGCCAATGCCATGGTGACTAATCATGTTCTGGTAAAATATATGACGGTTCAACAAACTATTTCTTACAAAACTTCATTTATTATATTTTTTAATTTGTTTTTCATTATTTTGTGAATCAAAACCATCTTCATCTTCATTAACTGAATTAATTTTAATTTTAGGCAATTTAATCTTTAATTTTATTGAAGCTGCAACATTAATTTGAGTTTCCTGGGATATACGTATTGCTTTCTGGAAGAGAGAAAAAGCTTGGCTATAATCGCTTGATTGAAATTTTTGCTGGCCTTGTAAAATTATATCTTTAGCAACATTCAAATTTGCCTCAGCGTCGTTATAAGAACTACTACTGATATTTTCTTTTTCGTCTGAAATAAAATCACCCGCTTTTGCAACTTTATCTTCTGCCTCCTTCAATTTACTATCAGCCGAATCTTTTAGATAATTTAAGGATTTTAAAGATAATTCATCTTCGCTGTCTTGTCTTGTTTTTTTTATTTCTTCGGTCCTACTTTCAACATCCGACAAAATATTTTTGATATTTTTGGTAATACCGTTATTTTCTCTATCAGCAAGGTTATCTAAAATTTTGGCATGGGCATTTAATGAAGCTTCTAATTCAGAATTTATTTCTGCTGATAGTCTTATGTTTTTATATTTTATATCATTAGAATAGTTATTGGCATTTTCTATTTGCTTGTTTAACAATAATTTAATTTCTGTGCTAGTTTTATTGTCTAATTTTTTTTCAGATGCCATTTTTTCACCTTCTTCTAACCTTAATTGAACAAGATGTATATTATACTTGGCTTTAGATTCGTCAGAAAATAACATAGATGACAAAACTTTTTCGTTAACTCCTACTTTTACGGGATAAAGTATATCACCTGGCAAAGAACTTTGAGAAGCAAAAGAAATACCCCCACAAACAAGAACTGCAAAAACCGATATAATTGATGCATATTTTAACGCGGGCCTTTCTGTAATTAATTTAATTACCCTTGTCACATAGCCAACAGACAAACTTATTGCTTTATAATATTCATATCCAAATTGCTCGCTTCTTACGGGATTATCCTTCATGAAAGAAATTAAACTGGAACGTATTGCCTCTTTTTCTTTGGTTGACAAAAAAATAGCTTTTTTTGCCTGCCTTATTAAATAATTAAATCTTTTTTCTATTTTCATATATACTCTTGTTTTTTAAGTATTTCTTTAACTTTTTGCAACCCGCGATGAATTTTAACATAAACATTATTCTCTGTTTGACCTATAATTAATGCGATCTCTTTGGTAGAAAAACCATCAATATATTTCATAATTACTACATCTTTGTATTCTTCATCCAAAGAATTTATTATGCTAATAATTTCTTTGGCTGCAAAATAATCTTCAGTGCTTTTTCTTGGGTCAACATTAGGAGAAAATCCTTTTTCCATAATTTTATTTAAAGGACAAATTTTTCTTTTTTTTTATTCGTCAATGATAAGATTATTTGCTGTTTTATAAAGAAACGCTCTGATATTTTCTATATCGTTGCCGTCTACAATATATTTCCATGTTTTACAAAAAGTTTCCTGCACAAAATCTTTTGCTCTTTCTCTATCAAACACTCTGTAATAACAATGGCGGAATATTGCCTCTGAATATTTATCATAAGCATCTATAAATTGTTTTTCCTTCTTTCCTTTATTCACCATAATATATGACGCATAATTATATTATTACTTACACATTACACTAAACTTTATACAAATTTATTTCAAGTAAAAAGGGTTTTAAATCCCCCTTTTATCTTTGATATTTTATGGTAATTTTATCAACTTTGGTTTTTGATAATATTTTTCACTAAAATAATAGTGAGTCGCAGGGCGGGGTAAACTATTTTAATAATTCTAAAGTCTTCAAACTTATATCAGGAATATAAATATACTTTTGCTTCTCTTCTATTCTGGTTATAACTAAGTCCACGATGCGGAGCAACCAACCCGAGATTTATTTATCCTTCCATAGTTTTAACGAAGGAGGATTTCTGTTTTGGTTGACAAAAACTTAATAAAGTATTAAGGTTAAACTGATGTAGTTCTTTGACTTTTAACAAGGAGACTATAATGAATGAAGGGCAGTTAGACAATCAAGAAAACTATCGCACGGAATACAAAGAGGTTGCGACGAATCATCGCTTTTACGCCAGCTTGCGGTTTATTGTTGCCGCCTTTACCGCTACAATCCAGTCTGCTCTTTTCACGCTTTACAATCAAACTCTGCAGCAATCTCCGCCAAGGGGCCATGCAATCATCATTCCCATCATTGGTATTATAATCATGATTGCAATTTTTGCTATCGAATCTAGGAACATTAGTCTGTTCCGCGCAATGATGCGGCGTGGTAAGGAGCTGGAATTCAACCTGGGATTAATAGATGGGCAATTCATTCGGCTGGGCGAACCAGAATTAGTGAAGCCCAAGGGATGGAAAAAATTCCTCACCCATACGTGGGGTATCGGTTCCATCTATTGTATGATATTTGCTTTATGGATACTTCTTTTAACCCTTAGCTTCACAAACCCGTAAGAAAGGAGCTAGTCATGTCACAGCACGACGTTAAAAGTCATGGGACCAAGGAGTCTGAAAAGCGTCAGCTTACAGACTCCGACGATAAATTTCATTATGTTGCGATCTCTGCGGTGGTAATAGGTTTAATCGCAGCGATTGTCGCTCTCGTGAAACTTATCGTCACGGTCATTACCGTGGGTTATTAGAAACCCAAAACGAGTTTTCCAGTTCTCGTCAAAAACTGGTTTTTTTCTTACAAAATAATAGTGAGTAATAGGTGGGCGAGTAAGAGTAAGAAACACTTGGCTTTCATCGGGGAAAAGTCACCTGTCAACTTTTCAAATACAAAACCCCTCAATGTATTATACAAAGAGGGGTTTTGTATTTATTCCAAACAGATTTTAATATTATTCCGTAGGCGTAGAAAAATTATCCAAGATGTATTTCTAGGATTTTTAGTTGACAATATTTCTAAAAGTTCGAAGCATTAATGACAGTTAGCTTGCATATATTAAAGAAAGTATTAGACTTAATTTAGAGTTCTTTTACACATCTTATCCACGGAGGTAAAGATGGAAACAAATCTCAAACTAACTCTTTTGGGAGTAACTGCAATGGAAAGAATCTTTGAAATTGATTTATCGTCAGAGGAAAAAGTCAGAGAAGCAGTCATTAAGATTCGTTATGAGGCAGCTTGTGCCGAATTAGATGGCACAGAATTAGTTTTGGAACTATGGAGAAACCGTAAACCTTTCAAAACTGTTGGAAAAGAGTCCACTGAAATAAGATTACCTCAAGTGAGATAATATAAACACAAGCCTTTTGGTTTTACCAACGGGCTTTTTTAATTTCAAACAGGTTCCCGCCAAAGGCCCGCTTCGCCCGCCCAGGGCGAGGTTCGCCAAAGGCGACCCGCGAAGCGAGGCGAGCGAGATTCGCCAGTGGCAGTTAACATCGTTCCGTAAACTGAGTAAAATTCCCCGAGATTTATTTATCCTTCCATAATTTTAACGAAGGAGGATTTCTCGGGGTTTTCGTTTGTGATATAATGGGACAAATTGAATGAATTAAATATTAAAAACAATTTTCAAAACTTACAATATAATTTATGAGAAAACCAATATATAAAATGCGGGCAAAGGTTTGGCTCTATGTGGGAATGGCAGGATGGCACTTTGTTACTGTCCCCAAAAAACAGTCAAATGAGATTAAAGAGCTTTTTGGTGGAATGGCAGGAGGATGGGGGTCATTGCCTGTTATAGTGACAATTGGAAAAACTAGTTGGAAAACTTCTATTTTTCCAGCCAAAAAGTCAGGAGCGTATTTGTTGCCACTTAAGGCCGAGGTGCGGAAAAAGGAAGAGATTACAAATGGCGATACGATTAATTTTTTGTTAGAGATAAGGGTCTAAAGCTATATAGTATTTTATTAACAATAAAAATATTTTATAATGCATACGAACAAATTTTGTATATATATTAATAATAAAGGGTCGATGTTAATAATAAATTGTAATTAATAAATAAGATTAACATTATGAAAAAATTTATTGTAATTTACTACGCCCCAATATCAGCAATGGAGCAGATGAACGATACAAATCCAGAAGAAATGAAAAAAGGAATGGAGCCTTGGATGGAGTGGGCAAAAAAGTGCGGTAGCGGTTTGGTTGACATGGGGACTCCTCTTGCAAATGGACAAAAAATCATTAACTCTGGCGCTATGCCAAGCGATAAGAATGTTGTCGGATACTCGATTCTCCAAGCAGAAAATATGGAAGAAGCGGCAGAAATGTTGAAAGGGCATCCGCATCTTCAGTGGACTGATGGATGTGAAATTGAAGTCCACGAATCAGTGCCATTGCCCATGTAAATTCGTTATTTTAAGTGGAGAAAGAAACAATTCCCGAGATTTATTTGTCCTTTTATAGTTTTAACGAAAGAGGATTTATTGGGTCTTTTATTTGTAATATTTTTTTACTTACAGTATAATTAAGATAGTTAATATAATTTACCCAGTTAAATAATTTCGCTTTGCGAAATTAAAATCCAAAAGGATTTTATTTAACCGGGTAAAAAACAAAAAAATTATGCCAAGAAAAGTAAATTCGGCTTTTATGAAACCGTTAAAGCTCACTGCTGATTTGGAAGCAGTGGTAGGAAAGGGTCCTATGCCACGACCTCAAGTTGTAAAAAAACTTTGGATATATATTAAAAAAAATAAACTCCAAGACCAAAAGAATAAAAGGAACATCAAAGCTGATGATAAGTTAAAGGTTGTTTTTAAAGGTAAGAGCGTTGTGAATATGTTTGAAATGACAAAATTGGTTTCCAAACATTTATCTTAATTTTAAATAATCAAACTAAAAGCATATCAGCAAAAACCCAAGAAATAAATCTTGGGTTTTTGTTTGATAATTTTTAAAATTTGTGTAATATTTAATTAGTGTTGCTTTCTATCCTTTAACAAAAAGAGGTGTCAAATGAACCCAAAACAAGATTTAAGAGAAATGTTTAATGAATTGAAAGAATATTAATTCGTATTAATTCATGTCAATTATAAAATTTTTTCCTCGCAACAAATATAAACTATTTCAATGGTTTATGTTTGTTATTTTTATCATATTGGCTTTTGCTGGAGGCTGGCTATTTAATTATTTTTCTAACGAATCATCTCCTTTGTACTTAAAACCTGTTCGTCAAGGCGGATATAATCTTATAAATCCCCTTTTGTTTTACGACGCACCTGTTGACATAGAATCTGTTGAATACGGTACTTTAAAAGAAAAATTATCTAAATTTATAGGCAGTAAAGTAAGTGATGGCAAGCTTAATAAAGTATCTTTGTATTTCCGCGATCTTTCAAAATTGGGTTGGGTGAATATTAATCCAAACGAAAGATATTATCCTGCTAGTCTTATGAAAGTTCCTACAATGATTAGTATTTTGCGATATGCAGAGTTTCATCCCGAAATACTCTCTAAGAAAATTTTTTACGATGGCAGTTTTGATTATAATGCAGTAGAAACAATAAAACCTTTAAAACAAATTCAATCTGGAAACTATTACACAGTTAATGAATTGATTTTATATATGATTGAATATTCAGACAACAACGCCGCTAAACTTATTCATGAACAAATAAGCGAAGAATTTTTTCAAGAAGTTTTTACAGATTTAGGAATATCTATTCCGCCTAATAGTTTTAATACTAAAAATTTTGATTATTTAACTGTAAAAGATTATGCTTCATTTTTCAGAGTTCTATATAACTCTACTTATCTTTCAAGAGAAATGTCTGAAAAGGCACTTAATTTACTTTTGATTGGTGATTTTCCTCAGGGCATAGAAGCTGGAGTCCCTTTAGATGTTAAAACAGCCCAGAAGTTTGGTGAAAGTACAATTGTTGATAAAAATAATAAAATTATTACTTTAGAATTGCATGATTGTGGCATAGTGTATTATCCTAATCGACCTTATTTACTTTGTGTTATGACATCTGGTTTAAACTTTATTGATTCAGAAAACATGATAAGCAGCTTATCTTCTATTATTTATAATGAAATAAATAAAAATAAAATCCCTTGATTTACCAGGGGCTTTTTTATTAAAAACAGGTTTTAATATAGTTCTTTAGGCAAAGTAAAATTACCCAAGATTTATTTTTTAGGTTTTTGTATGTGTTTTAGAAAATGATATAATAATATAATAAATTTATTATATTAAATCTTTTTACTTTATTATTATGAAAGTATCAAAAAACAAAATTTTTCTTATTGAAGATGAATTCGATGTTATGTACGTTTACAAAACAGCATTAAAAGCAGCTGATATTGACGTAGAAGCTATAACTTCAGGTAAAGAAGCGATGGAAAAGATAAAAGAAATACAAGAAGATAAAAGGGAAAAACCATTTTTAGTATTACTTGATTTAATATTGCCAGATATTAATGGATTGGAGATATTATATGCAATAAGGAAAAATAATGCAACTAAAGATATCATTGTTTTTATTTTAAGCAATTATACAAGTGATGCATTGCGAAATATAAGTTATATAAAACCAGATAAATTTCTTTTAAAAGCAGACATTACGCCTACGCAATTAGTTGAGCTTGTAAAACAACAAATAAAATAAAAATTATTGACGCAGTTTCTATAATTGTATAATTACCCCCAAGATTATTTCTTGGGTTTTTATTTGACTAAATAAAATAAAAATTTGATAAAACCTTGTTAATAAAAACCCCCTCAAAACAGAATGTAAAGAGGGGTCTTTTTTATTCCAAATATGTTCCCGTCAAAGGCCCGCTTCGCCCGCCCAGGGCGAGGTTCGCCAAAGGCGACCCGCAAAGCGAGGCGAGCGAGGCTCGCCAGTGGCGGCTAACATCGTTTCACAAGAGAAACAGAGTTAAACATTTATTCGCCTCAGGCATACTGCAAAGAGTACACTTATTTCAAAACTTTATCTGGAATACATATTTTTCTTTTTTTCACCTTAATCAGGATATTTTCTATTTTTTATCCAATACAATTCATTAGGAATCATACTTTTTTGAACTTCTTTTAAAGAAGATGTCCAACATCCTTGTCTTTTTAAATCCTTTAACCAAAGATAAGTGGCACAGCGGTATTGCGGATAATCCTTTGCGGGCATCCACCCTGTCTTTTTTAGATATTCATCAATTACCTTTTGTCTATTAGGATAATTTTTGGGCAAAGCATCAATCCAAGGATACTTTCCATAATCAGTTACTAAAGAATCTAATTTTTCTATTACACAATCTAATCTTCTGTTTATTTCAGCATCATTTCGGTCTTCTTTTAATCTTTTAATTAAAAATTCTTTCCAGCAAACATTCAGTTGCTTTTCAAGCAAACGATGATTTTGTTCTCTAATTGCAAATCTATCATCTCCTAATTTCATTACAGTTGATTCTAATGCACATTGATGCAAACCAACCATCAAACAAAATGCAGGAATCAGATTTTCCATTATTTCACCCTCCTTTTAAGGCGATTATGTGTGATGTTAAAGAGCAAAAGCATAAGTTTATAAGAGCTTATTTTTTTACCCTTTAACTAACTATTTTAATTATCTAACTATTAAAAAACAATGTCAAAAAAATTATCTGCAAATTAGGTGAAGAGTTGACTTGTTATTTTTTAAATGCTATACTCTTTATAAGTTAGTTGCTTTAAAAATTGGTCGAGTTTTGCGCTAAACTTTAGGGTAAAACCTAAAAAAATTAATTTAAATATAAATACGAAAATGGAAGGAACAATTGCAAATCTTATTGAAGGTAAAAACTTCGGCTTTATTCAAGTTGAAGGCGAAGAAAAACAATTATTTTTTCACGCCAATGAATTAAAAGGCGTAACCTTCGAAGAATTAAAAAAGGGAGATAAAGTATCTTTCGAAAAATCTGATTCTCCAAAAGGACCTAATGCAACAAACGTAACTAGAATTTAGTTATTAATTAGGTAAAAAAAACAAGCCTTTTTCGGGCTTGTTTTTTTAATTTGTAATTTACTTAATAATAATCTTTGATTTTTTTTAAATCTGTATGTCTTCTTATTTTTTCCAATGCTTTTGCCTGAATTTGACGGATTCTTTCTCTTGTCACACCAAACTCCTCTCCTGTTTCTTCAAGGGTATGCATTACGCCATCTTCTAAGCCAAATCTCATGCCGAGTATTTTTAATTCTCTTTGCGTTAAATCGCTGGAAATTTCTTTAAATTTTTCTTTTAGAAGTTTTCTGGCGGCTTCAGCATTCGGAGCAATGGTTTTATCATCTTTAATAAATTCTGCCAAAACACTATCTTGCTTGTCCTTGTCTTCACCAATAGGAGTTTCCAAAGAAACCGCTTTCTGAGCAATCTTTCTAATATGGTGCACTTTATCAACATCCAAACCCATTTCTGCAGCAATTTCTTCTGCTAAGGCTTCTCTGCCAAGTTCCTGCAAAAGACTTTTTCTCACTTTTGTATATTTTGAAATTGTCTCAATCATATGGACAGGAATTCTAATGGTTCTAGCTTGGTCTGCCAAAGCTCTTGTAATTGATTGCCGAATCCACCATGTAGCATAAGTAGAAAATTTATATCCTCTTCTCCAATCAAATTTTTTAACCGCTTTAAAAAGTCCCAAGTTTCCCTCTTGTATTAAGTCCAGCATAGTTAAATTTGGAGACCTGCCTACATATTTTTTAGCAATAGAAACAACTAACCTTAAATTAGCTAATGCTAATTTGTTCTTTGCTTCTTCATCTCCATGCTCAATTTTTTTAGCCAACTCTTTTTCTTCTTTTGCAGATAAAAAACTGGATTTTCCGATTTCCCTTAAATACATTTGTATTGGATCAATTTTACCTAAAAGCAATTTTTTATCCTTTTTATCTTTCTTGGATTTAATTTCTAAAAATTCCCGCACATCTTTTACTTCAACACCCCTTTCTTTTAATTCATCATAAATTTTTTCCAATTCTTCAACGTTTCTTTCAATATTGGGAAAAGAATATAATATTTCTGATGTAGTGATAAAACCACGCTCGCTGCCTTTTTTTAAAAGAGTATTTATTTGCTCCTGCGTAATTTTTACTCGAGGACGGGAATTTTTTCTTTGCGAAAAATTATCGCGTCCCTTCCGTGTACTGAGCTTTGCTCTAGTACTGCGGTTTTTAGCTCTTTTTACTGTCTTCTTTTTTAAATGTTTTTTTAGAGCTTTCTTTTTTTTGATATGTATTTTTTTTCTGCCTGACTTTGCAGACAGTTTTTTTGCTTTTTTCTTCATATTATAAATTAAAGTTCTTTTGTTAATTTATTAAATTCTTCTATCAAATTATTAACTTTTTGAGCATCTTTTTGGGCTTCAGCTTTTTTAATATCTTCTGAAATCTTATTTAGTTTATTTTTTAATTCTATATTTTTTAATTGTAAAAGGCAAAGTAAAATTTCCTCTTGACCATCTTCTTCGTACTCAATTTCCGCTCTTAGAGCAAGTGCCGCTAAAAAATTTTTAAGTTCAGAATTAAGCTCTTCATTAGAAAAAATTATTTTAAAATCCTTTTTTAATTCATTCTCGTCTGCGGGTTTTTTATTTTCTATAATTTTTTTAACTTCTTCTAAAAATTTTCTTGCCTTTTCAGAAAACAACAGATATTGAGACTGATCCATTAATTCTATATAATCAGGATTTTTTAAAATTAAAGAAATAACTTTTTCTTCAATAAGTTTTTTTCTTCCCTCCACTCCTAATTTTTCATCCTGTTCCAAACTAGATTTTATATTATTTCCAACTTTATCTGCGTAGTTTGCACTTAATTTTATTTTGACTAATTCTTCAAGTATAGCTTCTTCTTTTACATCTAATTTTGAGGATAACTTTTGCACCCAATATGACTGTTCTATTTTATTAAGCAATCTTTTTATTTCCGGTAAAACAATTTTACCGATTTCTTTTTTACCCTCTGGTGTATTTTTATCAAAACTTAAAAAAGCGGAGTCAAAATAATAATCCATTATTGATCTTGCTCCACTTACACATTTTTCCCAAGATTTCGCCTCTTTTAAAATAATATCAGCTGGATCTGAGTCCTTTAAATAAGTTTCAATAATTTTAATGTTAAAACCTTGCTCTTGGGCCGAATTAATTCCTCTTTTCGTAGCAGAATCCCCAGCTATATCCATATCAAAAGCAAGAATTAAATTTTCGGAATACCTTTTTAAAATATTTAAATGTTGGGAGGTTAGGGCTGTTCCCGAAGCGGCAACAGTATTTTCAAATCCTGCCTGATGGCACATAATAACATCGGTATAACCTTCTGTCACAACACACTGATTTTGTTTTCTTACAGCCAGTTTAGCATTATTTAAGCCATAAAGAATTCCACTTTTATCATAAAGCAAGGTCTGTGGAGTATTAATATATTTTGCAATTTCTTTCTCGTTATTTGTTTTAAAAACCCTGCCGCCAAAACCAAGCACCTCTGAATTTAAACCAAAAATTGGAAAAATAATTCTGCCGCGAAACCTGTCATAAGAATCAGATTTATTATTTTCTTTTTCAATTGCTAAACCAGCCTTTATAATCTCTTCTCTTTTATATCCTTTAGCTACCAAAAAATCAGACAATCCGTTCCAAGTATCCGGCGAATAACCAAGCCGCCACTTTTTAATGCTCTCTTTTATAATACCTCTTTTCAATAAATATTCTCCTGCCTCCTTGCCAATTAAGCTTGCGTCCAATTGCTTTTCAAAAAACTGGCAGGCTAATTCACAAATTTCATAAAGCCGCTGTCTTTCAGTCCTTAACTGAACGTTTTCCCTTTTCAATTCAACTCCGGCTTTATTGGCCAAAATCCTTAAAGCATCTCCAAACTCAATGCCTTCAATTTTCATGACAAAATCAAAAATTGAAGAACCAGCCCCGCAGCCAAAGCAATGCCAAAGCTGACGCGCAGGATTTACAAAAAAAGACGGCTTTTTTTCTGAATGAAAAGGGCAAACTCCCCTGTAGTTGACTCCTGTTTTTGTCAACTTTAAATAACTACCTACAACATCAATAACATTGAGTTTATTTTTTATTTCCTCAATTTGAGAGTCCATGTTTATAAGACGATTATGCCATAAAAATCTTTAAAAATCAATTCTAAAAATAAATACTCCGCAATGCGGAGTATTTATTTTTAAATTTCTTTTTTTATTTTTTCTGCTAGTTTTTTCAGTTCATCCATATTCGCCTTCGGACCCAATTGAGTAGTTATGTATCCCGGATAATCAGTAAAAAATATTTTTTCCTTTGCCCACATTTCTTTAAATTCTTTTTTTAATCCATGCATAGGATAAAGTTTAATATGGGCATGATTAACGCCCATTCCTTCCGCTACCATCGCCACTCTTTTTACTTCCAATGCTTTTTCTAAAATTTTAGCAACTTTTTTGGAGGCCAGCATAAATTTTTGATAAATATCGTCAGTCATTGAAAAGGCATAAGAATCAAAATGATTTTTAGTCAAAACAAGAGTCATCCCTTTTGTATTTGGATTTACATCCAATATCGCTAAAAAATCTTTGTCTTCCCAAATTTTAGCCGAATCAATTTCTCTTTTTACTATTTTACAAAAAATACAATCCATATTTATAATTTCGGGCGAATGCCCGCCCGTAGCGATTAACAAAGGAAATTATATAAATCCAGTAATTTTGCGAAAATTTACGAAGTAAATATAAATTTTCGCAAAATTACTAGAGAACGGCAAAGCCGCGGGGATTTCTATTTTACTTGATAAGTTAAGGTTACCGTTGAGTCCACTTCCTGTTGACCTGTTTGAATTTGCGGAGCAACGCTTCCAGAATCTTTCATCATACCTGCGGCCTGCGCATACATAGGTTGCGGGTAGTTATTATACCCCTCAGAAAGATTAACCAATTTTCCTACTTTCAAACCTGACTGGCCGGTAATATCTTTCAATTTTTCTTTTGCTTTTGCGATAGCCATAGCCCTTGCCTCTGCCTGAATTTTTTCCGGATTATCAATAGTAAACTGCAAATCACCAACATTTGTTGCGCCATTGGAAGTCGCTTTATCTAAAATATCGGAGATTTTATCAAAATTTCTTATTTTAACCGATATCTGCTGGTCTAAAGAATAACCGCTAAAAACCCTGCCTCCATTTATATATACAGGAGCAGAGGCTACGCCTGAGCTTAGAGACCCAGCGGGAGATAAAATTCTTGGATAATCATAAATCGGAGTTAAATTATATGAAGTTGTTTGGATATCTTTATCTGCAACCCCCAAATCTTTTATTGCTTTAATTACTGCATTCATCTTTTCATTATTTTTATTTACTGCATCCTGGCTTTTCATTTCCTGGGTATGAACTCCAAGTCTAACCATAGCAATATCAGGTTTGCCAAAAGCCTTGCCTTCCCCAGAAACACTGATTTCGTGAGGAGTATTTTGGGGCACATTATTAAATTGGTAATATACATATCCCACCATAGAAACAACTACCACGACCCCTAAAGCCAGGATTACTTTATATAATCTGTCCGAAAGATCAATAATATGGTTTGTCTCCAAACCTGCTTTTACCTCTGTATGTGCATTTATTTCCATATTTTTCTTGTCCGCCTAAATTTTTTTGCGAAAAAATTTAGGCAGATTATTTATTTAATATTATTTATTTTTTATAAAAATTTACCTTTTTACCCAAACAAAAGCAATACCGAAAAAGTCATTGTTTCAAAAAACCCACACGCAATGCCAATTAACACTAAAACAATAATTAATATTTTAAAACTTAATTCTTTTTCTATTACTGATTTTCTAATACTTATAATCCCGAAAATAATAGCTATAATTCCAAGTATTAAGGTAGCAAAAGGAAGAAAAAAAGTTAGGAAGCCAAAAAACAAAAATAATTGGCGAGTACATAACGCTGGAATGCTAATGGAAAAAGACGAAGCGGATACTCATTGAAAACCAGAATTGTTAAAATTCCAGGCACTATTCCTAATACCAAACTAATAATTGCCAATTTTATTGGGGAATTATTATTTTTTTTAATTATTTTTCCTCCCATTTCCTTTACTTATTAATTTCAATAACGATTTTGCCTTTTACATCTCCTTTTTCTTTCTCCTCAAATGCTTCCCTTATTTTTTCTAATGTAAATACTTTATCGATGTAAATTTTAACATCTCCATTTTCTATAAATTTTGTTAGCATATTTAAATGCTCTGTATTAACTTTTGTAAATTGGGAAATCGCAGTAACTCCATATTTTTCTGAAAGGTTTTCCTTGTCTTGCTCAAGCATAGAAACAATAATTCCTAGGTCGGGAGCTCCCACTTCGTGGGGAGCTCTCGCGACCCGACCCCTTTTCAAAACCTTAAAAGATTTTGAGTAAGTTTCGCCTCCCACTGTATCAAAAACCGCATCATAACTTGATAAAATATATTCAAAATCCTGGCTTTTATAATCAATGACTTGGTCTGCCCCGAGCCTTTTTACATATTCTATGCCATCTGCAGTTGCAGTGGTAGCAACATATGCACCAATACTTTTTGCAATTTGAATGGCAAATGTACCGATGCCACCAGCTCCACCGTGAATTAGAATCTTTTGGTTTGGCTGAAGGTTAAAATGTTCCAATAAAGCTTGCAGGGCGCTTACTCCGGCAAGAACTACTGCGGCAGATTGGTTAAAATCAAGATTTTTAGGCATTTTAGCCATATTTGAAGCTGGAGTCGCAACAAATTCAGCAAAAGCCCCGGTGGCTCCCGACAATACAATTGCCTGCCCATAAACCTTGTTTCCAACATTAAAACCTGTGACTTCCTCTCCGATTTCCGTCACAACTCCAGCTATATCAGAACCAAGAGTAAAAGGAAATTGTATCGGCATCATTTTAGCCATATATCCTTGCATAATTTTTGAATCAACCGGATTTATGCATGAGGCAAAATTTTTAATTAAAACTTGCCCCTTTCCTGCTTTGGGCTTTTCTATGTCAACAATTTCAATTACATCAAAATGGCCATACTTGTTAATTTGCGCTGCCTTCATATTATTAAATCTTATTAATTATATTATACTATGTATTTTTAACAACTGAAATGATTTTTCCGTCGTCAATTTTAACAATTTTTTCCGCCATTTTAGAATATGGCTCCTCATGGGTAACCATAATAATGGTCTGGCCATCCTTATGCAACTTCTTGAAAATTTCCATCACGATGCCAGAAGATTCGTTGTCTAAATTAGCGGTCGGTTCATCTGCAAATAATATTTTGGGCTGGTTGGCTATGGCTCGCGCAATGGAAACCCTTTGCTGTTCCCCGCCAGACAAATGGCTTGGCAGGTTATTCAACCTATGCCCCAGCCCAACTTTTACCAGCGACTCTTTTGCTTTAGCATAAGCGCTTTTATTTTCAAAATTTTGCATTAAAAGTGGCAATACCACGTTTTCAAGGGCCGTCAGTTCCGGCAAAAGGGCGTAATCCTGAAACACATATCCGCACTTTGTAAGGCGGAAGTTTGTTTTTTCCTCAGCAGCCATTTTATGGGCGTGCTGGCCATCAATAATAATTTCTCCCGAAGTAGGGTCATCCAAAAGGCTCATTTGGTAAAGCAAAGTACTTTTTCCTGCGCCAGACCTGCCCATTATTGCGATAAATTCACCATTATCTGCTTTAAAATCAATGCCTTTTAGCACTTTTGTTTCAGCGTCTCCGTCGCGGAATATTTTTATAAGATTTTTTACTTCTATCAAATTATTAAATTTTAATTCCTTCCTAAAATTGAATCTAATGTATTTTTGCGCACTATCATCCTTGAAGGAATGTATCCTGCAATAATGGTGGATAAAATCAAAAGCCCCATCCTGACGAATGTTTCTCCTAAGGGCGCTACTAGAATTCCGTCTGAAAACGGAAAATCTATGGGATGGGCTCGGAATAATGGCACTAACAAAAAGTACACCACAGCTAATCCTATAATCGAACCAACCAACGCATAAAAAATTGACTGGAACATATAAGAAATTTCAATGGCTTTTCCATTAATGCCGATTCCTTTTAAAATCCCAATAAACTTTCTCCGCGTTAAAGCGTTAATGAAAATGACGATAAAAATAGTGATAGAAGATACCACCAACCCAATAGAGCTTAAAAAATTTCCCAGCGTCCTGAATGTATTTACGATGTCTTTTAAAAATTGGGGCTGGGCATCCGCATACGTTTGCACTTTGGCAGATGTATTTATTCCAGACAGCAATAATTTATTTTTAAAGACGATCGGGTCAACGCCCTGTTTTAAATTAATTGCAATTTCTGAAACATTATTGTCTCCCCTGCCCATGAGTTCTTTGGCCTCTGAGTCAATCATAAACATCCCGCGCCGCACGGTATCTACCTTGCTCTTTAAAATGCCTTTAACTGTTACTTCCCTTATGACGCCGTTGATGTTAAGCCTGATTTTGGTGCCAACATATACATTTTTTAACGCCTGGAAATCCGGGCTATCAATTGTTACATACTGTTTTAACAAAAAGTAACCCACCAATACTTTGTCGTAATCATTGGGTGTTAAGTATGACCCTACCAAAATATGGTTAGACAAGTCGGTAACCGTATCCTCGGCTGCAGGATTTATTCCAATTAACTGGGCTGAAGCGGTATTTGCCTTGTCAGTATCTTTTTTTGTCTGGTAATTTGCCTCAACAATTGCGCCAGTATTAAACCTTGCGCTGAAAAATTTGATATCTTCCATGTCTTTTAAAATATTGATGATGTTGGGGCTTCCCTCAATGTATTTTTTATTGTCCAGCTTTGAAATAATAACGTCTCCGGTATACTGGGCATGGTAGGCGGCAATTGAGCCCTCTATTAATCCTACCAAGATTCCGCTGACCACCACCAAATTCAAAAATGTTAAAATCATCACAAAAACAATAAGACTTGTAGTCCATTTATTCGCCCTGCGGATTTGCCTGATAGCCAAAAAAAATCCTATTTTTATGTCTAAAAAAAACATTTTTATTTAGCTGACTATTTTACAATAACCACATCTCCATCTTTAATGCCAGATAGTATTTCAACTTGGCCGGAAGAAGAGAGGTCTCCGGTAGAAACTTCTCTTTCACCCACAGAATCGCTTTCTTTTACCTTAACAAATTTCTTGCCATCTTTGTTTATGATAATTCCCTGCGGAACGGAAATCGTGTTGCTTTTTTTCTCTGTTGTAATAACAACATTTGCTGTCATTCCATCCCTTATTTGGCCATTGTCATCTTGGAGTTCCAATTTTATTTTGTAGGTTGATACGCCGTCTTTTACTGTTTCTGAAGGGTTAATTGAAATGACTTTTGCTTTAAAAATTTTGTCTGGCCCGTAGGAATCCAGAGTGATATTAGAATCGTTCCCAATTTTCACAAGAGAGATGTATATTTCCGGCACATAGCTTTCAATCTCAAATTTTCCCGTGCTTATCAAAGAAGCTGCGATTTGGCCTGATGAAAATATGCTGCCGACTTTGGCATTCATTTGCGTTATCACCCCATCAATTGGCGCAAAAATCTGCTCTTTTCTTATTTGCTCTTCAACACTTTTTGCAGAAGCCTGGGCCTGATCTATTTGCGCCTGGTATACATCTATATCTGTTTGCCTTGGAGTTGCTTTTTTAAGGTCCAATTGGCTTTGCGCTTGCCGCAAAGACAATTTGTAATTCAAAATGCTCTGCTCTGATGATGTAATGTTTGTCAAAGCGGTATTAATATTTGTCTTCTGCGTATCTAAAGAAGTTTTATCAGCTGATGAAATTTTTGAATAATAAACACCTTCGTCGCATTGGCTTCTTATTGTATTTAGAGAATCATAAACGCTGCTTAAATCTGAAATTACATTTAAAATGGAGGAATCTATCACGCCACTATCACTAGAATTTTTAGAAATATCCAAATAATTTTTAACATCAGCCATTTTGTTGCTTATATTAACCCTGTTGTCTTGAACTTTTATCTCCTGCTGGTCAATTGAAAAAAAATATGTATTTTGAATAAAAACTACTGACGTATAGGCGTTATAAACTGAAGTATAGGCATTACCCATATTAATTAATGCAGTTTGATAAGAATTACCTAAATTCTGCTGGGCTGCAGAAATTGCATCTTGTGAAATTTTAATATCTTCCGGCGATGCACCGGCTAATAATTGGGCTAATTTCGCTTTTTGCAGATTAATTCCAGCCTGCATTTCTGAAAGCTGGGCGTAAAGTTGTGCAGTATCTTGGCTGGCTAAAATATTATATGCCTTAACTTTATCTCCGACATTGACATAAACTTTTTTTACAATCCCGGATTGTGGAAAAGATAAATCGATATTCTGATTTGCAACAACATTTCCAGAAACAGAAACCTGCTGCAAAAAATCGCCGGAATGCACAGTCAATGTTTCTTGCTTGGTATTTTTCTTTAAAAAGAAAAAATAAAACAACCCGCCCAAAATTACCAAGGCGATTACCCCATAAATAACTCTTTTTTTAGTAAAAAATGATTTTAGATTCATAATTACGAAGGAGGGAGGAATAGGAAAATTTATTTTCATACTCCGACCGAGTGATTAATTATATAAATTACGTTATTAATTTCTATATTAAATATTATTTATAATTTTTTTATTTAATTTGATGAAATTTTGCAATTCACTGTCGCTTAAGCTAGAAAACATTTTTGACATCATTTCCATCTGCAATTTTTTGGCTTTTATAATCTGCTTTTGGCCTTTCTTAGAAATTGCCAAATCCAACGCCCTCCTGTCTTCTGCATTTGTTTTTCTTATAACAAAACCTTGTTTTACTAATTCATTTACCAATTGGGTGGCGGCACTTGAAGTAGTGCACAGCATTTTTGAAATTTCCTTTATTCCCGAATCTTTGCATTGCGAAATCATAAACAACGCAAACTGCTGGGCGTATGTAATGCCCCCTGTTTGGCCTTGCATCATCTTGCCATGCATTTTATTTCTTATTGCATGAAAATCCGTGGCAATTTCTTCTATTAGTTTTTTCCTGCTTTGGCTCGCCGGAGCTTTAGCGGAGGCTGGCTTCATTATCATATATTTAAAAAGACACTTACGTAAGTATCTTAACTAATTTATAAACCCTTGTCAAATGTTATATGGTAATTTCTACTTCCACCGGACAATGGTCAGACCCAAAAACATCTGCGTGGATTAACGCTTTTTTGATTTTTGACTTCAGCGATTTACTAACAAAAATATAATCAATCCGCCAGCCAACGTTTCTGGCTCTGGCATTGGCAAAGTGGCTCCACCAAGTATAATGGCCATTGCCCTTGGTAAACATTCTAAAGATATCAATAAAATCGGCGCCAATCATTTTATCAATTCCCTCTCGCTCTTCTAAAGTAAAACCTTTTTTGCCGATATTTTTTTTGGATTAGCTAAGTCATCTTCGGTATGAGCCACATTCAAATCTCCGCAAAATATAACCGGCTTGCCTGCCCTGAGCGAAACCGAAGGGTTTTCAAGCTCTTTCATATATTCTAAAAATGCCGGGTCCCATTGTTTATGTCTTAACGGAATACGACTTAAATCGTCTTTAGAATTGGGAATATAAACACTTACCACGTAACACTTTTTAAATTCCAACATAATCACCCGGCCTTCAGTATTAGAATCTCCATGAGCATCTGACAGCTTATATTTTTTAGCAATTTTTTCCGGCAAATTATTAACAACTGAAAGCGGTTTCTCTTTGCAAAAAATCGCCGTACCACTGTAACCCGGACGCGTGGCAGAATTCCAATATTCTTTATAGTTAGGCAAATCCACTTCATGCTGACTTTGAAAAGCCTTAGTTTCTTGCAAACATAAAATATCGGGCTGATATTTTTCTATGAAAGGCACAAAAAGTCCTTTTTTGTGAACCGCCCGAATTCCATTTACGTTCCAAGAAATAATTTTCACAGTTTTAACGTAAGTAAATTATATCTTTTTTATTGTAATCTAAAATAAGAATCTCTCCTCTTTTCAAATGTGTTTCTACTGTGTTTTGAACACCCAAAGATTGCAATATATAATTTGGAAGAGTTTCTATATATTCCCGAGAAACTACCGCTATTAGCAAATCGCATTCTTTGCCCTCAGAGTTTATCACTTCCAATGCTTTTTCTAAATTAACAGGCACATCTTCTGAAGCGTATAGTTCAGTAAAATGACGCACTAATGATAAATTAAGATTCTTAGCAATAATTTCAGCGCTTTCAACTGCACGGAGAATTTCTGCACAAATGATAGAAGTATTTCTACCTTCAACAACCGATTTTAATTTTTCACCAATCAAAATCATTGCCTCTTTTCCTGATTCATTCAAATCTCCATTTTCATGTTCTCCATATCTTACGAATACTAGTTTATTCATATTAGTGTTGCCAATAACGGGAATTCCTTATATGACTGGTTATACTTTTGAGAACCCACGTGTCCATCATGCATTATAATAAGTTTGCCATGTAGGTTATCCGCCATAATTTTTCCTTGTGTATCAGTGCACTCCCAAGGGTCATTGTAAGAATTAATAAGAATAAACTCATCTGCCTTCCCTTTTATTTTTTCCCAATTAAAATCATCTTGATTTTTCTGGTCATTTTCTGTTTTTGGTAAAGGTTTTGCATAACCGGAAACTAAAATTGCTTTTTGGATTTTTATATTACTATTTTCTAAAATACTTAAAATAAGCTGGGCGCCAGCTGAGTGTCCGATTAAAACCGTTTCATTAGAGAATTTTCCATTTTCCAAAACAAATGTTATCCAATCCTTAAGATTTGGTTTTTTGGCGTTAGGTAATTGAGGCAACCAAACTTCGAAACCTTTTTCTTCAAGTTTTTCTTTTATATAGGGAAACCAAAATAAATCTGGCGAATCTCCTGTTCCATGTAATATAATAGCGTTTTTCATGGCGGAGGAGGTGGGACTCGAACCCACGAGACCCTTTCAGGTCACAGCTTTCCAAGCTGTTGCAATGGCCACTATGCGACTCCTCCAAATTACATTATTTTTATAGTACAGCCGTGACACGCTAACTCATATACTCTTTCTCCCTTATAAAGTATTACTTCAACATGCTGAAAATTGTCCAAATCGCCACCGCCTACGTTCCGATAATGAAAGTCTCCTTCCTCAAATTTTTCAGGACCTCTTATTGGCAACAGCTTATCTGGTTGCAATAAAGCTTTTTTTAAAAATTCGTATACTTCTTTAGGGGACACCGTATCTTTAAAAATACTTCCCCAATAGTTCATAACCCAAATAACTTTTCCGTTTTTCCAAACAACTTCTTGGCCAATGAATGGATTAAATCCAAAGTATCTGTCTCTATATTTAAATTCACCTTCTTCAAAAACTAACTCTCTAGTCCCATCCTCTAATTTTTTCTCTCCGCCCTCACCACTGCTTGCATATGTGCTCTTTTTTGCTTTTATTAAAAATTCATTTAATTCCATAAAATGATTTTTTAAACTTCCATATCTTTTAATGCTTTTATTCTGTCTTCAATTGGAGGATGAGTTGAGAAAAGTTTTACAAACCAATTTTGTTTTTGCTCGTCTTTGAATGGAGACTCAATAAAAAGATGGCTTGTTGCAGTGTTTGCGCTTGGCATTGGAGTTGAATCTTTTGCAATTTTTTGCAAAGCGTTTGCCAATCCTTCGGGATAGCGGGTTAAAAGGGCGCCGTCGGCATCTGCTAAAAATTCTCTTTTTCTGGAAATTGCCAGCTGGATTAAAGTGGCGGCTATTGGTGCTAAAATTGCTGCAAAAACCCCTAATATCATTAAGATTGCTCCGGCATTGCCTTCTCTGTCATCTCTTCGCCTTCCTCCGCCAAAAAAACTTATCCTTAAAAAGAAATTAGCCAAAAGCGAAACCACCCCGGCCAATACAACCACAACTGTACTCAAAAGCATATCTTTGTTTCCTATATGGCTCAATTCGTGGGCTAAAACTCCCTCTAATTCTGTTTTATTTAACCTTTGTAAAAGCCCCTGTGTCACAACAACAACAGCATGGTTTTTATCCCTGCCGGTTGCAAAAGCATTTGGCTGCTGTTCCTGGATAATATAAATTTTGGGAACCGGAAGCCCGGCCGTAATACATAAATTTTCGACTACGCGATAAAGCTCTGGGTTATCTTTTTTTTCAATTGGCACGGCTTTTGACATTGATAAAACAATTTTATCTGAATACCAATAACTGGTAACGCTCATTGAAACGCTTAAAATAACGGCAAAATATAAAATGGCGTTGTTTTGCAATGCATGGCTGAAAAGCCAGCCAATAGCTATTATAAAAACCAAAAACCCGGTTATCAGTAACCAAGTTTTTTTAGTATTTAAATCTGCATTCTTGTAGATGTTCATAATTTTATATCCTTTTTCGATACACGAACCCTAATGCAATACCGATAAGTGTAAGCTGTATTAGTTCAAATGCGCTTTCAATTGCCATAAACATCGGCATTGAAGAGAGCGGTTGAGTTGCCGCAAATTTTAATACCCAGAAAATAATATTAAGAATTGCGATGGTAATC
>Ga0209515_10002770_pt1 | contig 26219 bp, 29 predicted proteins | sample Subgroupgradi54m_FD_187454 | JGI IMG/M metagenome (GOLD analysis project Ga0209515, IMG submission 187454) | Subsurface groundwater microbial communities from S. Glens Falls, New York, USA - GMW60B uncontaminated upgradient, 5.4 m (SPAdes)... ... | reverse complement strand
GAACCGGCGGACGGATCACGCAATCCCTCGGCGGATCTTATACCGTTGTGACGGATTACGGATATATGGTTCGAATCGAAGGAGAAAATGCCGATGCCATTGGAAAGCCGGTTCTTGAGTCAACTAAAAAACAAGCGGACAATCAAAACGCGCCTTTAGACAAGCTTGTTTGGGACCAGCTCAAAACCATTTATGATCCTGAAATTCCGATTAATATCGTGGAACTCGGACTCATTTATGAAATGAAAATTGCGCCTTTGACGGATTCAGAAGGCGAAATCAGAAACGAAGTAAATATCAAGATGACACTGACCGCGCCCGGCTGTGGCATGGGAGAGGCGCTTAAACGAGACGCGCAAAGTAAAATTGAACATCTTCCCGGGGTTAAAAAAGTGAATATCGAACTGGTTTGGGAACCGGTTTGGGACCAAAGCAAAATGTCTGAAGCGGCAAAGCTTCACTTGGGGTTATAAAATGAAAAGATTTTGTCATTCTGAGGCCGAAGGCCGCCGGTTGTTTGAGCGGTGGATGGCCGCTTGGCCTTCCGGTGCCGGATGGTCGGTCCGGCGAAGAATCTTATGAGTCGCAGAACCTTCGCGGAGCCTGCCCTCGAGGCTGGCAGATTCTTCGCTTCGCTCAGTCCTGACTCTCCATTAATTTTATTGGAAGTCAGGACAGTCCCGTGGGACAGAATGACAGCCGAAGGGCTCAGAATGACACGCGAGGAAAACAATGATTCAGTTTCCAATTTATCTGGATAATCAAGCGACAACGCCGATCGATCCGCGGGTTCTCGATGCCATGAATCCTTTTCTCACAAAGGAGTTCGGGAATGCCGCTAGCAAACATGCTTTGGGCCGTCAAGCAAATACAGCCGTAGAAGAAGCGCGCAAGAAAATTGCCAAACTGATCAATGCCAAGGAGCCGGACGAAATTATTTTTACGAGCGGCGCCACGGAATCCAACAATCTTGCGATCAAAGGAATCTCGGCAATATATCGCGACCGCGGAAATCATATCATTACGAGTCAGGTGGAACACAAGTCCGTCATGGACACATGTAAGTATTTGGAGAGCACCGGTTTTCAAGTCACTTATTTGCCGGTCAACGAAGAAGGCTTAATCAATATTGATGATCTTAAAAAAGCAGTTACGCCAAAAACCATTTTAATTTCTATTATGCATGCCAACAACGAAATTGGCGTCATTCAGCCGATTTCTGAAATCGGTAAACTAGCCAAGAAACGAAATATTTTTTTTCATTCCGATGTGGTTCAGTCGTTTGGGAAAATTCAATTAGACGTTCAATCTTCTCAAATTGATCTGGCAAGTTTGTCGGCCCATAAAATCTACGGCCCGAAAGGAGTCGGCGCACTTTATGTCAGAAAAAAGAATCCGCGTGTCCGGCTTGGACCTCAAATTCACGGCGGTGGACATGAGCGCGCGTTAAGATCGGGCACTTTGAATGTGCCGGGAATTGTCGGATTTGGAACGGCGGCTGAGCTTGCGGCGCACGAACTCAAAACCAAATCAAACCGCGTCCTTAATTTACGTGAAAAATTAAGACAGGGAATTGAGAAAATCGGAGACGTTCACCTGAACGGAAGTTTCAAAAACCGGCTCCCGGGAAATCTGAATGTCAGTTTCGGCGGTATTGAAGGCGAAACATTTTTAAATGAACTCTGCGAAAAGCTTGCGGTATCGTCCGGTTCGGCCTGTACGTCCGCAACCATGGAACCGTCACATGTTTTAAAAGCCATCGGAGCGCGTGAGGATCGGATCCATACCTCAATTCGTTTTGGAATCGGCCGATTTAATACGGAAGAAGAAATTAATTATGCAATCGACTATGTCACCAGCACAGTCAAGAGAATGCGGGAATTATCTCCAATTCATAATTCGAAGCCGACTTCTCAATTAGCCGAAAAGGCATAATTCCTGGTATCATTTCAAAGGAGAGGATTTCAATGATTGCAATTACTCAAAATGCGGCTGAAGAAGCAAAAAGACTGTTCACCAAACAGGGCAATCCGAAGCTCGGTTTGCGGATCGGGATCCAGGGCGGAGGGTGTTCCGGCCTGTCTTATAAGCTTGGATTTGACGAACTACGCCAAGGCGACCAGGTTCAAGAACTTAATGGAATCAAAGTACTTGTAGATCCAAAAAGCGATCTTTATTTGGAAGGAACCACGCTTGATTTTGTGGATGGTCTGGAAGGACGCGGATTTAAATTTTTAAATCCTCAGGCCAAAAAAACCTGCGGCTGCGGCGAGTCTTTTTCAGTTTAATCCTACCCGGTCAATCTCTTGGGAAAACGGCTTTCTTTTTTCGGAAAAATTAAACGGCTTGTTTTTCTCTACGGGTTTCTTTCCATTATTCTTTGGAGCCTTTACTACATTTCTTGGGGTCGTCACCTTTATCTGGTCACTGCCTACTGCAATTGTCCCATCTGCATCAATATAAAAAAATATCATGACGGCCGGTTTGCAAGCGGAAAGCGCATCTATTGGGGTGGAGTCGCTGCTGATCCCAAGATTCCTTTTCGCTCGCGGATAGAACTAGTGCCTCTTTGGCCGCAGGATTGGGGAAAGGTGATGACGCTTTTGCGTGGAAGACGCAAGTTTACGGTTGAAGACCGCGGCGGAAAAATAAAAGGAAAACACATTGATCTTTTTATTCCCGACTCTATGGGTGGTCATCAGACGGCTAGAAAATGGGGTGTCAGAAGAATACGGATTAAATTGAATGGCGAGTGGGCGGAGTAAAACACCGGTCATGTTAGTCCGATTATTTTTTTAAGTTCCTTGACATTCGCGCAAATATAATCGGCTTTTAATTTCTTAAATTCCCGTTTCATTTCCCGCGTTTGGCTCGAAGCTTTTAAAAAACCGCACGAACTGATTTTGATTTTTTTCTTCGCCGCTTTTGCCGAAAGGATATCGTCCGGCAAGTCACCCACGTATAAGAATTTCAGATTTTTCCCCAATTGAGACGCCGCTTTAAGCAGACCGTAAGGATGAGGTTTCTTAAATTTCTGAGGGGTTTCATCCACTGTGATCATGGCGTCAATAAACCGGTCAATTTGAAAACGCCTGAGCGCGAAATCAGCTTCCTCACGGTTTCGGCCCGTTACGATTCCGAGTTTTAGGCCCGATTTTTTGAGCTGTTTCAAAAACGTGGCCGGGATTATCAAACTTTCATTCCAGACAAAATTGCTTAAATAAAAACGCTGAAAAATATCCGCAATTTGTTTCAAGGTGACATGAGGGTGCTTTCCAAAAAGCTTTTCGATTCCTTTAACACCCACCCTCTGCCTACCTTCCCCCATTTTGGGGGGAGGAAAGAAGGGGGGTATGATTTTTAATTTGAGTGCTTGGATATTTTTTTTGCTTTGCAGCTCATTTAAAGTTCGCTTTTTTAATTTAAGACTCAGAAAATAAAGCAGCAGTCCGTAGCAAGTGTCCCAGTCGTCGTTAAATCCTCCCAATGACTTGAAGATTTCAACGTCTCTGCGGTTCAAAAGCGGTTTTCTGGACGGTTGGAATTTGAGGATGGTTTCCAGGTAGGTATTGACCGTTTTGATAATACAGTCGGTGTAGGAAGCACGCGTATCTACCAAAACGTTGTCGATATCGAAGATGATAGCGTCAAAGCACATAGGCGTCAGTGCGTGACTGCGCCTTTGGATGCGGAGGAAACCAGTTTTGCGTATTTGGCCATCACACCGCGGATGTAACGGGGTTTCGGTGCTTTCCAACTTTTGAAGCGTTTCGCGATTTCCGTTTTACTTAAATCGACTTCCAGTTTTCGTTTGGGAATATCAAATGTGATTAAGTCTCCATTTTTTAAAATCGCAATGGGACCGCGGTCAACTGCTTCAGGAGCGACATGGCCCGCCATTAAGCCGCGCGTGGCTCCGGAAAATCGGCCATCTGTGAGGAGTGCCACTTTGTCTCCCAATCCTTCACCGACTAAAGCGGCAGTGACTCCAAGCATTTCTCTCATCCCCGGCCCGCCTTTCGGGCCTTCATACCGGATCACGACAACATCACCCGGCTTGATTTTCTGATTTTGAACGGCCTGAAAAGCGTCTTCTTCACAATCGAAAACCCGGGCAGGGCCTGTAAACGTCAACCGGTTCTCGCCGGCGATTTTTAACACACTGCCTTCAGGCGCTAAATTTCCTTTTAAAATAACGAGCCCGCCGTTTTTCTTAATCGGATTGGCGAGCGGACGAATGACTTTTTGATTTGGAGTTTCTTGTGCAGTTTTCGCCTCTTCTCCAATTGTTTTTGTCGTGACGGTTAAACAATCTGCGTGAAGGAGTTTCGCGTCCAGCAAACGTTTCATGACCAGACGGATTCCTCCGGCTTCATGAACATCGGTGGCGACGTATTGGCCGCCGGGTTTTAAATCACCCAAGAGCGGCGTCTGCGAACTTAAACGGTCAAAATCCTCAATGGAAAGTTTTAAGCCCATTTCATCGGCAATGGCCAAAAGATGCAGTACAGCATTGGTGGAGCCGCCGGTCATTGCAACGGCACGAATTGCATTTTCCAATGATTTTCGGTTAATAATTTTACTGGGCCGGACGTCCTGTTTCAGGAGTTCGATGATGAGTCTTCCGGCTTTGATACATTCTTCATCTTTTTTTGGATCCATCGCCGGAATATCATTGATTCCCATGGGTGAAATTCCAAGCGCGGCAAACGCAGTGGACATGGTATTGGCCGTAAATTGTCCGCCGCACGCACCCGCAGCGGGGCAGGCATGATTTTCAAGATCCTGAAAGTCAGTTGCGCTCATTTTTCCAGCCGCAAATTTTCCGACGCCTTCAAATACATCCTGAATGGTCACATCCCGGCCTTGAAATTTTCCAGGCGCGATGGATCCGCCGTAAATCATGAGACTCGGAACATCCAGGCGGCAAAGCGCCATGACGGTCCCGGGAATTGTTTTGTCGCAGCCCGAAATGGCAATCACACCGTCGAAGTAATGGCCGCGCGCCACAAGTTCGATTGAGTCTGCCACCACTTCACGGCTGATGAGAGAAGTTTTCATGCCTTCGGTTCCCATCGTGATTCCATCTGAAATGGCGATCGTATTGAATTCGATCGGCGTTCCCCCGGCTTCGCGCACACCTTGTTTGATTTTTTCGGAAAGTCTCCGCAGATGAAAATTACACGGCGTTGTTTCAGTCCAGGTATTGGCAATTCCGATATGAGGACGGTAGATATCACGGTCTTTAAGGCCCATAGATTTGAGCATGGCTCGGGCGGCTGCGCGCGAAGGGCCCTCTGTAATAATTGAACTTCGTTTATTTAATTTGTCGGCCATATTTATCTCCTAAAAGGCGCTAGTTTAGCATAAGAGGTCGGCTTTTCAATGGAGATAAAATTCCGCTTCATGTTTTCGTATCCGCTATGGTATAAATTTGGCCATGATCCCATCACCTGATTGCCAGCCTACGGCTGGTTTACGATTACAGTTTAAGGTAAACGGTTTGCCTTTGGCAAACCCAATCAGGTGATGGGATGATGACCATCCGCTTTGGACACAGTCCCGATCCTGACGATGCGTTTATGTTTTACGCCATCGCGAAAAATAAAATCGATACCAAAGAATTCAGGATCGCGCATGTTGTGGAAGATATCGAATCCCTCAATCAAAGAGCGCTGAAAGCGGAACTCGAAGTAACCGCCGTTTCTGTTCATGCTTACGCTTATATTCACCATCAATATGCGATTCTGCGTTCAGGCGCAAGTATAGGCGATCAATATGGGCCCATCATTGTTTCGCGAGAATCCTCCCCCCTGGTGGGGGAGGAAAAAGGTGGGGGGGTACCCCCATCCCTGCTTTCCCCCGTCAAGGGGGAAGGAGTGAAGCATAGCTTACGCGGAAAAACCATTGCGGTTCCGGGGATGCTGACCACCGCGTTTCTCGCGCTCAAATTATTTGAACCTGAATTCAGGTATGTAATCGTTCCATTCGATCAAATTTTGGATTTCGTAAAAAGCGGGAAGGCCGATTGCGGCCTTGTGATTCACGAAGGACAGCTTACCTATCAGGAGCACGGGCTTCATAAAATTTTAGATTTGGGCGAATGGTGGTGGCGCCAAACCGGACTTCCGCTTCCGTTGGGCGTCGATGTCATTCAAAAAAGTTTGGGTCTTGAAAAAATGAAATCATTTTCTCAAGTCTTTAAAGATAGCATTCTTTATTCGCTCGGCCACCGGAAAGAGGCGCTTTATTATGCACTGCCTTACGGGCGCGGGATTTCTGAAGAAACCGGTGACCAGTTTGTCGGAATGTATGTGAATGATTATACGGTTGATCTGGGACAAAACGGCGAAGAAAGTATTCGGGAACTGTTGAAACGCGGATACGAACAGAAAATTTTGAGTGAGAAAGTGACCCCGGAATTCATTTAAAAACAATCAACGGTTAAGACGTTCGGGAATGATAGTTTAAACCAAAGCCGCTTTTTCGAGCTCAGCTTGATAACGATGGCGCTGACTCTCTTCCAGAAATTGAATTCCCGCCTCAAACAAACCGGTTTCCAAATTCAGATGGCGCCACGCCACCTGGGCCAGTAAATGATTTTTAGAAATTTTCAGGATCGAATTTAATTTAATATGTACCGAAAATAGGTTGGAATCAATTTCAAGCAGAATAATCGCATTTCGTTTAAGCGGTTGAACGGCGGACATTTTCATCCCGCCTTGGCTCAAATTGCGGCATTTACCGTGATGCAGCGTTTTCGGCTGATTTTCACCCAAGTCACAAAATTTTATTTTCCAGGCACAGGGGAACCTGACAAATCGCCTTTTTTCAGCGCTCCAGGTATATTGTCTTTTCGGAGCGTCTTTCAGAGAAGTTTGTTTTTTTCCGCGCAATCCCGTGGGCATGATATCAATATATCGGCAGATTTTGACATAGAATAAAGTAAAAATTCTTGATTCTTAACGGTAAAGAAAGTACATTTAAAGATTACCAAGGAGGCTTTTATGAAAAAACCCGCGATTTTTTTATTGGCTTTAATGTTGGTTCTTTCCGGCGTTCATTTTGTTGCGGCGCAGCCGCCTTCATCTAATTTGGAATTGACCGAAACTTCTCCTCATTGCGGAGTTTGTGAAGCTGCAGAATCACAAAACTTTGCAAAAAGCGCGCCGGGGAAAATCGGAAGGGGTGCGGCGAACATTCTTTTGGGCTGGACCAATCTTTTTGCCCAGCCCATTCAATCAAGTAAATCCGGCGGAAGTATTTTAACTGGGATTGGAAACGGTTTTAGTTATACGTTCATCAGAACGCTTCAAGGCGTTGTTGAGCTCGGCCTTTTTTGGCTGCCGCCTTCACATGGCGAGCCGTTAACTCATTGTGCGCTTGGTGATTTGGGTGTGACAGGCCGTTAAGGAATTTCGAGGAACTTGGGGAATTTCGTTAGATTCTTACAACCCTTTTTTGTTACGAGCACCATATCTTCAATTCGGACACCGCCTGCATCCAAATAATAAAGTCCGGGTTCAACGGTTACCACTTCGCCGGTTTTTAAAATATCACGGCCTCGGGACACTCTTGGAGGTTCATGGATGTCCAGCCCGACTCCATGTCCGGTTCCATGAAAAAATCCTTGCATGCGGCCTGCAATTTCACCGGTTTTAAATCCGGCTTGTTCAAACCGGTGCATAATAGCCTCATGGATTTTCATTCCGTCCGCGCCGTCTTTGATGTTTCGAAACGCAATTTCCTGGCCCTCACGGACCGTTCGGTACATTTTTTTTAATTTCTCGGACGCTTTTCCTTTGACGAAAGTGCGCGTCATATCGGCAAAATATCGCGTGTGCGAAGAACGAGGAAAAACATCCATAATAATGGATTGATGGGCCAGTAGCGGGCCCGAGCCTTGATCGTGCGGATCGACGCATTGTTTGCCGCACGAAATGATGGTATGAGCGGCAATGCAGTCAGCTTCCATTAAACTGACATTGATTACTTGTTTGATCATTTCCGAAGTAACACGTTTTCCTTTGAAATAAATGTAACGGCCTTTGATTTTTGATTTTCTTAAAATGTCCGCCGCTTTCCAAACGGCACGTTCGGTATGGCGTTGAGTTTCAGAAATAGCTTTGATTTCCATTTTATTTTTAATTACGCGTTCCTCGTAAAATGGTTCTGATTTTGAACGAAGCGGGTATCCTTTGCGGCGAAGCTGGTCGGCGTATTCGACGGGAAAATCGCCGGGAACTAGAATTTGAGAGACGTTTCGTTCCTTCAATAAAAAATGAATGATTTCAGTCGTTGTCGGTCGTATGCTGCGAGCCTTTAACTTCGCAATAATTTTAGCGCTGGAGATGACTTCGTCCACATCTGCTTCTTTGCGGGCTCGGTCAAGTTCCAGTTCGCTCATGATCATGATTTTTTTTCCGCCGATTTCCATATAAATAAATGGATCCGGCGCGATAAAGCGGGTGGCATAATAAAGATTGGAGTCTTGCTCGCTTGCTGCGATAATTAAAATCGCTTCTTCATTTTTGAGCATATATTTCCTTGAATTTTAAGAATAAGGATTTATTATACCGATTTCGAAAATTAAAGATAGGGGAATTGAGTGCGTGAATGCCAATTGGATTGCCATGGAAGTGTTGGAAATTAAACGCCAAGCTTCCGCTTTTTTTTCAGCGAAGTTAACGCCCGTAGAAGATGAAACTCAATTTCATTTTCAAGCCGGCCAATGCGTCAACGTGTTGACGGCCAGTGAAAAGAAAGCCTGCTTTTCAATCGCAAGCGAGCCGGAAGAGAAAAAATTCATCGAGTTTTTATTAAAAGATCAGTCCAGCGGCATTGCTCATGAAATTTCCCGCATGCAGGTTGGAGACAGATTAAAAATAAGCCGTCCGTTTGGAGCAGGTTTTCCGATCGAGCGGCTTAAGCGGAACGATCTTCTTCTCATCGGGATCGGCAGCGGACTTGCTCCGCTTCGATCTTTGCTCAAATCGCTTCTTAGAAAAAATCATCAGTTTCAGCAGATCACTTTGCTTTACGGCGCGCGCAGCCAGGATGAAATTCCGTTTAAAAATGAGTTTGACTTGTGGGCAAAGAAGATCAAAGTCCAGATTGTGGTTAGTCAGCCTGCTGGAACGGCTTGGGACGGATTTAAGGGACACGTAACGGATTTAGTCTCCAAGTTGGGAATAAATCCCGAAGGAACCATTTGCTGCATTTGCGGCAATCCAGAAATGGAAAGGCAGGCCAGAAATTTACTTGAAACCAAAGGTGTTTCCAAGCAAAATATCCTGCTTAATTATTAACAGAGGAGAATTATGAGTAATTTTGTCAAAGTAGCGAGTGCATCAGAACTGGCACCGGGAAGTTCCAAAAAGATTGAAATCAGCGGCAAAGAAATTGCACTGTTTAATGCGGATGGCACTCTTTACGCCATGGATGACACGTGTCCGCATCGCGGCGGTCCTTTGTCCGAAGGTTTTGTCGAGAGTGGAGTGATCACGTGTCCTTGGCATGGCTGGCAATTTCAATTGGCGAGTGGTGAATGTTTGACAAATCCCAGTGTTTGCCAAACAAAATATGCGGTTAAAGTGGCTGGGGACGACATATTAATCAGCGTTTGACGTAGAGTGGTAAATGACCCTAAAGGGGGTTGACGCCCTCGATGAAAATCGTTATGATGCTGTTTAAATCCTCCCATGAATAGAATTTATAAACATCTGTGATCGTCGCTGAAAATTCGTCTAATCCCACCACCTGTTTTTCCCGCCAAAGGCGGGCTTTCAAAGAAAGACGGCCCTTCAGGCCTAAAACAGGTGGTGGGATAACCCCAAGAAAGACAATAAGATGCCGTCTTCTGAAATAAGCCTGCTTTGCCGCCAAGCCAATGAAATCCGCAAAGATATTATCCGAATGTTGGTAGAAGCCGGATCGGGCCATCCCGGCGGTTCGTTGTCGGCTACCGATATATTGACGGCAATTTATTTCAAATTTCTTCGTCATGATCCGAAAAATCCTAAATGGCCGGATCGTGATCGCGTTGTTTTAAGCAAAGGTCACGGCGCACCGGCGCTTTATACGGTGCTTGCTCACTCAGGTTATTTTCCGAAAGAACTTTTACTCACGCTCAGAAAATTGGACGGTCCTCTTCAGGGCCATCCTGACCGCAGACGGCTTCCGGGAATCGAAGCATCGACCGGTTCTTTGGGCCAAGGTCTTTCTATCGGAATCGGAATGGCACTCGCCCGCCGGCTTGATAAAAAAGATTATTGGACTTATGTCGTCTTAAGTGACGGCGAAACCAACGAAGGACAAATTTGGGAAGCCGCAAGTTTTGCAGCGCATAATCAAGTGGATCATTTGATTGCGATTTTGGATTACAACAAATATCAATTAGACGGATCGTGCAAAGAAATTCTGAATATGGAACCAATGACGGATAAATGGAAAGCGTTTGGATGGGACGTTTTAGAAATTGATGGCCATAATATGACAGCTGTTGTCCAGGCGATTGAGAAAGCAAAAAAAATTCAGGGAAAGCCGGTCATTATCGTTGCCCATACAATCAAGGGCAAAGGCGTTTCATTTATGGAAAATAACAATCACTTTCACGGCGTTGCGCCCACCAAAGAAGAAGGCGACCGGGCATTGAAGGAACTTGAGGCCAATCAGTATGCTTGAGCGGAAATTAGGCCCGGCGACTCGGGATGCTTATGGAAAAACGCTTGTTGAATTGGGAAAAACAAATCCAAACATCGTCGTTTTGGACGGCGATCTTTCAAAATCAACCAAAACCGAATTTTTCTCTAAATCTTTTCCCGAGCGTTTTTTCAATGTCGGAATCGCCGAAGCCAATTTAGTCGGAATTGCGTCGGGACTTGCATCCTGCGGAAAAATTCCGTTTATTTCCAGCTTTGCATGTTTTTTGATGTGCAAAGGTTACGATCAGTTGAGAATGGCGGTCGCTTTTTCAGAACTGAATGTCAAAGTCGTTGCTTCCCACGGCGGAATTTCAGTTGGAGAAGACGGCGCTAGCCAGCAATCGATTGAAGATTTTGCCTTGGCTTTGACGCTTCCCAATTTTGTGGTTTGCGTTCCGGCGGATGAAGTTTCCATGAACGTGCTGCTTCCCCAGGCCACCCATCATGTGGGCCCCATTTATATGCGCACAGGCCGGCCGAAATCGCCGGTCATTTACACTCCCGGCGCAAAATTGGAACTTGGAAAAGGCGTGAAGTTAAAGGACGGTAATGATGTTACTATTTTTGCTGTTGGTCTTTTGGTTTTCGAAGCTTTACTGGCCGCGGATCAATTGGCTGAAAAAGGAATCAAAGCGGCCGTTGTAGATTTGCATACCCTTAAACCGCTTGACCGCGATTTAATTATCAGGCAGGCAAAACAAACCGGTGCAGCCGTGGTTTGTGAAGAACATACCATTTATGGCGGATTGGGAAGCGCTGTGAGTGAAGTCATTGCTGAAGAACGTCCCATTCCAGTTGAATTCATTGCCATCCATGATACTTATGCCGAATCTGGGACAGGAGATGAATTGCTTGAACGTTATGAATTGACTGCGCCGCACATTTTGAAAGCTGCCGAACGAGTTATTTCCCGCAAACAGAAATCCTGAATTAAGATTTTTTCTCAATCGTTAATATACGATAAGAGATTTTCACTTCCGCGATGATGGAGGCGCATGTCGCGAAAATCAGAACCAGCCCGATTCCGAAAAATGTCAACGTGACATAATTAAAATCATATCGCGTAGAAATCCCCCAAAATAAAAAGAACGAAGTCACAAGGAAAGAAATAATTGCCAGATAGGTAAATAAGATCGCATTTTTTACGTGTGTGGCACGCCTCATTAACCGGGCTAATTGTTCTTCTAAATTGACCAAGCGATCATTTTCGGTAGCGTCTCGCCCAGTTTTTTTCTTAAGACCGCGTTTTTCTTGATTCAATGATCGGAACCGGTCGAATAGAGCAGAAAATTTATTTTGAAACCCCAACAAAAGAAGTCCGGAACTTGAAATCATGACCGCCGGTGCCAAAGTGGTTTGAATCACTTGAACCGCGTAGGAGGGTTCCATCATGACTCCTTGCTTTTTTGTTGATTTCTCAAAAATAGAACTTCCAGTTTAGGATTTTCCTGCAGGAGCGTTTTGATTTCTTCTTTAAAGAAGGCCGGAACTTCCGGGTAAAAGGTATCTCCTGCAAAATTTTCATGAATGCGCGTCATATAAATCCCATCGACCAATGGCATGGTTTCCTTGAAAATGCTGGCGCCGCCAATGATGAAACCGTGTTTCGTTGAGATCGCCTGAAAGGCTTTATCAATTGAGTCGAAAAATTTAGGCTCTGCCGCCGTCATCCTGAGGTCCGAAGGACCGAAGGATCTACGAGATTCTTCGCGGAGTTTATCCTGGGATCCTTCGCTTCGCTCAGGATGACAGGCCCTACTTAACACGAAATTTTCTCTTCCGGGAAGCAGTTTTCCGATGCTCTCGAATGTTTTTCTTCCCATAATTATTGTTTGACCCATCGTGAGCTGCTTGAAGAATTTTAAATCAGAACCGAAATGCCAAGGAAGCCGGTTATCTTTGCCGATGACTCGATGGTTGGCCATCGCGACAACTTGGTAGAGCATTTAAACCGCCACTTGGGCTTTGATGGCCGGATGCGGATCGTAACCTTCAAGCGTAAAGTCTTCGAATTTAAAATCCAATATATTTTTTATCTGCGGATTGATCATCATTTTGGGTAAAGGCCGAAAACTGCGGCCTAGCTGAAGCTGAACTTGTTCCAAATGGTTCAAATAAACATGCACGTCGCCGAACGTGTGAATAAATTCGTGCGCTTCGAGACCCGTGACTTGCGCGACCATCATCGTCAGAAGCGAATAAGAAGCAATATTAAATGGAACTCCAAGAAAAACATCGGCGCTTCTTTGATAAAGCTGGCATGAGAGCTTTCCGTTTTGCGAATAAAATTGAAATAAACAATGACACGGCGGAAGCGCCATTTTGTCAATCTCACCAACATTCCAGGAATTCACGATGATTCTGCGGCTTTCAGGATTGGTTTTCAGCGTTTTAACGACGTTACCGATTTGGTCGATTGTTTCCTGATCCGATACGGTCCAAGATCTCCACTGTTTAGAATAAATCGGGCCGAGTTCACCGCGTTCATCCGCCCATTCATCCCAAATTCGAACCCCATGATCTTTTAAATATTTGACGTTCGTGTCTCCTTTTAAAAACCAAAGGAGTTCATGAATCACAGATTTTAAATGGATTTTTTTGGTGGTCAGCAGCGGAAAGCCGTCATTTAAATTAAACCGCATTTGGTAACCGAAGGTGCTGATTGTACCGATACCGGTGCGGTCTTTTTTCTCAACCCCATGGGCCAGAATGTGTCTTAAAAGATCATGATATTGCTTCATAGATAGACTAAATTATAAAAGGAAACTTCTTTGGAGTCATTAGCAAATATAGCTCATGATTGACGGCTAGGCGATTGATGGCTATTATCAGTTTTATGGAGTCACCGCTTTATTTAAAGCAGATGGAAATCGGTCCCATGCAGAATTTCGTTTACTTCGTGGGTGACCGGAATACGCGCGAAGTGCTTGTGGTAGATCCGGCCTGGGATGTTGATGCGATTCTCAAGACGGCCGAAAATGAAAATTGTCAGGTCAAGGGCGCATTGATTACACACACGCATTTTGATCATGTGAACGGTCTGGAGGGCCTTCTTAAGAAGACAGACGGAACTGTCTATATCAACAAACACGAGGCCGAGTTTTTAAAAGGCATGAAGGGCAATATTAAGAAAATGGAAGGCGGCGACAAGGTCAAAATCGGAAATGTTGAAATCACTCTATTGCATACACCTGGACACACACCCGGTTCACAATGTTTTTTAATCGACCGGAATTTAATTTCAGGCGACACCTTGTTCATCAATGCCTGCGGCCGGTGCGATTTGCCGGGTGGAAGCGCGGAAGAAATGTACCAGAGTTTGAGAAGACTCGCTGAGTTGGATGAAAAAACGGTTCTTTACCCGGGGCATAACTATGCCGACGAACCGACTTCAACGATTGCGAATGAGAAAAAATACAATCCTTATTTACAAAGCGCCAACTTAAACGATTTTTTAAAATACAGGATGGGTTAATGGAAATCAAAAGACAATTTGTAAATTTTCGTTTTTTCAATGCAGATCCTGCGTGGAGGAGGCTTCCGGAATCAGAAAAATATAAAGGAAAAGAGGAATTTATTGCCATTACAGAAAAATATAAAAAGAAAATGATCGTCATCTGTTATGCAATGGTTGGTATTCGTTCAGACGCGCAATTTATGATGTGGCGAATTTCTGAGCGGATGGAAGATTTTCAGGATATGTCTTCTGATCTCCTCAAAACCGGTCTTGGCAAATATATCACAATTCCATATTCATACCTATCAATGACGAAACGTTCCATGTATGTAGACAAACATCAGCATGAGGGATCTGAGTCCAGCCGGGCCCACATTGTTCCAGGCGAAAGCAAATATTTGTTCGTTTACCCCTTTATTAAAAACCGCGATTGGTATCTATTGCCAAAAGAAGAGCGCCAGCAGATTATGGACGTTCACATTGCGATGGGGCATAAATATCCGTCTGTTAAAATTAATACCACCTATTCGTTTGGAATCGATGATCATGAATTTGTGGTCGCTTTTGAATCGGATCAACCCGCTGATTTTGTCGATTTGGTCATGGAACTTCGGGAAACCAAATCAAGCAAGTTCACCGTCCGCGATACGCCCGCCTTTACCTGCATTCGGAGACCGATTAAGGAAGTGCTTGAGACATTGGGATGATCCTACCCTCTCCTTGTAAAGAACGTGCCTTAGTGAAAGAGAATAAGCACGTTCTTTTCTTTCTTGAGAAGAAATTTCGCCATTTTCAATGGCGAAGCAAGGAGGTGGTAGGATGACCGAAGACGAAGCCAAAAAAATCGCGCAAGATATTTTTAAGAAAGCCTACGACTTCCAAATGTCAGGTGAGTTAGAAGGAGCCGTTGAGCATTACAAAAGATCGATTGAAATATATCCTACCGCAGAAGCGCACACCTTTCTTGGTTGGACTTATAGTTTTCAGGGCCGATACGAAGATGCGATTCTTGAATGTAAAGAAGCCATTAAAATAGATCCTGATTTTGGGAATCCGTACAATGACATCGGCGCTTATTTAATCGAAAAAGGGAAATTGGACGAAGCCATTCCCTGGTTTCGGAAAGCCATGATTGCAAAACGGTATGACAGTTATTACTACCCTCATTACAACCTGGGCCGGGTCTATGAGAAAAAGGGAAAATGGCAGGAAGCGCTTAATTGTTACGATGCTTCTCTGAAGGCGAATCCCAATTATTCACTTGCGAAAAAAGCTTTGAATCGTTTGAAGGCTCTTTTCAATTAATGAATTCTGCTTTACAAACGTGTATTCTCCCCTAAAATAGAACCGCAAGTTTCATTTTCAGCATCGCCATTAACCCATTGACCCCAAATCACTTAGGAAGATGTCAGAATACTCTGGAATTTTAATTACAGCGGTCTTTAGCGCGGCGCTTGTTTTTTTGTTTGTTTTTTTGGCTTCCGTGCTGGGTCCGAAACGTCCCAATGCCGCGAAAAATGAGCCTTTTGAATGCGGTGAAAAACCTCTCACGTCTCCGCAATCCGGCGTATCCGTCCATTTTTATTTGATCGCCATGCTGTTTATTCTTTTCGATGCAGAACTCGCATTTTTGTTTCCGTGGGCAGTGCTCTTCAAAAAACTCGGACTCACCGGGCTTATTGAAATTTCTATTTTTGTTTTTTTCATCGCTCTCGGTTACTTGTATGCTTATCGGAAAGGCGCGCTAGAACCCAAATGATCCCACCACCTGCTTTACAAGAGCGCATTTTAAAGTTTAGCAGATGCCTGGAGTGCGCTCTTGTATCTTTTAAAGATTTCGCGGCAAAGCCACGAAGAAAGCAGGTGGTGGGATGAATGTTCAACCTCAAGACAAACAAGAAAGTTTTATTACCTCCCAGCTTAACGATTTGATCGGTTGGGCGAGAAAATATTCCATCTTTCAATATCCGTTTGTAACCGCATGCTGTGGAATGGAATACATGGCCGCCGCTTGTTCCCATTACGACATTGATCGGTTTGGTGCCGGTCTTCCGCGCTTCAGTCCTCGTCAATCTGACGTGTTAATGGTGGTCGGAACGATTAGTCATAAATTAGCGCCTGTTTTGAAACAGGTTTATGACCAAATGTGCGATCCAAAATGGGTCGTCGCATTTGGAGTTTGTACGTGTACGGGCGGTTTTTATGATAATTACGCAACGGTAATGGGAATAGACACCATCATTCCGGTCGACGTTTATATTCCTGGTTGCCCGCCGCGTCCTGAAAATGTCTTGGACGGCCTTATGAAGCTCCAAGAAAAAATTCAGCGACAATCTTCAAATGAAATATTTAAAGGAGGATTGGTACAGTCCTGATTTCCAATGGAAAATTTAATGAGATCAGGACAGCACCAGCCATCAAACGAACGTCCAAATAAGGTTGGCGTCGCATTATGAGCTGTTCTTTCGGACGTTCTTTACCGTAAACGTAATTTTAACCTTTCTTTTTTCTTGATGATTCTCGAAAAAATTAAAGAAAAATTTTTAGATGATGTTTTAGAAACCTCTGATTTCAGAGGTGATCTGGTTGCCATTGTCAGTAAAGACGTTATTTCCGATGTCATGCAGTTTCTGAAAACGGACCCCGAACTACAATTCAATATTTTGATGGACCTCACCGCGGTTGATTACTTGTGGCAGGACCGCAGCCCCCGTTTTGACGTGGTTTATCATCTGTTCTCACTTCCCAAAAATTATCGCCTTAGAATAAAAGCAGGTGTTGACGAAAAAGATCTGGTGATCGATTCGCTTGTGCCGCTGTGGCCGATTGCGAATTGGTTTGAACGGGAAGTGTGGGATATGTTCGGGATTAAATTCAAGGGTCATCCGGATTTAAAACGCATTTTAATGTATGAACCATTCAAGGGTCATCCGCTCAGAAAAGATTATCCCTATAATCAGCGACAACCTTTGATCGGCCCGAAGAATTAAAGGGACGAATATGCAATTAAAGAAAAAACAGTTTTCCTTCCCCCTTTATGGGGGAAGGCTAGGATGGGGGTTGTGAATAAATTAGATAAGATTGTAACCCCCCACCTTAATCCTCCCCCACAAGGGGGGAGGAGAAGGCACACCATGATGCTCAATATGGGTCCGTCTCACCCGGCCATGCATGGCATTATCCGTCTTATTTTGGAATTGGACGGTGAACGGGTAGAAAGTACGGATGTGGAGATCGGCTATCTTCACCGGGCATTTGAAAAAAGTTCCGAACAATTCGGTTATCTTCAGGTCATTCCTTATACGGACCGGCTCAATTATGTTTCGCCTTTGATCAACAATATGGGTTACTGCATGGCGGTTGAAAAATTATTCGGGATTAAACCCACTGAGCGTTGCGAATACATTCGTGTCATGATGAGCGAGCTTTCCAGAATTTCCGACCACCTTACGTGCATCGGAGCAAGCGCCATGGAGCTCGGCGCTTTTACAGCGTTTCTTTATATGATCAAAGCCCGTGAGATGATCTATCAAGCGATGGATATGGTAACCGGTGCCCGTCTGACGATTTCTTATATGCGTCCAGGCGGTGTCAAAGCAGATTTACCTGTGGAATTTGAACCGCATATTCGGAAAACGCTTGTCGAAACCAGAAAAGTGTTGAAAGAATGCCATACACTTCTGACTCGAAACCGCATTTTTGTCGATCGGTTAAAAGACATCGGCGTTATTTCAAAGGAAGATGCGCTGGCTTATGGGATTACCGGGCCGTTTCTCCGTTCGACCGGAATTGATTTTGACGTGAGAAAAAACACGCCCTATTCCGTCTATGACCGTTTCGACTTTGAGATTCCGGTCGGAACAAAAGGCGATAATTACGACCGCTATTTGTGCCGCATGGAAGAAATGGAACAAAGTATGCAAATTGTAGAACAGGCGTTTGTTCAAATTCCGGAAGGAAATGTGCTTATGGATATGGATGGCCGTGAAATTCCGGCCGCCCTGATGGTGGATCTGGCCAAAATGGGTGAGACGGAAGGATTGATCCAGCTTGAAGTGGATCTAGATCCGACGCTTGAAGGTGGAACCAAAAAATATTTCGATGCCGTTGAAGTCGATGAGAAAAAAGCCGTGCTTCCGCCCAAAGAAGACACATATGGCAATATTGAAGGCATGATGCAGCATTTCAAATTAATCATGTACGGACACGGAATCATTCCTCCAAAAGGGGAGGTGTATCAGGCCGTCGAAGGCGGAAACGGAGAGCTTGGATTTTTTGTGGTGAGTGACGGTACCGGTCGGCCGTACCGCGTTCGTGTGAGGCCGCCTTGTTTTACGATTATGGCTGCGCTGCCTCAAATGATTAAGGGCGGCTATCTGGCCGACATTATTCCCACGTTTGGTTCGGTAAATATGATTGGCGGAGAATTAGACCGATGATCCCACCACCTGCTTTACAAGAGCGCATTTTAAAGTTTAGTAGATGCTTGGAGTGCGCTCTTGTATCTTTTAAAGATTTCGCGGCAAAGCCACGAAGAAAGCAGGTGGTGGGATGAACGAATCAATTGTTTTAACTCCGGAAATCAGAAAAAAAGCGGATCAAATTTGTGCGGATTATCCTGTTAAACGTGCTGCCACGCTTCCGGTCATGCGCTTGGTCCAGGAATATTACGGAGCCATTTCTCAGGAAGCCGAACTTGAGCTTGCGGAATATTTCAATATTCCACCCGCCGATATTCGGGAACTCATGACGTTCTATACGCTTTTTTATTCAAAACCAAAAGGGAAATGTCATATTCAAATTTGCAGAACGTTAAGTTGCGCGCTGCGTGGAGCAGAAGACCTGGTCCATTATTTGGAAGATAAACTTGGAATCAAAACCGGCGAAACGACAGCGGACGGTCAATTTTCGCTCGATCATGTGGAATGTTTGGGCGCGTGTGAAATTGCGCCGATGGCTCAAATCAATAAAGAATTTGTCGGCCCGCTGACCAAAGCAAAATTAAGCCAGGTGCTGAAACAAAATTATATAGGAATAACGTAAAAGATGAAACAATCCGACATGGTGTGTCATCCCCCAAACGCAGCGGAGCAGCACTGCCCATCACCCTCATTAAATAAGAATTTATTGAAGGTGAGGGTTGCACTTGCCTTCCAAATAGAAGTTAAGTGTAGGCAAGTGCTGCGGCTCAGTCCTTGAATCGGTCGGATTCGAGGGCAAAGCCGCATGTGTTTTTAGTCGGGGGCCATATCATCCTGAGGCATAGCGTTCGCTACAAAACTGGCGGAATCCGTCCGGATGAATCTCGCCGCGGTTTTTGGCGGACGTGCGGGAATGACAGGCTGAGATTGCTGAGCAGTTTATATTTCATATGGAAAAATTGATTTCTCGTTTTTTTGATTTGCAGGATGCCGCCACGCTTTCCATTTATCGGAAAGAAGGCGGTTATGCGGCTGCCAAACGCGCGCTGGAACTGAAACCTGCTGACATCGAAGAAGAGGTGAAACATTCCAATTTGAGAGGTCTGGGTGGTGCCGGTTTCGGATGCGGAATGAAATGGAGTTTTGTTCCCAGGAATACGGGAAAACTAATTTATCTGGTCGTGAATGCAGATGAAGGCGAGCCCGGCACGTTCAAAGACAAATACATTATGACCCACGTTCCGCATTTGCTTCTTGAAGGAATCATCATTGCCTCATGGGCCGTCGGGATTCACAAGGCTTATATTTATATCCGAGGTGAATATGAACTTCCGTATCTCAAATTAAAAGCCGCCGTGGAAGAAGCGTACGAACATAAAATTTTGGGTAAAAATATTTTTGGATCTTCATTTGATCTCGACGTGGTGATTCACCGCGGCGCAGGCGCTTACATTTGCGGTGAAGAAACCGGACTTTTGGAATCGCTCGAAGGAAAAAAAGGGTTTCCGCGTCTCAAGCCGCCGTTTCCGGCTGTCGTTGGTTTGTTCGGCTGTCCGACCGTGATCAATAATGTTGAAACGCTTTCTTATTTACCGTTTATTGTCAAAAATGGCAGTGATTGGTTTGCAAAATTAGGAAGTGAAAAAAATGGCGGCATGCGCCTCTTCAGTGTAAGCGGCCACGTCAAAAATCCAGGTGTCTACGAACTTCCGATGGGAATAACGCTCCGGGAAATTATTTATCAGCACGCCGGAGGAATTCGTGACGGCAAGAAATTAAAAGCCGTTGTTCCGGGCGGACTTTCGGCTGCGATTTTAACGCCGAACGAAATTGATGTAAAAATGGATTTTGATTCGCTGAAAGCAATCGGATCCATGGGTGGATCGGCCGGCGTCATCGTGATGGATGAAACCGCATCTATGGTCGAAGCGCTGAGAATTACGATGCAATTTTTCGCTCATGAATCTTGCGGCCAGTGCACCCCTTGCCGCGAAGGCACGGGCTGGATTTCCCGCGTTTTAAATCGGATCGTACGCGGAAAAGGACGGCTTGAAGATTTGGACCATCTGATTGACATCGGAAATTATCTCGGCGGAACCACGATTTGCGCACTGGCCGACGGCGCTCAAATGACATTTTTAAGTTACCTGAAAAAATTTCGCGGTGAATTTGAAGAATTTATTCGCAAGTCGTCATTGCAAAACCAAAAGACGGTAGGGGCGCCATTCATGGCGCCCTAGATTTGAATAAAGGGGCGCGATAAATCGCGCCCCTTTATTGCGACGGAATCAATCATATGCCAACACTTAAAATCAACGGGCAAGACGTAACGGTTGAAAAGGGAACTACGATTATCCGCGCTGCCGAGCAGCTCGGAATTTCGATTCCTCATTATTGTTATCATCCGGGCTTAAGCATTGCCGGAAATTGCAGAATGTGTCTGGTTGAAGTTGAGAAAATGCCGAAGCCGCAAATTTCCTGTCACATTCAATGTCAGGACGGCATGGTAGTCCAGACCGAAAGTGAAAAAGTCAAAAAATTGAGACAGCATGTGCTTGAATTTTTGCTCGTGAATCATCCTCTGGATTGTCCGGTTTGTGACCAGGCGGGTGAATGCCGGCTCCAGGATTATTATATGGAGCACGGTCTTTATGATTCGCGGGTGAATGAGAACAAAGTTAAAAAAACGGCGAAAGCAAAACCCATCGGCCCCACGATCATGCTTGATTCTGAGCGCTGCATCTTATGTTCCCAGTGTGTCCGGTTTACGGATGAAATTACGAAAACCGGAGAATTCGGAATTTTTAACCGGGGTGATCATTCTGAAATCGGCGTCGGCAAAGAGCTTGATAATAAATATTCCGGAAACGTTGCTGATATCTGTCCCGTGGGGGCGCTGACGGACCGTGATTTTCGTTTTAAATGCCGCGTTTGGTATCTCCAGAAAACCGAATCGGTTTGTCCCGGATGCGCCAGAGGCTGCAACATCACCATTGAAGCCAATTTGGAGCGGCCGCAGCACGGAAGCGGGGAACGTGTGATGCGTCTTAAGCCGCGTTTTAATGATCAGGTCAATGACTGGTGGATGTGCGATGAAGGCCGTTACGGGTACAAATTTATTGATCATGACCGCATTCATCAACCGATTATGCGGCTAGCCGGTGCGGTCAGACAGGTGGAATGGGATGAAATCATCGATGATTTTCTAAAATCCTTCAAGAAATTAAAAGCCAAAGATGAAATTGCGGTTTTGGTCTCACCGCAGATGACCAACGAAGAACTGTATTTGGCGAAACGTTTTTTTGCCCAAGATCTCGGCATCAAACAAATTTATCTGGTTCAAAACAAACCGGACGGTTACCAGGATGATCTTTTGCTGCGCGCCGACAAACACCCGAACCGAAAAGGAGCAGAGTGGATTGGTTTTGTGGAACATGACAAACAAACGAATGCTCTTTTAGATCAATTGGGCAAGCAGTTCAAAGGTTTGATTATTTTTGGCCAGGACGTCGTTTCACTTTTCCCAAATCGGAATGTTACCGATTCCCTCAGCAATTTGGATCTCACCGCTTTTATCGGCAGCAATTATAATCTTACCTCCGAATGCGTTCAGTATGTGTTTCCGGCCGCCGCCTACGCCGAAAAAAATGGGACCTTTACCAATTTTGAAGGCCGGGTTCAAAGGATCCGAAAAGCATTTCCGGCTTTAGGCGAATCAAAAGCCGAATCTGAAATTTTGAGGATCTTCGCCGATCAACTTCATTTTGAGTGGCCGTATAAAACTGAAGAAGATATTTTTAGCGGACTTGTTCGTTCGGTCAATCAATTTCAAGGTATGAATTATAAAAAAATCGGAACGGAAGGAATAAACCCTGTCATTGCGAGCAAACGAAGTGAGTAAAGCAATCTCAAATCAGAGTCATCCTGAGGCGAAGCCGAAGGATCTCAGATTGGGATTCTTCGCTGCGCTCAGAATGACACGCGCCGAAGGGCTCAGAATGATACGTAGATTGCTTCGGCCATTCGGGCCTCGCAATGACAAGCAAATGAATTTATGATTATGCAAGTTGCGATTCAATCCATTTTGGCGGCGATCATAATCGGCTTTGTATTCAACTTGGCAGCGCTTCACACGTGGATTGAGCGCAAACAAAGCGCTTTGATGCAGGACCGGATTGGTGCTAACCGCGCGTGGATTGTGCTGCCTTGGAAGTGGGCTGCGCCGATTAATTGGCTCCTCATGCCGCTTAACCGGCTCGGACTTTTCCACCCGATTGCGGACGCCATTAAAATGTTTATGAAGGAAGATTATATTCCGCCGAGCGGAAATAAATTCCTTCACACAGTGGCGCCGTGTCTTTCTTTATTTTTTGGATTGATCGGCTTTGCCGCGATTCCGTTCGGCAATACAATCGAAATCGGCGGCCAGGTCATTAATCTTCAGGTCGCCAATATCAATGTTGCGCTTCTATATATATTTGCCGTTGCTTCCATGGGAGTCTACGGCGTTGTTTTGGCCGGCTTCTCATCCAATAATAATTATTCCACGCTCGGCGGTTTGCGCGCTTCGAGTCAAATATTGTCTTACGAGATTGCAATTGGGCTTACGATCATGGGAATTGTCATGATCTACGGAAGTTTGAATTTGCAGGAATTGGTTCGAGCACAGGGACAATATTTAGTGAAAATTCCAGTGGTTGGGAAATGGATTCCGATGTGGGGATTGATTGTGCAGCCGGTTGGCTTTCTTTTATTTTTAGCGGCCGGAATTGCGGAAACCAAGCGCATTCCGTACGACGCGCCGGAAGGAGAATCGGAAATCATCGGCTATTTTACGGAATACAGCGGCATGAAATTCGGCATGTTCTTTTTTACGGATTACTTGGAAACCATTATGATCGCTTGTTTGGCCACGACTCTGTTTATGGGCGGCTGGCAAGTTCCTTATCTGGCTCAAACCGGATTTGAATTTCCGTGGGGGCAAATGATCAGTTTGTCTCCGCTGTCGGTTTCTCTGTTTCAAATTTCGTCGTTTATTCTGAAAGTTCTGTTTTTTTGCTGGCTGTTTATGGCCGTTCGCTGGACGCTTCCGCGGTTCCGATATGATCAGCTGCTCCGGCTCGGCTGGCATTATATGTTTCCGATTGCACTCGCGAATGTGTTCGTGACGGCAGTGATTGTACTGTGGTCGATGAAATGATCCCACCATCTGCTTTACAAGAGTGCGCTAAGTTTCATTTTAAGAAGTGCACTCTTGTGTGTTTCGCGGTGAAACCGCGAAGAAAGCAGGTGGTGGGATGATCCCACCATCTGCTTTACAAGAGTGCATTTTAAAATATGACTTAGTTATGCGCTCTTGTCTCTTGAAAGATTTCGCGGCAAAGCCGCCCCGAAACCCAATCGGTTTCGGGACTGCTCAGTCCTTGAATCAGTCGGATTCAAGGGCAAAGCCGCGAAGAAAGCAGGTGGTGGGATGATTAAAACGAAAATAATTCAACAACCCAAGTTAAACATCTGGCAGCGGCTTTATTTCCCGGAAATCATTCGCGGCTTAGCATTGACTTCCGGGCACTTCTTTAAAAACTTAATGCTTCATAGTTTTCATGCGATCGGTCTTTTTAGACGGGTCTTGGCCGCAGTGACGATTCAATATCCGGAACAAAAATGGCTCCTTCCGCTTCGAGCGAGGACGCGCCACCGGTTGACCAAGCGCGAAGACGGATCTCCGCGCTGCGTGGCCTGCATGATGTGCGAAACCGTATGTCCCGCAAAGTGCATTTACATTGTGGCCGAAGAACACCCAGATCCGAACATTGAGAAACGCCCGAAGAGTTTCGACATTGATTTGGGAAAGTGTGTGTTCTGCGGTTTTTGTGTGGAAGCGTGTCCTGAAGATGCAATCCGGATGGACACCAAAATTGTGGACACGTCGGCTTATTCCCGCCAGGCCATGATGCTCGACATCAACGAGCTGCTCAACCCCAATCCAAATAAACCCGCGTGATTTCGAACCCTAAAATTACACCGTCTCTTCTAATTTGTCTGCTGCTTGTTCATCCGCTTCCGTTCGTGTACGCGTCTCAGGAATTGCCGGCTGCCTTTGCGGAAGATATCAGCGACAGGAAATACTTGCCCAAAGTTCTCGAACTCATCGGCGGCGCCAAAGAAGCCGTTGATGTTTCCATGTTCGCCGTCGGAATCGGTTCGGCTTCCGATCCCGGCTCTCAGTTGCTCAGCGCGCTTGAAACGGCGGCTGAATCCGGAAAAAAAGTGCGGCTTTGGCTCAACGCACGCCAAGCCTCAGTCGGATCAAGTTATGTTTTCATGCGCCCTGACATTCAGGAGGGACTTGAAAAGAAAGGGATCCTGATTTTTTATGTGGATCCCAAGATTCGGCTTCACGACAAGCTGATCGTGATTGACCGCGAAATCGTGATCGAAGGTTCCATGAATTGGACACGTGAGGCGCTGCTGAAAAATTTCGAATCCGCGGCGATCATTCATTCCGCTGAACTGGCCGCAATCAAAATCAAACGGCTGGAATCCTTTCCGGTCATGAAAAAAAGAACGGATCAGGAAACTCTTGAGACGGAGGGCTCATCGTTTTCATTTCCGATTATTTTACTCAAAGACCCAAACCTATTTCCGGCGGCGCTGGAAGCAAACGAGGTGCGCACGCTTGCCCTTTATCTTTTACTATTGGAACAAACGTCGCGAACAGGACAAACCAGTCTTAGTCTTACGTTGAACCTCGAAACATTAGGCGAAAAACTTCCGTTCAAGAAACGCTGGATCGGAAACAGCCTGCGCCATGAAATGCGCCGCAACTTGGATTTTTTGAGTACGAGATATTCACTTTTGGATTGGAAAGAAACGGAAAGAGGAGCCGCGCAAATCATCCTGAAACCGGTAGTCTCCTCTGAACATGTGTGGGTTCCAGAAGTTTTCATTGCTTCCGGGTATTTAAAATCACTTTCTGCAAGCGCCCTATTTGTTTATCTCGTGACACGCCATAAGGCCCAGCTTTCGGCCAACGTTCCGTTCCAGCTCGGATCGATTGATGATGTGGCTTGGGAGTTTCATCTTAGCCCCGTGACCTTAATCCGCGGCTTGTGGGATCTCAAGCGGGCAAACCTGGTCGAAATTTTTCCGTCCGAAAAAAAATTAGTTGATGGTAAGTGGCAGCGTGAATTTACAAATCGTTACCTTCTGAATCCGATTCTTTCACCAGAAGCCCGTGCCCAACGGCTCGATTCCTTGCGAAAACAATTCGGGACCGATCTGGTAGACAAAGCGGTGCAACTGGCTGATTCAATTGATGAGCCGGAAGATCCCGAAATCGTAAGGCAGTTTATCCGTTTTCTGAAGCGCTATTCTGAATCCAAAGTGGAAAGGGCGGTCGGAATCGTCGCCGGCTTTAACCGCAACAATGTCCTCCGTACGCCCGCTTACATCCGCGGCATCCTCGAAGCCGGCGAGGCTTAATGTAAGAGCAGAGACACAGGATTTTTGTAATTATTTAGCCCTCTGAAGGAATCCCTTCAAGAAATCCGGATTTGGCCGTTATCACATATTGTGGAAACAGGTCAAATCCTTCTCACTGAGAAATCCAAAGAAGAATTGATTGAAGAAGTCCTC
>Ga0209515_10002767_pt1 | contig 26232 bp, 40 predicted proteins | sample Subgroupgradi54m_FD_187454 | JGI IMG/M metagenome (GOLD analysis project Ga0209515, IMG submission 187454) | Subsurface groundwater microbial communities from S. Glens Falls, New York, USA - GMW60B uncontaminated upgradient, 5.4 m (SPAdes)... ... | reverse complement strand
CTTAGCAAAACACAAAAAAGTTTATGGAAATAAAATAGGTGTTTGGCATTATGATGATTTAAAAGATCAATCATTTGGTCGTGTGCTGTGCGCTGGCGACGACGGCGTCAACGGCTTGTACGGCAGCAGCAACCTTGACGACAATGGTCACGTGCTCGGAGTAGTAGCGCCGGAGGCGCAAGTTCGTCAAAAAAATTTAGAAGGAAAAATACAGGTTGTATAATACAACTAAGAAGGTTTAATAATGCTTATAACTTGTATTGTACAACATAAGCTTTAAATACTTTTTCTACGTTTGAAAATAAATGGATGAAAGAGAAAGTATACTCTCAGAAAATTTAGAAGAATATTTTGACGGAGCAAATCAGGCAATAAAAAATAAAAAGTACAATACAGCAACAACGTTATTTTTTAAAGCAATATGTTCAGCAACAGATTTATTAATATTTAAAAAAGAAGGAATAGTCCCATCTTCTCATAACCATAGATTTAGAATAATCCAAGATAAATATATTGAGATATATAAAATTCTTGACAGAGATTTCCCTTTTTACCAAGAGAGTTACACAAAGAAAATGAATAAAGAAGCAGCAGAGGTGTTGATGGAAGATGCTAGAAGAATTAAAGAAATGGCTAAAGGCTGAAATAAAAGACAAAAAAATATTTGATATAGTAGTATATGGTTCCAGTGTAAAGGGAAAAATAAACCCAAATGATGTAGATATAGCTGTAATTTTTAGAGAAGGAAAGTTAAAAGAAAGACTTGAAATTATACAAAAAATAAAAGAAAATATAGTTACAGATAAAAAAATAGATATAAAAGCTATAATGCTTGAAGAACTATTTGATGCAGGATTTTTTGCACGTTCAGGAATAATATTTGAAGGGATAAGTATTAAAGATAACAAACAATTTTCTAATAAAATAGGATTTAATAGTAACACTATTTTTATACACAATCTAAAAGATAAAACACATACAGAAAAAGTAAAGTTTAATTATTTATTAAGTGGAAGAACTGAAAAAGGGATCGTAAGGAAATTGGAAGGAAGACAATTAGCACCAGGAGTTATAGAAATACCTGTAAGAAACTCCTTAGAATTTGAGGAGATATTGAATAAACATAAAATAAGTTTTAATAAAATGAATATTCTAGTAGAAAAATAACTTAAAGAGTAATTATTTAAAAAAAGGTTTACCAAAAATAAGTCTGAGGAGTAATTATCTTTTTAAAAAAATTTAAACCATCTTTTTTAGAGATGTGCCTATACATTCTTAAGAATTCATGTTGTTCTCTTGGAAGAGGAGAAGGTGAACCAATAAAAGCATGTGTTCTTAAAATTTCTAATTCTTTTTCTTCTTTTCTCTAAAAAGTCAACTCTTCTTTGAATTCCCTCTTGAATACGATGTTCTAAAATATGTCCTAGGGGATTTTTCCATACATCAGGATTTGAACAATTTGGGAGGATACTTACCATTAAAAAGAAAAGAAGAAAAAGTTTAAAAGATTATTTAATAAATAAAAGTAACAGAAATAAAAAAAATAAGGAAGAAAAAGCAATCAATAAGCTTTAAATACCTTTTATCTCCCCATAAATTAATGGAAGCAGTTGTTACGCCTTCTCTTACTCAACGTTTTAAGTCATTCCTCGTAGAATGTAGAAGAGTTTGGCAATTAACAAAGAAACCAACAAAAACTGAACTTATCGCAGTAGTAAAAGTCACAGGAATAGGAATATTAATTATTGGGTTCATCGGTTTCATTATTAATATATTTTGGCAATTAGTAGTACAAAAATAGGAGTATTTTTTTAAAGAAATGGAAAACAAAATATTCGCAGTAAGAACAACAGCAAATAGAGAAGAACAAGTTCTCGATTTTCTAGAGAATAATGTAAGAAAGAAAAAATTAGAAGTCTACAGTGCAATTAACGCTCATGGAATGCGTGGCTATATTTTCTTAGAGGCAAAAACTCAAGAAGACGCAGAACAATCTTGTGCAGGAATTCCTTATTCTCGAGGTGTCTTACCAAAACAAGTAAGTTATGAAGAAATTGAACCTATGTTAGAACAAATAAAAGCTCCAATGAATATTCAAGAAAGAGATATTGTTGAAATTATCCAAGGTCCATTCAAAAAAGAAAAAGCAAAAGTAAAACGTATGGATGAACAAAAAGAAGAAGTTGTGGTTGAGTTATTAGAAGCTGCAATTCCAATTCCAATAACTGTAAAAATGGACTGGGTAAAAGTTATTAGGAGAGAATCAGATGAAACTCCTCTTGAAGAAAAAGAGGATTAATTTTTTTATTTTTTTTAGAGACTATTCTAAGAGTAAAGGATCTATCACACCAGCTATTTCTTCAATTCGAGAATCTTCTACCAAATCTCCTGCTTGAAGTAATTTTTCTAGAATTTTTTTAATATTAAACGCATCTCGTTTTGAAAGTTTTTCTCTAAATTTAAAGAGATTATAAGTCCAGAGAAAGGGTACAACTAAGGAACCAAAATAAAGGTCTTGATGTAAATCAATAAAAGTAAAACCAAGAGAAGGATCATAGAAAATATTATCTGGTTTACTGGGATCAACACAAAGACCATAAGTATGTAAAATTTTCATGTCTTTAATGAGCTTAGTATATTTTCTTTGAGGAATAGTTGCTAATTCTTGGAGTCTCAAAGACCAATGAGAATAATCTTTAGAACGACGATCATGTAAGGGCAAACCAAGTGCTCGTTCCATAACAACTGCAACTAAATTATTTTTGTATCCTACTTCTAAAATTCTTGCAACATTAATTTCCCTGGGTAATTGTTGATAAATTAAAAGAAGTTTTTCTGCATAGAGAAATAATTTTTTAGGATTTGCTCCAAAACCAGTACTTCCTAACGTTACTAAAACAAGTTGTGGTTGGCTCATGATTTCATAACAATGAGAATTTCCTCCAACACCAAGAAGTTTTCCAAGTTTATAATTTAATTCTCCCCTCTCTTTCATAAAGAAATAAACGTATTCAAACATTTATAACTTTTGTTTTTCTTTAAGAAGAATGCTTGAAATATATCTTACTAATTCTTTATTGGTACAATCTCTCGCATAATGTGCATTTAAAGAAACAACACCTTCATTCCCAGAGAGCCATCTCGAACGATTACACCTTCTCTTTTTAATCGATCAATCGTTTCATAAAGTAAATCTTGATCTAATCCTGAGTTTCTTCTTCGCGCATTAGAAATTAAATGACGATCAGGAATATATCTACCACCAATAAACCCACTCGTATTTAATCTTAAACCATCAATCAAAACTGCGTTAAGTAGAGACATATTATAGGAAGAAACACTAATTTCTTCTTTTGTTTCTTCACGTTTATCAGTTGGATAAAGGATTGCAGGAGGAACAGAACTTGTTCTTTTTTTAACTCCATTTGTCTTTGGAATTGTTGGATCTTTTACTTCTCCTTCTTCTCGTGTATTTAAAAATCTTAAACCAAGATGAAAAAGATCTGTTTCTTCAAGATACCCAAGACTTGATAATTTGTTTAAAGATTCAAGAACATCACTTGGTTTTGCAGCAAGTATTTTTGTTTCGTATTCAATTAATAAAAGAGTATAACTGTGAAGAACTTGAGCAGATAAATCTCGTGACTCTGCTTGGGCTGCTGCATGATAAACTAAGATTGTTCTTGATAAGGGAGTAATTTCAGAAGTTCTATGTAACTTTTTAAAATCTTCTATTTCACAAAGTTTTACTAAATCTTTAACATTTTCTTGAGCTACTGCTTTAGCCTGTTTTTTAATATTTTTTTCAAGATAAGCCTCATAATGCTCTTTTTGAATGTTTAGTAATCTAGGAACAGAAACTATTTTAGGTGCACCATTATAATCAATAACTGCAAGAGGAGCAATTCCAGAATACTCGGAGGTTATTTGTTTCCCTAAAAGATCTAATCCTTCCTTTTTTCTTTCTAAGCCTCTTCGAAAGTTTTTTACCCACTTTCCAAAATCCTTAATTCTTTGTTCCCTTTGAGTCATGTCTTTAAAAAAATAATGAAAAAATTCTTAAGCTTAACGAAAACCTCTTTGACGATAGATTTATAAATTGCCTCTAAATTCCTGTTGCCATGGGAAAGAAACAAACTGTTGATGCTTTAGTTGAAGGCGGAAAAGCAAGTGCAGCTCCTCCTTTAGGCAGTTCTCTAGGTCCTATGAAAGTAAATATAGGCCAAGTTGTAGCTCAAATTAATGAGAAAACTAAAGATTTCAAAGGAATGAAAGTCCCAGTAAAAGTCATTGTTGATACAGAAACAAAAGAATTTGAGATTACAATCGGTACTCCTCCAGCTACACAATTAATTATGAAAGAGATTGGATTAGAAAAAGGTTCAGGTGAACCTAATATCAATAAGGTTGGAGTTATTGCGTTTGAACAAGTCATAAAAGTAGCTAAAATGAAATCTTCTTCACTTATTGTTAATAGTCTTAAATCTGCTGTAAAAACAGTTGTTGGAAGTTGTCAATCAGCAGGAATTTTAATTGATGGAAAAGATGCAAAAGAAGTCTTAAAAGAAATTGATAATGGTGTGTATGATAATCTTATTGCTGCAGAAAAAACAGAACCTGATGCAGAAAAGAAAGAAAGATTAACAATCTTAGCTAAAGAATTAGATGCAAAAAGAAAACAAGTTGAAAAACAAAAATCAGAAGCAAAAGCAGCAGCAGAAGCAGCAAAAGCAGCAGCAGCTGCAGCAGCTCCGGCAGCAGGAACAACACCTACAGCAGGTACTCCCGCAGCAGCACCAGCTAAAGGTGCAGCTCCAGCAAAAGCAGCGCCAAAGAAAGAATCTGCTAAACATGCTAAGAAATAAACTTTTATCTTTTTTTAAATATTTTAATTTTTAGAGTAAACTTTATTAAAATGGATTTTATCTTTTCAAAAGATGGTTGTAAAAATAACTTATTTTGTTCACGGAACTACTCTAGATAATGAAAAAGAAAAATCTTCTGGTTGGTATGACGTTGAACTATCTCAGTTAGGAATTAAGCAATCAATAGAATTAAAAGATAAAATTAAAGACAAGAATTTTGATGTTGTTTTTTGTTCTGATCTAAAAAGAGCGGTAGTTTCAGCCCAATTAACGTTCAAAGGAAAAGTTAAGATTATTCAAGATCAAAGATTAAGAGAATGTAATTACGGAATGTATAATTCTCAACCTTCAGAGATTGTTGAACCTTTGCAAGAAGAAAATATCATAAAAAAATTTCCAAATGGTGAAAGTTACGAAGATGTGAAAAAAAGAATAAGCGAATTTCTCAATTTTTTAAAAATAAACTACGAAGGAAAACACGTTGCAATCGTAGCACACAAAGCACCACAATTAGCAATGGATGTTCTTCTAAAAAATAAAACTTGGGAACAAGCATTTGCAGAAGACTGGAGAAAAAGAAAAGCTTGGCAACCAGGTTGGGAATATATTTTAAAATAATCTTAAATAAGAATTAACAGTTTATGATTGATTTTAAAAATGCAACAAATAGTTTAGGTTATTCTTTCGCAAAAGGCAATAAATATAATTTTTGTTTATATAGAAAAAACGAAGTAGTAAGATTTATTAATGATATCCAACCACATAAAGCTATTAAGTGGGGTCTCCTGAAATAAGGGTTTAATATAAGGGGTTATAATCTAACTTGGTCTAACTCAAAAAGTTAGGAGTAATTAGGATACGACCCTTGGGACTTTGTTACGAAACGTAACAGGGCATTAAAGGTTGAGGTCGGGGTTCAAATCCCCGTAGCCCCATATTTTCAAAAAGTAAGAGAGCTAAAAATGTTTATTGATGTAGGAACTTAAGAAAGCCCACCCAATATCTTTATAAAGACTTTTAAAATCTACAAATACATCTTTTTAAGAAACTAAACATGACTAAAACAAAAAAAGTCGGTTCAACTGGACGTTTTGGCGTTCGTTATGGTTTAACTGTCAAGCAGAAAGTTGCAGCGATAGAAAAGAAACAAAAGATGAAGTATGAGTGTCCTTCTTGCCATACTGTTGCAGTTAAAAGAGAAGCAAAAGGAATCTGGTCTTGCTCAAAATGTGCACATAAATTTGCAGGTAAGGCTTTTTATTTAGGAGAATAAATTTTTCATAAAAGATCAAAAACTAGGAGGTTTTTAGAATGGTTGCATATAAATGTATAGAGTGTCAAAAAGAAATTAAGTTTGAATTAGTAAAAAAAAGAGTAAGGTGTCCACATTGTGGTTCTAAGATTCTATACAAACCGAGAGTAAATAGTGCAATTGTAGAAGCAGTATAAAATGGAAGATCATCAAGAATCTGAAGCTAAAATAGAGCAGTTACAAGCATTAGAGCAAAATATACAAAATTTTTTAATACAAAAACAAAATTTTCAATCTCAATTAATTGAAATAACAAATGCCTATGAAGAACTAGAAAAAACAAAAGGCAAAGCTTACAAAATTATTGGTGCAGTAATGATTGATACAGATAAGGAAGAATTAAAAAAAGAATTAAATAATAAAAAAGAAACGTTAAATATAAGAATAAGAGCAGTTGAAAAACAAGAAAACCAATTAAAAGAAAAAGCTTCTAAATTACAAGAAGAAGTACTACACCAAATAAAACCTAAAGGTGAAAAAAATGAGTGATTTTACAGAAATTCTAGAAGACTTATTAATGATCGAGACTGATACTTCAGTTCCAAAGAATGTAAGAATAAAAGTTAAAACTGCAATGGGCATTCTTATAGATCAGCAAGAAGGAAATTCAGCTATAAAAGTAAGTAGATCTTTAGAAGAACTTGGAGACCTAGCAGAAGATCCAAATATCCCTCCAAATACAAGAATGCAAATACTTACTGCAGTAAGTAGACTTGCTAGTCAGTAATTTCTAAAAAGATAAAATAATTCTCTTAAATTTATTAAAAAAATATTTTCTTTACTTAAAGTTTAGGTAGTGCACGATAACGTAGATTACTTTACTAATTTTCCAATAGTGAAAAGAAAGAAGAGAAATGTTTATATAGCGGTATCGCAATGATAGTATAAAATGGCAAACCTCTTAGAAAAATTATTTCCCGGAAGACAAACAGACGAGTTTATAGATGATTATGTTGAGATCAATGCAAATCCAGTGGATAAAAGTGGGAAAGCAAAAATTATTGTAAGGCCATTTATTGTTGAAGATTTCGCTGATATTAAACCAGCACTTGATGCCTTAAGGGGAGGATATACCGTTGCTCTAATTAATATTAAACCGCTTAAAGATAAAGATCTGGTTGAATTAAAAAGGGCAGTTGGAAAATTAAAAAAGACTTGTGAGGCAATAGAAGGAGATATTGCAGGTTTTGGAGAAGATTATATTATTGCAGCACCGTCCTTTGCTCAAATTTATAGGGGTGGCAATGAAGATCCACAACAATCTAAAGGTCCAGAATAATTATTTTTTCTTTTAATTAGTAAGTCTATAAATCTCCTTTTCAAAGGTTTAATGTTATAAAACTAAGATATTCCCAAAGGTACAAAAAGATAGCTTTAAAGTCTTTTCTTAATAAATTTTAATAATGGCAGTTTACGAATTAGCATTGGATTTCTTTCCTTTCTCAAGAGTATACTCTAGAAATCAAGAAGAGGTAGAATCTTGGTTAAAAATTTTTGAAGAAAAAGAAAGCATTTTTAATATTGATCTTTCAGATTGGAAAAAGTATTTTGAAGAAAAAAGGAAAGATAAACTTAATTCAAATTTAATAAAAGAAGTGAGCGTAGGATATTTAACTTTAGATTCTCCAGGATGGAGAAGGTTACCAGAGAAAGAAAATGACTGGAATTTAGAAATAGCTTCAGATTTTAGAATTAAAACAACTCCAGAATTTATTCCAGATTTTAGAGATTGCCAAGAAAGATTAGAAAAAAATTTAGAAAAAACTTCCAAAATAGGAGCATTATACGCAATCGCTTCTCATAGGGGAATGATAAAGTTTGCAAATTATATATCAAAAGAGATCATCGAAGATATCATTGATTATAATATTTCCCCCAAAGAATTTCAAGCAATGAGACATATTCAAGAAAGCAATCGCATTTTCGGAGAATCACCAGATAAGTTCATTGTAAAAGGAATGGCTAAAAAATTTAGCGAAAAATAATCTTTTTCTTAGAGAAATAAAAGAATTTTGATTAACAAGAGTATATAAACTCCTTAATAATCCTAAAAAAATGAAATGTTTAGATGAAGTTAAAAAATTAAATTTACCAAGAAAAAAGTTTGCTCTTTTTGGTTCCGCTCCTTTAGCAATAAGGGGAATAAGAGAAAATAAAGATATAGATCTTATTGTCAAAAAAGAAGTATGGAATACTTTAATAAAAAAGTATCCTGTAATGCCTGAAAAAAAAATTGTATTAAAATAGGGAATCTTGAAATTTTTAAAGAATGGCTTCCTTGGTTTAATGATTCCAACAAGTTAATTGATAATGCAGACATTATTCAAGGTTTTAAATATGTACAATTAAAATATCTTGTTGAATGGAAAACAAAGATGAATCGAGTAAAAGATAGACAAGACATAAAATTGATTAAAGACTATTTAAAAAATAAAAAAATCAGATCTTAAATTTCCTTTTTAAAAAAGTTTTCACCTTTATTTTTTCTTTTATGATTAAATCTTTAGGATCAAAAATAATTTGATAATTATCTGAGTAAACAATATTTTTTGGTTTTGAAATAACTAAAATAGAAACTTCATCTTTCACAACAGAAACATGCCAGGAGAGTAATTCAGATTCATAATATTTTTTTAATCCTTCTTCAGTCCAAAAAGAAATGTTTCCAGGATAATTTTCTCCAATTCTCTTAAGCCAAGAACCATTGGGTTTATTTTTTCTTTTTTGATCTTCTTTTGGACAGTCTTGATGTACTGCTTCATATATTCCTCTTTTTCAAGATACAAATCTATAATATCTTTGCAGAGTAATAACTGCTTTCACAAGGTTTATAAATATTATTTCTTTTCAAAATTCAATGGATACAGTTGAAACGCAAGATCCAAAGATGGATAAAATTGAAAATGAAAGATGTCCTATGTGTCAAAAAGAGACATTAACATTATATGAAACAGAACAAGATATTCCTTTTTGTGGAAAGGTCTTTTTATTCGGAATGTCCTGTTCAGATAAAGAATGTAATTACAAACAAAATGATGTAGAATTAGAAAAACAAAAAGAACCTTCCAAAATAGAATTTACCATTGCAAATTCAAAAGATCTTAACGTCAGAGTTGTCAAATCTTCAGAAGCAACAGTAAAAATTCCCCAGTTAAAAATGGAAGTAGAACCTGGAGTCGCTTGCGATGGGTATGTTAGTAATATTGAAGGCGTCTTAGAAAGATTCAAAAAAATTCTAGAAGCAGAAAGAGATACTGCAGATGAAGATACAGTCAGGAAAAAAGCTAAAAATTTACTTAAGAGATTATGGAAAGTTGAATGTGGGGATGAAGAATTAAAAGTAATTATAGAAGATCCTACAGGAAACTCTACAATCATTTCTGAAAAAGCAGTAATGAGTTCTCTAAAAGGAAAGAAAAAATAAAATCTAAATTATACCTCTTACAGATCAAGAAAAGAAAATAATAAAAAAAAGTTTACAAACCTAAGATAGTTTTCAAAATTCCTTCTCCAAAACCAAACATTTCTTCTTTTTGAAGATCTTTAAGTTTGTTAGCAACGTTAGAAATATTGTTTTCCTTTTTTGATTTAAGAAAGCCAAATAAACCTTTCAGCCCTTCTTTAAAAATAATATTTTTTAAATTAAAATAAAGAAGAGTAGCACCCGCAACATAGAGGAAGATAACTAAAGATTTTCTTAAATTTCCCTCACTAGTTACTATTTCTTCTTTCAATCCAAATTTCAAAAGTTTAAGATGAGCCCTAGCAAGTTGTTTTAATTTTTCAAGTTCAACAGAAAATAAGAGAGTAGTATCACCAAATTCTTTTTTACTCACTTCTAAATTTTTAACAAGTTCCCAAAAGGTAGTTCTTTCAATTTCAAAAAGTCTTGTGATTTCATTCCAATCATCTAAACCCTGATAATAATCTGATTGAGGAAGATGTTCCAAAATTTTTATTTGTTGTTCCAAAACTTGATTTAAAACTTGCAAATTAGCAAAAATAAGTTTAAGTTTTAAAACTAAAGGAAGGTAAGTAATTTTCCAATAAGCATTAATTTCATTTTGAACATCAGTAAGATATTGTGGAGAAATGTTTGCTTCCCTAAGAAACTCAAAAAGCCCATAATTTGAACTTAATAAAGCAATGCGATTTCCAAGAGCATTCATAATAACGCTGTACCACTGAAGTGCTTGTTTTCCTTGTTTTAAATCTCTAAGCGTAAAATTCATAATGTCTTTTTTATTAATATTTACTAATTGTTTCTTTCCAAGTAAAATAAATTCAGCATTTACTTCTTCAAGTTCTGGTCCAAACCTTTTTACAAATTTATCTAAAACTTGAAATGTATAAAGAATCTGTTTTTGAACATTACCATCAACAAAACCAAGTGCCGCCTCTTTGAGATAAGACATAGAAAAGAAGTGATTATTCAATATTAAATAAGTTCCTATTTAATTAAAAAGTGGGCAACCCATAGGCATCTTTTTATAGGCGAAAGAGAGTAAATTATTTATGCAAATAGTTCTAACAATCATTGGAATATTCTTAGTGTGCTTAGGAGGTGTGTTTATTCTACAAACAAGAAGAAAATCAAAAAATCCAATCACTTTAAAGTGGAAAAATTTAAGAAAAAATCATAATGCACAATACTGGGCAATTATTATCTATTATTTTTTCTTAGGAATAATGTTTCTTTTAATTGCTAAAAAATTATAAAAATCCCTGTTCAATTAAATCTTCCCATTTCATTTCACCTAAGACAACTAAAGACTCTCTAAAAGTAATTAAAGTTTTTTCATATTTATCAAAATCTTCAATAGCAATTCTCGGGCAAGCAAGTTCAATAAATGCAGGAATATCATAAAAATTAACAAGTTTATCATTGCTAATTTCTCTCATTGTGAGAAGAATAACTTCCTTCCCTTGAGCCTCAAGTTTTTTTATAATTGGTTTAAAACTTCCAAATTTTTGACCAGGTTTTAATCCAACAATAATTCCTATTTTTTTAGCATCTTTAACTCGTTCTATAGCAGCAAATCGTTGTTTGATAACTTTCTCTCTCAAAACATTCATTTCAACAACGTCATTATTATAAACATCTAATAAATAAACTGGATTTGGAACTGATAAAGCAGCACCTAAAGAATGAAATTGATTTCCTATAACAAGAAAAGCATCAACTTTTTTACTTATGAGTTTTAAAGCTTGGTATTCACAACCAATAACATGCCCGTTATAATATGAATATCCTCTTTTCTCAGGAATAAGAACTTCTTTTTCTAGTTTTTCAAAAAAATTTTTAGCTTCTTGTAATTGATGCATATGTTGAACACTACACACAAGCCCTAATCTTTTAAATTTATCTAAAGGGAGAACTGCTTTTTTTAATAATTTTTCAATTGGGGTTGTATCTTCAAGTTCAATATAAAGAACAGGAAATTCAACATTTTTTATAAAGGGAGCATGACCATAATGAATAAGTAAATCTGCATTAATACTTTTTGCTTCTTCGATAGCTAGATCACACCCGCCCCAGCAGGTTTCTCCACTAACAATCACCTGAGAAGAAGTATGTTTTTGAAAATAAGTAACAAGTCTCACGGCCTCTTTCTTTAACCCTTCAGGTAATTGTAACAAAACTAAACTAGCTTTTCTTTCGTTAATCTCTTTAACAACTTTTTCTTCTTGAAAATCAAAGATGCTCGTCATGAGAAAAGATCAGAAAGAAAATATTATAAGGCTTCCTAAAGGAATTTTTCCCATAAGTAAAAGTCTTGTTCATACCAATGTTTTTCCAAAAAACAAATTTTTCTAAAACCTAACTTTTCAAATAAAGCAAGAGATTCCTTATTTTCAGTTCTTGTATCAAACCAGATTTTATGAACTCCTTGTGTCTGTAAATACTTCTCTTGAAATGCTAGTAGTTGAGAAGCTACACCAGATCTTCTAAAGGAAGGAGCACTTCCAATCCAATCTATCCAAAACGTTCCTAAATCAAAATAACCAGAACTAAACCCAAGAATCTTATTTTGATTTTTTAGAACACAAAATAAATAATTTTTATCTTTTAATTTTTCTAAAATAACAAGAGGAATAAACTTTTTCATTTCAGTTTCAAGAGCTAAAGGAGAATAATAAGTGGTTTGAGAAATAATTTGAAGAGCTAGTTCTGAAAATTCTTTAACATCTTTGGGTTCTAAATACGAAACTTCCATGATCTAAGATTCCCTATCTCTTAAAATCCCAAATAAAATATAATCTGTAATATCCCTGGTGTTTTCATAATCAAAAAAAGGAATACCTTGTTCATTATTATTTGGAGGATAAGAAAGGCCAATTGAAACAAGTGCTAATTTTAAGAAAGGGTGTGTTCTTTCTAACTCTCTGAATTTTGGAATTTCAGATGAATCTGGACGTTTTAAGCCTGGATGAAAGAGCAAGGCATCAAATTTAGCAAAGGGACCATATTTGTTTGAGAAATCAGCAAAAGTTCCACTAACACAAATTTGATCTATACTCTGATAAGTCAATAATTTTGGAAAAATAATTTTTTCTAAGTAAGCAATATGTGGCGCATAGTTCTCTTCAAAATTGTGATCTATAACTGCAATTCTCATAAAAGAAACCATTACATGCTAATTATAAAGATTATGATGTTCAAAAATAAGACTCCTAAAATTTAAATAGAAGTAAAAGTAGCTTAAAAACAATGGAAAAATCAAAATCAGAAAAGATTATGGATATTGCTACAAAAAGAGGATTTATTTATCCTTCATCTGAAATTTATGGTAGTAAAGCTGGGTTTTGGACCTATGGTTCTTTGGGCACAAGGATAAGGCATAAATGGGAGAATGAATGGAAGCAATATTTCCTTTCTTTAAATAATAATTTTTATGAAATTGATGATTGTGTGTTAATGCCAAGAAAGGTTTTCGAAAGTTCAGGCCATCTAAAAAATTTTAATGATCCTATGACTGAATGTGAAAAATGTCATACAAGATTTAGAGCAGATCAGTTGATTGAAGATGAGTTAAAAAAAGACAGCGCTGGATTAAAAGAAGAAGAATTAACAAACTTAATTAAAGAACATAAATTAAAATGTGCTTCTTGTAAGGGTCAATTAATGCCTGTTAAATATTTTAATATGATGTTTGAAGTAAAAGTAGGAGTTACTGGGGATGATGTAATGTCTCTTCGTCCAGAGTCTGCACAAAGTCCTTATCTTGCATTTAAAAGAGAATTTGAAGCAACAAGAAGAAAGTTACCTTTAGGATTAGCAGTTCTTGGAAGAGTCTATAGAAACGAAATTAGTCCAAGACAGGGATTTTTTAGATTAAGAGAATTCTTACAAGCAGAGTTACAAATATTTTTTGATCCAGAGAAGATAAATGAACATGAAAACTGGGAAGAAATTAAAAATTATCAAGTAAGTATCTATTCAGATAAAAAATTAAAAAAAATTTCTTGTAAAGAAATAAATGAAAAATTAAAAGTACCAAAGTTTTACGCGTATCATATGGCAAAAATACAAAAGTTCTATCTAGAAATCTTAAAAATTCCAGAAAGCCTTTTTAGATTCAGGGAATTAGGACCAGAAGAGCGAGCTTTTTATAATAAAATTCATTTTGATATGGAATTAAATTTAGAAACATTAGGGGGTTTTAAAGAAGTAGGTGGACTCCATTATAGAACCGATCATGATTTAGGCGGACATCAAAAAGGTTCAGGTGAAAAATTAGAAGTAGCAATAGATGAAGAAGGAAAATTAAAGAAATTTATTCCACATGTGTTAGAACTAAGCTTTGGTATTGATAGAAATCTTTGGGCATTATTAGATACAAATTATCAAGAAGAAAAAGAAAGAACGTTATTTACGTTTCCTGCAAATCTAACGCCAATGGATGCAGCAGTATTTCCTTTAATAAATAAAGACGGAATTCCAGAGAGAGCACAGGAAATATTTTCAGAGCTTATAAAAGAAGGGTTTACAGTTTTTTATGATTCAAGTGGAAGTGTTGGAAGAAGATATAGAAGACAAGATGAAGTAGGAACGACAGTGTGTTTAACAATAGATTATGATTCTTTAAAAAATAAAGATCTTACCTTGAGAGATCTTAAAACAATGAAACAAATTAGAGTCAAAAGAGCAGAATTAAAAGACATTCTCTCAAAGATAAAAAAAGGAGCTCCAGTATCTCAATTTGGAGAATATCTTTAAGTTAGAAAAGAGCTAGTCACTTTGTTGTTGATTATAAAACATATTATTTTTTAAAAGTCGTTTAAGCCATTTAGTATATTCTTTAGAGAGTTGAAAATCTTCAAGTGAGGTGCTAAATTTCCTGTGATACCCCTTATATTTGTATCTCATTGTTTAGCTCACAAAAAATCCAACTTTTGAAACTCTTTTTAGCCACTTAACATAAGTTTCACATCCAAGTAATGCAGGCTCAATCTCTCTAAAATTCAATTCAGATAAGTTAGAGCGCTTCATATTCTTCCTTCACAAGGTCTAATAAATAAGACTCACTTGGAATAAGGCTATATTTTTCCCAATATTCAATTCTCTTTTTCTTAAGTGCAATATTTACCCAAGTTCTCTTCAACTTAACCACCTCCATTAATCTAAGAATACTAAAGTAAACCTCTTATTAATCAATTATTAAAGAGAGATCAAGATTGCTATTGCATAAAGTTTAAAAAGCAAAATTCACAAATAAAAGAATGTTTAACGTGTATATCATCCCAGCATGGTTCTTTAATTATTCCGTACTTCTTGAATCTCTTTTCTTTTTAGTAACCCTCTTTGTAGGAATTTTCGCATTAAAAATTTACAAACTTTCTTCAAATAATCAATCAAAATTATTTGGAATAAGTTTTATTTTCATCGCACTTTCCTATGTTTTTGGTATTATTACAAATATAATCTTTATTTATAAAATAAGAAATTTACAACCAATAGGAATATTCACCTATACTCACCTAACAAACTTAGCATCATATGTACACATGTTGCTCTTTATCACTGGATTAGTAACTCTTGTATACATGAGTCTTAACATAAAAAATTTTAGAATATTTTCACTTTTATTTGCTCTTTCAATAACTCCACTCACAATAACTTCATCTAAGATAGCAACATTTCAAATATTTTCAAGTCTTCTTTTAATGTATATAGCTGGCCATTATCTTTTAAGATATATTGAAGAAGAAAATAAAAAAAATTTATCAATAACCCTTTCATTTGTTCTCTTATTAATTGTAAATATTGTTTTAATCTTTTCAACGAAAGCAGAGATCTACTATGTGGTAGCAGATATCATAAGTCTTTGCGCGTATGCATTAATACTTATAAAACTTATAAAGATAAACAAAAAATGAAACGAAAGAGAGAAAAGTTAGAAGTAATTTATGACATTCTAAAAGTCATACAAGCAAAAGATGGAAAAATTAAACCTACTCATATTCTTTACAAATCAAATCTCTCTCATCAGATGATGAATGAATATCTTGAAGGATTAATGTTAGGAAAATTCTTAGTAGAAATTAAAAATACTACTGGAAAAAGTTACAAATTAACACAGAAAGGAAACGAGTATCTGGAAAAATATAAAGTAATTGTCGAGTTTATAGACGCTTTCGAACTAAATCCAAAAGATTAAATTCTCATTGTTTTAACAAGTGTTGTTTTTCCTAAATTATATTCAGGATGGTGCTGAACATAACCATAAAGTGCATTTTCTAGTAAACTCAGGCTTGTAATCTTATCTAGTCCAAAAGTAATTTCAGAACCTTCATCTAGAACTTTTAACTTCTCAAATTTTAAAAAATCACCAAATTTAAAATTTTTAAATTGAGGGTAATAAAGATCTAATCTTGTAGTAAGATCTTCTGCTAGCTCTGCATTATATGCACTTTCTGTTTCTTTAAGAAGACCATAAGCTGCATAAACAAAAATAGCTGCTTTTTTAAAACCTAATCTTGAATAAAAACTAGAATCTTGTCTTGTAAAGATATTCGCTGCTTCAAAAGGCAAAGCTTTAGTATCCTCATTAAGTCCATCAACTGCCACCATTGAGAAGAGTCTCAAATCTAAATCCATAGAATTTGTATGTTCATCCACGTATATCAACCTCCGGAACAAAGAATGAAAAGAGTGTCAGTTTTTAAGGATTACTATCAAAGTGAGTCAGATCATAAAATTCATAAAAATGTTGTTTCAATTTCAAAAAGATCACCTGTAGCTAATTCTTCAATAATTGCAGGAACAAGTCCAATTTTTTTTAATTCATTTTTATATTTTTTCACAAGAATTACAGAAGTTAAAAGACGATATTTGATAAGATCAATATCAATTTCTTCAGAAGAAATATGAATTTTTTCAGAAAGTTCTTCTTGTAATGTTTTCAATTTTAAAAACTCCACCTCTTTATCCTTTTTCTTTAATTCTTTATGATAATTAAAAGAAGGTTTTTCAGTAAAAATAACACCTCTAATTAAAGAACCAGAAGAAGTTAGTTTATCATAAGGTTTTTTTATATTTTTTGCTCGTAATTTAATTCTATTGCCTAATTGTTCTATGTTCTTCAATTTAGAGGTACAAAAATGGATATTTATTTTTTCTTTTTTATAAAAGTTCATAATTTCAAAAGTAAGTTCTTCTGAACCTAAAATTCCATAAGAATAAGTATCTCGAGATTTATAACCCCTATCAAAGACTTTATTCCTTGCAGAATCTGCTGCTTCTAATTCATTTAAATTAATAAAATCAACATTATCTTTAAAAAAATTAAGTAATGCAAAAGTTTCACTTTTAAAATCAGGAATACAAGGAATTTCTATGCCTATTTTCCAATCAAATTTTCTAGCAAGTTCAATCTTATTCCAATTTGTCGTATTTTTAAAATCAGGATGAAATCTTATTTCATCAAGTCCAGATTCATATAATTTTTTTAATTTTTCTTCAGTAACTAAAATTAAAGAAGTATAAAGATGAATATGAAATTGTTTACCAAATTCCTTTTTTAAATCCTTAATAAAGTCTACACACCTCTCTATCTTTGTTAAAGGATCTCCTCCTGTAATACCTGCACCTTTAGATTGACAAAGTTTAGCCTCTCTAATAATCTCTTGAATTGAGGTAACACTATCTTCATTAGCATAAATCACATCTTTTTGCATCTTTTCATCAGAAACAGGACAATACCAACAATTTCGCGGACAAGCTCCTGTAAGAAATAATACAAGTTTTTCTCCTCGAACACAGGCCTTACAGCCTTCAGAAAGTTCACCAATATTCCAAGAAAAGTGCCCAGTATCTCTCATATCTTTCATTCTTTAAAAATAAAGGAGAAAAATATAAAGTTTATGGTTGCTCTTTAAAGAAGAATCTATAGTAAAGAAGCAAGAACTTATTAAGAAGAATAAATCTAAAGTCAACAATGGAAAAGAAAACGTTTGTTGCAATGAAAGCAGTTATTTTAAATGAAAAAAATGAAGTATTACTTGTGCAAGAAAGTTCAAAAGATAAAACAAGATCTCATATAGGAAAGTGGGACTGTCCTGGTGGAAGATTAAATTTTGGAGAAGATCCTTTTCAAGGACTTAAAAGAGAAGTTTTAGAAGAAGTAGGTTTAGAAATAGAGATACAAAAACCCTTAGATATTTCTTTTTGGACTCCAATAAAACAAAACGAAGAGTGGTATATTGTAGCCATGTTCATGATCTGTAAACCCAAATCTAAAGAAGTAAAGATTTCAAATTTTGAACATGATGCATATAAATGGGTAACTCTCAAAGAACTAGCAAATTTAAATATAATACCAACAACATTAAAAGTATTAGAGAAACTAGAGGGATAAATGATTGTAGATATAAACAAAGAAAAATTAGATTTAACAAGAAGGACAATAGAACTTAGTTTTGAAAATATTTTTCATAAATTAAATCAAAAGAAAGTAGCAGAAACTTTATATTTTTACCAAAACGAAGAAGATTCTCATTATCGTTTAGCTTTAATCGCAAGATCGTTAGATAGGTCGCAAGGAAGTGGGTACAATTCAATGATTAAAACTCATGGATTTTATTCAGGAGATCAAGAATTCACAAATCATTGTCACCAATCAACACCAATACTAGCACTAAATTTAAAGCTTGTTGGAAAATTTGATCAACTTGCTTATTTAGAATGTTATAGAATTAAAGATCATTTTTCAGAAACTGGAATATGTGAAAAAGTTTTACCTCAAGAAGAAACAGATCTAAAATTACGTGATGAGTTTATAACTCTTGGAAGAATTCCTTATTGTAATTTAGAAGTCACAATTCAAGGACAAAAATTTTATGTTTCAGCAAAACATGTTAAGATAAATGAAGAAGGAGAAGATGATCTTAAGGTGCCCTTAGGTTCACCAACCTTAGCTGCCTTAACTCCTGAATGTTATAGGTCTGTTGTTGGGGTAAAATATCCTGCAATACATCAATCTGATCCTTCAAAGAGTGCAATCTATCTTGCAACAGTAACACCTAAAGAAAATCCTAGTGGAATTGATTTCTCAAAATATCCTGTGTGGAAAAAACAAGTTCCTGGAAAAGATCCTAAGCCAGAATATTTTGCAACATACTTAAGGATGGAATTAAAATGATAAAAACATTCAAACTTTCTTTACAAGGTAAGATAAAATCAAATCTTAAAATAATAAAATTAGATCCTAAAGATAAGACAGCTAAAGAGAAACATTTCTCAGTTGGAGCAGTAATAAAAAAAAACAACAAATATTTAATGATAAAGAGAAATCTCTATCCTCCAGGCTATGCAGGAATTGCAGGACATGTTAATAAGAATGAAACGTTCTCCCAAGCATTAAAAAGAGAGGTAAAAGAAGAAACAAATTATGATCTTGTTCATAAAAAATTAGTATTCAATGAAATAATTAAAGGGTATAAATGCAGAACTGGTTTTAGTTCCCATGAATGGAGGCTATACGAATGTTCTTGTAAAGGAAAATTAAAATTGTTAAAAGATGAAGAAAAATCAATAGGGTACAAAACAAAAGAACAAATTAATAAATTATATCATCAAGGCAAATTAGAACCAGTCTGGGAGTATTGGTTTAAGAAATTAAAAGTGATAAAAAATGGATAATTGTATTTTTTGTAAAATCATAAAAAAAGAAATTCCTGCTGATATTATTTATGAAAATGAAAAAACAATTGCATTCCTAGACATTACTCCAGCTCAACCCAAAGGAGGACATACATTAGTCTTACCAAAAGAACATCACGAACTTGTTTCAGAAATGTCTGATGAATCTGCAAAAGCAGTAATGCTCACAATAAAAAAAATTTCAAAAGCATTACTTCAATTCGGAGAAGGGATGAATATCATTCAAAATAATAAAAAAGTAGCAGGGCAATACGTTCCTCATATTCATTTTCATTTAATTCCCAGATTTGAACATGATGGAATAACAATTGAAAAATGGTCTGCACATAAATACAAAGATGCAAAAGAAATTAAGGAAGTAAAAGATAGAATAAAAAAAATTTTAGAATGAAAATAAAAGCAATAATTTTCGATTTATGGGGGACTCTAGCATATACAGAACCACATATTGGCCAATATATTGAAACCATAAACAAATTAATAGGAAAAGAACACATAGAATTATTTACAAAATTAAGAAGAGAATGGTATAAAAAAAATGTAAGCTCAGATGATTTTTTCTCAGATTTAATAACTAAAACAAACTTAGATCCATCTAAAAAAAATAATTTAATAGAAAGCTGGGAAGAGCAGGCTAAACATGCAAATTTATTTCCAGAAACTTTAGAAGTTTTAAAAGAATTAAAAGATAAAGGATTAAAATTAGCTTTAATTACTAACACAACTCCCATTACAGAGTTAGCTATAAAAAAATTAGATATTAATCATTTTTTTGATTGTATTCTTTATTCATTCAAGGAGGGAGTAACTAAACCAAATAAAATCTTATTCGAGAAAGCATTAAAAGATTTAAATGTTAAAACAGAAGAAGTCATTGTCGTAGGTGATCAATTAGACACAGATAAAGTTGGAGCTGATTCTATAAATGCTGAATTTTTATTGATTGATTGGTTTGATAAATATAAAGATTATAAAGGTAATAAACTAAAAACTCTAAAAGAAATATTAAGAATAATTCAAAAAACATAATAAGGTTACTTACTAAATCTATCCAAATAATTCCAAAATAAAATATTATAAGCAAGGAGTGCAGCATCCATTTCATTTAAGGTACTAACAGTATTAAGAGGAGTATATTCTCCTTCTTTTTTTAGTTGGGGAGCAACTTCATTGATATCAAAACCTAAGAATTGAACATTATTTTTTGTAGCAGCTCGTAACACTTCATAAATTATTTTTCTTAAAGTGCTTCTTTTTAACCCTAAAGGTAAGGGAGTTCCAGTTCCAGGAATATCTGAAGCATCGAGTCCATCAACATCAACAGTAATCCAAAGATATTTTGCAAGAACAATTTTATCAACAATTGTTTTTAATTGTTCAGCAGTAATTTTCCCATTAAAAAGTAAGTTTGGAATTTCAAGAACACGGTTAGTTGTAATCTGTGTTTCAAATTCTGTATAAAATTCTTTTGTTTGTGTAGCACAAAAATAAAGATCTTTTTGAAAATTATTTTCTTGGATATACTCTACCTCTTCTTCACTAAGATGATCTCGCATTCCAACTTGAACAACCTGAAATCCTTTCTCTCTTGCTCTTCTCATAATACAAGCATGACTATATTTATGTTCGTCTAACGTCTCTCTTAAATCAAGATGGCCATCAAAATGCAAAATAAAAACTTCTTCAGAAGAATATAATTCTTCAATTGAATTCCAAACTCCATTGGGAACTGAATGATCTCCTCCAAAAACCATCAACATTTTTTTATCTTTAAAGACTGCAGTAGCAATGTCTTTTGTTTTTTCAACCATCTCAGTCATAATCTCTTCAATGGTTTCATATTCAAATGCGAGAAGATTTCCTTCTTCATCTAAAGAGTTAGGACATTCAAGAATGCCTTTATTATGAATTTTAACAACATCTGTTAAAGCAAGATGAAAGACAGGTGTTGCGTATTCAACTTGATAGGATGCATCTAGAATTGCAAAAGGCCCATACCAAGCTCCTTTATTATATGATGCAGTTAAATCACAAGCAATACCAAGTAAAACAACATCAGTTTCTTCATAGCGGGGATTTGTAGTATCATCTAAAAATGTAGCCTCAGTTGTTGAAAGATTTAAAATAACTTTTTCCATTGTTAGTTTCAGAGGTAATAAATCAGTTATATAAAATATTCGATAGTGGAAACCATTTAAAATTTTTAGATAAAAAATAGTTTGCTACTTCATTAATAATAACCATAAAAAGATTAATTTATTGCTCGACGATACAAAAGCTTTTATAGAATAACAAAACTTAAGAAAATTTAATGGAAAACAAAACTCCAAGAGAAGAAATAGAAAAACTTCAAAAAGAATTATTTGGAGATCAAGCAAAAGGTCTTCCCTTAACAGGAAAAGAAGAAATTATGGAAGTGTTATCTAAAGGTCATCCCGCATTTGGGGGAAAACTTTTTAGAAAAGCATATCAATTAATAAGAAAAGCGATCGCAGATAATTACACCTTATTTGTTTCTATTGCAGGACCAATTACTGCGTCAGATTATGCAAGGGTGTGGATGATTCCCTTTATTGAAAAAGGATATATTTCAGCATTCATCGCTTCAGATGCAATTTCTTATCATGATGCACACGATGCAGTTGAAGGAAAACGTAAAATCTTTGATGTGGATTTATATGGGGATGATGGAGCGTATAGAGATGCGGAAATAATACGTATTACAGATATAGGCTTTCCAGAAGAAGTTCTTTTTAACACCGATAAATTTATGACCTTTTTATTAACAAAACAAGAATTTCAACAAAAATTAACAACAAGTGAATATAGGTGGCATTTAGGGAAGTACCTCTACGCACTAGAAGAACAAAGAAAAGTTCCTCACGGTTTATTAGCAACAGCGTACAAATATGATGTTCCAGCGTATTGTGCTTCTCCTGCAGATGGTTCTACTTTTTTAAATGCAATGAAATTATGGGTCATGCAAAATAGATTAGGAGAAAAATTCAAAATTCCTTTTAAATTAGAAATTGATCTTGCTAAAGATGTGTATGAATGTTGCGCGATGCATTATTGGGGACAACAGAAAATTGGAAATAAAGAATTAGCATACATTGTTTGTGGGGGCGGAGCTTCTAAAAATTATTTATTACAACCAGAACCAGCAATAGAACAAATTTTATTAACACCTTCAAAAAAATATCAGATCGGAGTGCAGTTGACAACAGCACCAGTAACAGATGGAAGTCTAAGTAGTTGTTGGCCTTCAGAAGCAATTAGTTGGGGAAAATTACAAAAAGAAGCATTAACAGTTTCAGTACCTGCAGATTATACAATGTTAATGAGCGTGATAGCCCATGCAATTCTCAAAGAAAGAAATATTTATGAAAATCTTTTAAAAACTGAATATGAAAACAATAAAGAAAAAATGTTTGCTGCATACCCTGAAAGTCAAGGATTTTTAAGAGAACCAGCAAGAATGTTCAAAGATCGTGAAGAAGCAATGGCTCTTTTAGACAAAAACGTAAAAGAACATCTAGAAGAATTAAGAGAAACATTGGGATTTGAGTAAATACCAAAGTGAACTTTTTTATTTTAAAATAATCTTAATCAGAAGTATCATCTTTTGAAGAATCAGTTGTTATTTCTTCATCTTTTTTGATATCTCTTAACGCTATATCACATTTTTTTTCAAGATCTGCAAAAGTGTTTGGTGTAGAAGAGTGATTTACATATCTCTCTGGAGAAGAATAAAGGTAAATTTGTCCATGATGAGTATGAGTAAACTGCCGTTCTATTTTTGGAAGTTTTTCATACTCTATTCTAGTTAAAGGAGTAAGATGATATTCTATAACCACTTCACTTTTTCTAAAAGATCTATAAGCAAAAACGCCCTTACCTTCAAGCTTACCAGTTCCAATAAAAACATCATCACTCATAAGAAAAAGACAAAAATCTTCTTTAAATTTCTTTCGTTTTTATATTGTTAAATTAATAAGATCTAAGAAAAGAGTTCGTAAAAGTCAATTTTAAAGATCAGAAAGCCTTTTAAAATCTTAGGTTGTTGTTTGATGTAAATGCCTCAGTCGTCTAGCCTGGCAGGACACGAGTTTCATAAGCTTGTAATCGCAAGTTCAAATCTTGCCTGAGGCATGTTTCATTAAAAAGATTAAAAATTCTAAAAACTTATAAAAACAAGTCAAATCCAAAGATCATGCAAGAATACATCAAAGAAGTTGTACCAAGAATAGAGCAAGCAGCAACAGAATTAATTCCAAAAAGAGTAAATGAGTCTTGGATAAAAGAAAATATTGGAAATTTTAGTTTCAAAATTAAAGAAAAAATTTGGGAAGAAAGTTGTTCAAAACCATTCTATGAATTATTCCAAAGAGGAGGAAAAAGACTTAGACCTGTTCTTGTTTGTTTAAGTCATGATACATTGAAAGGAAATTCAAGTGAAGTATATCTTCTCTCTTTAATTCCAGAAATAATTCATACAGGATCATTAATAGTTGATGATATTGAAGATAATTCTAAGTTAAGAAGAGGAAAACCAAGTATTCATGAAATCTATGGAACTGCTTTAGCATTAAATAATGGAAATTTTTTGTATTTCTACGCATTAAATTTGTTAAAAAACAGCACAATTTCAGATGATAAAAAGTTAAAAATTTATAATCTTATTTCAGAAGAACTTACAAAATTGCATCTAGGACAAGGGATGGATATTTATTGGAGCAAAGAAAAAAATTATGAAATTGAGTTAGAAGAATGTCTCCAAATGTATGAATATAAAACTGGCTCTTTAATAAAGGTTTCAATGCTCATTGGAGCAATCTTAGCAGAAACAAATGAAGAAAATATTAATGTTTTAGGAAACGTTGCCTACAAATTAGGAATTGCATTTCAATTAAGAGACGATATTTTAAATCTTAAACCAGAAGAAGCCTGGGGAAAAGAAACAGGAGAAGATATCACTGAAGGAAAAATAACCTATCTTGTAATAAATACATTGAGTAAGGCAAATAAAGAAGACAAAGAAAATTTAATAAAAATTCTTTCTTCAACAACAAAAGATCAAGAAAAAATAAAAGAAGCAATAACAATAATTGAAAAATATAATTCTTTTAAAGAAGCAAGTGCATATGCTAAAGAATTAATTACTCAAGCAAAAGAAAGCATAAATAAATTACTGGAAGATTCAGAAGAGAAAAGAATCTATCTAGAAATCTTAGACTATGCAGTTGAAAGAAAAAAATAAGTTTAATCTAATTTCATATATCTCTAATGACAAGAGAATTCAACTCAGGTCTAATGAAATTAAAAAGCAAACAACACTTTTAATCAAATATGTAGTTTGAAATTACTAAATATTTATAACTTGTATTTTTCTTAATAATCTTATGAGCCTAGAAAACACGAAGCAAATTATTGCTTCAACATATGAAAGAACTACAAAGACAATTAAAGATCTTCTTCTTCATGAAGTCGCGCTTTTAGATAAAACAGGATTGGATCATATTTTAGTTGCTGTAAGGGATTTAGATGAAGCAGAAAAAATTTTCAATCGTTTCGGACTTTTTGAATATATAGGGCCTATCGTTAATTACGCTTTTCAAGAAAAAATTAAAGCAAAAGAAAGAGGAGAACATGTTGATGTAGAGTGCGTAACACTGCCGATAGAAGGACTTTATATTGAAAGAAAGAAATGGGGAGAATCTATAGGAATGTATGATGAAGGAGACATCATATTTCTGTTAGAAGATGGATTATACGAATTCGATAGGGCTATTAGCACAATACTTTTTAATGAACGTCAAGGTAAGTTATGGCCAATTACAAATCTTAGAGAAGGACCGTATGTAAAGAATCACACAAACTTCCCTAAATATAGTAGTAGAGAAGAGAATGAAATTTTATACCATAAATATTGGGAAAGAATACTCGAAAGAATTAAACAAAGACGAGAAGACCCAATGTCTTTCCGAGAGACATATATAGGATATAGCGACTCAGATGCTTATGAATTAAGCACATTAGAAAAACAAGAGAGAATTTATCTAGAAAGTTTGACTATGCAGTTGAAAGAAAAAAATAAGTTTAATCTAATTTAATATCTTCATCAAGATAAGTAATTAACACCTTGCCTGAAGGATCAAGTTTTTCTAATTTAAAAGCAGTTTCTGTTTCTTTAAATAATCTATCAAAATAATAAATTTGAAAATTATTTTTACAAAGTCCCTGATATCCCTCTTCTTTCTTTACAGTTTCAGCTCTTAAAATAGAAGCTCGTATAAAATCTCCTGATTGAATAAATGGCCACCCATGAAAATTAAGAGTCTTAACTATTTGGGTTTTTTCACTAAAAATTTTAAGTTCATAAGAAAGAGAGTGTCCTGTAGAATAAGAGCGGCTTTGTCCACCATATTTAGGATTCGGAGTAATATGTGTTGAAACAATCTTGCCAAAAGCAGTTTCAACTATTCCCTCAACAACAGCAACAAGATCTTTTTTAGGGCGAGCTTTTTCTCTTAACTCTTGAGTTCTTCTTTCAAGAGCAGTAATAATTTCATTTCTTGTTGGAACAGAGGGAAGCAGGTCATCATTTTTAGTAGGCATAATTAACAGAGTGAAGAAGGAATAATAAATTTTACTATTTTCCTAAAAAGAGGTATTCCTTCATCAATTTTAGACGTGTATCTTTCTTTAGTAGAGTAAACCACAAAAGTCTTTAGGTTATGTTGTGGTTTACTGTTTAGTCGACAACAAACATTAAAAAATGAAATAACTTTGTTGGTTGACTATATATTGAGTAAAAGAAAGAGACTAATCGATCTACAAAAAAAGTTTAAGAAAAGTTAGAAATATTTTTTGAAATCTTGAGTTGCTTG